>Ga0210388_10000208_pt1 | contig 56160 bp, 46 predicted proteins | sample IncBWC19OmetaG_FD_155485 | JGI IMG/M metagenome (GOLD analysis project Ga0210388, IMG submission 155485) | Forest soil microbial communities from Barre Woods Harvard Forest LTER site, Petersham, Massachusetts, United States - Inc-BW-C-19-O ... | reverse complement strand
TTTCGATTTATGTTTCGACCAATTTGATGAATTGGAGCCTGCTCAGCACGAACTCCAATCCCACCGGTGCGGTTCAATTCATTGACGCCACGGTGTCGCCGCAAAAATTCTATCGGGCCACCCAGTGATGAATCGTCAACGGCGACGGGACGGAAAGAACCAGGAGTTTTATCCCGGTGCAAGTGGCCTGCGGAAAATAAAAAAGCGGCTGCTGAAGATCATCTGGTTTTAAAAGTCACGACCGCCGGACTCAATCCCGGCGAACTGGCCGTCAGTGTGAACGTCTCGCTGTTGGTTCCCGCCTGGATGACGGCAATGCAATGACCGTTGAACGCGTTTCTTTGATTCGCACGGTCAGGGTCGTGGTCAGCGGGATTTCCGTTTCCCACACCGAGCAAATGTCCGCCGGAGAGTTGAAACGTCACGCGATTGTTTGCGTTGGCAACGAACCGGCCTTGGTCATCGAGGATGGAAACGGGTACGACAACGGTGTCCTCTCCGTCGGCCTTCAACTTCCGGCGTACGGGAGAAATTTCCAATCGTGCCGGCGCGTCCACGGTTTCCACCGCATCGTCCGCCACCAGCTTGCCATCGGTAAATCCTTTCGCCTCCAGTTTTCCGGGCGCGTAGGGAATCTGCCATTCCAGATGGCCATCTTGCGGCATGGTCCGGATGCCAAAACTTTTGCCGTTCAAACAGACCTCCACCTGTTTGGCGTTGCTGAAGGCGATGACCCGGATTTTCTGCCCTTCCCGGCCCGGCCAGTTCCAGCACACCGGCAGGAGATGCACCATCGGTTTGGTCGTCCACCAGGATTTCAGATAGAAAAATTTGTCCTTGGGAAAACCGCAGTTGTCCAGCAACCCGGTGTTGTTGCTCACGTCGGGCCAGCCGTCGGGATTCGGTTCGCCGCGGTAATCGATGCCCGTCCACGTGTAGGAGCCCGCCATGAACGGGCGCGATGCCACCGGTTGCCAGCCGCCATCGGTCAGATTGTAAGCGCTGGCCAAACCGTTGGTCTTGTCGTCTTCATAATTGCCGCGGGCGGTCTTGTTGTTCGCCGTTTCACTGCCGAACATGGCCTTGTCCGGGTGCGCCTTGTGGATCTCATCGTAGCGGTTGTAGTTGTAATTGACGCCGATGATGTCCTCCACATCCCCAAAACCACGCCCGGGCCAGCCGCCCACCATGGCGCTGGTGATGGGACGCGTGCAGTCATATTTGTGGATCTCGTCCATCATCGCCGAAAAAATGCGCGCGCCCGACCCTTCCATGCCTTTGACCGATTCCTCGTTGCATATGGACCACATGATGACACTCGGATGGTTGCGGTCGCGCAGGATCATATAATCCAGATCCTCGAAATTGGTGTAGGTCGTGTGGGCATTCGCTTTTTTATCGTAGCCGTCGCCCAACTGGCGGTTCTCATCCATCACCAGCATTCCCAGGCGGTCACAGGCATCGATGACCGATTCGTTGGGAACATTGTGCGCCGTGCGCCAGCCGTTGGCACCGGAATTTTTCAACTGCTGCACGCGCCACGGTTGCAGACTGTCCGGCGTGGCGATGCCCACGGCGGGAAAATCCTGATGACAGGCCACGCCTTGGATTTCAATATGTTTGCCGTTGAGGAAAAATCCTTGGTTCGCATCAAAACGGATAGTCCGGATGCCAAAGGTGGTCGTTTTGGAATCAACCGGCCGGCCATCCTTGATGATGGTCGTGTGCAATTCGTAGAGATTGGGCGAATCCGGCGACCACAGTTGCGGATGCGGAATCGTGCAATGTTGAGCCACCTCTTCGCCGCCCTTCGCGCCGATCGAGGCGTTGGAACTTATTTTTGCCGATGGCTTCCCGTCCGGCCCGATGATTTCGGAGACGACCGAAAAATCCGCCGCCTGCCCTGCCCCATTGACCACGGAAGTTTGCAATGAAATGTTCGCCAGTTCATCGGCACCTGCATCGCCGCCGGGTACGTCACTGATGATTTGTGTTCCAAAATCGGCGACGCGCAGCGGCGAACGGACATTGAGAAAAACGTGCCGGTAAATCCCGCCACCTTCGTACCACCAGCCCTCGAAATGGCGCGGGTCCACATGGATCGCGAGCACGTTGTCGCCGCCGAAGTTCGCCGCCATGGAGATGTCCACATTGAATCCAGAATATCCGCTGTGATGCCGCGCCAGAAATTTTCCGTTCAACCAGACCTGGCTGTCGCGAAAGATCCCGTCAAATTGGAGCTCGAGATTTTTTCCCTCGTCGGATTTCGGGATCAAAAAATGTTTACGATACCAGGCGGTGGTCAGCGGCAAATAACCATGGCCGCGATCCTGCGCCGGATCGTAGCTGCCGTCCAAAACATAATCGTGCGGCACATTGACGGCCTGCCACTGGCTGTCATCGTAATCCGGTTGGATGATCTGGTTGGTATCGCCGGCTTCGCCACGGTGAAACCGCCAGTCCGCGTCCAATTTTTGGTGGCACGGCAGATCCGCCGAAGCTGGCCGGAAGGGTGGCGAAGCACAGGAAACGAGAACAGCCGCACCGGCTATTATGACGGCCGCCAATAACAGACGGCGAACGGGATATGTGAATGGCATCAGCAGATTCTCCTTAGAGTTCATTTCTCTCAAATTGGTTACGTGTTAAAACTCAGGCACAATTTATACTTTAGAGAGACGGCTTGCCGGCCAACGAAACCCGGCTTTGCTCCAAATTTTCATTAATATACAATCGAGTTGATTGTATATTATTTTAATTTTAAGTCATTAATAGTTATATTTTAATATAAGAAAAATATTAAAACGCGGCAAATAACGATTGACTTTGTCGTTATTATAGGAAATATTCATCTCGTCGTTCCGCTTTTGGGCGGGACTCCTCTTCCGACCAGACTTCTGGAGGTTTTGTTCCCTGTAAAAAGTATGAATAAAAATAACTCTATGTCTGTGTCCGCGACCGCCGGTCAGCAGCGCAAAAATGCATGTACGTTGATCGAATGGCTGGTCGTCATAGCCATTATCGCGATTTTGGCGTCAATGCTTTTGCCGGCTCTGAGCAAGGCGAAAAGCAAATCGCAAGCCACCTGCTGCATGAACAACGAGCGGCAGTTGACCCTCGCCTGGTTGATGTATCCGGATGACAACAACAACCAGCTTGTCCAAAACGTCGGGGATGCCCAACCGGCTGTGCTTCCAAACGGAACTCCCGGCTACACGACCAACGGCACCTGGTGCTATGGCAACGTGGCCGCCGTGCCCGATGAGACGAATACGACGTTGTTGACCAGTTCCTTGCTGGGTTCTTACACGAAATCCACCGCCATTTATAAATGTCCTGGAGATCCGGGCAAGCCCGTCGGCACTCCGCGCGTGCGCAGCATTTCCATGAACTGCTTCATGAATGGCGACGGCTCATCGCAAACCACCAGCCGCACCGCTAATTATTATAAAACTTTCCGCAAGACCGGCGACCTGACCCAATCCTCGCAATGGTACGTTTTTTTGGATGAAAAACCCACCAGCGTAAACGACGGCTATTTTGAATGCCTGATGGGCAATGACACGCCTACCACCGTCTATGTCCAGGATGATCCATCGCAGGTCCATGCAGGTTCGTGTGGCTTCGGATATTCGGACGGACACTCGGAATTGCACAAATGGACTTCGGCATCGTTTTTGGCTGCCGCCTATTTCACCGGGAGTTTCAGCCGCGGCACCGCCGAGTACGCTGATGAAACATGGATGCAATCGCACACCACCCCTCAAAAATAAACGCAAGATTGATCCATTGTTCCCGACTGATTTGAACCCCAAATAAATTATTCACACATGAAAAAAACTTTCACCTTCCTTTTTTCACTCGCAACCGTTTCTGCCTTTGCCTTCCCCACCTATGAGCCCTTCACCGAGTATGGCAGCTTGGTGGCCAATAACGGCTCCAACCTCGTTTGCACGCTGAATGGCAACGCCCTGAACCAGGTCACCAGCGGCACTGCGGGCGTGACCAATGTAGCGCCCTATGATGTGCGTCTGGCCCACGCCATCGACTTCAGTTCCGGCGGCTTGGTTGACCCGGCGGGCGAGTCCTGGGCCACGTTGAATTTCGCCGGCACCAACAAGGTCAACCAGGCTCCGAACGGCGTCACTGGCGTCGGATCGGCCACCATCAAGGGTTTGGACGTGGCCATCATCCAAGATACCAACGGCACGATTTTTCCGAATTCCACCGTCTCCAGCCTGCTGCCCTCGACGTTTCCCGGATTTCCGCCCGCTGGAACGGCGATCACAAACTTTATTGAAAGCGCGGCGCAGCCTCTTGTTTACGTCGGTACCAGCGGGCCGGTGGAAAGCCCGCTCATTTGCGGCAACAGCGCCTTGTTGAATCTTTCACAGGATTTCACGCGACCGGCCAGCGGTTCAAAAACCTTGTACATCTCCTATCTGTTGAACGTGGCGCAAAAAGGCCAGTTGGGAGCCGGCAACGACGGTCGTTATCTGGCGTTCATCAGCCAGAGCAATCTGACTGCCGGTGTGAACAGCGCCACGAGTTATAACTATTGGGCCAAGCTGTTCAATAGCTACGGCAAAGCCGGCGGCGGCAGCACAAACCCGTACGTCGCTTATCACGGCCTGGTTCAGGGTGGTTCGGGATATTATATCGGTGCCTGTGATTCATCAGCCGGATTGGATTTCTTGACCGCCCCGGTCTCCTCGACATTCGGGGCGCCCGTTTTCGTCGTGGGCGCATATGTGTTGAACGCCAGCGGTTCCGATACCAACTACCTGTGGGCCAACCCCGCCACGGGCAACCTCGGCGGGCCGACCCCGCCGTCAACTTTGGTCCATGCCTTTACGATGACCAACCCGTTGCCGGATATTGCCGGCATCGCTTTTATTTCGCGGGTTGGCAACCTCTCCGCCGGCGGTGTGGGCACCAACTACATTGCCAATCTGCTCGTTGGGACGACCTGGTCATATGTCACCGGCGGACCTGAATTCACCAACCAGCCCGTCACCGGCACCAACGTCAATCCCGGACAAAGCGTCACCTTGACCGGCACGGCCATCGCCGCCGCCCAAAGCGTGTCCTATCGCTGGCAAAAAATTTCTATTAATGGAACGAATAATCTTTCCGATGGCACCGGCACGGCCGGGGGAACCGGAACCGTTTCCGGCTCCGGCACCTCCACTTTGACCATTGCCGGCATCAGTGCCGGTGACACCGGGGTCTATCAACTCGTCGCCACCGCCAGCAGCACCAGCTATAGCTTGACCAGCAGCCAGACGGCCGTTGGCCTGACCGATCCACAAATCATTTCCAATCCCGCCAATGCCTCCTCGTATTATGGCGGCTCCGCAAGTTTTACCGGGCGGGTCAGCACCGTCAACGCCCCGCTGACTTACCAGTGGTACAAAGGCTCGACGCCGCTTAATAATGGCATCCAACCGGACGGTACGAGCGTGGCCGGAGCCAGCGGCACCACCTCCACCGGAACCGGTTTTACCTTGATCTTGACGCTGAACGGCGTTTCCTACCAGGACATTGGCAACTATACTCTTTACGTCACCAACACTTTGAATCTGGCGGTCGCCACCACCGCCGGGGCGCTTTCGGTCGCCGATCCCTACATCACGGTGCAACCATCCAATCCATCGGTTGCAGCGGGCGGCAATGCCACCTTCACCGTGACGGCGATCGGTTCGCTGGCTCTATCTTATCAATGGTATGAAAATGGAACCGCCCTTTCGGATGGAGGCACAACGGTTGACGGTTCGGCGACGGTCAACGGCTCGCAAACCGCCACGCTGACCCTGGGCGGGGTCAGCGATCCGGACAATGGCAGTTATTACTGCGCCGTAACCGGCAGCGCCAGCGGCCAAATCACGAATTCGTCCGCGGCGATATTGACGGTTCAAGATCCGCTCGTGATCGGAGCCACCCCCATTTCGCGTGTTGAGCGGGTCGGCGATCATCTCGCGTTCACCATCGGGGTTTCAGGCGGCGGATCTTTTCTTCAATGGCTGCAGAATGGCGTCCCCCTGCCCGGCGCGACCAATAGTGCGCTGGTTTTAACCAACATCCAACCCGCCAACGGCGGTAATTACTCGGTCGTCGTGTCCAACCTTCTCACGTTGCCGCAGACCAACTCAGCGACCCTGACCGTAGTGAACAATACCATCCTGCCGCTTTATGCAACCAACATCCTGGTCGCCCGTTTGGGCGACGGCGTGCAGGTTTTGAGCAGCAATATGGGCAATACATTATATCTTGACCAGTACACGCCGAATGGAACTTATGTCAGCACGGTGCAAATTCCGGATGAGGCTACGGGTGCTGCCTATGGCACCGGCAGCAGCGGCAGTGCCGGAACCAGCCCTGCCCTGATTTTTCAGGGCAACGGCACCGATTCGCCGCTGGGTGCGTTGTTGACCGCTTCCGGCGGCAATCAGGAATATGTCGGTTTCGCCGGCTATTGTCTGAGTTATCCGTTTCACGGATCGGATGTCACCGTGGGCGCGACCGCGGGCGCCTATTGGCGCGGCATTGGGTTGATCAACGCCTATGGCATCTATTCCCTGGCTTACACGAACACCGGTTTGTACAGCCAGGGCAATCACACCATCCGCTCGGCGGTCACCCTTGATGGAACAAATTTCTGGACCACCGGACAAGCCAATGGCAACGCCGTCAAATATGCCGGCAGCGCGGTGAGTTCCTATGCCACTGGTAACGGTGTTCCTACCATCACCTCCAGCACCACCGGGCCGGCCCTCGTCCAATTCGTCAACGGGAACCTTTTCTTCTCGGACTTTTTCAACGGCGCACCCGGTATCTATACCAGCGCCGGCGCGCCGGAACCGGCACCCAACACCACCGCACCCTCGTCACAACTTTTCGGCACCGGCAACGGAAGTTATCCGATTGATTTCGCCGTCAGTCCGGATACCAACACCATTTACATCGCCGACGGACTGTCTGGCGTGCAACGTTGGGATTTTAGCGGTGGCAGCTACAATTTGAACTATACCATCCAGATCAATCCGAACACGCTGTATGGTGCCAGCGGTCTGGCCGTGGATTTTAGTGCGGCCAGTGCGTGGGGACCGGGTGTGAATGGCGCAAAAATTTACGCCACCACTTACGGCAATTCCTCGAACAGCCTGGTTTACCTGGTGGACACCGGCGCTTCGTCAACGCCTGCCACCGTGCTGACCGTAGGCGGAAATAACGCTCTGCGCGGCGTTCGTTTTGGTCCGGCCGTGATCCCGCCAAGTTTTTCAAACCAACCTCAACCGGTCGCCGCCGTGTCAGGCTCAACTGCAAAATTATCTGCCGGAGTCGCCGGCAGCGGTCCCTTCACCTATCAATGGTACTTTCAAGCCGGCGGTACCGGCTCATTCACCGCCATTACCGGAGCCACGAACGCAACTTACACTATTGCCGCCGTTGGCAACGGCAATCTCGGAAATTATTATGTGATCGTAACCAGCCCGTCATCAGTTATAGCCCAAAGCCAGACGGTTTCCGTGAGTTTGGCAGTCGCTCCACATTTTATCTCCGAAACATTCTTGAGTGGCGGTGCCGGTTTTCAATTGTATTACACCGGCACGGCCGGCCTGGCTTACTCGATCCACACTACTACAAACCTGTCAATCTTGCGTACCAACTGGTCGCTTTTGACCTCTGGCAATTTGAGCGGCGGGAACGACACTTATATTGATCCGAACGGCGGCGGCAACCCGCAACAATTCTATATCATCACGTCGCCCTGATTATTGACCTTGTTTGATTGCCGGTTTCCGGTATTTCATGGCAAATTGAGTTGGTTCAAAAAAACATGAAGGCCGAAAAATATTTTGGAATTGATGAACACGTTGGTAACACGCCGCTGATCCGTCTGCGGCGTCTGTCCGAACTCACCGGCTGCGAAATTCTCGGCAAGGCCGAGTTCATGAATCCCGGCGGCTCGGTCAAGGATCGTACCGCCCTGGGGATTATTAACGATGCCGAGGCGCGCGGTGTGCTCAAGCCCGGCGGAACCATCGTTGAAGGTTCGGCGGGCAACACCGGAATCGGCCTCACCGTCATTGGCCACGCCCGGGGCTATCGCAGCGTGATTGTGATTCCCGAAACGCAGTCGCAGGAAAAAATTGCCTTGCTGCGCACCCTCGGGGCGGAAGTCATCACCGTCCCGCAAAAGCCTTACAGCGACCCGGGTAACTACAGCCGCGTAGCACAACGGCTCGCGACGGAACGCGGCTGGTTCTGGGCCGATCAATTTGACAATATCGCCAACCGGCAGGTGCATTATCAATCCACCGGCCCGGAAATTTGGGAACAGACCGGCGGCAACATTACCGCGTTCGTCTCGGCGGTCGGCACCGGGGGCACGCTGGCCGGAACGTCTTCATTTTTGAAGGAGAAAAATCCGCAGATAAAAACTGTGTGCGCCGATCCTTTTGGCGCGGCGATGTGGTCCTGGTTCACGCATGGCCACACGGACATCAACGACGGAGATTCCGAGACCGAAGGCATCGGCCAGATGCGTGTCACCAAAAACATCGAAGGTCTCAAGGTGGACCGCGCCTATCGTCTTACCGACCAGGAAGCGGTAACGATTATCTTCCAATTGGTTCGCGAGGAAGGGATCTTTCTCGGTCTGTCATCCGGCATCAATCTCGCCGGGGCCGTACGTTTCGCCCGGGAGACCGGCCCGGGACAGATTATTGTCACCTTGCTCTGCGATTCCGGGCACAAATATCAATCCAAACTCTTCAATCCGCAATGGCTGGCCGAGCATCAATTAACCACCTTGTTACCGCTGAGCACGCTTCTTCCAACAACACCGGGCTGACCTGTATTACCAATTGCCGAATGATGTTCATCACCGTAAAGAAATTCCTGCCGCCGCTTTCAATGCGCGCCGCCCTGGTTTTGCTTGGAACTTTTTCATCGCTGTGCGCGGCAGACGTACCCGACACCAACCAGCCGCCTGAAGTCTGGAAAGACGCATCACAATCGGTCGATGCGCGCGTCCACGATCTCGTGAGCCGGATGACGCTCGAGGAAAAAGCGTCGCAAATCCAGGCCAATCCCCCGGCGATCCCACGGCTGGGCATCCCCGCCTACAGTCATCGCAACGAATGTTTGCACGGCGTCGGCGACGCCGGGGTCGCCACGGTTTTTCCGCAGGCCATCGGCATGGCGGCAACGTGGGACATTCCGCTGATTCACCGCGAAGCCGATGTGATCGCCACCGAAGGCCGCGCCAAACACAACGATTACGTCACCAAACACGACGGCAACACCGACGAGCACTTCGGCCTGAATTTCTATTCACCGAACATCAACATCTTCCGCGACCCGCGCTGGGGCCGCGGACAGGAGACTTACGGCGAAGACCCGTTCCTCACGGCACAAATGGGCGTCGCTTTCGTCCGCGGTTTGCAAGGCGATGATCCTAAATACATCAAGGCGCTCGCCTGCGCCAAACACTTTGCCGTCCACAGCGGACCCGAAAGCAAGCGGCACCGTTTCGACGCGCAACCGCCGGAGCGCGATCTTTACGAGACCTACCTGCCCGCATTCGAGGCGTTGGTTCGCGAAGGGCACGTCGGTTCCGCGATGGGCGCCTACAGTTCGCTCGACGGCACACCCTGCTGCGCGAATGAATTTCTCCTGACCGCCCTGCTCCGCCAACAATGGGGTTTTGACGGCGTGGTTTTTTCCGACGGCGGCGCGATCGGCGACATCTGGGCGGAACATAAATTCACCACCACGCCCGAGGAAGCCGCTGCCGCCGCGGTCAAGGCCGGATGCGACGTTTCCTCCGGAGCCATGGGACAAGCCTCGAACAAGTCCGGACACGCCAACGAAGGAATCAAGGGCGGTGCGGCTTTTTCCGTCCTGCCCGCCGCTGTGGCGCAGGGATTGGTTTCGGAGCCGGACGTGGACACCGCTGTCGCCCGCGAGCTGACCATGCGCTTCCGGCTGGGCCTGTTCGATCCTCCGGCGCTGGTGCCGTGGTCAAACATCGGCATCGACCAGAACGACACGCCCGAACATCAGGCGCTCGCGCTCAAGGTTGCCGAGGAATCCATCGTACTGTTGAAAAATAAAAACCTGCTGCCGCTCGATCGCGCAAAAATCAAACGCATCGCCGTCATCGGCCCCAATGCGAACACGACGAACATGCTTTACGGGAATTACAGCGGCAAGTCTTCGCAGCCGGTGACAATTCTGGAAGGCATCAAACAGGTTGCCGGCCCGGGCACCGCTGTGACGTATGCCGCCGGCTGCCCGCTGGCGTTGAGAAAAGACGGCACGAACAAACTCTCGCCGGAAAAGGTCGCCGCCGTGGTCGCGACCGCAAAGGCTGCGGACGTGATCATCTTTGTGGGCGGACTGGACGCCACGCTGGAAAAGGAGGAAGGCAGCCCGCGCCAGGATGTCTTTGAAGGGTTCAAACAGGGCGACCGGACGCGGATCGAACTGCCTTCGCCGCAGGAAGAATTGCTCCAGGCGCTGGCCGCCACGGGCAAGGCGGTAGTTTTTGTGGATTGCAGCGGCAGCGCCATCGCCATGCCGTGGGAAGAAAAAAAACTGCCGGCGATCATCCAAGCCTGGTACCCCGGCGAGCAAGGGGGACGCGCCGTGGCGGAAGTATTATTCGGCGACGTGAATCCGGCCGGACGCCTGCCGGTGACTTTTTATCGTGCGACGGATGACCTGCCGAATTTTGAAGATTACTCCATGACCAACCGGACATATCGTTATTTTAGCGGCAAGCCGTTGTTCGCCTTCGGGCACGGCTTGAGTTACACCAAATTCGATTATTCCGGGGCAATGGTAAATGCAAAGAGTTTCCATGCCGACGACACGATCAAGCTTTCGTTCACCTTGAAAAATTCCGGCAAGCTGGATGGCGATGAAGTGGCGCAGGTTTATTTCCGCCATGTCCGGTCTGCGATGTCGCAACCAAAACTGGAATTGTGCGGGTTCACGCGGGTTCACCTGAGCCGGGGACAAGCCGCGACGGTCACGATCGATGTTCCGGCCAGCCGGTTCCGGAACTGGAATACGACGGACAAGAAATATGTTGTCGAGCCGGGGGATTATGAATTGCTCATCGGTGCCGCCTCCGATGACATGCGCTTACGTGTGCGGACAAAAATCACGGGAACATTGTAAAAGTCGTCCGCTAACCGGGAGCAAAGGCACAAAAAATCAGCCAATATGATTTCCCTCGGAGAGTTTGCTCTTTTCCGCAATCGCCTCGGAGAAGATGGCCAGCATCTGGGCGCGTGACAGCGATCCCACCAGCCGTTTTTCCGACGGCGTGTTGACGACCGGAATATTGCGCAGTTCGCTTTCCAACACCAACGGCAGCGCATCCAGCAGTCGCTGGCCGGGGGTCAGGCATCTCGGCGGCGGCCGCATCAGGTCGAGGGCAATGACGCCGGCCAGGTTTTCGTTGTCGTGCAAATACTCCTTCAAGTCATGCAGTGCAACGACGCCGATGAGCCGCTGCTGGTTGTCCACGATGGGCACAAAATTATTCGTACTGGACAAAAAGCGGTCGGCAATTTCACGGAGGGAAACCGTTTCGCGCAGCGGCGGCACCGGCGGCTGCATCATGTCGCCGACGGTTTGTTCCATCGCCGCGCCGGCCCGTTCGTTTTCACGCCGCAGCGACAATCCTTTCAACCGCATGTGCTCGGTATAGACCGATTCATCGTGCAACTGCCGCGCGACCAGCACGGCCACCACGCAGGCCAGCATCAGCGCCGGCATGAGCGAATAATCGAGTGAAATTTCAAACGCCATGATCATCGCCAGCAACGGCGATTTGGTAGTGCCCGCCAGCGTCGCGCCCATGCCCACAAGCGCAAACGCGCCGGTCGGCACACCGGTGGCGCAGCCAAAATGATGCAGCGTCATGCCGAAGAGCGCTCCCGCATCCGCCCCCAGAAACATTGTGGGCGTGAATACGCCGCCGACCGTCCCGGCACCGATGGCGATGGCCGTGGCCAGCAGCTTGGCAAAAAAAAGACCGCCCAATTGCGTGAATCCATTGAAGTCGGCCTTGTAACCGCCGAGCAAAATGGAATTGGTCACGAAATAGCCGTTGCCACACACACCGGGAAAACCTGCGGCCGCCACGATGCCCACCGCCAATCCGGCCAGCGTCAACCGGGCATAGATCGGGAGCTTGACCAGGTTGAAACTTTCCTTGGCCACGCTGAGAAATTTCAGGAACAGCCCGCTGACGCCGCCACACAGTATCCCCATGATGATGAACCATGGCAGTTGCGCCGGGGCCGTCGGCGGAAACGAGGGCACATGATACCAGGGCTCGATTCCAAAAAAACTGCGCGACACCATCGTGGCCACCACCGACGCGCAGACGAGCGGCGCGAAAAGATTCATGGAAAAATTGCCCAGAACGATGAGCGAGGCGAACACCGCTCCGGCGATGGGCGCATTGTAAGCCGCTGAAATACCCGCCGCCGCACCGCAGCCGACCAGCAGCCGCAACCGATACGGCGGCCATTTGGCAAGCTGACCCAGTTTGGAGGCGAGCGTTGCGGATAATTGCGTGATACCGCCTTCACGGCCGACCGATGCGCCGGTGGCAATGCTTACCAACGCCGAGGCGGTTTTTACCGATTCCGTACGAAAGGGCAGTCGTCCATCCCCCGCCACCACAACTTCGAGCAAGTCGCTCGAACCTTGCGGCCCAACGAGCCGGAAACCCCAGTACAAAATCAACCCGGCGGCCAATCCGCCCAGGGTGGGCACGGCCAGCCGCTGCCACGGGGCGAATATCTCGGCGGCCTGAACCGGATCAAGCGGTTGCGGCATAAAAATCCGCTGGACGGTTTCGCCCGCATAGAAAAAAAACAGGTTCACCGAACCGCCGATGACACCGACCAGGGCGGCGAGCAGGAGATGCAAGCCTTCCTCCTTGAAAACGATGTAATCTCGCCAACGCAAGGCGGATTGCCAGCGGTGACTCAAAAACTTCTGTAACCGGGTCAAAAATGAAATATGATTTCGCGGCTCCACTTCAAAAATTTAGCGCAGTAAATATGTTTTGACGAGCCGTGTCCATCCATCAGTGGAACCGGCCGGTTTGTATTTGCAAATATTCGCAGTTTGCGCGAAGATAAAACCCAACCCTTGGTCCGGGCAAAATCAGAGATGAACCTGCCGGTAAAAATGATTGCCTCCGTCCTGGCGTGCTGCCTTTTCGTCATCGGCAGCCAGGCGACAACCGTCATCACGAATAATTTCGGTCTCTCACCTGCAGACACGAGCCTGGAAGGCGGCGACCTCGTCACCAGCAACTGCACCGTCACGATGGATGGCGCGCATTCTTTCAACAGCCTGATCCTCGGCACCGGCGGCACGCTCACCTGCACCGCCAACCCCAGCGGCTCCGCCACGCTCTCCGGCACGGCTACCAACGAACAACTCGTGCTGTCCGGCACCAATCCTTCAACGCTTTTTTACTCCTACGTTTCCGGCAGCGTCACGCTTACCGACAGCAACCAGGATCTGTTCACCAACGGGGCTGATTTCGTTCAAACCACGCTCGGCAATCAGACACAAATCGCCCGCACGACCAATTCCACGATTCCCGACGGCGCGACGGTTCTCGCGACTTACACCTGGAGTGTCGGGTTCAACACCGGCCTGAATATTTCTTTGACCAACGGCCTCAACGTCGCCGCCGGCGGCAGCATCAATTTGAATGGCGGCGGCTACGGCGGCAATAATGGCTCCGGTCACGGCAACACTTCCCTCGTCCCGCCGGCCGACGGTTCCGGCGGCGGACACGGCGGATCCGGCGGCATGAGCATTAGCAACGCCCCGGGCGGAAGTGGTTACGGCTCGTTGTATCAACCCGTGACCCTGGGCGGCGCCGGCGGCATCAGCTACGCAGGCAACGGCGGATCCGGCGGTGGCCGGATCCAGATCATTGCCGGGGGCGGCGTAAACATTGACGGCATGATTTCAGCGAATGGCTTCACCGGAACCAACTCGCGTTCCGGCGGCGGTGCGGGCGGCAGCATCTGGATTGTGGCATCGAATACTTTTTCGGGTGCGGGCAACGTCGCGGCCAATGGCGGCGCAGGCGAACCCACGCGCGGCGGCAGCGGCGGCGGCGGCCGGATTTCGATCCAGTGCGGTACCAATATTTATTCCGGCAGTATTGCCGCTTACGGCGGGAGCGGTGGAAAGAGCGGCGGCGGCGCGGGAACGGTTTTCATCCAAACGAACGGCCAGACCGGCCAGCTCACGCTCGATAATGGCGGTCACACTGGCACCAATTCCGTGGTCAACCTTTCAACGCTCGCCGATGTCCTGGTGCAAAATAGCGCGTGGCTCACACCGAGCAGTTCAACTTTTCAGCCGCGAAACCTTGTCATCGGCACGAATGGAATTTTGGCGATGTCCTCCCCGACGGCGCTGGCTTTGAACGTCGCCGGCAACTTCACCATCCAGTCCGGCGGCGCGCTGCTGGCCGACACCAATGGCAATGCTCCCAACTCCGGTGCTTTCAACAGCGCCGGAGGCATGTATTCCGGCAGCTCCAGCACCTATTGCGGCGGCGGCGGCCACGGCGGATATGGCGGCGCGAGCAGTCAGGCAGCCGTTGGGGTCGCCTACGACAGCGCGACTGCACCGACCGGATTTGGCGGCGGCGGCGGCGGAATGTACGCGCCCACCCTGGGCGGTGCCGGCGGCGGGGCATTGCAAATTTCCGTCAACGGCACGTTGCAGGTGGATGGAAAAATTTCCGCGAACGGCGGCAATGGTACCGGCACTGGCGGCGGCGGCGGCGCGGGCGGCAGCATTTACATCCAGAACTGCAACCTGCTGGCCGGCGCCGGCAGCATCGGCGCGAACGGCGGCAACGGCGTTCCCCTGCTCGGCGGCGGCGGCGGCGGCGGGTGCATCGCAGCGTATTTCAACACCAACATTTTCACCGGAACTTTTTCCGCCAGCGGCGGCAGCGGTACGAACTACGGCGGTGCCGGAACCATTTATTTCAAAACCAACAGCGCAGCCAACGGACAACTGGTCATGGACAACGGTGGAAAACCCGGCGCATTCACCACCTTGCCCCAATCCAGCAGCATCGACCTCACCCTCCGCAACGGTGCATACTGCTTTCTGCCCTTCAGCACGAGCTTCGGAAATCTCACCGTGGGTTCCAACTCGACTTTGTGCCTCAGCAACACCTCCGTCAGCCAGACCACTTTGACTGCCGCTTCCATCAATGTACAACCCGGCGGACTCATCACCTGCGACCAGGCTGGTTACAACCCCGGCAGCGGCAACGGCCCTGGAAACAGCGGTAGTGCCGGGGCGCCGTACTACCCGTGCAGCGGTGCTGGCCACGGCGGGTATGGTGGCATTACGACAAATTATACGGGCAATGGTTACGGAAACGGCGGATTCGCTTATGATTCGCAATCCGGCCCATCGCAGGCCGGCAGCGGAGGGGGAAGCTTTTCGCCTTACTCAACAGGCGGACGCGGTGGCGGTGCACTGAAATTATCCGTACAGGGCAATGTGCAAATTGATGGAACAATTTCCGCCAACGCCGGCAACGGTACCGGCATCGGCGGGGGCGGCGGTTCCGGCGGCAGCATTTACATTGGCAGCGCCACCCTTGCCGGCGCTGGCAGCCTCAGTGCCAACGGCGGGAATGGCGCCAGTAGCCAGGCTGGCGGCGGCGCCGGCGGAATCATTTACGTAAGTTTCAATTCCAGTTCCTTCTCCGGCAACGTGACGGCGTACGGCGGCGCGGGCTTTGGCAATGGCGGTGCAGGGACGGTTTATTTTCAAACCAATAGCGGCCAGTCATTGTTCATCGTGGACAACGGTGGACGGCACGGCAGCACGAATACCCCGGTCAACAACTACGGCAACAACTGGTTCATCCGCAACGGTGCTACTGTGCAACCAACCAGTCCCAACTTCACGCTGAATAGCCTTATAATTGGCACAAATTCCACGCTTTCTCCCTACTTCGGCGGCACCCTCAACCTCACGGTCAACGGCAACGTCACAATCCAGCCGGGCGGCGCAATCCTGACCGACAATGGCGGCGGCTCCCCGAATAACGGAGCCGGTCATGGTTCCGGCTACGCTGTTTCACCATATTATCCGGGTGGTGGCGGCGGGCACGGCGGCTACGGCGGCATGGGTGCCACTAATCTGGGATTCGGGGGCGTCACCTACGATTCCACCGCCTCGCCCAGCCTGAGCGGCAGCGGCGGCGGCAGCTACAACACCTCCTCCTCCCCCGGCGGCAGTGGCGGGGGCTACGTGCGGCTGAATGTGAACGGAAATCTACAGCTTGATGGCGGCATCAGCGCCAACGGCGGCAACGGCGCGGTTGGCGGCGGCGGCGGCAGTGGCGGCACCATTTATGTTTCCGTGAACGGCAATTACGCGTTCAGAGGTGCCGGCAGCATCAGCGCCAATGGCGGCAATGGCGGTCCTTACGGCGGCGGCGGCGGCGGCGGACGCATCGCCGTTTATTACACCAGCAATTTCGTCGAGCATAGCACCTTCAACGGGCCGGTCACCGCCTATGGCGGAATTGGCGTCAACAATGGCGGGGCGGGAACGATCTACACCCAAAATAATTCCCAACAGCCGCCGCAACTGATCCTGGATAACAACAACAACGCCGGCACCAATACTGTTTTTGACAATGTGTATTGCGCAGCGGTGATACAAAACAAAGCCGTCGGATTCATCCCTCAATCAGGCTGGTCCGTCAGTTCAATCACGATCCGCACCAACAGCGCATTGGTTGGCGTACCCCTGACTCAGTCCACGGTAAGCGTGACGGCAAACAATATCACCAATGATGCCGGCGGCATGCTCTCGCTGGATGCCGGCGGTTATGGTTCATCATCCGGCGCGGGTTATGCGCAATTCGGAGCCGTGATCCGTGGTGGTGGCGGGCATGGCGGATATGGCGGAGGAAATAACAGTGGCTATGGAGGCGCTTATGATTCCATCACTTCACCGGGCACGCCCGGCAGCGGCGGCGCGGGCGCATCCTACCTCAACGGTGGCGCCGGTGGCGGCGCGCTTCGTCTGAATGTCATCGGTACATTTGTATTGAACGGAAGGCTTTCCGCCAATGGCGGCAACGGCGACCCTGGTGGCGGGGGCGGCAGCGGTGGCACCCTATACGTGGGTGTGAACCGCCTTATGGGCAATGGCCTCATTTCCGCCAACGGCGGTTCTGGCACCGATAATCCGACCGGCGGGGGCGCGGGCGGACGCATCGCCGTGGTCGCGAACAACAGCACCTTCACCGGACAAATGTCTGCGACCGGCGGTGGCGGCACCTATCCCGGCGGCGCGGGCACAATCTACAAGAATTTTGCCGGCTACCAGACTTTGACCATCGACAATGGCGGTATCGCCGGCACCAACACACCGCTCACCAGCGCTTTTTCACTTCCGTCCACCACGTTCGATTTGAACATCGCCAACCAGGCCATTGTCGCCGCTGCGTCGCCGCTGCCGTTGCTCAACAATCTTAATCTCAATGCCGGCAGCACGCTCACCGGCACGGCCGGCGGAGTTTTTATTTCCGTGCGGACCAACGCGAACCTCCTCGGCAACATCATCCTCGATAATCGCGGTTACACGCAGGGCAACGGCCCCGGTTTCGGAACCAATTTGAACCAGAATGGCGCGGGCGGTGGTTATGGCGGCGCGGGTGGAAATTCCGCCAGTGGCGCGTCCGGTGGCGGCACCAACGGCTCGCCCACACAACCGGCCGATTTTGGCAGCGGCGGCGGCTACGGCGCGAACACGATCGTCGGCGGCTCCGAAGGCGGCGGCGCCATTCGCTTGAGCATCGGCGGCAATCTCAATCTGGGCGGCAACGTCAGCGCCAATGGCGATTACGGCTGGCAGGACAATTCCGGCGGCGGCGCGGGCGGCAGCATCTGGATCGCGGCCAACTCGATCACCGGCACGGGGAATCTTTCCGTCGCCGGCGGCAACGGCGATCTCTGGAACGGCGGCGGCGGCGGCGGCGGACGCATCGCGATCTATTCACCCACCAATCTTTTCACCGGCACAACGAATGCCGGCGGCGGAATCGGATTTGCCAGCGGCCAAAGTGGAACGATTTTGTTTTCCGGCTCGCTCCTGAATTTTTCCGTCGCGTCCATGTCGCCCTCAAATACGGTGAACAGTACCGTCAGCTACGTTGACTTTACGTTCAGCGATGCGGTCGATCCGGCATCCGTTTCCGACAGCGCGTTTACGCTCACGACACCGACGGGAACCGTTGACCCGTCCAACTTCACCGCAGCTGCAACGAGTACGACTTCCGTACGCCTGAGTTTCCCCCTGCAAAACGCCCTGGGAACCTATACGCTCACCGCCACAGCGCCGCTCGCGAACCTGCTGGAACAGCCGCTGCAAAATTTCTCCGGCACGTTCAGCATTTCCATCCCGACTGTTTCCGGCAATGTCAGCGACACTAACGGCGCACCTGTCGCCAGCGTCTCGTTACAGCCCGATGGCGGCCTGCCCGCGACCCTGACCGACTCGAATGGAAATTATTCCATCCCCGTGCCGCCCGGCTGGACCGGCGGCATCACCCCGTCATTGGGACAATTATTTTTCGTTCCCGGCACGCTCGGCCTGACCAATGTCATCGCGTCGCTTACGAACCAGAATTTTATCGCCTATCAAAGTTTGTCGCCCGCGCTGGCCAGCGGATTCGATGGCACGAACGTCACGCTCTCGTGGCAATCCATCTCCAATGTCAGTTACTCCGTCCTGGATTCGACCGACCTCATGAACTGGATCCCCTACTCCGGCGCGGGCAGTTTAATTTCCGGCACAAACGGGTTGATGCAGTTTATCGACCCGGTGAATTTCAACTCACCGCAGCTTTTCTACCGGCTAAGCATCACGCATTGAATTTTTTGCGCGACCGGCGGAACTACTTTTGAACTGCCGTCTTGTTTTTGCGTCTCATTTTTCCGAAACTTTGTGCGCCGCATGAATCCAGCACTGATCATTTTGCCTACCGTCAACGAACGGGAAAATCTCCCGCGTATGGTGGCCGCGCTGCTCGCACTGCCCGCCAAGGTGGACGTGCTCGTCATGGACGGCAATTCCTCCGACGGCACCGGCCAGATCGCCGATGAACTCGCCGCGAAACATCCCGAAATCCATGTAATCCACGAGGCAAAGAAAGGCGGCCTTGGCCGCGCCTATCTCGCAGGTTTCAAGTGGGCGCTGGAACGCGGCTACGAATTCATCTTCGAAATGGACTGCGATTTTTCGCATCAGCCCGAGGAGATCCCCAATTTCCTCAAGGCCGCCGAAAACGCCGACCTCGTTCTTGGCTCGCGCTACAGCGGCGGGCGCAGCCGCGTGGTCAACTGGCCGTTGCGCCGCCTGCTCTTGAGCAAGAGCGCGGGAATGTACGTCCGCCTTGTCACCGGCATGCCCATTAGCGACCCGACCGGCGGCTTCAAATGCTTCCGCCGTCGCGCGCTGCAGGCGCTCTACCTTGACGGCATCGAATGCAACGGCTATGGCTTCCAGATTGAGCTGACGAACAAGCTATGGCGCGACGGTTTCCGCGTCGTGGAAGTGCCCATCACCTTTCCCGACCGCACCCACGGCGAATCCAAGATGACCGGCGGCATCGCCAACGAAGCCTTCTGGCTGGTATGGCGGCTCTGGGTGCAAAACGGTTTCCGCCGCTGGCCGCGAAGGAAATCTCCGCCGGAGAAAAGTCAAAGATAAAGATGCATTGTTAAATTATGAGCAGCGAATGTTTAAAAGTAATTGCGCTCTTTATTTTAACGTTTGTCTGGATGTGCAGTTTAGGCTTTTTTTCATATTGGGTGGTTTATAAACACATTCGTACTCGACGCGCATGGCAAATACTGAATTACATCCAAGCTTTTGCTGCAATAATTGGATGTTTGTTTGCTACAATGATGTATAACAGCATTTTTGAAATTACCTCGATTCCAGCCTATGAACGTTCAGATGACGGGGTTGGCCTGTTTTTGGCGAGCATTGCATTGCCGATGATTGCTGTGTTTCTGACCATGAGATTTTGCTTTACAAAAGTTCTCACCAAGTATTGGGAAATTCGAAGTTCATTTTCTGGAAAGTGACGCCAGCTAATTTGCCTTCATCAGAATGTTGACACCCCAAAACGGTTCCATTATGGTTACGCCATGGCGGAATATACGCTCAAAAACATTCCCGAAGAGATTTATCAGCGTGCCCAGTCGGCGGCGGAGCGCAGCCTCCGTTCGCTCAACCAGGAGATCATCTACCGCCTGCGCCGTTCGTTTGATTCGGAAGACACGCGCCTGACGGCACTTCACGCCCAATGGGTGATGGAAGCCATGGAATCCGGCCCCGCCAAGCCCCTGAAGGCGACGGACATGGACGCGGCATTCGCCAAAGGTATTAGCAAGGCCAAAAGCCGGAAAACCGGAAAATGAAACTGCTTTATCGTCCGCAATTTCTCGCGGATGTAACGGACTGTGCCGATTACCTGGTCACCGAGGCGGGTGACAAAGTTGCCACAAACTGGTATCAAGAGTTGAAAAACGTCGTGGCGCATATCCAGCGCACGCCGGAAATTGGACGATTGCGGCATGACTTGCCGGTGGCAGGAATTCGCACGTTTAACCTGCGCAAGTATCCGAACTATCTCGTCTTCTACCGGCTGGAAGAAGGCACGATTGAATTATTGCGCATCCGGCATGGCATGATGAACCTGCCGGAACTTTTTTCCGAATGAGATTTCCAACGTTTGCCTTCGCCAGAAAAATTTGTAATCTGCCCGCATGAACTACCGCACCCTCGGCCGCACCGGCTGGAAAATTTCCGAAATCAGTTTTGGCGCCTGGGCCATTGGCGGCTCATGGGGCGATGTCAGCGACGCCGAATCCCTGGCCGCGCTCCATGCCGCGCTCGATGGCGGCGTGAATTTCTTCGATACCGCCGACGTTTACGGCGATGGCCGCAGTGAACGTCTCCTCGCCAAATTGAAAAAGGAGCGGAAGGAGAAGTTTTTCATTGCGACCAAGGCCGGACGTCGCCTGCCACAACAGACACCGGAAGGTTACTCCAAAAAGAATCTCCACGCGTGGGTGGACCGCAGCCTGAAAAACCTCAACACAGATGCGATTGACCTGCTCCAGCTTCACTGCCCGCATCCGGAAGTTTTTTATCGTCCCGAAGTGTTCGGCATCCTTGATGACATGGTCAAGGCCGGCAAACTGCGGCACTACGGCGTGAGCGTGGAAAAAGTCGAGGAGGCGCTCAAGGCCATCGAATATCCGAACGTCCAGTCGGTGCAGATCATCTTCAATATCTTCCGGCAACGCCCGGCGGAAAGATTCTTCGCCGAGGCGCAACGCCGCAAGGTCGGCATCCTCGCGCGCGTGCCGCTGGCGTCGGGCATGTTATCCGGCAAGATCACCCGCGCCTCGAAATTCGCGAAGGACGATCACCGCAATTTCAACCGCCATGGCGAAGCGTTCGACCGCGGCGAAACGTTTTCCGGCGTGGACTTTGACGTGGCGCTGGCCGCGGTGGAAAAATTGAAGAAGCTCGTCCCGCCCGATGCCACGCTCGCGCAACTGGCGTTGAAGTGGATCCTGGAATTTCCCGCCGTCACCTGTTCCATTCCCGGCGCTAAACGTCCGGGACAGGTCGCGGAGAACCTGGCTGCCTCCGATTTGAAAAAACTTTCACCCGTGACGATGAAGACGATCGCCGCGCTTTACGCAAAGCAGATCAAACCGCTCGTGCATCAATATTGGTGAGGTAGTTTAGATCGGTTTAAGATAAGTTGTTGCCGTTGGTTTCCGATGGTTTTCTCCCTCACCCCTGCCCTCTCCCGGCGGGAGAGGGCCAGGGTGAGGGAGATAGTGCGGATACAACTTATTTTAAAATGCTCCGGCGTTTGACCGGCTTCGCCTCGCACCGGCCGTTAAATGCCACGCTCCGCAAATTAAGACACAACCGCCGGCGCAAGTTGCTTTCCCCGAAAATAATTTTCCGCTAGGCTGTGCCGGTGAAGTCCAAAGGCAAAGTTTATCTCGTTGGTGCAGGCCCGGGCGATGCGGGTTTGCTCACCTTGCGCGGCGCGGAACTGCTCGCGCGCGCGGAAGTGGTGATCTATGACGCGCTCGTGAACCCGGAAATCCTCCGGCATGTGCCGGCGACGGCGGAATTGATCGCCCGTGGCAAAAATATGGAGATGCCGCAAAAAGAAATTACCGCGACCATCATCGCCAGGGCCAAGGCGGGAAAATTAGTCGTGCGATTGAAAGGCGGCGATCCGTTTGTTTTCGGACGCGGCGGCGAGGAAGCCGAGGCGCTCGCGGCGGAGAACATCGCATTCGAGATCGTGCCGGGCGTATCCTCCATCACCGCCGTCCTGAATTACGCGGGCATTCCCCTCACCCACCGCTCACACTGCTCCAGCTTCACGGTTTTCACCGGCCACAGCGATTCCCACGACGACGCCACCGCCCTGCATTACGCGCAGATCGCAAAAATTCCCGGCACGAAAGTTGTCCTGATGGGCACGGAAAACCTCGGTGACTGGACGAAATCGTTGATCGAACACGGCATGCCCAAAGAGACGCCGGTCGCCGTCATCCAAAACGGCACGCTGGGAAAACAAAAATCCGTCGCCGGCAATTTGGCAAACATCGCCAAGCTGGTGGCGGAGAAAAAAATCGTCCCGCCCGCACTGACAGTTGTGGGCGAGGTCGTGAACTTGCGCGACAAACTGAACTGGTTTGAAAATCTCCCGTTATTTGGCCGGCGCATCGTGCTGACCCGTTCACGTGGGCAGATGCAGAAGTTCGCATCCAAGCTTTCACGTCTCGGCGCGGAAGTTCTGGAGGTCCCGGCCGTCAAGGGCGAAGACCCGGACAACCGCGATGACGTGATTGACGCGATGCTGGCCTTGAATTCCTACGACTGGCTGGTGTTCACGAGCGCCAACGGTGTGACGGCATTCTTCGAGTATTTTTTCCGGCGGTTCCACGATATGCGCGACCTCGGCGGTGCGAAGATCGCCGCCGTCGGGCCGGCGACCGCCACGAAGCTGCGCGAGCTGCATCTGCAGGTGGATGTGATGCCGGAGGAATACATCGGCATAAAGATCGCCGAGGCGATGAACAAGCATAGCGACATCGAGAACGTGAAGATCTGCCTGTTGCGCGCGCAAAAGGCCAACGCCGACCTGCCGCGGGCATTGGAGGAATTCGGCGCGATTGTGGACGATATCGGCCTCTATAAAACCGTGGCCGAAACAGCGGATTATTTCGGCACAGCGGAAGATTTCCTCGCATACGGCGCGGACTGGCTGACATTCAGCAGCGGCTCGACGGTGGAATTTTTCCACGCGCGGTTCGACCTGCCGAAGCTGCTGAAAAAATTTCCAAAATTGAAAATCGTTTCCATCGGACCGGAAACGAGCAAAGCCATCCGCGCCTTGAAAATCGAACCGGCTGTCGAGGCGAAGGAACACACCACCGAGGGCATGATTGCTGCGATGTTGAAAACTGGAAATTAAAGCCTATTAAAGCCTATTTTTCCGTGATAACGGTGTCGGTGTGTTCGTAACAAGGCGCGCAGCAGCATAGTAACCGCAGGATTTCCGCGCCGGTATTCCAGATTTTGTGCTTCTGCCCCGGCAGAATCGCAATCGCATCACCAACTTTCACCTCGCGCAACTCGCCTTCAATCCGCATTTTTCCTGAACCGTATGTGATATAATAAATCTCCTCGCATATAGGGTGATAATGTTCGAACGTTGCGCCGCCGACCGGGATGCGCGCCTCGGCCAGGCTCTGGTTGCGGATGGCGGAATTGCGATGCGCCAGCAGTTCGCGGATTTCCGAGCCATCCACGGTTATGAATGACGGCACCTCGTTGAGGTTTTTGACGTCCATATTTTTACATTAATTAAAAACATTCCGGCAGGTTGAAAAATTTTGCCAGGTCAACCTGCCCGATGATCACCCCGCCTATGACCAGGGCCATCGCCATGCAAAATGTCTGCGTAATCGGCTCGCCCAGCGTGTAATGCACCCAGAGGGTGGTCGTAAGCGGGATGAGATTATTGAATAACAACACGCGGCTCGTCTGCCAGTGGCGAAGCGCGGTATTCCAAAACGCATAAGGCACAACGCTGCCGAAAAGGATACATAGTGACTGCACGCCAAAATGTTTCGTGTCCGCCTGGATGCCGCGCGTGAAGGCGTCAAACAAGACAAACGGCAGCAGTGACGCACCAGCCATCCACATGGCATTGGCGGCGACTTCAAGACCGTTGATATTGCGAGCGAGCTGCCGGCTTTGATGGTTAAAGTTTGCCCAAAAAAAACTGGCGGACAGCCCAAGCAATTCGCCCAAGGCGTTGGAACTCCCCGTTTTCAATACCGGCCAGAATAGCACGATGATGCCGGACAGCGCGAGGATGGCCGCGCCGTAGCGGCGGACACTCGCCCAGTTGCGTCCGGGTTTTTCCTCCCACACCAGCGCCCAGACCGGTGACGTTCCGAGATAAAGCGCCACATGCGATGCCGGTGCGAGCCTGAAGGCCCAGCAAAACGCAACGACATAGGCCGCCAGACTTAATCCTCCGCGCAGCCATAAATTCCGGTATTCGATGAAACTTAGCGGTTTGAATTCGCCGAGCAGATTTGTGAACCGCAGCACCGCGAGCAGGATAAATCCCGCGAAAAGGAAACGGGTGCCGCCGGTGAAGATCGGCGGCCATGAACTGACAAGCCATTTGGTGCCCGCATTGTTGCCGCCCCATAAAATAACCGTGAGCAGCAATCCGCCGGCAATGGCCGGATTGTTTTTATGCTCCGACACGCGGCGAAGTTAATTCATTGCAAAAAAGATGCGAATGATTTTTCGCCGGACAAATATCATTCAACCCATTCCGGTCCACCATGCGGTTCATGTAGAATCTCCTCCAGCACCCGGCCGACTGTCCTGGCTCGCACCTCAATCTCCTTCATCGCCTTTTCCGGGTCGCTTGCGAGCAGCCGCACCTCCCCCTCCCGCAATAATAGATGAATCGCATGAGTTCCGCCGTCCGTGCTTCCCGTATTGTTTCGCACTGTTGGCATAGTTAAACATTGGGCCGGTTTTGGTAAAAGTCAAGGGGGTGTCACTACCATTGAAGATCGTGGGCATTTGCCTGCCGCCGGGTGCCGCATTGTGGCTGCCCGGGCAAATAACTTTGAGTGCAATCCGCCGGAGGGAGCCGGATTGTCTTCACGCTGGGCAGCGAGATCAATTCATCGCCGTCATTCGTTCAAGCCCCAGTCCGGTTCACCGTGCGGTTCCCGGAGAATCTCCATCAGCACGCTGCTTATGTGCGTGGCGCGTACCTGGATATTTTCGATGACTTGCCGGGGATTTTCCGCCATCAACTTGATGTCCTCGTCTGTGAATAACGCCGGAACTGCGGGGTGACCGGCAACGTTGGCCGGAATGTTATCAGGGATATTCACACTCAACCCTCTGACCGCTCTTGCAAAAAAGCAAATTAAAGTTATCCACAATCTGTCCACCGGTGCGAAACGCATCATCGCACTGGCGCGGACCATTGCCTTCGCACCGGGGCTGTGATAATTTGCACCCATGGAAACAGCCACTGTCGTTCTCGAAGGCGAACTGCAAACCGTCCGTTTGCCAAAAGGTTTTCATTTGTCCACGCCCACCGTGTCTGTCCGCCACGATGGCGATGCGATTGTGCTGGAGCCGCTGAAGGCAAAATCATGGCCGGATCGGTTTTTTGATCTCATCCATATCAGCGACGCGGCTTTTGTCCGTCCCGCGCAAGGCAAACTGCCGCCGGTAAGACCTTTGTAGCCGGCTCATGACCCACCTGCTCGATACCGACACCTGCATCGGCGTGCTGCGGCAAAAACCGGGCATGGTTGAAAAATTGAGCCGTCTCGCGCCCGCCGACGTCGCCATCTCAATGGTCACAGTCTACGAACTGTTCTGCGGTGTCGAGAAGGCCGGCAACCCGGCTAAAGAACGCGGGAAAGTTGAACGGTTCATTTCTGCCATCGCCGAACTGCCGCTGGAGCGCGCCGCCGCGCAGATGGCGGCGCAAGTCCGGGCGGAATTGGAGCGTCAGGGCACGGTCATTGGCCCATATGATTTGCTTATTGCGGGACAGGCGTTGGCTGGCAATCTCACGCTGGTCACCGGCAATGTGGCCGAATTCCGACGCGTCCAGGGACTCAAAATTGAACCCTGGCCGTGAGGGCAATCAAGTGACCCGTTTCTATTTTGGACAGTAATGGCAAAGATTTTTATGAGCGACGACCATAAAAAAATCCAAGAAAAACAGTTATTTGCCCAGAGGGCGACGGCTGCTGCGACGGCTGCTTCAGCCATTGCCACAGCGGCCGCGGCGGCATCCCTTGCACAGATGCGGAGGGACTCCAAAGTTGCAGCGGAAGCTACCTTATCCGCGATAAAGGAGCAGGCAGCAGACGAGGCAGGCGACCGAAAATACCATCGAGAAGTATTGTTCTTCAAAGAGAGCGACGACACTACCAAGTTGGATGCTTATTGTGAAAAGGCCATAGGATGGTTTATGGCAGTTTGCAGTTCTAAGAGTCTTTTTGCGACTTTGCCGAAATATTGTCAAGAAGATGGCGCCCTCACAAAAAAAATAAAGTCATTGCTGGCATCACCATCACCGCCTCCACCAGTGTTGCCAGAAGACGGGATTGAATTGCAAAAAAAAGTTAAAACGCTTGGAATTGAAGTGAATTTAACCGCTCAGAATTTGAGAAAGTACCAATTCGGATTGTTGCAAAAAATCGGCATACCTTTTTGCCCGTTGTTCGCTTTGGCTGCTATCGGCTGTTTTGTGGGTGATCCTGACATTCATGAGCCTACCCCGCTATTTACTAGGGCATTGGGCGTTTTATTTCTTTTGATCGCCATATGGTTATCAACCGCGTTGATTTTACGTTTACGATATGTTCTTTCAAACGCAAAAAAGAAGCCAGCCCTTGAAAGGCAACTGGCCTTTCTCAAAGAGCAGAAAGGCAATCTTGAATCAAAATTAAAACCGATTCTGGACGAAGCAAATGTGACAGCCAAAAGGGTGCCGCTCAAATTATTCATAGAATTTATCGAACACTGGCGAGTTGTTGCTCTTGGCAGCCGAATCGATCAATTCTTCAGTCAGGGTCTGTGGATTGGTTCCGACAATTTTGCACAGGAGCTTAAAAATCAAATTGTTACTCTTCAAAAAGATTATCCAACCTCATGCCGGGTGGATATTGAAAAATTACAACCAAACCAAATAGCATCTGCGTATGAGACATTCATTGAGAATGCAGCAGTTTTGATATGCAAGGAAGACATCGTGAAGAGGCTTCATGAACATGCTTGGTACTCAGCTTTGGCAGCCGGTAAACTTAATGAGGAGGTTTCGGGGTCAGACGTAGGAATCCTGAACAACACAGGTGCGGCAGAAAAACTTACCAAAATTCTTCTAGTCGGGCCGTCCGCGCAATGTCTGGATCTAAGTGCGATGCAAGCGATTGTCCACCTGAACGAAACCCATGCCGAAAAATTGTGGGACTACATTGCTCACAAACATATTGGTAAAAATTAACAAATGGAGTAATTATGCGCCCTTGGATCAGAAAAATGTTCACTTCTAAAATTGTTGCGAAGAAAGGTCTTGTTCGCCGGAAAAAATCGCACATTGACAACTGTAATGTATTTGGTGATTTGCTCAATGAAGTTAAAAAGAAGCGTTTTCATCTCATCGAAACAGGAGATCAGTATATTATTATCTGCAATTCTGGCCGCTTTAAGGTTCATTGCTGAATAAGTTTGTCAAGCAACCGGATAAGCATGCAAGCGGGAACAGCCCGCGCTCGCGGCCTTTTGTTGATTGCCCGACTCGGCAGAATCTGCGGAAATGTCCTTCAACAATCTAACCATTTAATTTCGAGGAACCCAAAAAACCTTTGACGTCACCGGCGAAAAAACTATTTTCCGAATATGCAACATTCACCCGGTTTTTTAAAGCTCGTCACGGACGCAAAGAAATCCGTAAATGAAATTTCCGTCGCCGAAGCGCGCGCCCTGCTTACGGCCAACCCGAAAATTGTTTTGATGGACGTGCGCGAAGACAATGAATGGCAGACCGGGCACGCGGCGGAAGCGGTGCACCTGGGCAAGGGCATCTTGGAACGGGATCTGGAAAATAAGTACCCTGACCCAAACACGGAAATCATCATGTATTGCGGCGGCGGTTTCCGTTCCGCGCTCACCTGCGATGCCGCACAAAAGATGGGCTACAAAAAAGTTCATTCGCTCATCGGCGGCTACAAGGGCATGGTCGCCGCCGGCTGGCCGATGGCAAAGTGAGCCTCCGCCAGTTTTTGCATTTTCCCATTTCGACCGTAAGTTCAGGGAAATGAAATTTGCGCCCGCTGCCGCTTTGCCGGCTTTGCTGATTTTTGCCGCGTCCGCGCACGGCCAGCGCATCAATCAGGAGGGCCGCATCCTTGGCGCGCTGCCCGTCGTCACCAATTCCATCTTGTTCGACACCTCCAATGCCGACGCCGTCGTGTCCGCGATGCAGATTTTTCCCGTGACCAATCCGTGGAACGAATGTATTTCCAACCGTCCGGTGCTCGCGAATTCCGACGCGATGATCGGCCAAATTTATACCAACGTCGGGTCATCGCACCGTTATTTGAAACTGTTTCAGGAAATGAATTACGTCCTCGTGCCGGACAATCAACCGCTCGTGCCATTCAGTTTCAAGGGTGGTTATCCTGGTGATTCAGATTTTAATGGTGGCGTCTCCCCCGTGGGATTATATCCCATCCCTACCAATCAACCCATTGAGGGCTGGCCGACCCAGTTGGGGGGCGAAACCCTTTCCCAGGCGCAGACCGTGGACGACGGCGGCGACCGCCACGCGATCATGGTGCAGCCCGGCGCCGGGTTTATCTATGAATCGTGGCGCACGTTGCTATCGCCACCAAACTGGCATGCGACCAATGGCGCGATCTTCAATCTCAATACCAATGGCCTGCGTCCCGATGGCTGGACTTCCGGCGACGCTGCGGGTTTCCCGATGTTTCCCGCGCTCGTGCGCTATGACGAAAGCGAGCGCGGCATGGTCGAGCATGCCTGCCGGCTCGTCGTCGCCAAATCGCGCGACACCAACATCTATCCCGCCACGCATTACGCCGGATCGGTCGCGGGCACCGCCACGAATTATCCGGCGATGGGACAGCGCCTGCGGCTAAAATCCACCTTCAATATTCCCGCCGGTTGGACCACGGAAGAAAAAGCCCTCGCACTCGGATTAAAAAAATATGGCGCCATGGTTGCGGACAACAGCAGTTCCTTTTTCTCCATTTCCATCACACCGGACGATCGCTGGCCGGCGGATGCCTTCGATGACATCAATTCCGGCGGGCTTCCCATCACCAACTTTGAAGTTGTCCTCACCACCGACGTTAATGAAGGCCCACGCTCGCCCGGTGCACCGGTGGCCAATGCCGGTCCCGACCAGACCGTACCCGTCGGGCAACCGGTGCCCTTGCAAGGCGCGGTCGTCTTCAGCAATTCCACGCCGGTTATCCAGTGGCAAATTTATTCCGGCCCCGGCAACGTCACCTTTGGCAACGCCGCGCTCACCAACACCACCGCCACCTTCAGCGCACCCGGGATATACACACTGGAATTGAGCGCGGACGACGGTGTTCACGCCGTAGCTTACGACGCTGCAGTCTTTACTGCGTCAAATGTCGTCACTCTCGGCGTGTCGCGCTCCGGCACCAACGCGAACTTTACGTGGACCGGCGGCACTGCACCCTATGTGTTGCAACAGACCGGCACGCTGCGCGCGAACCCGTGGGTGAACGTCCTCACAACGAGCCAGCAATCCGCCAGTGTGCCCATCACCAACAAAAACCAGTTCTTCCGCATCCAGTCAGAATAAAACTACCCGCAAAAAGACCTCGAGCGCGTGACCGGGTAGTTCCTTAAATTGGTGGGGCGAGCGTCCTCGCGAGCCGCTTAAACCCAAGGCTCACGTCGGCTCGCGAGGACGCTCGCCCCACCGGGTTTCTTGAAATTAGGACACCGCTAGCAACCGCTTTGGTTGGCTGGTAGGGACAGCGCGCTGTCCCCGGCGGTAAAGCCGCCGGAAGAGAGCGAATTTTGCCACGTTCGTTGCGCCCGCTATACGGGCGCGGACGGCGCAGCGCACCGTCCCTACCAAATTGTCCCACTGCTCCGCTTTGGCTCGACATGCCGCTGGAATTAAAGCATAGTTTCCTCGCCAGGGCCTGTGGAGTGTGGACTTACGAACCCCGCCAGGACCGGAAGGTAGCAACGGTAGTTTGCTTTGCAATTGCCGCAGTCACCCTGGCACCTTTTCCCTGATACCCAATGATGAAGTGAGAATGCAGAAGGCAGAAAAAATTTCCCGCCGCGCGAAAAAGCTTTTCACTTCTGCATTCTTCATTCTTACTTCTTACTTCGAATGAGTTATCAAGTCATCGCCCGCAAATACCGTCCGCAACGGTTCGAGGATGTCGTCGGCCAGGAACACGTCACGCAGACGCTCGCCAATGCCATCTCCCAGAAGCGCATCGCGCACGCGTATCTCTTTTGCGGGCCGCGCGGCACAGGCAAGACCACCATCGCACGCATTTTTGCCAAGGCCTTGAACTGCACCGGCGGACCCAAAATTGATTTCGATGACAAGGACGAACGTGTGCAGGAAATCACCGAGGGCCGCTCGCTGGACGTCATGGAAATTGACGGCGCGAGCAACAACGGCGTTGAACAGGTGCGGGAATTGCGCGAAACCTGTAAATATGCGCCCGCAAAATCGCCCTTCAAGATCTACATCATCGACGAAGTCCATATGCTCTCGACGGCGGCGTTCAATGCGTTGCTGAAGACGCTCGAAGAGCCGCCCGCGCATGTGAAGTTCATGTTCGCGACGACCGACCCGGAGAAGGTGTTGCCGACCATCCTGTCGCGCTGCCAGCGTTTTGACTTTCGCCGTATTCATGCCGCGCTCATCACCAAACATCTCGCCGAAATCGCCGCCAAGGAAAAAGTCACGATCGACGCTCCTGCCTTGCACGCCATCGCCCGCGGCGCGGACGGCGGGATGCGCGACGCCGAATCCACCCTCGACCAGCTCATCAGTTTTTGCGGCGATAAAATCGAGGAGGGCGATGTACTTTCGATGTTCGGCCTGGCGGCGCAAGGCCAAATCCTCAAATTAAGCAAAGCCGTACTCGCCGGGGAGATTTCCACCGCCCTCACCGAGTTGAACGAACTTGCGAAAGGCGGCAAGGATTTGGGCCGTCTTCTTTCCGACTTGCTGAATCATTTCCGCAATCTCCTGATTTACCAGGTTTCCAAAGGGGATATGAACCTGCTCGAGACCTCCGAGGCGGAAACCGCCGCCATCAAGGAACAGTCCGCGCTCGCCGGCACCGATGCGCTGACCCGGATTCTCGAAGCGCTGGCTGACGCGGAACTGCGCCTGCGTGATGCCGCCTCAAAAAAAATCCTGCTCGAAGTCACCTTGCTCCGCGCCATCGAGGCCCGCAACGCGCTGCCGATTGATGCCGTGCTGAAGCAATTGAACCAGCTGCGTGGCAGCGTGGCGCAGAATGTTGCCAGTGCACCAGCAGCGGTTTCACCTGCGCCGGAGCGCCGGGCCTTCGCCCGGCCGGAGCCGACGCCAGCCCCGGCAGCTTTAAAACCTGCCGAGCAAAAGCCCGGCGCTCCAACCATTTTGTCACCCGCACCGGTGGCCGCTGCGCCTGCGAGCGGCAATCTTAAGGAACTTTGGGCGCGGCTCGTGGAAGCCGTCGGCAAGGCCAGTCCGTTCACGCGCGGTTATCTGCTCGACGCGCACCCGGTGTCATTCGAGAAAAGTATTTTTGTCATCGGTTTCGACCCCGAATTTGAAGATCACCTTGGCCTCGTGGACAATTCGCGCAACCACACGTTGCTCGCGACCAAACTTTCCGAGCTTGGCCATCACAACGCGATGATCCGGTTTGTGAAAGCCGAGGCGCCCGCCGGTTGGGAACGCCCCGTAGCACCCGCCCCGGCCCCGGCTGCCACCAAAACCTCAACGCCGGCTCCCGCGTCAAAATCCGCAGAAGCCCCGCTCGCGCCGGTGGCGGAGAAAAAATCCGCGCCCGTGCCGTTCAACAAGGAAGATTTCAAGAACGACCCGCTGATCAAAAAGGCCCTGGAGATTTTCAAAGGCACCATCGTCGAAGTACGCGCGTGATTTCAACCAACAACTAAATATTTAAAACTAAAAAATTATTATGTCAGGCCTCGGCAAACTCATGAAGCAGGCGCAGAAAATGCAACAACAGATGGAACAGATCCAGGCGGAACTCGCCGCGCGCACGGTCGAGGCCACCAGCGGCGGCGGCGCGGTGAAAGTCGTCGCCAAATGCGATGGCACAATTGCGTCGATCAAGATTGATCCACAGGCCTTAAACCCATCCGACGCCCAAGTCATCGAGGATATGATCTTCATAGCCGTTAATCAGGCGTTGAACCAGGCGAAGGAAATTTCCAACCAGGAAATGGGCAAGGCCACGGCGGGCTTTAGCCTCCCGGGAATGATGTGATTGGTTAAAAAGTTGAATCGTTGAATAGAGCATTTAAAAATAATTTGCATCGCACTCTCTCCCTCACCCTAACCCTCTCCCGCTGGGAGAGGGAACAGCCATGTTTGTCTTTCTTTCATTGAACACGGTATTCTCCAATCCAGCCGCTGGTTTTTGTCTGAAGCTGCGAGCGTTTCTCCCTCTCCCAGCGGGAGAGGGCCGGGGTGAGGGAGAACATTATCGGAAACCAACGGCTATCACTTATCTCAAACTGCTCAACGCGTGCGTTCAAAGGCCATCCGCCAGAACCAGTCGCTGCGGTTGGTGAGCATGGCGAGCGGGGTTTGCAGGGCGGGCGTCAGGATAATTTTTTGCAGCCATTTTGCCCAGGCGAGGCGGCGGGTGAAAGCGGCGTCGCAGTCCTGCGCAATTTTTTTACGGGCTTCAGGCCACGAAATTTCGCCACCGCTCCACGCGGCGAGCGGCGCGACCGCCAATTCCGCCGATTCAAATGCCATGGACATGCCGTTGCCGGTGACTGGCGGAATCATGGTGATGGCGTCGCCCACGCAAATCCCGGCACGCGCGCCGGCCGGTTGCGGTTGCAATGAAATTCCGGCAACGGCACACGCGGAATCTTCATCGAATTCCGCCTCGGCGAGCCGTTGAAACAACGGTGAACCGGGCTGGCCGCGCAACAGGGTGCGCCCATTTTTTGCATTGCCGTTTTCGCCGGCGCGCTGACGGAATAATCCGCAGACATTCACCGTTCCGTCTCCGATTTGGCAAAGGCCGACATAGCCGCGCGGCGAAAAGTGCATCTCCAGATCGGCGGCGAGCGCGACGTTACGCGCGTGAAGTTTCAAGCCGAACCAGCGGGGGCCGGTTTCGCCGGCACCCGTGCGGCGGCCCATGGCGCGGACGGTGCCTTCGTCAAAATCCCCCGCGAAGCGGCTGCCGGTGAGCAATTGACCGCCGAGTTCGCGGAATTTTTTCGCCAGTGCGGCATCCAGCGTGAAACGCGACAGGCAGATGGCCGCCGATGGCAACGGGCGCGGGGCGGTGGCCTTGGTTGCCGAAAAAAATGCGGCGGTCTGCGCGGGGACGGCACCGGCCTGATCCAGCAGTTCGCGCAGTCCCAGCCGGGCGAGGGTGGCCTGGCCGCGTCCGCTGATGAATTCGCCGCAGACGCGATGGCGCGGATAATTTCCCGCCTCGTGAATCGTCACGGGGATCTGTTTTTGACGCAGGGCGATTCCCAGCGTCAATCCCGCAAGGCCGCCGCCGACAATCGTGATGGGTTTCATGGCGGCCATGATTCAACCATTTTTACGCGCGATGAAAAGATGGCTGAAAGCCCCGGCCCGTTGTTCCGTAAGCCGCCAATTTGATTGGTCCGGCCAGAGCGCGGAAAGTTCCTGGCCGGAAAAGCCCGCGTGCACGCTGACCACGGCATCGTGTCGCGTCACGTCGTTGCAGCCGATCGCCCACAACAGCCGGCTGCAAAATGCCGGCCACGCTGCCCGGCGCGGCTCGAGGGCGATAAATATTTTCGCGCGCTGAGAAATTAGGCGCAACAAGGCGGCGAGCGGCGCGTCTTTGAAGTGGTGCAAAAATAAATTCGCGATGACGACGCCGTCCATGGGGGACGTTAACGAATCGTCGAAGACATCAGCGACGATGGTGTCCGCACGCCAGCCTATGGTCGCGAATTCGAGGAGCGTTTGTGGCGTCACGTTTTTTTGCAGGTCGAGCAGGCGGACGCTGGTGTTCGGCCAGTGGGACGATGTTTTTTGAGCGACGCGGAGGAGAAAATTGCCATCACCTGCGCCGAGTTCGGTGATCTGGCCGGGGGCTGCGCCGTCCAAAGTTTTTTTCAAGGCGGCGGCCATGAGGTCGTGGTTGCCCATGCAGCCGTTGATGCGGTGTAAATCCCGGCGCGAGCGGATGGCCCGCGGGTCATCCGGCGGCAACGTGTCGAGAAGTTCGGGTTGAACAATGCGTTTCACGCGGGGCTGACTTCCAAAAATGCGCCGTGGCAACTGAAACCGGCGCCGAAAGCGGACATCCACCAGAGGCCGTCGGGCACAGAGTCATTCAAGGCGCGTTCGAGGACGAAGTAAACCGTGGGGCTGCTGATGTTGCCGAATTCACGCAGCACAGCGGTACTGTGCCGCACGTCGCTCTCGCTCAATTGGAGCCGGTTGCGCAGGGCGAGGATCACGTCGCGCCCGCCGGTGTGCATAATCCAGCCGGTGACCTGTTCGCGTTTCACGCCGGCGGCAACGAGGGATTCGGAAAATAATTTTCCGGCGATGTCGCCGGCGACCTGCGGCACCTGGGGTGACAAAATATTCCGCAACTTGCCGTTCTTGTGGCCGAACCGGAGCGTGTCGCGCTCGGTGGGGACGAGGCGCGAGTCGGTGAATTTCCATTCGACGCGGCGGCGGCCAGCCAAAGGCTCGCGCGATAATACGGCCGCGCCCGCGCCATCCGCGAACAGGCAGGCGCTGATCAAGACGCCAGGGTCATCATCGATGAAAAAGGCGGCACTGCAGATCTCGACGCAGATGGAGAGAACTTTTTTCGCGCGGCCGGCGGCGAGAATGGCCTCGCTTGTGCGCAGATTGGGCAGGGCCGCGCCGCAACCCTGGCCGACGAGGTCGAGGGCAAAGATATTCTGGCGCAGGCCGAGTTGTTCGCTGACGTAGCTGGTGAGGCCGGGGCACAAATAGCCGGTGCAGGTGCTGATGATCACGGCGTCGATGTCCTCCGGCCGGCAGTCCGCATTTTTCAAGGCAAGTCGCGCGGCTTCAATGGCGAGCGCCGTCGCATGCGTGGTGAAGCGGGCCTGGAGTTCATCGGGTGTCTCGTCAAACACGTCGGCGAGCGTTGCCATGGACAGATGCCGCGCATCAACGCCGTTGTCGCTGCAGAGGACTTTTTTGAGGATGGCCTTGGAACGCGGTTTGAGCTGCGAGAAGGGCGGCCATTTTTGCACCGCGTCCCAGCCATCACGCTGGGCGTGTCGTTGCGGGGGAACTGCGGTGCCGAGTCCGGTGATGAACATGCGCCACACTAACGCTTATTTCACGAACGCGCTATTTTATAGGCCGGGAATGAACTTTGACCGCCAAGTCGCCGGGGCGCGGAGGATGAGGATGGTTTCCGGTAAAACGGACCAAACTACGGCTTGATATGGGCAGCCACCTATGTAAATATGGGTAGCCATATTATGAAAACCACGATTGAAATTGCCGATGACCTCTTTGAGCGGGTCCAGAGCCTGGCACGGAAGGAAAAAACGACCTTCCGTTCACTGACCGAACAGGGCTTGCGCATCGTGCTTAGGGAGAAAAAGGACAAGCCCGGCAAACTTCCGCCATTGGTCACGGTTCGCGGTGGTTTGACCGACGAATTCAAAGACGCCTCCTGGGATAAAATCCGCGACGAAATTTATAAAGGGCATGGCGCGTGATCGCGGTGGACACCAATTTGCTGGTCTATTCGCATTTTGCGGACAGTGCGTTCCACGAGCCAGCACGGGATTTTGTCGATGGTTTACGGCATGGATCCGCGCCGTGGGCGATTCCGTGGCCGTGCGTGCATGAATTTCTTGGAATCGTCACGCATCCCAAAATCTACAAGCCAGCATCGGCACCCGATCGGGCATTCGCGGCCGTTGAGGCGTGGCTTGCCGGCGGCAACGTGCATCTGCTGGCTGAAAGTCCCGGCTATTTTGAAAAATTGGGTGATCTGGTTTTGGCGGCCAAATTGTCCGGCCCGCGCATCCACGATGCACGGATCGCGGCGCTTTGTCTGCACCACGGCGTGAGCGAATTATGGTCGGCTGATCGTGATTTTTCCGCCTTTCCCCGGCTCAAGGTTCGCAATCCGCTGGTTAAAAAATAAAAAAGGCGGCGCACCGTTGCCGGTGCGCCGCTTGATTTATTCGCTCAATTTTTTTTGGCCTGCGGGTCGTTGGACTGGTTGCGCAGCATGAGGCCGAGCAATCCATCCACCAATCCGTTGCCGCCGTTCTGGCCGGTGACGGATACATCCGGCACGATCCGCACGTTGCGTTCGCCGACGATCTGCATGAGCTGCATGACCGTGTAGCCCTGCGCGCCGAGCGATTCCACGCCGACGCGATAGGCCTCGGCCTTCGCCTGGCCGGTGGCGCGGATGGCTTCCGCCTCACCGAGCGCGTGCAGGCGCGTGGCCTCGGATTCGCCGGTGGCCTGCTTGACGTTCGCATTTGCCTTCAACTCGGCGATGTTCACGCCTTGTTCCGCGCCTACGACCTGCTGCTGGATGTCGGCGATCGCGGTCTGGCGTACGAGTTGTTGCCGCTGTTTCTGCGCGGCTTCCTGCACCTCGAACGTCTTGCGCTCTTCCTCGGCGATCTTGCGGTCGGTCTGCGTGGTCATCAACTGCGCCGGCGGATTGATGTCGCCGATCAGCGTATCGATGGCCTGCACGTCATACGCGCCGATGGCCTTGCGGATGTGCTCGGTGGCCTCGACCTGCCGCTGGGTACGCGCGCTCAAAAAATCGAGCACCGTGTAGCCCTGCGCCGAGTTGCGGAAATAATTTCCCACAATCGGTTGCACCACGTGGTCCACCAGGTTCTGCATCGAGCCCACGCGGCTGATCACCTTCGGCGCATCCAGCGCGCCGACGTGGATGATCTGCGCCACGTCCAGGTTGAAGGCGAAGCCGTCCTTCGAGCGCACCGTGATGGACGAGAGCTTCTCGTCATAATGATGCGCCTCGGAGCGGTTCGCCCAGTTCAACACGATGTTCGTGGTGGGCACCAGCTCGACCTTCATCACCCGCGTATTGATCGGGTGTTTGCCTGGATACAACGGCGAGACCCAGACGCCCTTGTGGCCGACATTCACCAGATCACCGTGCTTGAACTCGACGCCGCTCACGTCCACGTGGGCCGCGCCCACGAAGGAAATGACCACGCCGACGTAACCGATGGGAATCTGCACCATCGGCACCTGTTCCACCTGCACGAACCAGGGATTCAGGTTCCACGTGCCGGACAACAGGATCTGTTCCTGCAATCCGCGCCGCCCGCCGCCATCCAGAAACGCCTGCGTGTTCTGGAAGTTGTCGTGCGCGGCGATGGTGGTGCCGGCGATTTCACCGGCGTCGATGGACCGGCCGTCCAATGTGGTGACGATGCCGACCATGTCATTGTTCACGCGGGTCAGTTCGAGTTGCATGGCGCCCATGCCATGCAGCTCCGCCGTGGCCGACGTGATGACAGTGAACTGCGCGGTGTTGATGCGATATGTGCCCGCCGTGAGAATTCCCAACTGGCGGCCTTTCTCGCCGCTGTTGGTCAGGAACTTCCGCGCGTTCTGGAAATTATCGCAATCAACGATTTTTCCCAGGATGCGCTCGGCGGGAATCGCGTCGCCATCAGCCGCGAGTACCAGGGCGATTTCGCCCTGCGGCACGACCGTGACCGGCACCTTGAGGATGCGATACTGCCACGGCCAGTAGCCGAAGTGCAGCCCCGGCGCGAGCGTGTCCGCCTGCAAGCCCGCCTCGCCCGCGAGCGCGATGAGGCGCCCCGGCGGCAGCGACCGGGCGGCGAACCGTTTGATGACGATGCCGACCTGCCGTTCACGGATGAGCACGAAGCCGGAACGCAACACCAACAACGCCACGAGCAACGCGCCTCCGCACACCACCCCGTAGTCCATAACCGTTGCCAACATGAGGTTCATTGTCATAACCCGTCTCCGATGTGGTTGGATCCCGGGCGCGGTGATCGAGCATTTGCATAAATGCTGTAGCGCCGCGCCGGGACACAACACGTTTCGTTGGGGAGACCGTGACGATTTCGCACCCGCGAAATCCAGAGGATCGCCCTTCCAAATGCCTGCGAGATTAGCTGACGGGCTTGGCCTTGAAAGTGGCCTTGAAACCGGTTGCCCGGCTTCGTGCGCCCCGTCCGAAACTTTCAATTCGTTCCGGAATTTGGTTTTCCCGCGCTGTCTTGCAGGAAGGCAAGGCAGCTTAGGCTGCTGACGGGGCGAACATCCCAGAGATTGGAGGGGATGTCAATTGGTGTGGGTGCAAGTGGTTGGGAATGAATGTAATATATAGTTCAGGCTGGTCGGGTGACGAAGGACGAGGGTCGAAGGCGTGAACAAAAAAACCATTAGTCAGGTCTGACGTGTTCAAAGGTTTTAACGACGGGTACGGTTTCCCGTTTTAGATCGCTGGTTCCGGCCTTTGGCACCGGTTGGAAAAGCCGGTCCCACCAGACAGCAGTTGGGTGCGGCACATCAAACCGGACCCGGATTTGGGGGCTTTGCTTCGTATAAATTTCATAGCTCATTGGTTTGAGGTTGAAATGTCCCGCCCGGTAACGGCGCAGGCGGTGGCTCGCGATCCACCAATACTTGAAGGGGCGCAACCACAAGGGCGTCATCCGGTCGGCTTCTTTCCGCTCGCGGATGGCATTCGGCCGGCAATTCATATTGTCACCCGTATCGGCAAAAGCGGACGTCAACACGTCGCACACCGCCATGGGCACCTTGTTTTTCAAAAGGGCCAGCGCCCAATGGAAATCACCCAGATCGCGCCAACGGGTATCAAACATTATTTCACGCTTGTGAATCACTGAACGGCGGATGAATACGGAACTGGTCAAAAACGGAAACCGATACCAGATATGCCGGGGGTTCGGCGGCAGGAGCTGGCGGTGGCATCTATATTTCCCATCGCCGTCGGTAATGATGCTGCCGGCGAGCGCCACATCCACGTCTGGATGTTCCTCAAAAAACTGTTGCACGCCGGCCAGGGCCCCGGGCAGATATTGTTCGTCACAGTTCAGATAAGCGAGGATGTCGCCGGTGGCGCGTTTAAAGCCGCGGTTCACCGCATCGTACATGCCCTGGTCTTTTTCAATGAAAGCCCGTACGCGCGGATCTTTCCGCAGCCACTCCTGGGTGCCGTCATCCGACCACGAGTCCTGAACGATATGTTCGAGTTGCACGTCTTGCTGGTCGGCCACCGAGGCGACGCACAGTTTGAGCCACGCGGAATTGCGGAAGCTCGGCGTGATGATCGAAAATTTCACCGGATTTAGAAATTTTATCGGATTTACTTTATTATTCATACTGGACTGCGGCGCAAACCGCCCACGCCGATTTTTGGAAGAATCTACAGCATCGATTAACCGACCATATATGGGGTAAAACCCGCATGTGCCACACAGGCAGACCCTGGCACCCGGCGGACACCGCACACGGATTGACGGTTGGAACCATATGGCCTTGAGAGTGATTTGGGCACCCGTGTCCAAGCGTATCGGCCGAAGAAGCTACTCGGCGGAAGACATATTTTTGCAATCTACTCACGCTTCAATTTAAAATTCCTGTTTTTTGGTGCTAACCGTATTTTGAGTTTTATCAAGCAAGTTTTGGGCATTGAGCGGTTTGGAGCGAAGCGAAGATGAGCGCGAAGGCGTAGGGTGAGACGAGGACGAAGCGTTCGCAGCGGCTGGTTACGAAACTGCGGACGGGCATATGGCGGCGGGGGAACCAATCAATAGCGCGGACTCATGTCCGCGGCTACCGGGTTTTGAAGTTTCTTAACCACCTGATCTCAAGGCGATTTTTCGAAGCGCACATTCAGGCCGATGGAATTGGCGTCGATGGTGCAGCGTCCAAAGCGGCTTTGGTGAGCCATGTCCTGGAAATTTTGAGTGGTGTAGGCACGTTTGATCAGAAAGCTGCGGAAAATCCAACGGGTCAGCAGGGAATCAAACCAGTTTCGTCCGCTGCTTTTGACGTAGGCATTGATCTCCTCCAGCGAAACATCTTTTCGCAGATCAACAATCATCGCCTTGCCGCCCGGTTTGAGGACGCGATGCATTTCGTTCATGGCCTCGACCGGCTGCGAAAAGTTTTTGAAGGCCGCGCGACAAAAGATGAAGTCGAAGACGCCGGCTTCAAAGGGCATGGCGGAGGCGTTGCCCTGGCGAAAATCCACGGCGACGGATTGTTTTTTCGCATCGGCCCGGGCGATCTCCACGAAGGTATGGCTGATGTCGAGGCCGGTGATCCTGAAATCTCCCCGCCGGGCGAGTTCGATGGCGAAGTAACCGGGCCCGGGCGCGACTTCAAGAACCTGCGAACGGGGGGCGAGCTGCGCGGCGATTTCAGCGGCCTGCCGGCGAAAATCGTCGAGGTCGCGCTGCGTGCTTTTGGCGTACCAACGGGCGAGGAATCCTTCCATGCCCATTCCGATATAGGGTTTGGTTGCGGGTTGTGTCATGATGGGAAACGGCTTATTTTTTGTTCGAGCGCCGCGGATTGGCAACCGGGGCGCGAATATCTTAATATTTAAGTATCTTAAAATTGCAGGTAATAAATGTCAACCAAGAAATCCAAGGCGGGGGAGCGGGCGCGGTTGTTGCGGCGATTATGGGAGCTGGGGCGGGAGATGAGCACGCAAACCGTTTTCCTGCACCAGGCCATCGCGCAAAGCGCCGGTTTGAACGCCACCGACACGAAATGCATCGATCTGATTTTGCGCTGCGACAAGGAGCACGTCACGGCGGGGTGGCTTTCGCAACAAAGCGGACTTACGACCGGCGCGATCACGCACATTCTGGACCGGCTGGAAAAGCGCGGGCATATCGAGCGGATTCGCGATACGGAGGACCGCCGCCGGGTTTTTATCCAGGCGCGTCACGAAAGCCTGAAGCCATTGATACCAAAATATGAGGCGATCGGCGCAGCCTATATGGTCATCCTGGAGGAATTCACGGATGCAGAGCTGGGCCTGATCTGCCGTTATCTGGAAAAAACTTCGGAAGTTTCCAAAAGCGAACTGGCCAAGCTTGTTTCGAGTTAACCCCGGAGGCGGCAAGGCGTGGAAGGCAATAGGACGAAGAGGGCAAATAGAACCAATGGCAGGCCACGGTCGAACGGGCCTTTTTTAATTGGGGCGGCGCGGCAGCGCCGCCCTACCGGGTTTGATAGAACAACGGTTTTGTAAACCGTCGATCGTTGCAGACAGGCGCGACGATCAAGCCGGCACTTCATCGAGGCAATGGCGGACGGTCTCGATGAGCACGTGGGCGGGGTAGGGTTTCTGCAGAAAATAGTTGTTGCGGCGTTTGAAAAATTCCGTGTCTTTGCTGATCACGTTCAAACTGTAACCGCTCACAAAAACGACCTTTAACGCCGGGGTTTGCTCCCGCAGCAGTTCCGCCAGCCGGCGTCCATCGATGCCCTCGGGCATGACAATATCGGTGAGCAGCAAATCAATTTCAAGGGGGCCGGCGTGCCACATCTCCAATGCCTTCCTGCCCGAGCACGCCTCGATGATCCGGTACCCGTGTCTTTCCAAGGTCAGCCGCGTCATCAACCGGACGGCCTCGTCGTCCTCGACCAGGAGAATTCTTTCGGTGCCCCCGCGTCGTTTCGCCTGGGAGTGCGCGGGCGGGGGCGTGCCCGCGGGCGGTTGGATGGCGGGCAGAAAAATCTCAAACGTGGTGCCCTCGTTGACGCGGCTCGACACATCCACCCATCCATCGTGCTGTTTGACCACGCCGTAAACGGTGGCGAGGCCCAGGCCGGTGCCCTTGCCGATCTCCTTGGTGGTGAAAAATGGCTCGAAGATATGCGCCAGGTTTTCCGGCGTGATGCCCGTGCCGGTGTCGCTCACGCTCAAGCAGGCAAACTCGCCGGATCGAACCTCCGGATGCGGCGTAGTAATTGTTTCATCCAGATGAACCGTCCGGGTGGAAACGACCAATTGACCGCCGTTGGGCATGGCGTCGCGGGCGTTGACGACCAGATTGAGGATGACCTGCTCGATCATGCCCGGATCGGCATGAACAAATGGCTGGCCGTCGTACTGGCATTCCAACCGGACATCCTCGCCGATGATGCGTTTCAGCATCCTGGTCAGGTTTCCGACGAGGCTGTTCAGATTCAGAGGTTGCGGCCGCATGGCGTGCTTGCGGCCGAAGGCGAGCAACTGGCGGGTGAGATTGGCAGCACGTCCGGAAGCACCGGTGATTTGGGTCAGGTATTCGCGGAGCGGGCCGTCAAGGCCGGATTCCATCAGCGCCAGTTCGGCATTGCCCTGGATGACCGCGAGGAGGTTGTTAAAATCATGCGCGACACCGCCGGCCAGTTGCCCGATCGCTTCCATCTTTTGTGCCTGACGGAGTTGCTCCTCAAGCTTTTTGCGCTCGGCGCGTTCCCGGCCCTCGCGCAAGGCGCGCTGCACGGCGGAAACCAGACGGTCGCGCCGATCCTTCAGCACATAATCCGTGGCGCCGTTTTTGAGACTTTCAATCGCGCGGTCTTCGCCGATGGTTCCCGAGACGAAGATGAACGGTGTTTCCGCCTGAAGCGTGCGGGCCCGGGCCAATGCGCTCATCCCGTCATATCCCGGCAGGGTAAAATCGGAGATGATCAGGTCAAAGGCAGGCAGGCCCAAGGCGCTTTCAAACTCCTGCCGCGTTTGGGCATACGCAAAATCACAGGCGATGCCTTCTGCCAAAAGCGTTGATGCCAGCAATGTGCGGTCGTTCAGGTTGTCTTCAAGGCAAAGAATGCGGTAGGGTTTCCGTAACCCTTCTTTCTCAGCTTGATTAGAAAACGTGTCCATGCCAATTGACGTATCCCATTTGCTGTGACGAAAATACGTAAGCTTTGGGCCTGCCAACACAAAACAGCGCGAAATGCATGCAGCGCTTAATGTCTAAGCTGTTCATTATAAACTATTAAGAATTTATCTCCATGATCAGAACTTGCGAGGTCGTGACCAGGAATGAGGCAATGTGGTCAAATTTGTGGACACTTTAAGAATAAGTGGTTGAGTAATAGGACGTAGAGGGTGAATTGGAACGATCAAGCATGCTTTTTTAGTAATAGGTCAATTTGGTAGGGACGGCGCGCTGCGCCGTCCGCGCCCGTATAGCGGGCGCAACGAACGTCAGAGGAGCCTCTGTTTCACCGCCCGGTTTCGTCTCGACTTCGCTCGGCGGGGACAGCGCGATGTCCTACCGTGGTAGGTAGAGCAACGGTTTTGTAAACCGTCGGTCGGGGGAGTGAACGTTCTGGATGAGCCAAGTTTTCTTGGATGGCCACGCGAATTTTCGGCGGGACGTCGAAAATCACCCGCGAGACGCGGGTGCTACATCAAATTAAGATACGACTGTTTTTTAATTGGGGCGGGGGTTCTTTCGGACGGGCACCAACCACCGCCCGGGTTTTTAAAAGGGTGGCCGCACTGCGTGCGGGCGGCCCATCCAGACTTCGTCGAAGCCGGGGGAATAGTTGGCACCGACCAGTTTCGCGTCAGCGAAGAGCGGCCAGTGGCGGGTTAGCAAGGAAATGTCTTTCAGTTTGATCTCCGCTTCGCACTGCGGCCAGGGTGGATGCCAGACGCGGAAGAATTTTTTGCGTCCGGTTGCGGCATTGAAGGCGGTGTAGCGTTCCATCAACCACGCGCTGAGCGCGACCGATTGACAGGGCAGCCGAAGGCTGTCTGATTTTACTCCCGCATATTCCAATTGTGTACCGGTCTTTTCGTCGGTCACGCGGCCTTGTAAAATAGGTTGGTCAGGCTCCAGCCTGTAATCAATTTTGCCGTAATGGTAGGGCAGGCCGAAGATGGGCGGGCCGAGCCGGACGGCGAGGCGGTTCGATAGCCATTCGGCAAGGAAATGGATGCCGGGTTCGTCGCCGCACTTCACATAGGTGCGGACGTTCAGGAAATCGTGCGTGGCGATGGGTTGAAACAGCCGGGCCGCGAGGCGGCCGCCCCAGCGGGGGCGCATGTTTTCCAGGGTGAACGAGACGAGGGTGACGTAGGCGCGGCCTTCGTACAAATCCAGCGGAAAGGGGACGGCGCGTTGCAGCGAAGCGGGATCGACTTCGAGGTGAATCATCAGGACGCGTTTCCAGGCGGCCAAAAACAACGGTTCGCCCCAGCGCGACAGCATGCGTGCGCGGGCCTGTGCGCTTGGCTCATGGGTGAACCGGTGCGTCGAGGGTTCTGTTTCGCATGCGTTCATTTAACACATTTTAAAAATGCTGTCTTAGGATTTGTCGCGCGTTCTCCCTCACCCTGACCCTCTCCCGCTGGGCGAGGGAACAGCCATGGTTGCTCTTTTTTCTTCGAGGGCGGTGGGTTCCAATCCAGTTGCTGGTTGTTGTGTGAAATTGGCAGCGTTTGAGTGATCAAATTTTGGGCGGCTTCGCGAAAGGTGGGATACCGGAATTCGAATCCCGAGGCCAATAATTTTCCTGGCACGACGCGGCGGCTTTTGATGACGAGTTCGCTTTCGGTCCGCAAAACAAACGTGCCGATTTCCAGCATCCAACGGGTTGCCGGCAGGCCGATGGGCACGCCGCACACGGCGCGGAACGTTTTCATCATGTCCGCATTCGACAAGGGATTGGGAGCGCAAATATTGACCGGGCCGGCGAGGGTGTCGTGCGTCATCAACCATTCCACCGCGCGGCAGAAATCGTTTTCGTGGATCCACGAAACGTATTGGCGTCCGTCGCCGATCCGTCCGCCCAGGCCAAGGCGAACGAGCCGTTTTAAGACGGGGAAAACGCTGTTGGCGCCGGTGCCCAAAACCATGGCGGCACGCAGGGCGAGCTTGCGGGTGCGCGGCGTGGGCGTCTCATCCAGCGCTTTTTCCCACGCGGTGGCGACGGCCACCGAGAATTCGTCCCGGGCTTCCCGTGTGCCTGCGATTTCACCGGCTTCATTCCATGCGGGGCCGAACGTGTGTTTGTAAATCGTGGCGGTGCTGGCATTGAGCCAGACCTTCGGCGGAGTTTGGCAGCGGGCGATGGCCTGGCCGATGATGCGCGTCGGCTCCACGCGCGAATCGAGGATGGCCTGGCGATTGCGTTCGTGGTAGCGGCAGTTCACCGAACGGCCGGCGAGATCGATCACGGCATGCGCGCCTTCCAGTTCTCGCGTCCAGTCGCCCAACGTCCGGCCGTCCCATCGGATTTCGGGTGTGCCGCCTTTTGGGCTCGGCGAACGCGTTAGCACTGTGCAGGCGTAACCGGCACCTTGAAGATGAGCGATCAACGCACGGCCCAGAAAACCGGTTCCGCCGGCGATGACAATGCGTGGTGCGTTTTGTGTCATGGCATTTCAAGAAAAGCCCGATGAATGTGCCTCGGATTGTTGAAACACCAGCGGCGGCAGCAGCGGATGTCCTTCATCCCGAAACGGGCAGCGGGCGGTAATCCGCGGCGGATCTGATCCTCGCTGAACGGAATTTTTGGCGCGAGTTCCGGCGTCGGCAGGTCACAGGGCGGCCACGGTTCCGCCAAACCTTCGCTGAGCATCCGCACCTGGGCGACCGAGACCACGGGTACTTTCATGATGCGCTCGACCAGCCAGCCGAGGGCGTAGTGAAACCAGATGGGCAGGGGAAACATCAGGGGACGTTTGCCGGTGACTCGGGCGACGCGGCGGACGGCTGCGCGCAGGGTCAATTGTTCCGGCCCCAGCAACGCGATGGTTTGCCGGCTGAAAATCTGATCCGTGATCGAACCGGCAACGAGCCGCGCCACATCCTCGACGGCGTTGGGCCGGATGTTTTTATCCTGGAAACCGACGAAGGCGAACAGGGGGAAGGTGTGGAAGGCGTGGCTCAGATGGTCGAGCATGTGGTCGCCCGGACCATAGATGACGCCGCATTTGAAGACGGTGAAATTCAGCCCGCTGTGCCGGACAATTTCTTCCGCCGCCCATTTCGATTCGTGATAGGCCGAGCCGCAATTGGCGCGGGCGCGCAAAAAACTGATGAGCACAATTTTGCGGACACGTGCGCAATGGGCCGCGGCGACGACGTGGCGGGTTCCCTCAACGTGAACCCGTTGGAACGTCTCGCCGTCGATTTCGCGATTGATGCCGGCGCAGTGGATGATTGCATCGCAATCGGCGAAGGCGGTGGCGAGTTTCGCGGGATCATCCAAACCGAGCGGCACGAACTGTGTGCCGGGAAGCTGGCGGATTTCCGGGGCGGTCTGGTCAAAGCCGCGCGCGAGCAAGACGACGTGATGGCCTTCATCAGCCAGCCGACGGGCGATGTTGCGTCCGACGAAACCGGTTCCGCCCGTGATGGCGATTTTCATAACGCACCACCTTTCCAGGCGGTCCAGGCATACACCACCGGAAGATAAATAAATACCACGTTGGTGGCGTGATAGCCGAGCCGCCAAAGGGGATTGGTAAGATAGGGGCGGACGTCGAATACGAAGGTTGCGGCGATCAGGCGGATGGTCCAGAACAGCGCCAGGAACAGGCACAGGGCGCGGGCGAGTCCGCCACCGGCGGCGAGGGTGCCGGCAAAGATAAAGGTCATGGTACCGAAGCTGATGAGGCAAAGGCCGATGAAGGCGTAATAGACCCAGAACAAGCGCCGGATGAACGGCGGGAGTCCGGCCAGATGAGTCTTGAGGTTGACGGCGCGGGGCATGAGTGCGCCAGCGCAGGCGAGGCCGAGGTGCATGAGCGCGGCCAGTTGGAGGAGCAGGGTGAGTTTGTTCATAGTGTTACTTTTGGGTTGCGCCGATGGCCGTGAGCATCGGCAGGATGACGTGGTGAATAAACGGCGGATGGAAAAGCCAAAACGCGGGGCCGGCGGTGATGAGCAACGTGAAAAACCAGCCGCGTGCGCCGTGCCCAAAACCTACTTTTTTGCCCAGGCGGCTGCGTTCAATCAGGATACCCGCGCCTTGCGCTAAAAAATAAAGGGTTGGCAAACCATAACCACCGCGCGCGGGCAACGAGATGAGCAGGTCGTGAATCAATCCCGAGAGCACGAAAACGGTCAACGTGGCCGTGGCGGGTGTTGTCCAACGGCGAAGCGGTCGGAAGGCCAGGCGAAATGCGAGTTCGTTGAAGGCCGTGTTCCAGCGTGCGCCCCAGAAATCAGCCAGCGACGTGGCGCGTAATGGGTTGTTCATCACCGGCGTGGCATTTACACCTGCGGCCTGCCATGCGAGTTGCAACAGGTGGAACGCGCCGAAGTGGATGAGGAAGATGACGCCAATCATCCCCAGCCATCCGGCCAGCAGCGGCGATTGCGGCAGGGCCATTCGTGCGCCGCCCCAAAGGAGCGTGGCTCCGAAGAGCGTTTTGGCGGTGGCAAAAAGCCAGTCGGTGCGAATGCTGTCGCGCGGGCGAGCTGCTTCCAAATGTTCAATAAATTTTCGTGCGGGCGAAAGCGCCAGAGGACTGGCGCAGTCCAAGACGCTATTGCGGTCACCAGGGTCGTAGCGTTTTGCGCCAGCTTTTGGAGTGCGCCAGTCCTCTGGCGCTTTTTCGACTATTTCCACATTGAAGAATTCTTTTGCGTCCATGCCTGGCCAGGCAAATAAATATCCAACGTGCCGCCACACTGCGGGGTGCGCTCCGTTGCAGGTGGCGGTGCGAATAGCGATCCGATAGGTCAGCCATTTGCAGCCGAAATAAATCGCGAAGGCCATGGCCCACATGAAAATCCAGGGCGCAATGAAGGGATGAAGAGTCGCGGTGAGCGATGGCAGGAGCAGTAACGGTAGAAAATCGAAAAACTGTTGCCGGTCGAAAATGCTGCGGCTGGTCTTCGACACAGCCGCGCTCCGTCGAACTGCCATATCACCCGTATCGGTCTTGATTTGGCAGGTGCCGCTGAGGCAATGACGATTTCGTGCGACCCATTGATAGGCCCGATGCAACAGGTGTCGAACTTGGGGAACGCGGCTGACTTGGCGGAGCGGCCAGGTCCACCAGAATTGGCGGCTGATTTCGAGCATGGCGTCAGCACCGCCAAAGACTTCGCCTTGGCGGTTGAGCAAACGCATTTCCGAGAGGAGTTCCGCTTCGGTCAGACCGAGGGCGTCGCGGACCCAAGGGGTTTGCAGGGGGAGCAAGGCGAGGTGTCGCCGCGCCAGCGGGGGGCGGAGACGATCGGCGATGCGGATACAGAAGGGGCAGTCAGCATCGTAGAGGACCCAGCCGTTTACTTTTTCTTTATCTGTAATTTCAGTATTCACAGAAATTCATTTTCAAAAAAATTAGCCCCCGAAACCGAGGAGTTTGAGCGCCTTGTCGCCGAGTTTGACGAACTTGGTGAGGGCGCTGGTCGGCCATTGGCGGATCTGGACGTACCACGCGGTGGTGGTCTCGAAAAAACCGAGCAGGTCGCGCAGACGATCCTGGGTGTAGGCGTCGGTCACGGGTTCCTTGCCGGCTTCGGCGAGGCATTCGTGGAGCATCTGGATGGTGGGATCGATCTCGCGGCGTTTGCGTTCGTTCAGGACGACGCGGAAGAGTTCCCAGACGTCCTTCATGGACTCGAAGTGGTCGCGTTTGTCGCCCATGACGTGGACGAGTTTGACGATGCCCCAGCTTTGGAGTTCCTTGAGGCTGGTGCTGATGTTGGAGCGGGCGACACCGAGGGTTTCGACGAGGTCATCGGCGTTCAGTGGCTTGGGCGAAATGAAAAGCAGGGCGTGAGTCTGGGCGACGGTACGGTTGATGCCCCAGCGGGTGCCCATCTCGCCCCAATGGAGGATGAACTTTTGTTGGACTGGGCTGAGGGCGTTCATTTCTTTAGTTTCTGTTAAGACAGAAATAACAGAAATATCGGTTTTGGTCAACAATTTTTTTACAGGTGATTTTTGACAGTTTTGACGAAAATTGTTGAAAACGTTTGAATGATGGGTATGAGGAGGATTCTCTGAATCCATCAGCATCGGTTTCTTGAACTTTGGCGCGGGATGGCTAAACTGACTCTTTATGCACCAGTTTCATTACATGGGGAACAAACTTTCATGCGAGGGCGTCAGCCTGGAATCGCTCGTGAAGAAATTCGGCACGCCGCTCTATGTCTATTCGCAGGCGACGCTGGAAGATCATTTTCAAAAACTGGATCAGGCGATGAAGCCGGTGGATCACATGATCTGCTTCGCGATGAAGGCGAACTCGAACCTCTCGGTGGTGCGGACGCTGGCGAATTGCGGCAGCGGCTTCGATATCGTGAGCACGGGCGAATTGATGCGCGTCATCAAGGCGGGCGGCGATCCGACGCGGTGCGTGTTCGCCGGCGCGGCGAAGACGGAGCAGGAGATCGAGCTGGCGCTGAAGGCGGGCGTGTATTGTTTCAACGCCGAAAGCGAGCCGGAACTGGTACGCATCAACCGGGTCGCGGCGCGGTTGAAAAAGATCGCGCCGGTCGCGGTGCGCGTGAACCCGAATGTCGCCGCGAAGACGCACGCGAAGATCACGACGGGCACGTACGAGGATAAATTCGGCATCGCGTTCGAGTCGATCGAGGGCGTGTATGCGCGCGCGTCGAAATTGAAGAACCTAAAGCTGCGCGGGGTGCAGATGCACATCGGCTCGCAGATCACGGAGACGACGCCGTTCGAGCACGCGGTGATTAAGATGCTGCCGCTGGTTCGGAAATTGAAGGCGCGGTATGGCATCGAATTTTTCAGCATCGGCGGCGGTTTGGGCATCGTTTACAAGCCCGCGCTGGCGAGCGGTTCGCCGGAGTGGTGGAAATCCTCCTCTGCGAAAAAGATCCTCACGCCGCAGAGTTACGCGAACCGCCTGTTGCCGTTGTTGCAACCGCTCGGACTGAAGATCCTGATGGAACCGGGCCGGTTCATCTCCGGCAACGCGGGCGTGCTCGTCACCCATGTCGAATACGTGAAGCGCACGGGCCGGAAGAATTTCGTTATCGTGGACGCGGCGATGAACGACCTCATCCGCCCGGCCTTTTACGAGGCGTATCATGAGATTTTGCCGCTGGAAAAAAAGGCGCGCCCGACGATGTCGAGCGACGTGGTCGGCGGCGTGTGCGAATCCGGCGATTATTTCTGCAAGGACCGCGTGCTGCCGAAGTTCGCGCAAGGTGAACACCTGGCACTGATGAGCGCGGGCGCCTACGGCTTCGTGATGGCCTCGACCTACAACACGCGCCCGTTGACGTGCGAGGTGCTGGTCAACGGCAAGAAGTTTGCCGCCGTCCGCGAGCGCCAAAAAGTGGAGGAGACGTGGGCCGGCGAAAGTGTCGCGGCGTGGCTGAAAAAATAAATCCGGATCGCTTTCCAAGAACGCGGCGGCTCGAACAGCCGCCGCGTTTTGGTTTTGGTGGGGCGAGCGTCCTCGCGAGCCCTCGTGAGCCTTCGGTTTAAGCGGCTCGCGAGGACGCTCGCCCCACCAGCTTCTTGCAATAAGAATACTGCCTGCATTTTTGCTTTTCCGCGGCCGGATTGGCCCGCCTTTAGAAAAATTTGTGAATAAATTTTTCGCCGGACGGCGGTTCTCGCTTTGCTTTTCCCGCCGACCGCCGTTAAGTTGGGTGTGCAGTGAATAACGATTCTTCCATAGCGGCCTATTGGTCCGACGGAATGGATGAAACCGGCCTGGCTGACTGGGCGCGCCGGTTGCGTGCGCGTCTGCCGGCGCCCAACGTTTCGCTCGGGCTGGTTTTTCTTTCACCGAAATTTTTCCCGCACGCCGCGCAGGTGCTGGAGATTCTCCGCGTCCACGCCAAAATTCCCTTGCTCGCCGGTTGTTCCAGTTCCGGCCTCATCGCCGGCCAGGAAGAGATCGAGGGTGCCGGTGGCCTGGTGCTGGCGCTGTATTCATTGCCCGGCGCGCAGATCAAAGCTGTCCGTTTCACCCAGCAACAGATCGATGAAGCCACGGACGAGACTTTCTGGCCGGTCGAATGCGGCCTTTCGCGGGACAAGGTAAATGGCTGGCTGGCATTCATCGACCCGTTTCATCTCGATGCCGAGGCCTGGCTGCGTTCCTGGAACAAAGGTTTTCCCAATGCGCCCGTTTACGGCGGACTGGCGAGCGGCGTTTTTCCCGAACCGTTCACGCAGGTTTATCTCGACGGCGAAGTCTTTGACGAAGGCGGCGTGGCCATCGCCATCGGCGGCGGCGTGGAGATCAAGGGCGTCGTGGCGCAGGGTTGCACCCCCATCGGCGAGGCATGGACGCTCACCCGCGTCGAACAAAATCTCATCCAACATATCGGCAACCGCCCCGCCTACACGGTGTTGACGGAAACGGTCAGCCAGCTTCCGCAGGCCGAGCAACAAAAGGCGCGCGGCAATCTGTTTATCGGCCTGGCGGTGAACGAATATCTGGAGGAATTTCATCGCGGCGATTTTCTGGTGCGCAATCTTATCGGCGGCGACCCGAATTCCGGCGTGCTGGCGGTCGGCGCGTTGCCGCGGCCCGGCCAGACGATCCAATTCCAGCGCCGCGATGCCGCGAGCGCGTCCGAGGATCTGAGCCAGTTGCTCGAGGCGGCGAAAAAGGACCTGGGCGGGAAGGAGATTTTCGGCGGCTGCCTGTTTTGCTGCAACGGCCGGGGCAAAAATCTTTTCGGCCGGCCGAGCCACGATGCGAGTCTCGTGCAGGAACAGCTCGGGCCGCTGGGTGTCGCCGGATTTTTCGCCAACGGCGAAATCGGCCCGCTGGCCGGTAAAAATTTTCTGCACAGCCACACCGCCGCCCTGGCGTTGTTCGTGAAAAAGTAACCTGCAATTCGCTTTGCTTTTCTCCCCGAAGCGGCCATCCTCAACGGACATTTGTGCCTGACGAACAATCCAATCTGAATTCACCGCGCCGTCCCGCTGGCGCTGCCGGCCGCCGTCGCGGCCGCCGTGGTGGTCGTGGTCGCCCTCGCGCCCGCGGCCCGCGTCCGCCGGCGGAAAAAGTGCCCGGGGAAATTTCACCCCCGTCCGAAACCATGGAAGACCAGGAAGCACCGGAAACCGGCGAAGAAACCGCCGCGCCCGCCGGAGACGCGGAAACGAACGAGCCGGAAGCCGATACCTCCGGCGGTTTCCGCACACCGCACGCCGAAGTCCCCGAGGAATTCGCCTCGCATTCAACTGCGCAGGAAGAAGCTCCGCCGGCCGAACCCGCCGGCGAGGTTGCGCCCGAACCGCCGCGCGCACCGGAGCCGCGTCGCGAGGAACGTCGTGATGATCGCCGTGAGGAACGGCGTGACCCGCGCTACGATGAACGTCGCGATCCGCGTCACGATGAACGCCGGGAAAACCGCCAGCCGCCGCCCCGCGTCGCGCCCGCGCAACGCCAGTGGGCCCGTCCTGCCGATTTTCGTCCCGCGGAGGAAACCGCCATCCACGAAGCCGTCGCGCATGCTACTTTCATCGCCAATGCCTTGAAGGAATTACACGATCAGATGGACGAAATTCTTGAACTCGTCGAAGTGGCCGAGCGGCAGAAGCTCGCCGACGAACGCGAGCTTGAGGATTTGCGCCGCGCGCTTCGCCGCATCCAGCCAAACAATCGTCCGCAGCAGCAGCAATCGTATCGTCACCAGCCGCGCCGTGAGGAACCCCGTCCGGCGCCGCCGGAAGAAGCACCGCCGGCGGATTGAGACCTTTTCCGCGCCATGACCCTCGCGGAAAAACAACAGCAGCTTTCCGCCGGACTGGCCGCGTTGAAAAACGGCCAGGACCGCCTGGCCTTCCTCGTCGAACGCGCCAAAACATTCCCGCCCCTCGCGACGGAATTGCGCACGGATGCAAACCTGATCCCCGGCTGCCTCGCCAAATTGTGGTTCGTTCCTGAATTTCGCGAGGGCAGATGTTTCTTTGTCTGTGACTCGGATTCGCTGGTTGTCAAAGCCGTCGCAGGATTGCTCTGCGAATTTTACAGCGGCCAACCCCCGGCAGAAATTCCAGCCCACGATCCGCAATTTCTCGCGCCCTTCGGCATCACCCAGCATCTCACGCCCAACCGCCGCAACGCGTTGGCTAAGGTGTGGGAAAACATCAGGGGTTTCGCAGAGCAAAATTTCCCAAGCTGAAAACTTTGGAATCATGTATCTAATCAATAACTTGGTAGGGCGCGTCACTCCGTGCGCGCCGTCGTGGCAAACCAGAACGCGTTCGTTCCAGGCGGCGGCGGGCAGGGGACTGCCCGCCCTACCTTGCAAACAATGAGCTTTTACGACGCGCATAACCATTTGCAGGACGACCGTTTCGCCGGTCGTCAGCCTGAATTGATCGCCGCCTGTGAAAAAGTTGGCGTCAAAAAAATGGTTGTGAACGGCGCGTGCGAATCCGACTGGCCTCAGGTTTTGGAGCTGGCGCGTGAAAACAAAATCGTGCTGCCGAGCTTTGGTTATCATCCGTGGTATTTGCACGAACGCACGGATGGCTGGCAAAAGACCCTGGAAAGATTTCTTGATGCAGTTCCGTCGGCGGTCGGCGAAATCGGATTGGACCGTTGGAAGCCGGACCTGCCCTACGAACCACAGGAGGAAGTTTTTCTCGCGCAACTCCATCTCGCCACTGAACGAAATCTGCCCGTGAGCATCCATTGTCTGCAGGCGTGGGGCAGGCTGCTCGAATTAGTGCAAACGCATCCGCTGCCCGCGCACGGTTTTGTACTGCACAGTTTTGGCGGGCCGGCGGAGATGATCCCGGCATTCGCGAAGCTCGGCGCGAATTTCAGTTTTCCCGGATATTATTTAAATGAACGGAAAGCGAGGCAGCGCGCGACTTTTAAAAAAGTTCCACCTGACCGGCTGCTCATCGAGACCGACGCGCCCGACCAGCATCTGCCGCCGGAAAAAATTCTGTTTCCGCTCGCCGATAACTCCGGAAAACCGCTGAATCATCCGGCCAATTTGCCCGCGATTTATTCCGGTCTCGCCGAATTCCTGGATGAGAATGTCGAATCATTGTCTGCGCGGGTGGAGGAGAATTTTTTGCGGATGTTTGGTGAAATCCGGTAGCCGCCGACGTTAGTCGGCGCTTTTTAAAGATTGCGCGGACTAACGTCCGCGGCTACGGGTGATAAGGAAATCAGCGTTGGTCGAAGCTTTATTGCTTTTCGACAATTCTTTTCACCACGATCCCCGCTGCCGCAAAACCGAATGCACCCGTCACAAACGTAGCCGAACCGAGGCCGTCGTTGCAATTCAATCGGGTTCCGTCTTCGTTGGCCGCGCGGTTTTCGCACACCGAGCCGTCCGGCTGCGCGAACACGGGGGCTTCGGCGGAATACACGCAGTCGATTTCCATCGGCGATCCATCGGCGGGAAAGGAAAATTCCTTCCGCAATTTTTTCCTGACCTCGGCCAGCAGGCGGTCATGCGAAACTTTGGCCAGATCTGCGACCCGCACCCGGGTGCCGTCGCGCCGTCCGCCCGCGCCGCCGCAGCAGACGACGGGGAATTTTTTTTCGCGGGTCTTCGCCAGCAGCAAAACCTTGTTGGTCACGCTATCGATGGCATCGAGGACAAAGTTAAATTTGGGCGCGAGCAATTCCGCGGCGGTCTCCGCGTTGAAAAACTTTTGTTCCACGACGACGCGGCAATCGGGATTGATGGCGTGGATGCGCCCGGCCATGACTTCGACCTTGGAACGTCCAACCGTTTCAGTGAGCGCGTGCAGCTGGCGGTTGATGTTCGTCACGCAGACCTCGTCCAGATCCACGAGCGTGAGTGCGCCGATGCCGGAACGCGCCAGCGCTTCGGCCGCCCAGGTGCCAACACCCCCGATGCCGACGACGGCGACATGCGCGGCGCGCAGCTTTTCCAAACTGTTTTTGCCGTAAAGCCGCGCGATGCCGCCGAACCTGGTCTCGTAGTCGCTCATGCGATGGAAAATTTTAATCGTGAAGCGCGTGAAACACACGAAAACAAACACGCGATGCGGTGAGTTCCTTGAACAAACCGCCTTAAGTGGGTTATGGTACAGTGATATGAAACCAAACCCCACGCATCGGTACACCGGCGAGGTGGTTTACCTCTACGCGTTCGACGTGGCCTACGACACCGCGCGCAAGCCGATCCAGGAACTGCTTGGCCAGCCGGTCGCGCAATTCGCGGTGGACGCCAGCAAGCGCAGTCCGCGCCAGTTGTTTTTTTACAAGCCGCAGATGGTGCGGCTGCCGCCGATGGAGCGCATCGGCCCGCTCGGCCCGGTGCGCGTGGAGCGCGTGATAAAACTTTTGCCGGTCGGCGCCATCAGCATTTCCGTGCGCGTGCCGTTCGCGGTGAACCGTTTCGAGGAACTGGTCGCTTTCCATGATCTGCAATTCAGCAATGGTTCGCTACATGACGAGGTGCGGCGGCTCGCCCAGGACATCGTGACGGAATTGAAAACGCATTTCATCCGGCCGCAGACGCAGTTGCCGGAGGAAGAGGCCTACACGGTCTTTTGCATCCATTCGCCGGTGCTCAACGACGCCAACGAGCCGGTGAACGCCGAACAATGGTTTCAGGCGCACCGCTGGCAGATCGCCGCGCTGCTCACGCAGGAGGAGGAGATCGAGCGGCTCTCGAAACAGGAGGCCGAGGAATCCACCGCGCGCTATCTCAGCTACTACGATGACGATC
>Ga0210388_10000206_pt1 | contig 56336 bp, 51 predicted proteins | sample IncBWC19OmetaG_FD_155485 | JGI IMG/M metagenome (GOLD analysis project Ga0210388, IMG submission 155485) | Forest soil microbial communities from Barre Woods Harvard Forest LTER site, Petersham, Massachusetts, United States - Inc-BW-C-19-O ... | reverse complement strand
CGGCGTTCGTCCAGGATCTGTGCAGCCGCCGCAAGATCTTAGTCGCCGACATAACCAGGGACTCGGCGAGAGCCTTGTTTGCCGCCAGTCTTCCGAGTATCTCTCGGTGCCCAGGCGTTAATTTGTTCCGCCAATTGCGCATTCGGTATTAGAGGAATTAATTTGTGTCGGAGAGGAGGGCTGCCTGTCGGTGCCCTGGGGCTAAGGCGATCAGACTTCGGTTTCTCCGTTCTGATTCGCAGGAGCGGTTCATATGCATGAGGTAGAACACGATGCGGTCCTGATGCAGTTCGATCGGCTAATTGAAGAACTGGTAAAGGGGAGTCTGAATCGCTGCAGCTTCCAACCATCGGAAGTTGAAATACTCGTGGATATGGTTCGCTGAAAGTTGCCAGGCACATCTCGCCCGGTCACTATGCTGCGCGAGTACCCAAACGCAGTTCAACAACGGATACGGGAGGGGCGCGAGTCCCGCCGAAGCTCTCTGAGTATTTGCAGTTGAAAGGAAAGAGTTCGAACCTTGCTCGGCGAGCGCAAGTTTAGCGTTAGGTTTCTCAGGCTCACAGATCGTGGGTTGCAGGTTCGGCTGCTGGGGTTCCGACGGCGAAGGCCAAGGAAGCGCCCTCCAAGGCTCCTGTGCCCATCAAGAAAGGCGGCCTCACCGCAGCAGGACGAAAGGTTCTGTCCATCGCAATGAATAAGGGGTCGGCAGCGAGAAGAAGGCGGCCGCGAAAGGGAAAAGCGGCCTAACGACCTGCATCGGGCCTTCTCGCGCAGTGAGGGTCCGTCTGTTCGCCGAGCAGTTAGCTAGGGCGCTCCGACGCAGGTGGCGGTCTTGGGAGATCCCTGGATCTGCTGGATCGATCACGGTCATCGGTCGAGACGTTGATCTCCGAAAAAACCGGGCTCAGACGATCGAAGTCCATACTTCCTCAAACCAGCGTCGCCCGAGATCTCGTTCTTGTTCCGTCATAGTTGCCTTCGCGCGAGCTATGTTATTCCAATCGTAAGGGGTCGATGATGATCCCCAGGGTGTGAAACTGCGAGTAGGGTGGTCGGTTAGAGTTAGACATGGCACCGATTGACCAAACCGCAGCTCCGCGAGTCGACCCGATCACGCCGCCCTACCCGCCTGAGATGCAGGCAGTGTTCGACAAGATTATGCCTCCGGGAGTCCCCCCGCTGAGCCTGTTCACGACGCTCGCGGGCCGAGTCTTCTGCAGCGCGGCCACCCGAGTAAGGCTCTTGAGGTCGCGCGGCGACGAGCTTGTTGACAGTAGTCCATCGGCGTCGGCCGCTATCACTCCAATGTTCGTGATCGCAGAGGGTTGAGATGGGAGGAGGTAAGGGAGGGTTGGACCTCCAGGCACAGGGTACAGTTGGATTTTCAACACCAGCTCGGTGTGAGTGCTCCGCTGGCATCCCCAGCCGCCGCACCGTGTCGCGCTCGAAATCGAACTCGATCATCACCGCCGTTTCGTCCCCTACCAACCAGTCGCGTGTCCGGGTTCAATCGCGATCGCCTGAATGAGACTTTCGGGGGCGTCAGAGGATTCGCTTCAGCGCAAGGGCGGCCAAAGTGAAGAGTTGAAGGGCACCGTTGCGGCATTCATTCTGTTTCGCACCCATCGCTCGTTGTCTCGACCATCGGTAATCCTGCCGATCTATATACTCTACAGGCGATTCAGAAGAATAGAACGAATTTTCAGCCTCAGTTCAGGTAGGTACGGAAGAGCCAACTTATAGATCGCCCATGCCCGTAGCGCCCGGTTCCGCAGGGCGGATCCATTTCTTAGCGGAGGGGGGAGAAATCTAAAGCAACTGGCGCGCGATCGTCGGGTCCTTGATCTTCGTATCGTTCACCAGAAGCAGTGCTTTACTGAGAATTAAGCCCAGGATGCGATCACCCTCAAACGGCAGCGCGAGATTCGACGCCGTATCTCCAGAGCCCTGCACGATACACAAATAGCGGCTACCGGGCTCGATCAGCACGTTGGCGCTTCCGATGTGGATGCGGTACTCATGAAGTTCGCCGCGAACCAAGAGAAATCGACCATCCAGCCGGCACCGGTTTCGAATGGCAAGCTTCGGAAGCAGACCTTCGAGCACCACCCTCCGATGCTCCGCCGCGGAGCTCAGATCGCCGAATGCGAATTGTTCCCAGTAGGGGAGATGCGGATCGTCCGGGTGATCCCGGTTCCAGGCTGGATCGGAACCGATGCTGGTCACGCCTACAAACAGGTCACAGTCTCGCATCACCTCGGAGAATACGAGCGGCGGGACTTCATCGAGACGAAGGGTAGCTCTTTGGCGCAACGCTCGAAATTTTCTTGGAAACGAGAGCCCGAACGGTCCCGTTTCCAGCTTGTTAGGCTGCTCTACCACTAACCTGACGAATTGGACGCGGCCTGTTCTGATGGCCAGATAGATGCCGTGCGCGCTGGTGGATTCGTCGCCGTCCGCTTCAGGCGATTCCACGTCGAACTTCGCCTGCAAGTTGTACTGGTTGAGATCGAGCGACGGAGTATTGTGCGAATCCCAATTGCCCATCACCTTAAACTTCCAACCCCGCTCCTTGCAAAGCAAAGCGAACTGGTGCTGGCGGATGATGTGCGACGCAAAGCGATTCGAGTAGGTCTCCGTCTCACGTTCGGCATCGGTGAGGAGATAAACCTCGCGGTGCGCCTGCTTAAACGGCTGGCGAATTCGATGATCTTCCAGGAAGCAACGCCAACTCAGGATGGTTTGGACGTCGGCGCGGATCGGATGCCACATCCGCACGCGCGCTTGCTGGGAAGGCTGGATGGCATGGGCCGCCCAGTCCACCAGATTTCCTTGCCAGGGAATGACGGTCCTCCTTTCGCCGCCGTCCTCGAGCTCCCAAATGAGACGGGTCGCGAAATGGGACACCAGCGGATGATCGAGATACCACGGCTTCCAACTCTCAAGAGAGCAAGTCCCTTCCGAGATCAGCTGGCGCTCCAGACGGGACCGCTGTGCTGAGATTTGGCCGTCCATCTCTTTCAGGCTGCGGTTCAAATCCTTGAGGATCTCAGCGTGTTCTTGTTTGACACTTGCGGGAGCGCTCTTCAGGGTATTGCCCTCGCGGCTCCAAACCAGCGATGCCCCTTCGCGGCCAATCGTGAGGCTGGCCTCGCAGTCCCCGACCTGCTCAATCCGGACGCCGGCCGCATCCAAGCCGAAGGTCGGAACGGCCATTGCTTCCAGATCGTCACGTGATACCTGATGGCGCTCGGCGGCCTCGTTCATCGCCTTTTCGATCAGCCTACGGGCCACGTCGTACTTGACCCTCCCCGCCAGCCGGCTCAATTGCGCCACGCCGTCGAGGCCGGGCATCGCGGCCAATGCGTTTACACACGCATTGCCCACGCGATGTGAAACAGCGCCGATCGTGGGGATTTTCCGGAAGCAGCCGAATGCGAAGTTTGCGATATCGGGCCCGATGGAAGTATCGCCCAGCGCGCCCAATGCCCATATGAGCCCCTTTTGGTAGTCAGCTTCCCCTTCCGGCGCCTGGATCGTCGTTTCGCCGGGTGTCGGACCCAGCGCCAGCCAACGCCGGGCTGCGTCCAGAACCTCAGCGTGACCGATTCGGGTGCTGAGGTTCACGGCTTCGGTCTGCCATTTCTTCGACGCAGTGCTCTGCGTGAGCGATCGGGCGTGAAGCAGAAGGGCGCGCCATTCAAACTCCGTTGCCGACGCACAGACTTCCCGGAAAACGATTCGACTCCACGCGCCCGAGGGTGCGAGCGGTTCTTCCTTCGCGCCGCCGATCAGAACGTCGATGCGCTGGTGGATGTCTTTCATCTCGGCCGCGCCGTGATAAGGCGTAACATAACCGCGCAGCCGATGCAGCGCTGTGAGGAGCGCCGCCGTTCTCGGAGCGCCGTCGATCGCCGACAGAACTGCTTTAAAGGGAAACGGCACCTGCGGATGGGATACCAGCTCCACCAATCTCACCGTCTCGACGGTGTTAAGCGCCACGCCGCCCCGCAGCAGGGAAGCAACCACGCTTTTCAACACGAACTTGAACTGATACGAGCTGCTTCTCACAATCTCGTCGAGCGCCTCGAACACGAATGCCAGCCGGACCTCCGGCGGCTGGCTTTTCAGTCTGTTCAGGGGTACTTCCACGAACTTCAGTATGTCTCGCTCCCGATGGACAAACGGATTGGACCCAACAGCGTCGACTATTTCGCGCATCCAATCGCTCGCCTGAGGAGCGAGTTCCGGCGCCGGAAACCGGGCTCGCAATGCCCTCTGTACCGCCTCAGGGTCAATTACCATTTCAGCCTCCGACGAGCGGGACCAGCTTGATGAAGTCGATCTCGGAATCCTCCCGAAGATCGAGGTGCGCGTCGAGGTCCGTCACTTGCTTCCCATCGACGAGCACCAGAAAACCGTTTTTCTCAAAACTCGAATAGGCGCGACGGCACTGCACTTCGCAGTCGAGAGGCCGCTTGGTCTTCATCCGGAAACCGTTCAGAATCTGCTCTGATTCATCCGGCTGCACCAAGCCCTGGAAAGTCTCAGGGAGCGCTTTGTTGTAGCGTTCCACCTCCTGCTGGAGGCGGCCACGGATCAAATCCCGAAGCGTAACATGACCCGCGTCCAGCGAAATCCCGCCGGCCGCGGTTCGCTCGCCATGGAGGGGTGCGTCGAATATTCGGATCATCATAAGCCGTTCCTTCAGGATGTAACCAAAGGATCGGCCGCAATTCGACCGCGCATTAGCCGAGTCTCACGGAAGATCGTAAGCCAGGCTAATCACATCAAAGGCGTTGGGTTACGCGCGCCAATGATTCTTCTCCCGATGAGTTGTAATCCAGCCCAGAGCAAAACCTCACGTTTTCCTCTGAACCGTCGAGCGTGGGCTCCGTGGTCTCCACCGCCCCTAAGTTTATGAGGAATTGGTAGGTTAACGGAGATCGAACCCGATGGGTTCCAGTCTAGTTTGATTCAATTGGGTCCAACTAGTTATGTTTTCACTGCTACTCAGTGCGAATCTCTTTGGTTTTGTTCGGGGACGTCATACTCTCGAGACTAGCAGTCGCAACGATCGGCCTGATGATCGTGCTAGCTTGTGGGCCGGTGCGTTGGCATGTGGCGCTGCGCGCCCTGCTTTATGTCGTCGCAAGTCAGTGTGGCGAGCGTGATGAACTTCATTCCGGAAGGCGCAATACGAATCGATCCCAGGGGAGCGCTTAGTATTCGAGTAGCTGCACGATTACAGTTACCCCGAAAGCACGCAAAAATCGGCTAGCAATCCGTGTCGACAATGGCCAACCATGGTCCTCGTTTCTCGGAGCCGGACTTTGGGTTACGTTAACTCTACTTCGAGCGGTCTAGCGCGGCTAAGTCGACAGGAAGGCGAGTTTCACGAGTGGCGATAATACTGGCCAGAACCCGGTCGGAATTGATCGCGTGACAGAATCGATTTTCCCGCTTACGAGATTTCTTGTCCCACGACCGGACGGGGTAATCGCTGATTTAGGGTCAATGCATTGAAACGAAAAACCCGAGTCTGGGCTTGAAACTGCACCTGGAGGTATTGGAGGATTCGCAATGTTCCGATCCATTGCTCGTGTAGCGGTTCCTGTTGGCATGGTATCTGTTTCCGCCTTGGCATCCTTGGCCAACGCCCAAATCTCGCCGAACCTGCCCAATCCGATCACGGCGCCAAATCCGCTGACGGCGACGATATCCATTTTTCGGAACAATATGCAGGACAAGATCACGAAGGCGGCGGACGCGATGCCAGAGTCTAAGTACAGCTACCGGCCGACGAAGGACGTTCGCTCGTTTGCTGAGATCCTGGATCATATAGCGGATATATCCTACATATTGTGCTCAGGCTCCAAGGGTGAAGCGACCCCTGCCTCGGGTCACGCGGCGGATTCGAAGACCAAGATGAAGGCCCGCCTGAAAGGCGCGTTCGATTACTGCGATGGCGTGTACTCCGGGTTCACCGATGCGCGCCTCAATGCCCCGGCGGACTTCTTTGGCTTCAAGACGAACAAGATGTTCCTCTTGACGCAAGTCGGAAATCATGACGCCCTGCATTACGGAAATCTCGTCACGTATCTGCGCCTCAATGGCCTCGAGCCGTCCGGAGGCTGGTTTTGATGACCCGCCACCGCCAGCGTGGCACTAAACGATTTCGTATCGGCCGATCCTGCAGGCGCGTCGGTATCTGACTACGGGATGACGTTTTTTGGGGCGCGGCGCGGTAGAATGCTGAGCCGCTCAACCCGGCTGCATATCCGACACGGAATAGAACTGGGCCTCAAGAATTATCGGCCAATAATCCTAGTTATCAACACTTCGCATGCGGAGGTGATCCACAGCCTAAGAACGGGACCTCGAGCGAAGCCCTGCAAGATTGCGAACGAAAGCAAAGCAGCGTCAAGAAATCTCATAAGGACAGCCTGCTTCAGTTCTCAAAGGAGAAGAGGCGAGGCCGGCAATTACTTTTCAAAAAACATTTTCCGAAATCTTGAAAGTAATGGCGTGGGATCCTCATTCCTGTTTATGAGCTTGTCCACACAAAAGACCCTTCGGAGTTCGCGGCTTGAGCCACCATCATCTCAAAAAGGCGACTATGGCTCTGCCGTTCCCGTAGCGTCAGTAAACCACGATAGATGATCGAGACGTTTATGAACCAGACTCTATCAGTGCGGATCATTGTTACGGCGATTCTGGCCTGCGGGTTTCCCACCGCAGTCCGGGCCGACCTGAGTGAAAACACGATTCTACAGACCGGTTCGGCCCTGAACCTGGATACAGGCGCGGTCGCCCGCTCCGGCGGAGACATTCTGTGGAATGGAACCACCATCGCCCGGCAGGGCAGCGCGACGCTACGTAATAACGGCGTTATTGGGTCGACCAATTTCAACGGTCTGCCTGAGTCCTATTGGGGCACTGATGCGGGGGGCGCTAGTGGGACATCGATCGCCGCCAATCTGCTCGTCACCGGGGATGTGTTCGTGGCGATCACCAATAGCGGGAAGATCACGAAAGTCATGGTCATCGCGAACAGTGGCGGCGCGATAACACTTCAATTCACCACCTTCGAAGTGTCGGCTGCGCCGGGCGTACCCGTGATCGCGCAGATTTTGAACAATTCCAGCCTGACTCCGGTGGGCATGCCGAATTACGGCATCGCTCCGAGCAGTATATTGGTCGTACAAGGGAGTGATCTGGCTGACGCTGGGAATCTCGTACTCCAGGACAGCTCGGCCGGCCTACCCTTGACATTGAACGGAGCCAGCATCACGGTAGTCGTAGGCGGCGTGACGACTCATCCCGCGCTGTACTACACCAGTCCTGCCCAGCTCGCCGCGGTTCTGCCCGCAGCCACTCCGGTCGGAACCGGAACACTCATAGTGAACTATCGAGGCGCGAACAGCGCTCCAGCGCCCATCCAAGTAGTGGCGAGCGCCATAGGGATCAACGAGTATAACCAGATCCCGATTCCTCTGGGAGTGCTCAATACTAATGTCGATCTGGGAGTCGCCACCGACGCCGTTTCCGGGGCTCTGTTCTCATTTACCAACTCGGCTACGCCCGGGCAGATAATCGTGCTCTGGGCAACCGGTCTGGGCGCCGATCCCGCCGACAGCGATACCACCTATACCTCGACGCCGCATAGCGTGAACACTCCCCTCCAGATTTACGTTGGCGGGGTATTGGCGAACATCCTCTATCAAGGGTCGGCCGGATACCCGGGCGTCAATCAGATCAACCTGACGATCCCAGCCTCGGTTACCGCAGACTGCCAGGTTCCCCTGGTGGCAGTGACTGGAAGGATTATCAGCAATGTAGTGGTTTTGCCGATTCACCAGGGCGGCGGCACATGCGTCAAGCAAGGGACCGCCGGTGTTACCATTTCCGGCGACCAGATCCTGAAGGACACGCAGGATACGCTCAAGGCCGGGAGCCTCACCGTGCTTCAGACGAGTTCTACGGACGCCAAAGGCGTTCGGACGGTGAGTAGCAGCGCGGGCGCGAGCTTTTTCAAATCCACCGGACTCCTCGCCGGCGCTACGGGCCGGGGGGATAATCTCTCGCCGGGCAGTTGCGCGGTGTACCCAATCATTACGGGAGGCGCGATCACAGTCGTAGGTCTGGACGCCGGTTTGGTCACTCTCACCCCGCCCACGGGACCGGCGATACCGCTCCCTCCGGCGTTGGGCTTCAAGGGCAACGACGGTGCGCCTCTAACCTCCAACGTGATTCCAGCGGGCGGAGTCTTCACATTCAACGGCACGGGCGGAGCGGACGTGGGTCCGTTCAGCGCCACACTGACCGTAGCGTATCCCAATTTCAATTGGACAAATCCAAGCGTGGCCGCCATCATAGACCGAACCCAGGGATTACTCTATACCTGGGCCGGCGGCTTGCCGGGGACTTTCGTCCTTCTCGGCGGAACCTCGACGGGGTCGGGAGTAACGGCGGGGTATTCGTGCAAAGTACCGGTGGAAGCCGGACAGTTCACGGTCCCCTCCTATATTCTGCTCGGCATGCCGGCCGGCAGCGGAGGGGCGTCGATACAACAGCACGACACCGACTCATCGTTTTCGGCGACGGGTCTTGACGAGACCGGGGTAACCGCTGTGATCGAGTTTTCCGTAACCGCGAATATCAAATAAGGCGGCTAGCGGGCGGACTTGAGATGGATGACGCTTTGCAATAGAAAGAGGGATAAGCGAAGATGTATTCATCGCATGAGCTCTCAGCGCGGTCATCTCGCCGATGGAGAGCGACTCCCGGTGTCGCCGTCGACCGATGCCGCAAGCGACTACCGTCGGCTCCTGGCCACCCGCGCGTGGAGAGCAAGACTGCTGGGATCGCGAGACCCCGAAGGCGCAGCGCAGGAAGCATTGAAACGCTCTCTTGAAAATGCCGGTTCGCAACCCGCGATCGCATATTACTTCAGCCAGGATTTGCCGGCGGATGCGAAGCCTCCGGAGTGGCCCCTCGATCAGCTTTTCGCCTGGCTGCAAGGCGTGCTTCTGTACGTCGTTCGAGAAGAGCACAACCGTGCAGGGAACCGGCGCGAAGTATCGAGCGCGGACGGTTATCCGGACCCTGCTGATCCCGCACTTGGCCAGATCGAAGTGTTAATCCAGAAGGAGATTCAGGAGATCATGGCAGAATGCTTCCCGCTGCTCGATAGTGAATATCGGACCGTCCTGAAGATGCGCGTGGATGGGCTGAAATATGGTGAAATCGCCCGCCGGCTCGGCATCAATGAGAACACCGTTGCCACCTGGGTCAGCCGCGGCATCCGGGACTTGGCGCACCGTGTTCGCACGCGGAGCAGCCGCCCAAGGAATACAGTGTGACCGATTCGACCGGGCCCCGTCTCGACGATCCGATAGATCGCTATGTGCGCCGCGAGTTGACTCCCGCGGAGGCCAGGGAATTGGCGCAAGAGTCTCTTGACGACTCTGAGATGTTTGAGAATCTTACAGCTTCGGCGCTGGCGGCCGCGGCCCTCGCATCCCCCGCAAAGGTTGTCCGATTCCCGCGAAAAACCCGATTCATCGCCGCCGTTGCAGCCGCTGCCGCCGCTGTTGTATTGGTCTTGCTCTATTCGATGCGCCCGTCGCAACAGCATCCGCTCCCTCAAACCGTCGTGAGCGCCCAGCTCAAGCCGTCGCTCGCATTGTCGGCTAGTCCGGGCCAACCCATTCTTCTCGCGAGCGGACTCCAGTTTGCCGCGTCAGGCCGCGATAGTGCCCCGGTCTTCCGGAGCCCGGAGCCGGAGAGCCGTTCTCCCCAGGCGGCCGGTTCGATCGTCTCCATTGAGGATGGCCTGGCCACAATGAATCTCGGTTCGCTCGATGGTCTCGGAAAAGGAAGCCAGGTGGAGGTCTTCCGCGATGAGAGGTCCGTCGGACATTTGGCGGTGACCGCGGTTTTTCGCGAACGCGCGCGAGCGCGAATTCTCGCCGCTGCCCGGATTCAGGTGAACGATCAGGTTCGGGCCCCGGCCGCCGCTTACCTGGACGCTCTCTTGCAGCAGGTAGAAGCGCAGTCCGGTCGCGGCGATTCGGTCGCCGCCAGCACGACGGCGGAAAAAGCGGCCGCATGGGCGGAAACCGCGAATGTTCCATCAGTCGAACTGGAACGGCTGGCCAGTTTGGAATATCAACTTGGCTCGCTTCAGCTTGCCGAGAGACATTACCAATCCGCGGGGCCCCAGGCCTCTTTCGGCGCCTTGAATAATCTTGCCGTGCTTCGTATCCTGCGCGGCGACTACGATGGCGCGGAAGCACCTTTGAATCGCGTGGTTTCGACATCGTCCAAGACGGATACTGAATACGCGAGCAGCGTGAACAACCTCGGCGTGCTGGCCGAGATTCATGGAGACCAGCGGAAGGCGGCGGAGCTTTACGCCAAAGGGTTGCTCGCACTCACAGGCGCTAGGGGTTCACCGGAACGCCAGGCCCTCGAAGCCAACTTAGCGCGAATCAGAGGTGTGCATTAGACAGTGCTCAGATTCGTCCAAGTGACGTGTGGAATCGGAATCTTTCTTGGAACTGCGCTTTCTCAGAACATCGCCTCACAGGATTGGGCGTCGCTGGACAGGCAAGCCGAGGAGGTTTATACCAAAGGCGACCTGAAGGAAGCGATTCGAATCGCACGGCTCGCCGTCGACGCATCTTCCGATCCGAAACAGCTGGCGCACAGTATGGACCGCGTCGGGTTTTTCGAGTACACCTCTGGAAGTCTGAAGGACGGCGAGTCCTTCCTACGACAGGCTCTTGAACTGCGCAGAACGAAACTGGGAATCGATACTGCCGACTACGCGGAAAGCGCGAACGATCTCGCCCTGTTTTGCCGTGACTCCGCCAAACTTCCCGAAGCGCGAGTCCTGGCCGAACAGGCAGTCGCGATATACTCCCGCGTGCTCGGGCCACTCCATCCACGCGTTGCCGAAAGCCTTAACACGCTGGCGAGCATCTACGCTCTTTCAGGTGAGTACGACCTGGCGATTATCCGCTTTGAGGAAGCCCTCACTATACACGAATCGCAATCCGATCCAAAGGATTTTAGCGAGGAGTATGGAACGTTGTGCATCAACCTCGCGGGTACGTACCAGCGCGTCGGTAGTTACGCAAAGTCCGAAGCGAGTTTTCAAAAAGGCCTCGACGTGTTGCGAAAAAAGCCGGGCATCAACCACCCCGCGTATTCGGCGAGCCTGGTGGCTTTTGCGTATCTCCAAGCCGATCTGGGGCATTATTCCGCCGCGGAAAAACTATATAACGAAAGTGGAGTTCTGCTGCGCGAGCAGCTTGGCGAACAGCACCCTGTTTACACCGCCTTTCTGAACAATCGCGCGGCCCTTTACGCGGCGCTGGGGAATCTCGCGCTGGCCGAATCGGATTACCGAAAAGCGCTGGAGTTGAAGCGAAAGATCTATGGATCCGATGCGGTCACGATTGGCTCCTCACTCAGAAATCTAGCGCGCCTCGTTTCCCCACGAAATCCTAAAGAGGGCGAGAGGCTTTTCAATGAGGCTGTCGATCTCTATGCCAGGAGTCCCAAGGCCCCACCTTTCGACTATGCCAGCGCGCTGCTCGGTTTAGCGGAAGCCCAGCGCAATCGTGGCGATCTTGCCGCGGCCGGAGAGACTTTGCAACACGCCTCCGAGGTGATCACCAGGGGATTGGGCACCAAACATCCGCTCTATGCCGCCGTGCTGCGCGATCTCGCGCTGGTTGATCAATCGACGCGGAAGTATTCCGAGGCGGAGCGCCAGTTGCAGGAAGCCATTGCCATCATCAAGGAAACGCAAGGAGAGAATCATCCGGATTTGGCGCCATACCTGGAGCGGCTCGCGGTGATCTACGACGAGGCTGGCGATTATCGCGCCGCCGAGCCTCTTTATCGCCGTAGCCTCGATATCTCCGACAGAGCTTTAGCAGACATGTTGACCGTGGGGTCGGAAAGGAATAAAGCGGCGGTGGGCGCGAACCTGGGGGACCCGATTCCGATGCTCCTCTCATTCCAGCGCAGAGCCGGGGATCAGCTTCCCCCCGCTCGCGCACTGGCTTTCGAGGCCGTGGCCCGCCGTAAGGGGCGCGTCCTCGATCAACTGCACGACTGGGGTCAAAGTCTGCGCGAGAATCCCAATGCCGGCGTACGCGACCGGTTCAATCAGCGGCAGGCCATGCTGGAATGTCAGGCCTCGTTGACTATCGCGCTCGGCTATCGCGATCTGAGGCCGGCCCTGGTGGGCACCTGCGCGCTCCTGGGTACCGATCTCGAGAGCCGTTATGAACGCCTTCTCCACGACCTCAGGACCAACTGGACCGCCGCCTTGAGCCGGCAGGCTCTCGAAGCAGTGGAAGTTCTCAAACAGCACATCGAGACGCTTGAAGCCTCCTTAAGCCGCGAAACTCCACAGTTCGCATCCGCCATCAGGCCGGTGAGATTAGAAGACATCCGTGCGCGCCTCCAACCGGACGAATTGCTCATCGAATTCGTCGTCTACCGAGATAGCGCCGCGGGGAACCGCCGCTATGGCGCCTTCCTGCTTGGCCGAAGTGGACGTCTCGAATGGGCTGATCTTGGAACGTCTGGCCCGATCGATCGGGCGGTGCAGGATCTGATCGCCGCGGCCAACGACTGGAGTGTGTCCCTCAGCTTCGGCGAGAAGCACACGGCAGCTTCCGCGGAGGAGACGGCGCAGGAGGCATTGGGGACTCTTACAGAAAAACTGAGCCCGGTGATCGCTTGGCTGGAGTCCAGGAAGGACGTACAGCGCCTGCGCGTCGCGTCTGATGGGATGCTCAACCTGCTACCCTTGGGCGCGCTCTTCGATAGGCGCGGACATTTTCTGATCGAGCGCTTTTCCATCAGCTATATTTCCGCAAGCCGAGATCTGGCGAGCCCTTCAGTCGCCAGCCTAGCCATGGGTCCAACAATAATTGCGGTGAGTCCTGGAGCCGGCGCGAAACCGCCCCTCGCCGACAACCGTGCCGCCAGCGCTTTTCGGGCCGAGCGGCTGGAGAGGCTCGAAGGTGCGGAGGTCGAAGCCCGCAACGTACAGCGATGGATACCGACGGCGCAGATGTTGGGCGAAGGCGAGGCGACCGAGCAACGGGTCAAGCAATTGCATCACCCGGCTCTGCTCCATATTATTGGACACGGGATTGTGAGGGGCAATGAGGACTGCCAGGCCGGGTCAACAAGTCCGGCATGCCAACTGGCGGGTATCGAACCGGCCGCCCGCGTCACGAGTCTGTCGGCGATCGTACTCGAAGAAGCCTACGGGCGAGGGGGTGATTCTCCCCAGGACGGCCTGCTTACGGCGCTCGAATTGCAAACGCTGGATCTGCAAGGCTCGGAAATGCTGGTCCTCTCGCAGTGCCGGATGGCTGATGGAGTTCCCTCCTCCGGAGAAGGCGTATTCGGGATGCGCCGCGCCGCAGCGATCGCAGGCGTGAAAACGTTTGTCGCGCCACTCTGGAAGATCGCCGACTCCACTGAGCAGACGCTCATGAACCACTTCTATAAGGAACTCAGCGCAGGGAAGGGCCGCGCCGAAGCCTTGCGCCAAGCCCAACTCCACCTGCTTGGGAATGCAAGAACGGCGAGTTTCTTGCAGTGGGCGCCGGTAATCCTTTCTGGAGATCCGGGACCTCTGCCAAAAGAGTTATTTGTGCGGTGATCACTGGCATCCGTCGTATACTCCAAGCTATTGATCTGGTTCATCTTTCCAAATCGCAACGAAGAATGAGCGGGCGACCGCCTACACGAGTCCCGTGCGGAGCTAGAGTCCAGCCGAATTGCGCACGCCGTAGGAGTATGGATCTGAACGACGAGCAATAAACCACCTGCTGTGCCAGCAGAGAGTCGTCTGTTTAGTGGCTTCAAGTTTACGGCATAGTTGCCCTCAATGCACGCACCCGCTGGCCGTCACCGGAAATAGACAGATGACAGTTACCCCACGGAAACAGCCGAACCGGTTAAGGAAACGGATCGCCAGCTTTGCGCATTGAAAAGCGTCTTGGTAAATTCCGAGATCACCACGTAACGTACGCGTGGGGTAGTCCCGGAGTTCTTGATGCTGCTCTTTTCGGGTCTGTCTCCAAGCTCTATTGCAAACGATGAAATAACCCCACATACGCTGCCTTCCCGCGAATGTGTCCCGTCATCGCTTGCATCACCATCGTCCTCACTGCCTGCGGATTCGGATTCGGCTCCTGCGGGCCTGGCGGAATCACTTTGACGTCGAGCATCGCATCGAGAGCGTACAACTCCATCACGTAATGATGAACCGGACCTGAGGCGGGCGCACCCGGGCCGCGATATCGCGAACCGCTCGCGCTGATCTGCCGGGTTCCGTCCGTTAACTCAAATCCGTCCGGCTGGCCTTGCGCGAGGCCGGTGGACGTTGCCGGGATGTTCCAGACCAGCCATTGCAACACCCCGTCGGTCGAACCGTTCACCGCTGTGTCGGCATCGAAGAACACCAGCGCGAAGCTGCGAACGTTCGCGGCCGCCGCGCTCCATTGGATCGCGGGCGAGATCTCCGGACCCGCCTGGGTGTAGCGCGAAGGAATCATACCGCCGTCTGCCCATGCCGTGGTAACCAGCGTCAGGTTTTGAATCCCGCCTGCATTTCCGCGCCCGCCACCTCCTCCACGCCCGCGCCCCGGATCCTGCGCGGCCGTCGTGACGGTCAAAGCCAGCAATAGCGAAATCGCGTTCATATTATCCTCCGATCTATCTCTTGAACTCGGGGTGCGCCTTGATCCAGGCGTCGTAGCGCAGGCGCAGCGTCTTCACGGGGTCCAGATTTTCGCCGGGCTTGATATTGAACTGCGGACCATGGTTCGGCTGCGACACCGTGATGTACATCGAATACACGCCATTGTTGTGTGCGTTCGACTGATCGGCCGGTCCGTCCTTATCGCCCGGATCCGCCGCAAGAATGTAGGCGACCAGCGACGTGCGGATGGTGCACGGGATCGACGCGCTTTCCGCGGGGACCGCGGGCTTCTCGCAGGTACAGCGACTGTCGCCTCCCGCGGCATCGGCCGCTTCCATCGCCGCCATCACGCGGTCCGTCACGCCGCCCCTCGCCGCCAGGAACGCTTTCACGGCGTTCGGCACCACCGAACCTAAGCGGAGAATATTGCCCTGAATCGAATAGAAGATCTCGGTGCCCGGAACTTGGCCATGGATGTCCTGAGATACAAAACCGTTTGTGAGTCCAGAGTGCCCCGCGACGCGTCCCTGCAAATCCACAATCCCGTATTGCCGGCTCTGGAACCCGGGGTCTTCGCTCAACATTTCGATGATGCGCGCCGGGTCGGTTCCGCGCTTCAGTTCCTCAAACACCAGCGTCTGATTCTGATGCGTCGCCGAATCGACTCCCGCCTGACACGCCGCCACGCCTTTGCCCGGCACGACCACGGCTTGTACATCTTTGAGAAAATCGTCCGTTGTGCCCGTACAGGTCGACGATGAAATGACCACGCGTCCCGTCCCGCGATCCACCGCGACCACCGACCACGTCGCCAGGGCGGCATTCTGCGCGAGGAACAGGAGCCCAACCAAACACGGGATTCGCATGGAAGCGATTATAGCCGCGCAGCGCCCCGGGTGCTTGATGGCGGTTAGACCGCCCTCATAATCCGCCACGCCTTTGCCCGAGTCACTGAAATCCGTCGATAATGGAGTGTTGGGCCATCACCCCTGCGATTGAACTAGACTATCTGGTGGGATGCATATGATTACGATTGCTTTCGCCTGGCTTTTCGATTCTAAGCCCAAACAGCAGGCATCCCTCTGGTACCGACAGGTCGTCAACTTCGTTTTTTCAGCCATTTGAGATATTTCAACCTCTTTGACAACTGAGAAGCACGATGAGGAACACGGAGTCTTGCGAAGCTAGCCGGGAAGACAATAATCCAACAGGTCCCCCGCCTGGCCATTCTCAGAGGAATTGCGGGAATGGTCATCGACTCGGCGGGCTTCTGCCGAGCGGGCCGCACCACCAGTACATCAAGCGCACAGTCTCTGCGTTACTCGCCTGCGTAATTTGCTGGTGCTGCGAATCAATCCATGCCCAGCGACAGCCGCTTTACCAATCTTTCGATATGCGACTAGGCGCTCTGCCACGCCGCGGTTACTTCAATGGTGAGCCGGCGCTCGTTTACGAAGTGCACCTCACCAATTTCTCAGCCGCCGAACTCACTCTTGATCAACTCGAATTGGTAGAGGAGGGATCTCGGCGGGTGAGGGCGCAATACTCAGATGCGAACCTGGCTGAGATCATCAGCCGCTCGGACCACGCATCGGACCCGCAGGCTCAATTGAGGATTCCTGCGGGACTGCACGCAACGTTGTATCTGACCGTGCCCCTGACGCAGTTCGGTTCAGGGGTTCCCAAACTCGTGCATCGTCTCACCTACACCTCGGAGACTGGCCGCAAAGAGCGCTCGGTCGTCGAAGGAGCTATTTTTAGAATCCCTATCGAAAGTCCCCTGGTGATTGCGCCTCCTTTGCGAGGCGAAGGATGGACAGCAATATACAGCGATGCCTGGGAGCGCGGGCACCGGCGAGTGATGTTCGCAACTCGGGGCATCGCCCGCATTCCTGGACGGTATGCAATTGATTGGGTCCGGGTAGCGGCGGATGGCCGCCACGCGAACGGAGGCGACCGCGAGCCGGCTCATTGGATCGGCTACGGATCAGAAGTGTTGGCTGTTGCAGATGCCGTCGTGGCCTTCACGAGCGACGACATGGCAGAGCCGGCGACGGTTGACTCCGCGCGGAAGGTCGATATCGAAGACGCAAGTGGCGATTATGTCGTACTCGACCTTGGCAAAGGGAAATACGCCTTCTATGAGCACCTAAAACCAAGCAGCATTTCGGTTGCGGTTGGCGTCCATGTTCACCGAAGCCAGCCGATTGCAGCGGTGGGCTACACAGGGCAATCAACCGGTCCACACTTGCACTTCCATGTGGCCGATTCGATTGCTCCTCTGGATTCCGAAGGTCTGCCATATGTGTTCGACAAATATCGCATCGTCGGTCGGTTTTCATCGGCCGAAGCTTTCGGAGCAGGCAATGGCTGGAAATCGGGTTCGGCTGAGGTGCATCAAAATGAACTGCCCCCGCCGTTTGCTGTAGTCGAATTTCCATAGGGGGTAAAGATAGCAGCTTGCCAGCCCTATTCGGGTAGACAATGCAATCCTGTGGGCGATCGCCCGATCTCCGGCACAGTCTAGCCTCCGTTTCTCGTAAGCAGGATCCGAGAGAAACTTAAGGTAGGTGCGCCGCGGGAGTCTCGTCTTCCAACGTCCACAACGAAGCATGGCGTCCGTTCGACACCACGGATCCGGTGAGCCAAAGCGCACGGTAGACGATTTCTCGGGAGTCCGCAACTGGGCTGACCGCCGATATGGGCGTTATCGGCCGCGAGTAGTGTTCTTGTAGCGACGACGGATCGGCCTGACCATTCATCTCAAGGGCCAATCTTGACGAGATTCCGAACGAAGCATGATACTTCCTTGCGCCCCAGCCACTAGCGTCGGAATTTTTCCTGCCAGTTCTCGATCACTGTGAAGGGAGGCGGCAGTATAGAACCGGTTGTTGGCATGATGAACCGTTGGCCGTCTGCTGAAACATCGAATTGAAAGTCCCTGGTGGTGCTGTATTGGGAGACCCCTGGGATGGAAAACAAAGCCTTGGGCTCGCCAAATTCGAGTGGCCCTTGGACGGGAACCGCGTGCATCTGAAAGAGCTCCCGGCCATCGCCACGCCAGCGGACCAGCCACGCGCCATCTCTGGAAGCCTGACGCCTTTCGCCAACCACATGCGGCGCGGGCGTGGATTCAAATGTCTGGACAAAGACCTCCGGCCGGCCCGATTCCGTCGAGACAAACGCGATGCGCCGGTTATCCGGCGAAAAAGCTGCTCCCCATTTGCGGGAAGCTGTTCTTCAAAAAGGGCCTGTATGTGCGGCTGGCCAGGTTCGCGATCCACACCAAGCGTTGTTCCTCGCCGACTCCGTCGTCAAACACAATGAAGCGTCCATCCGGGGACCAGTCCGTGGGGATTCCTTGTGTGTGGTCAGAAGGCGATTCGCCGGCGAAATCTTCCGGCGTGCCGTTGCCGGTGGAATCCAGAGTTACCAGTCTCGGGGACCCGTGATCCGGGACCTTCCCAAAGGCCAGACGAGTTCCGTCGGGAGACCACACCGGGCGGCGATGAATTTCCGGAAAGAACGTAAACTGCCGGCTTTCCCGTCCGGAAACCGAAAAGATCCAGATACCTGGTGCTCCATCGTTCCAAACGGTGGCCGCTATCCTTCGTCCGTCACCCGAAATTCGAACGTTCCCCCAGTATAGCGAGGGCCGTCTGACCTCGCCCGCTTCGTTGCCATTCCGGTCGTACCACTTCAACTGCGCATTGGGAAAGCCCGCGTGATAAACCAGTACGCCGGTCTCCGATATCGAGACGGCAGCGGCTAAATTCGGGCGGTAATAAATGACATTTTGAGCGATGGGTAAAGCCTCTCCCGCGAGACGAACACGGTCGGCGTCGAAGGGCTGCGCGAGCAGGCTCCCAGCGTGAATAAATACCAGGTGTCCGGACTCACCGGGGCGCAGAGGCGGCGCGTATTGGACTCGGGAATCGGTCTGCATCAGGAGCGCCGGCTTGTCGCCGGGATAGTCAGCCACCATGGCGCGGCTTTGTTGCAGCTGCTTGTCAAAGGCCGTATAGACCAGACGATCGCCGCCCGGAAGGAATTGCGGCCAGCGCAGGCCTTCAAAACCGGACCCCTTCGTACCGGGTGCGCTGACCGACGCGCCAACCACCTGGTTGTTATTGTTCATCGCTAGGCCCGCGCCCACAAGGTCGCCGGGGAGCAGTACCTCCGAACACCATGGCGAAGGTGTCGGCCTCGAATGATCAAGGCTTGCTACGATTCCTAACCGAGATCTTCAACGATCCGACAGCTTCGCGCAGAACTACCAGACTGGTCAAAAGCCCATGCAGGAGGATCCGATCGTCTGGACGCACACCGCTCAGGAATTTTTCGAGCCGCGCTTTGGCGAATGTGGAATCTTCGAAGCGAGTATTCAAACCGTCGAACAGAACCATCGTGACGCTGTGGGATCTTCTGTTCTTTCGTCTGCCCGCATTTGTCGAAGCCATGGAGCGAGGCAAGACCGAGGGGCGGCTAAACTGTTGGATGTGACGTTGTGTACCATCCGGTTCTCGCTCAGCCTCGCATTTGCAGTAGCAGCGGCTCAACCAGTCCCGTCTGATTCGTCCCTCAACGGCGTTCGCTTGGACGAATGGCTCCGCGAGAAAGACGATGCCCATATAAGATGGTCTCTCCAAGTTCGACCGCCCTACCTGACCGAGCGTCAACACCTCGAGACACAAGTCATCGCAATCATTGACGGAGAGGAGGTTCGGCAGAATCCCGATCTCGACCACATGATTTTTCTATTCCAATTCCGGGATGCTGGCGGACATGTTTTTCGTGGCTTCGATCCAATAAGACGACCTCGCGACGCAGATTCCGCCTCCGTGAAGGAACTCAGGTTTTTTGAGAGGGCCTGCATTGCTCCCGGCGACTACGACATAGCTGGAGCCCTGTATGACCCGATTTCAAAAAATCATAGCGTCCGAAGAATCCATTATCGAGCTGAAGGAATTGCGCATGATCCGTTCCCCGGCATATGGAGTGCGGCTCCCAGTGTCACAATTAGTCGCACCGAATGCGATGAAATGAATCCGGTAATTCCCTTGCGCACCAAGGGCGCGGTCCGTTTTGATCTGGTGGCAAACCAGCCAATTGATCTGCCGGATAAGATTACGCCGCGGCTGTGGCTTTTATCGGAACTTGCTGTTCAGAATGGGTCGACTGCTGTAACCGTTCTCAATTTGCCGAAGCGAAGAGTGCGAATCCAAAGCCTTGCCGGGACGCTTAACGAGAAGAACCTCTGGGTGGGGTTCCCGCAGATTCAAAGGCTCATCGTAGATGCGGCGTTGCTCGAAATGGATAACGTTATTGGCGAATTCTTCGTCGCTCAGATCGGCAATCTGCTGAACGCTCGCGTCGGGAAAGGGAAGCACGTTGTTGTCATTCTCAGTAACCCGGTAAAACTCGCCAAGGGCGAGGATCCGCGTCCGATCGACGTACAGGCGTCGCCACCACCATTCGTGTTCTATATCCGCTGTGATCACATGACTCCTTCTGCCTCTTTTCCCCCACCTTCTTTTCCGAGTACCATCCCTGCGGCTACGCCCGGAGCCCTTCCAGACTTGTCAAAGCCACCCGTGATGCGTTCTTGGACGCCTCTGCCGCGATTTCCCGGCAACGCTGATAGCTTGGAAACCACGCTGAAGCCACTCCATCCGAAGGTGTTCGATGTGACGACGCCGATCGAGTTCCGGCACGCGCTAGCGGAGATTGTCCGAGAAATCTCGGACCAGTAGGAGGGGTCGAAAAACTATCCGATTCGTGCCCGGCGCGGCCGGGTTGCGGTCGATACCCAGCCTGCGCGCTTGATCTTGGGAACGCCGCTCTATAAAGGCCGGAGCGAAAATAGAGGCGGCATTCCAGCATCGACTGCGGGAGGGCGTGCGTGGTGCGTTCGTATCAACTCCTCCAAGGCATGGCCGGTGCCAAGGCTGGTCGCGAAATGCCGCCGACCAGACGGACACACAACCGGAATCGGTCGCCATCGAGCTCGAATAGACCCTCACAGCGATTCCCGGCTTCTGGACCTTCAACAAAATCTATGTTGATGTGATGTGGTACCTGTTCCCTCTGACCCTCTAGGCAAGTCGCGATCGGACGTAACCTGTCCGTCGACAGCGAAAACCCGCGCCATTCGCATCCGGCGCGCGTAAGCACCGGAACCTTCTTGCGGTGCAGGGCTAGCCAGTCTGAATCTTCACGATGAGGTCCCGTCGGCGACGATGTTCGAGGAGATCGTCGGCTCCTCAGAGGCGATCCGTCGTCTGACCAGGAAGTGATGAGAGTTGCCCCCAGTGATGCCACGGTTCTGATCACCGGTTAGAGCGGCCCAGGAAAGGAGTTGATCGCTCGCGCGATTCACAGGAGATCGCGTAGATCCAAGTCGGTATTCACAAGGATGAATTGCGCTGTCACTCCGTCGTCGCTGATGGCGGCCGAGTTGTCCGGCTACGAGAAAGGTGCCTTCACCGGTGCCAATCAGCGCCATGCGGGGCGCTTCGAAGTCGCCAACCGTGGGACGATTTTTCTCGACGAGATCGGCGATATGCCGGGCGAACCCACGTCGCCTTGTTGCAAAAAGGCGAGTTCGAGCGCGTTGGGTACACTCAAAGCATTCCGGTCGACGTGCGAGTAATTGCCGCTACAAACAGCGATCTGCAAGCGGCCGTTCGGTCCGGGAAGTTTCGTCTGGATCTGTTCTACCGGTTGAACGTGGTTCCGATCCACGTTCCTCTTCTTCGCGAGTGCGAGAGAATCGAAGGGAGGAAAAGCGGACGGTCGAGCTTCTAGAGGGCTATCATGGCCTGGCAATATCCGGGAACTTCAAAATGTCTCGAACGAGCCACGATCCTCTGCGATTCAGATACATTCTTTGTGGAAGAACCGTGGTTGCGGCCCGAAGCAGAGCCTCGGGTCGGCCTACAGCCGTCTCTGATTAACCAGGAAAAAGAACTCATCGAAGCGGCGCGGAAACCCGTGGGCGTACTTCGGTTCCGGAGGGAGCTGGCAGGAGACTAGGAGTTCCGAGGACGACACTGGAATACAAAATCAAGAGCCTGCGGATTGACAAGTACCGGTTCCGGGTTGAAGCTCGCGAGTTGTCTCCTGACTAGCGATCCTTGTAAATGCACTTTGCCCGCAACCGCGTAATACGTTTCCTGGCAGATTGATCCAGGTCATTTCGGATAACCTTCACCCCAGCCGGGGCGGGCGCCGCAAAGGAAACGCGAGCAAGAATCAGACTAGGACAATCGTGATGATCAGCACCAACCTACCGCAAAGCGATGGATCGACACCTTAATAACCGACGACGCGGTACGGACATTGTATTGTTTTGGATCACTTCTCCCTGAGCCATCAAGGCCTCTTCCATGTCGTCCCCCCATGGGCAGCACGCGGCCATTCCCTTTCAGCATAGAATTCACTCCACGGGCCATCTAACTCACGGCAGGACCAGGACATACTTCACCTTGTCGAAGTTTCTCGAAGCACCGAACGCTACCGAGCTCCGAAACGCAAACACGCCCTCGAGAACGTGAAGTCGCCGGCATCCAGACAGTTAAGGCAATTTCCGGTCCACGTCGCCACAATCATTCCTTGCAACTAGTCACCCATAGTCTTTCGCCGCAGCCTGGGTTGCTGGCATTAGGCGTAAGTTGCAAATAGCGAGCGATCCTCGCTTATCCGCGGGCTCAGGCACGAATAGGATCATTTCTCTTTTGACCGCGTCATCCTGCCTCCATGCCGACTCTCCGACATTTGCTCGGCAAATGTGGTGTCAGCGTAATTCCTCGGGATAGATATATTGCTGAATCGATGATGATCGGAACGTGATAGAGGAATGGAAAAGCAGATGCAGATAGTTAGGTGTGAGACTTCGGGGCTCCAGTGCGTACTCACGAATCTCGAACGGATGCGTAGCGTCTTACCTGGTCGCATTTACCCTCGCCGGAAGCGTGGCCAAGGCTCAGGACAAGTTCGGCATAATTCGTGGCACGGTCGTCATTGTCGAATCCGACGGCTCGACATCGGTGATTCCCGGCGCCGCCGTGGCCATCAATGGTCGCGAACTGATTCGAAACACTACCGCTGACGATAATGGTTCCTATACGATTGTTGAACTGCCGCCGCCCGATATGAGATTCGAGCTAGCGCTGCTGGCCTGAAGGGCTCCGCCTCGGCCGAACTAGAACCGGGGCAGTCGCTCGATCTTCAGATTGTCATGAGCATCGAGAGTGCCAAGCAATCCGTAACGGTCAATAGCAGCGATCGCCTCGCGATCAGGGCGGAGCCGGAGCAACAAAATGAGATCGACAGATCCACAATTCTTAACGCGCCGACCACGGACGATCGCGCCGACACTCTGCTCCCGCTTATACCCGGCGTGGTGCGTGGACCGGGCGGGCTCATCAACATGAAGGGCGCCCGGTCCTCACAAGCCGGAGCTTTGGTGAACAACACGAGCGTCGTCGATCCGGTTACTGGCAACCCGGCGATGAGCCTGCCGATCGATGTTGTCGAATTAGTCGCCGTAATCGCGAACCCTTACGATCCCGAGTATGGGCGGTTTGCCGGCGCGGTAACAAAAACCGAGACCACAACCGGCAACTTCGACGACTTCCATTTCAGGATACAGAACCTGTTCCCACGGCCGCGCAAGCGCGACGGCGATTTTGTTGGACTGGAAGCAGCAACTCCTCGCGCCACGCTGACCGGGCCGTTGATCAAGCACAAGGTCGCCTTCACAGAATCGTTCGAGTACCGATTCATTCGAACGCCGGTGGATAGTCTTCCGCAGCTTCAGCGCGACGTGAAGTTTGAGGGATTCACATGGTTCAACCAGGTCGACGTGAATCTGAACGCGCAACAATCGATGACGGCTACCTTCACGCTATATCCGCAAAAGCTGAACTATCTGGGTCTCAACACATTCACTCCACAACCTTCGACGCCGGATCTACACCAGCGCGGATACATGGTTTCCTTACAGCATCGCCTCGCGATCAATTCGGATTCACTGCTGCTTTCGCAGGTGAGCTACAAGCGCTTCGATGTGGATCTCACGCCGAACAGCACCGCTCCCTATGAATTACGGGTTGAGACCACAACCGGCGGGTTTTTCGACCGGCAAGCAAGGCAAAGCGGACACACAGAATGGGAGGAAATCTATCAGCGTGAACTGCGCGGTTTTGCGGGAACGAATGAGCTCAAGTTCGGTGTCGATTATGTGCACGACAGCTATGACGGGCGAATCGGGCTTCTGCCGGTGACGATCATCGGCGTTGCAAACGTACCGCTGGAGCAGATTAGCTTCGGGCCGGCCGCGCGGTTCAACATTCCTCAAAACGCAATCGCCTGGTTTTTGGCTGACAGATGGCAACCCGTTCAGCGCCTCACTATCGATCTGGGTCTGCGGTTTGACCGCGATTCGATTACCGATTCTGTGAACGCAGCGCCGCGGGCGGGTTTCGCTCTAATGCTTACCAAGGACGCGAAAACCGTTTTGAAGGGCGGAGCCGGCCTGTTCTACGATCGTGTGCCGATGAATGTCGCGTCTTTTCCGCTTCTTCCCTCGCGGACAATCGCGATGCTTTCCGCCGATGGCGGGATTCTTTCTTCAGAAAGCCTCGTCAATGAAATTCCCGGGGGACTTAGCAATCCGCGCAGTCTGGGTTGGAACGTCGAATTGGACCGCCAGCTCAGTTCGGCTTTTGTCATAAGGGCTGGATTCCAAGAACGCAACACCGTTCGCGACTTTGTGCTCGATCCGCAGGCGGCGCTCGGGCTACTAACGCTGATCAACGACGGCCACAGCTTCTATCGCGAATTTCAACTCACTGGACGGTACAAAGTTAAGCGTGGGACGCTCAATGCCTCCTATGTACGCTCGAAGACGTTCGGAAATCTGAACGACTTCAATCACTTCTTCGGTAACAACCCTGTCGCGGCGATCAATTCCGATGAACAGGGACGACTGCCGTTCGACGCACCGAATCGGTTCCTGGCGTGGGGGCAATGGGATGCGCCGTTCAAATTTACGGTGCTTCCCGTTCTCGACGTCCACACGGGTTTTCCGTACTCGCTGATAGACCAGACTCGCGAATTTGTGGGTCCGCGAGATTCTGAACGGTTTCCGCATTTCGCGTCGCTCGATCTCCAAGTGACCCGGCCGATTAAACTTCACATCGGCTCCGAAAAGCTAAAGGCACGGGTCGGTTTCAGTGTTTTCAATCTGCTCAATCGTTTCAATCCCCGGGATGTGCAGAGCGATACCGACAGCGGGCGTTTTGGCGAGATGTTCAATAGTGTTGGGCGCACGTGGCGCGGGAAATTCATTCTGGAGTTTTGATGGTACTGCACTCACTTTTTGCGTTGACGCTGATGGTCGCGGACGATGCTGCCGGACTTCCAAGCGCGGATGAAATCGTCTCGAAGATGGTCCGGCGCGATGACGAACGGCGCTCGGAGCTTCAGGGATATACCAGCGAGCGGCGCTATGTGCTCGAGAACGTAAAACACCACAAGCAGGCTGAAATGCTCGTCCGGACGGTCTACCGCAAGGACGGATCCAAAGAATTCGATGTCGTCTCTTCCCGCGGTTGGGGCGGAGCGAGAAAGCATGTATTTCCGAGGCTATTGGAAGCCGAAACTGAAGCCTCGCGTCCAGGTGGTCGCGAAGACTCCCGCATTACGCCGCAGAACTATTCGTTCAGGACCCTCCGCGCCAGTGAAGTCGCGGGCCGCAAGGCGTACGTCATCCAGGTCATTCCCAAGGAGCAAAAGACATATCTGATTCGCGGAACCATATGGGTTGACGCCGAGGATTTCGCAATTGTCCGCATAGAGGGCGAGCCTGCAAAGAATCCCTCGTTCTGGATTAAGAGAGTTCAGTTCGAGCACAACTATGAAAAACATGGGGCGTTCTGGCTGGCCGAGTCCGATACTTCCATTAGCGACGTACGAGTCTTTGGCTCCACCGAACTGCGAATCCATTATTTCGACTACGTCGTCAACGGCGCCGCTGGTATCCAAGCGGGGTTACGGTGAAAAATCTCTGGAGAACCGGCGCCCTCCTCATTGGCGTGCTGCTGTTCGGTTTTGCCTTGGAAAGAATCGGCCCGGGCCATGTGTTGGATGATCTGAAGGTATGAGGGGCGGAGTCGTGATTATTTTATTACTCAGCCTGGTTCGCCTGTGCCTACAAACGCGGTCGTGGTCTACCGCGCTCCGACAGGACGGAATCCATTCGAATACGACTGAGCTCATGTTCCTGCGGCTAGCATCGCAAGGGATCGGATACTTGACTGTCCTCGGCCCGGTCGCATCCGAGCCGATCAAAATCAGACTGCTAGAGCGCTACGGCCGTTCCGCGACGGCTGCGACTCTGGTCGATACGGGTTTGTATTGGTTCAGCGGCGCGTTGGTGCTCATTGCCGGATCGGTTTCGGCGCCGGCCATATTCGCGCATAGCCAACGAGCATCGCTGCTCCTGGCATCGATCGTGGGGATCGGAATCCTCATCCTCATGCAGCCGAAATTATTTTTGAGAAGGCTGACTTCTTCGCTCAGCAAAACATTCTCCCGGCTGGCTGACGAAGGCGGCCCAAATCAGGAGCGAAATTCGAAAATTTGCCTACCAGCACCCTGCTGCGATTCGTCGGATGTTTTTGCTCGACCTTGCGTGTCAGTTGCTGCTGCTTGTCGAGGTCGCAACCGCACTCTGCTTTCTGCGCCTCCCACTCTGTGGAGGCACTGTCCTCTCGATCGAAGCGATGAGCCGCATGGTGAGGATGATCGGTGGGCGGTTACCAGCACGGATTGGAGCTGACGAAAGCGGCGCCGCAGCAGTGTTTGCCGCCTTGGGTCTGCCCGCTGCCGCGGGTCTGGCTCTTGCTGTGGCACGTCGGATTCGGGACACGCTCAATACGCTCGCCGGTCTTGTATGGCTCGCATGGCGTACTCGTAGTGATCGAGATTCCACGGATCGGACCGGCGCGTCCTCCCGGGCGTTGAATGGAGCAATGGCATGCAAGCTCTGATGGTTGTCCCTCGCGGGGCCGAAAACACTCTGACGCTGAACGTTGCGGGTGTGCCACTGTTGGTCCGGGTCATCGCCACGGCAATGCGCGCCGGAGTGAAGGAACTGGCGCTGTTCTGGCCCGGTGACACCGATAAAGAAATCTGGAACCAAGTGAAAGTATCGCCCGCTCTGGGTGGACTCCACACCAGCCAAATACAATCATTCCCATTCAATCCGCAGCAAAACGAGAGTTGGGCCGCGATGTCCACTGTGCTTAACGACGAGTTTCTTTGGTTACCATGGAACTTCGTCACCTCTAGCCGGATACTTGGGAGGATAGAACCGTCGTCGGTTCTTCCCTTGATCTGGGAGAAGCCGATTCTTCTTTCTAAGAAACTAATCGCTGGCGGTCTGCGCTTCGGCGTGGCGTCTGGCTCCGATGTGGAAGGCATTCCCATTCGATCACGGCACGACATCCCTTCCGCGGAACGCTTTCTGGTGAGGCATTCCGGCAAGCTGACCGATGGTTTCTATTCCACACTCAACCGCACGCTCTGCCGACCGATCGTTCGTGCACTCACGCATACGCGAGTCACACCTAATGTTGTAACGCTCGCCGGCTTGTTCGTAGCCGTCATGTCCGCGCTTACCTATGCGCGCGGGACCTATTCGGCCTACGTCGGTGGCGCGGTACTGTTCTTTGTTTCAGGGTTGATCGACGAGATGGACGGCATGCTCGCGAGGCTTACGTTTCGGGAGAGCGCTTTTGGCACCTGGTTCGAAGGCTTCGTTGATAATTCTACCTATCTTCTGCTGTTTGCCGGTATCACTGCCGGCCTCTATCGCCAGCACGGAAAAAACGAGCTGATCTGGGGAATCGCACTAATCGCCGGATACGCTCTATCGGTCCTGGTCGTCGCGCTCCAGAGAAAAGGACTGACATCGCCCGGCCGACCTCATGAATATGCAGGTCGGATGAATAGACTGATGGAAACCGATGAGCGTGATCTCGCGTGTTGCCCGTCAGATTCACATCTTTATTAAGAAAGGCGTCGCCGTGCATTGCGTGCTCATTCTTACCGTTCTCGGCGGCCTGGCTCTGTTTATTCGGATCGCCGCGATTTCCGCAAATCTGACATGGATTGTCGCCACGTACTTAGCTTGGAGATTTGCACGACACTCCCGAATGGTGTCCGGCGAACCGTTAGGATCCGCAACCTAAGGAGACATTATGAAAGCCATTATCCTGGCCGCTGGGCAGGGCACACGAATTCGCGACACGCATGGCGAGCAGCCAAAGTGCCTGATCGCGTTCAATAGGGACAACTGGACGATTCTCGACCAGCAGATCCATAGCTTGTTACTCGCCGGAGTAACCGACATCGGCATCGTCGTCGGCTATGAAAAGGGCCGAATCATCCGGCATGTGAGCAAGCGTTGGGGATCCCTCAAGCGCCTCATATTCATCGAGAATCCGCGTTTCGCTGAGACCAATAACATTCACTCACTTTGGCTCGGGCGCGACTGGCTGAAAAGCGATTCGTTCGTGGCGCTGAATGCCGATGTGGCACTCGATTCGAAGATTTTGCGGCCACCGCTAGCCTCAAACGCTCCGATCACCATGGTTGTGGACCGGACGTGGCGTGACGAGACGATGAAGGTCATCATCCTTGGAAATCGGATCGTCCGAATGAGCAAGCAAATCGCACGACAAGAATTCAGCGCGACATACATCGGAATCACTGTCTTCGACGGGAGCATCGTCGACCGCTTTTTCGGAAAGCTCGACCGCCTAATTCGCGATGGAAACAATAAGATCTTCTTTAATGCAGGCGTTGAGCTGCTAATTGAGGAAGGGGTCTGGGTCGGCTACACAGAGACTGCGGGGCGCCCCTGGGCGAAAATCGATGACGCCGGCGATCTCGCGTTTGCAAGATTGTACGTTTTCCCCAAACTGGTGCCGGCTGATATCGCAGCATAAGGTTTCCCATGCGGGACATATGTGTGGGCAACTTCGCACCCCTACGATGGGTCTTTTGGCCGCCCAAGACAATTCGCGTGGTCGACTGGAACATTGATCGCGGATTGCGGCTCAAGGAGATTATCGAGTTTCTCGACGCGCAAAGGGCAGACGTTCTGATGCTGCAGGAGGTCGATTTAAACGCGCGGCGAACTCAATATCGGAATATCGCCGAGGAGATCGCGAAACAACTGCGAATGAACTGTGTGTTCGGTTGCGAGTTTGAAGAGCTGGCACAAGGCCGGCGAGACTCGCCAGCTTTTCACGGCCAGGCGACTTTATCGCGCTGGCCGCTCCTGATCCCGCGTGTAATTCGTTTCCATCATCAGACCAGCTTTTGGAAACCAAAGTGGTTCCTGCCACGCACGGAACCGTTTCAGCAACGGCTTGGGGGACGGATCGCCGTTATTACCGAAGTTAAGCTGTGCGCTCTACGAGTTGTGACGTATAACGTCCACATCGAGAGCCGCGGAGACAAACAGCTCAAGCTTTCGCAATTCTCCGAAACTCTCGATGACGCAAAGCAATACCCCCGAAGCCAAGCGGTGGTTCTGGCCGGCGACCTCAACCTCGACTTGAACAGGTCCTCGGTGGTGGCACTTGGGCCGGCAGGATTTCATAGCGCGATTGCTCTACCGTCTCCTCACACTACCACCGCACGCGGACTTTTTCGTCAAGGACGGACAATCGATTGTGCCTATCTTGCCGGACCGATTCAGTCGAAATCGGGCCGCGTCTTTAGTGAAGTAAACGCCTCCGACCATTATCCTCTTCTCTTTGAAGTGCGATTTGCCGGGAGCCGAGATGCCCGTTGAAGGCCAGCGACCTCACAATCGAGACGTCTCGTGTATTAGCTGGATCCGCCATACGAATTGAGTCCAACAAAATACGAGTTTGAGGCCTCTTGATCATTGTCTGAGGCGGAAGACCGTGACTCTGCGCACTCGTGTGAGTTGAGAAGGCAGTGAGCAATCCGTGAAAAGTTGTGAACGTAGGCGGCGACTTCGGCGGGCTTTGTGCGGCCCAGAATCTGAGATCGGACTTGGTCGACGTGACGCTGGTGGGACCGCAAGAACTATCACGTTGTCGAGCTTTGCCAGGGTGCAACCGGTTCTCTTTCACCCTGATGATCGATCGCCTGGTCTCATGGGCGATTCTAGACTGGTCTCGTAATATTCGATGGGCGGACAATGAAAACCTCAATTAGAACTCGCGAAGGCAGAATCCAGAACATGACCATGGCGATCTTGACGGTGTTATGGCTGAGTCAGTGCGCGCGCGGGGCGAGTCTAAAAGAAGAAACCAAAGAAGCGTGGAACTCCTACCTGGAGACCAGGATGGTCGAGATGCAGGCACGCCTTAAACCGGGAAAATGTTTTCTTTGGCTCGATGAACATGAGGGCCGCACGGAGCACGTTCGCACAAAAGGTCCGTACATCCTGTCGATCGGCGATCACATTCCCGCGCCCGCTCCTTCTGGGCTCATCCATGCTTGGCTCGGTGCCGGTTTTGTGCCGAACGTGACGATCGCGGACATCCTGAAAGTAATCCGTGATTATGACAATTACGAGCATGTCTACCAGCCCGGAGTGTTAGCCTCGAGACTCAATCGCGCGGACGGGCCGAACGACTTTTTTTTTCTGCGCTTTGCCAACAGGTCGGTTGTGGCGAAGACGGCTCTCGACTGCGAAGGAGAGGCGTCCTATTTTAAAGTTGACGAGCACCGTTGGTACGCCTACTCAAATACGACGCGAATGCGCGAGATCGACAAATTTGGGACTCCGGAACAACGCCTGCTGCCCGAAGACGAGGGGACAGGTCTGATCTGGCGACTGTCAAGCATCACTCGCCTGGAAGAACGGGACGGCGGCGTATACGCGGAACTGGAGGCCTACGCCTTGAGCCGCGATATTCCAGTGGCGCTGCGCTGGTTCGTGAGTCCGATTGTTCGTCGCGTGTCGCGCGACTCGCTTGCCGCCTCGCTCCACCAGACAAGAGTCGCCATCGACGCCAAAAAAGCAGCCCAGATGCCGTGATGAAGGCGATCCACATGTAGGGGTACTGCCGGTGAAATTCCACTGCTGTGGCCTGAACCCTTTGAGAAGGATCGGGTGCGGCGATCTGGTCCGCACGCAGTGCCGGTTACCGTGAGTCATGTGGCCAATCCACGCCTGGTGCTGCCTCGCAGACGCCAAACCAATATCTCGCACAGAATGACCTGACATTGCGCAATCTTGGGCGTGATGAATGTCTCGTACTAGAGCATCTGAATGACGCCAGCGACCCATCCTTGTCGAATCAAGAACGGGAGACTCATTGAGTTTGCATTGGCACAAGGTCACGAAAGTCAGATCCGTACAAAACCGCCGCGAGGCGTGTGCTTCCTGGAGAAGTCAACCCTGGAAGCCAAGGATCAGCAGCTAAGCATTACTAAGTATCTCTATCGGCTCGAGATTCGGTCGGGCACGAGCGCAGAAAGGTCCCAACAAGAGGGCCTACTCATAAGTCCTTTTAGGGCCGGCGAACCGGACCGTGCTCGAGTCGCGTTGGCCTCGACACCAGCGCCGCTTTTCGCGTGAGGCCTCGACAATATCGAAGGTAGCGACGAGGAGCCGGCACGCCCTCGATCTACGTGGCCTGCGACTACGTCGCTGGTCGGCTCGCAACCTGCGGCGTCCTGTTGGCACTACTACGGCGTGCGGAGGAGGGCGGAAGTTACCGCGTCGTGGTTTCATTATCACGCATGGCTCTCTGGCTTGCTGAGTTGGGTATCTTCGATCGAGGCTACGTGACAAAAGCGGCTGGCTCAAATGATGAGCACCGCTGTCCGGATCCCGATACCTTCGTTGTCGATACGCCAATGGGTCGGTATAGCGGCGTCAGGGAAGTGGTCGAGATGTCGAAGACGCCGGGAGATTACAAGGACCTATGTGCTTTCTGATCTGTTAGACTAAGCGAAAGCGTACACCGTGCCATTTTCTGCACGAGACAGGCTAGGTCCCAATGAAGCCCCTTCGTCCCCGCGCGGAGCAAGAGCGAGAAGAGCATCGCGTCAAAGGTACAAAGCTCGATTGCGCGGCGACCACCCAGGTCCTTCCTGACCGCAACGGCGCTCTAGCGGCGCGGAGGCCAAGTGGGCTCGGAACCGAATCTTGAACGCCTCGTGGATATTGGGTTCGTTGTGCGCCAGTCTCGCCTGGGCCCAAAGTCCGGCAAATATCCGCGCACCGTTGGGCGTCTACGTCAAGGTCGATGTCCAGGATGCCATTGATGGATATAGTGGCCCCGCTTCGCAACTGCACACCTACCTGCAAAGTCTCTACGCGAGTCTCTTGGCCGATACGGCCATCTCCGGGTTGACAATAGGAGCGAACTGGGCAAAGCTTCAGCCTTCCGCAGGTATCAGTTCCAGTAGCTTCGACTGGGGTGATCTGGACGACGCCTTCGACGCTGCGACTGCGGCTCACAAACCAGTTCAACTCATCATCACGCCGGGCAGCGATATGCCGACATGGCTAGTGAACCAAATCCCCTCGTGCGACCCGCTGTTTACGTCAGGGAGTGCTCCGGCCAATTGCGGCACGGTGACGTTTGTGGGATACCCGGAAGTGCAGCGCGCCGGCCAAACCATGTTTCCACTGCCGTGGAATACCGTCTATCAGGCTGCCTGGGACGCTTTCCTGATGCAGCTCAACGCCAGATACGGCTCCAATCCTGCATTTGTTGCCATCGCCATCGCGGGTCCGGTGGGCGCGTCGGACGAGATGATCTTCCCGACCAGCGCCAATACCACTGCCGAGCAGCCGTCGGGCTTGACTGTTGACGCCACGTGGGCCGCGCTGATTCAGCATTCTTTCCCATCCAACAGCGCGTATCAGTATACGGATCAAGTGTTCATCGACGCGTGGAAGCAAGCGATTGACGCGTACGCGTCGATTTTTTCGGGCGTTACGCTGTTCATCGGAGCGGACGCCGGCGACGACTTCCCCAACTTCAACCAGACCGTCACGCCGCACGCCGACAACACGCTGTTCGCGGTGGACTGCTCGAACAGCCCCAAGACCGAGATCATGTCGTGCGAAGCGAAAACCGAAATCTTGTCGTATTTCGTCACGGTGACGGGCCTCAACGGTAAGGGAACCCAGGTGGGCGGAATGACTGCCTCCAGTGCCGTGACAGTCGGCAATATTGGGGTCCAAGGGGTGAAGGTGCTGGCGGCTCTAACGCCCGCGCCCTCGCCTCCGTTCATTGGCGGGGCGGAATTCGATTTTCCCGTTTCGGGTCCAGACCTGCAGGGAGAGGGATGTCCCGATCCCAGCGGCAATTGCCCGGGCCTTTCGGTTGCGGAGGGCGCATACAACGTGATGACCGTCTTTTTCACCGGCACTCCGGCTGCGGCATTCTACGGTGGAACGGTCGGGACCGCGCCCATTCAGTATCTGGAAGTTTCCTACCTGGATCTTCAGTATGCGCTTGCTCATCCGTGTCCCGCGACACCGAGCCCCACGCTCGGCTATATGTCGCTCCAGGATCTATACGCCCGCGCCAGCCGCGACATTTTCGCTATGGCGAACCGGGTAACAGCGCCACCCGCGTCAACCTGCTCGAAGACCGCGCCCCCGCCGTCCATCACTCTTGTCGCCAACGCGGAAGGCGCCAACCCCACGATCGCCCCGAACACATGGGTCGAGATCCAGGGATCGAATCTCGCGCAGCCAGGCGATATGCGCATCTGGCAGGGATCGGACTTCGTCGGCAACACCTTGCCCACGAAACTGGATACTGTCAGCGCCACCGTAAATGGCAGGCCAGCCTTTGTATACTACATCAGCCCTTTGCAGGTGAACATCCTGACTCCGCCCGATGCCCTGTCCAGCGCGGCCCAGGTAGTAGTGATCTATAACGGGGCGACCAGCGCCGCGTTCACCGCTCCGACGCGGTCGCTCTCGCCGTCGTTTTTCGTTTTCAAGGGCGGGCCATATATTGCCGCAACGCACTTGAATGGGAGTTTGATCGGGCCGGCCACGCTCTATCCAGGCGCGAGTACTCCCGCCAAGCCCGGGGAGACCATCGTGCTCTACGCCAACGGATTTGGATCGACCAACGTACCAGTGCAAAGCGGATCTATCACCCAGTCCGGCACGCTGTCTCCGCTGCCGGTGATCAAGATCGGAGGCGTCACGACCGCGGTGCAGTTCGCGGGGCTGGTCGCCCCTGGGGAATTTCAGTTCAACCTGACCATTCCAGCGTCGCTCGGCAATGGCGACCAAACAATCACGGCGACCTACGGCGGGGTATCCACGCAGTCCGGCGCGTTGATCACCATCCATAATTGAGGGGCCTGATCGCAGCGAATGCCCTTAACTAAAATGAGGCGGATCGCGCTCATGGCGGGTGGATGGTCGGCTATTCTGAGTTATCCCGAAACGGCGTTCCGGGAGAAGCACCCGTTAACAAGGAGCGCAGGCTACGGTTAGCGTCAGGCGTAGGCCACGCGAGGAGATGCAGCGGCTGTGAAGTTGACCATCAGAGCCTGAAGATTGTGTCCCGCGCGCGAGTCTACTCCACCGTTTGGGTCTCAGCTTCGAGAAAGCCGCTGAGCTTCATCTGGAAAACGGAATCGCCTTTTTCACCTGGAAGTACATCACCATCCGCGTACTTCGCTTCCGATCCGGTCTTATTCTACTCTTGCTCCTTGACGAGTCCCAGACCGCGCTTGCGGCGTCGTTCTCGACCAGTTGGCGGCACAGGCACAGGAAGCGGTACCCTATCCCGGCCGATGAGCATTGACCAACGCTCTTAGTCATCGCCCTTAGCCTTTTAGGCGGCTCCGCTGATATCCTGAATCGCAAATGCCGAATCATTTCGTGAGTCTTCTGGTCTTTCTCGGGGCGCAGACTCTTAGCGCCGCTGCTCCAACCTACTACCCGACCCATGGGTGGCGCGAATCGACTCCTGAAGAACAGGGACTCGATTCGAAAGTCCTGGCTCGGATGGTGGATGACATCACTCAGAAGCACCTGAATGTGCATAGTGTGACCGTCATCCGGCACGGTTGTGTGGTTCTCGATGCCTATTTCTACCCATATCGGGCGACTGCCACTCACGATGTTGCTTCAGTGACGAAGAGCATCACGGCGGCGATCGTGGGCATCGCTGTAGACAAGGGGTTGGTGAAGACAGATCAGAGTCTGCTGTCGCTTTTTCCGAATGAACGTCCGGCAGATTCGGATGAAGAGAAGCGAAAGATCACCATTGCGGACATGCTGGCAATGCGCTCGGGGCTCGATTGCGGTTTCCTTCCGGGCGAGCAGGAATTGGAGCAGATGCGGCGCACCAACGAGTGGGTGAAGTTCGCGTTGGCGTTGCCGATGAAGTACGCTCCGGGCGAGAAATTCGGCTATTGCAGTCCCGGTTATCAACTGTTGTCGGCGGTGGTTACGGCGGCCTCTCATGAACAGCTGGCGGATTTCGGGAAGAAGAATCTCTTCGAACCTTTGGGCATTAAAGATGTAGTGTGGCCCCCGGATGAACAGGGCAGGACGCATGGCTGGGGCGACAGCCATTTCTATCCGCGCGACTTCGGGAAGATCGGTTATCTGTATCTGCACGACGGCCAGTGGGACGGGAAGCAGATCGTGTCGAGCGAATGGATTCATAAGTCGATCACGAAACAATCGGATCCCGGACGCGGGAATGGTGGAGGGTATGGATACGGCTGGTGGCTCGCCAAGACGGAGGGCATGGAGGAGTTCGGCGGGAATGGACGTGGAGGACAGATCGTGGCGGTCTGGCCTGAGAAAGACATGATCGTGATCATCACCGGCGGTGGGTATCCGGCCAATGAGGTTCGCCCGGCGGTTGCGAAATCGATTCGGGCGGATCATGCGTTGGCTGCGAATACGGAAGGGAATCGGGAACTCAAGACTAAGGTTGCGGAGGCCGCCAGAGCTCCGGCGGCGCTACCGGTGGCGGATTTGCCTGCGATGGCTAAGACGGTCTCGGGAGCTGTTTATGCGTTTCCTCGCAATGCGTCGCGGATTGACGCACTTTCACTGGTGTTCAGTGGCAACAGCGTAGCTCAGTTGAAGCTGAAGTACCTGGGAACGGATCTTACGATTCCGGTTGGTCTCGATGGCGTGTATCGGCTGGGTCCGTATGGCCCGCTGAAATTGCTGGCGGGCTGTACCGGGAAGTGGACTTCAGACTCCGACTTTGCACTGGATCTGAATTTCATTTCGAATATCAATCAGTACGACGCGGTGATTCATTTTGAGGGGGATGTGGTTCAGGTTACAATCAGCGAGTCTTCGGGGCTGATTCGGAATGGACATTTGCGTGCGAACGACTGGAAGCCCAGGTAGTTGCACCGACCAAACAGACTTAGAGCGCCCACGATTTGTCCCGAGTTTCAGAAAAGACCCGAGACGCGTTGCAGCGGGGACTTACGGGCTTGTCCCGACTGTCCCGAGTGTTCCGACCAAAAAACAACGTGGTCGGCATAAACGCTCTCGCCCGTTCACCTGTTTCAGCGTTCGGAATCCCCTGCGCAGGCCTCGTGTCGGTTCGCGAACTGACCGCGCTTCTCGGAACGTCCTACTTGAAGAGCTTTATCTACCCTGTTCGGCAAAAATCCAACTTTTTTGGGGGTGATTTCATTGAAACTGCCCAACTCTACCTCTTTGGCCTATCTCGTGTGATTGGGGATGCGGGTTTGGGAGCATGATGCTCTCTCACTTGATTGTGGCGGAGTACTATCAGTTATATCTTCTCGAACAGTGGCCCAATGACCTCCTAAAGCAACCGACACTGGCGGCCGCCTGTTCTACGCTGGCGAGCCTCGAAGCAGGACTCCCGGTCGGTGACTACGTCACAGAAATGTGCCGTGTGTCGCGTAAGAGCGGCTTGTTGAGTTTCAGGGTGCTTTGAGAATTACATCCGCAAACGCGAACTCGGGGGGGAGCCATCCCCACAGGTCGCAGGTCGGAACGGCCGGCGCAGTTGGCGAATGAACCGCAGAGACGCGCCTGCTAATAAAAGTGTGAGATCGCTCGCGTGTTCAATTCAGGTTTTGGGAAGTGGCGCTGTCGCCCCTAGCGGCGGTGGAGTTTTGGGATGGTCCCAAAAGAATTGGGTAGGGGTTGTTGTAGGCGATTCGCGATCCACGCGAGCAATAGGTACTCAACCAGTAGACCTCGCGGACCGACCTGCCAGCCGCTGCCACGGCTAGGACTCGCAACGTGACGACAGCCCCAGAGCGATCCTCTGCGCTGGTAACCACACAGTTTCGAGTCAGCGTGTTTTGTCACTTTTCTCATCGCGTTTTGTGGGAAGCACAATCGCGCTATACGCGTGAAATCGCCACCCCTTTTCCGGCCGATTCCTCGCGAGTACGGATTTATCTACCAAGATCCAGAATTTTTTACAGGTAGGGCTCCTTTCGACAGTTCGGCAAATTTCAGGAACCCACACAAACTTAAACGTATGGTCTTGTTGGCCTCAAAAATGCACTTGTGGAAAGTCTGGAAATCACGGAAACGAAGGATGTTAGAGTCTAAGGTCGTATCCGGACAAATCGGACCGAACCTCTCCCGCCAGTTACTTCCTGGGCCGAGCGGGCAGGGGGCGACTCTTCTCGCCTGGTACCCGCGTGAAAGACCTCTGAGAATCGAGTATTCGTCCAGCCTGCTGTGCGAAGTACGTGCAGCGGGAAAACGCGCCGATGCATTCGGACTGCTGTTTGGGGTCCGCCGCGGCCCAACTATCCGGTTGCTTGCGACGCACACACAAGAGGGCCTGGAGCCTCTCGGCGCCTTTGCATCCCGACTTCGCAGTGAAGTATTTCTGACCGAAGAAGACTTGCAACGTTTTGACAATGTTCCAGCTTGCGCGATGCTGGTTATCTCTGGCGAAAGTGTCGGATTCTTCGCCCGCGACACGATCGGAACCATCGCAGATGTTTGTAGCTACCGGGAAGTTGCCGGGCCCGAATCAATACGCCCCGCGGAATTTCCGAAAGTCGTCGGAGCGTTCCCGAAGGGGCTTTGGGCACGAATTGTTACGAGCGTTTTTCTCGCTGCCGCAGCAATCGTTCTCGCGGTCATGCCTTTGCCTCGCGGCAAGTCGCAGTCCCCGTCGAGTGGAAACCTGAGCGAGGACCACGGGCAATTGAGGATTTCATGGAACGCAACTTCGCAGAGAGTGCTGACCATTGTCGATGGAGGTGAGCGAATCTCTCTCGCCATTGCTGCGTCGCAGTCTTCTCTCACCTACGCCCGGCGCTCGGGCGACGTGACTGTCGGAATCGGCTCGGAGCAGTTCCGATATATAGGTCCCGCACCACCTCCGTCTCAATTACAGCAAGCGCGAATACAGCAAGAGCGCGAACGCGTCGAGGCGCTGGAATCCAGGGTCACAGACCTCCGGGTGATGCTAGCTTCAGGACGAACAAAACTCGCTAAACTGGAGAGTCATTCACGCTATCTCACTCCTCACTAGATGTCTTGTGCTCGGTTGGTCGGACAGTGAGAAAACCTCTTCCTCCGACTTCGACTATTTTTCGAACCTACATTCCTCACGCGCTGTGGTGGACGCATTCCAAATTCGACGTAATCCGGTGGAACCGCCTCGCGCGGACGCTGATTAGAGACTCCCTGCTGTTCGCACCATTGTGAAACAGCTTCCCCACAAAAGTCCTCACAGTCGCGCAAATCGCGTGCGCAGGGGGGCGTTTTAAGCCTGTAACTTGGAACGAACCATCTGCGGAGATGGAGGCCCCTTCGCGTTAATAAAACTGTGAGAACTTACTTGGCTCATCCGGATGAGTCAAGTAAGTTTTCACCCAAGATTGAGTCAGCTGGTCGAGGATGCGCCGCTCCTGGAGGAATGGCTGAACGGTATCAGGGAAGACCCTCGAGCGAAGACGTAACAACCACGACCGGTGCTGCGAGTGAAAATTCCCAAGCCCGGTAGCGGCGAACCGCCCCTCGGTATCCCGACCGTACGGGATCGGGTGGTGCGGACCGCTACCAAGTTGTTGCTAAAACCAGTCTTTGAAGCGGACTTAGATCCGAATGATTACGGCCATCACAGCCTCAGCTGATCCTGTGCGTGGCTCGGAGGATTGTCGATTCGGACTTGCCGCATCTGATCAAGATGTCGTATGAAGGTTGCGGTCGAAGAGCGGGATGAAAACGGGAGACCCCGGGCCAGCTGCAGGAAGGAAAGCACTTGCGGAATCCCGCGGGGCGCCGTGATTAGCCCTTGCTTGCCAACCTGTGCATGAACCATTTTCTAAAGTACGGGCGGATCACCGCTGCTACTTCTTGATAGTGTTGAAGCCGGAGCCGTTGGATGCTTGTGCTTGTTCGCGCAACATGGTCATAAACTCCCGCATATATTTGTGTTGGTCGTGCCACGTTCGGCCGCTGACCATGTTCCCGTCGCGCACGCAGCTCTCATTCACAAAGGTTCCGCCGCAGAGTTCGATATCCAACTGGCACTTCGGCACGGTTGCCAGCCGCTTTCCCCGGATCACATCGGCGCTCGCCACGATCTCGGCGCCGTGACAAACCACAGCGACCGGTTTTGTTTCCGTGAAGAAGTGCTGGACAATGCGCATGAGATGCGGGTCGTATCGAAGATATTCCGGAGCCCGTCCGCCAGTTAGGAAGAGTCCGCTATAATCGGCAGGATTGACGTCACGAAATGCGATGCTTGCGGCTAACGTGTAGCTAGGTCCCTCACGCGTAATGTCCCAGCCGGGAGGGATTTCGTGCATGACCAGATTATATGTGCGGGCTTCCGGCCCCGCGACCACCGCTTCAAATCCATCCTCACGAACCCGGAACAGGGGGTAAAGCGTGTCAATGGCTTCAGCGGCATCTCCGATGGGAATCAAAACGCGGCCAGTCATCACACTTTGACTTTCTGGTGTGGCGGCCGGACGATGCCGACTTTCGCCATCACGGGAGCGATATTGCTATAGGAGTGCTTTATTGCATAAACCGGATCATAGCCCGGACGAACAGAAAGCTGGTGACTAATTTCGACGACCACGTGGCCGTGATACTTCAATTGCTTAAGCCGGCGGAAATAATCCACGTAATCGATCGAGCCGTCTCCTGGCAGAAGCCGTTCAAAGCCTGGCTTGTCAGTGTAATTCTTTCCATCTTTTATGGAGATCATCACAGAATAGGGCATCAATCGATTGAGGGAATCCGCGAGTGTCTCCCCTCCGGCTTGATAGTGGCTATAGTCATACAGAATTCGAAGCCACGGCGAGTTGACTTGTTGCACGAGCCACAGGGTCCTTTGAGATGAATCGTTCAAGTTCAGGTTTTCTCCCTTGAACGCGACCACCATGCGCATCTCCTTAGCCACCTCGGCCCAATCCTTTAGGCGTTCGACCGCCAAGCCCTTCTGGCTGTCCCAGTCCTCGCTCTTGCCTCCCAGGATGGTTTGAATACAAGGGGTGACGCCCCCCACGCCCGCGTTCACATCGTGGCCGAATTGAGCATCACGGCGGATCATTTCCAGATTGGTCTTGTGCCCCGGGTCAAGCAGCCGGATCGTGTCTAACAAGGAGGGCATTGCTAAGCCTAAATCCCCCACTTGCTTGCGAATCTCCCGGCGCTGAGAAGCTGAGACCTTGGCCGGTTCCGTGGGCCAGCCCGGCATGAGGCAAAGCTCGACGGAATCGTAGCCCACGTCGGCGATCAGTTGAATGGCTTTGCCGGTCTCGACGTTGGGGGCTCCGTAGTTACCTTGACCAAACCCGATGGTATCCTTTGGTTCGGCACCCTGCGAACGAATCGCGGCACCCAGAGACACTGCCCCGGCCATTATATTTTTTAAGCATGCTCTTCTTGTTTGCATAACTGTGATCCTTTTATTGGTCAGAATTGGAGTTTAAGCGCAAACTGGAGTTCGCGATTATCCACGCCGGTGGCGGCGATTGTTCCGAAGTTACTGTTCCCCAAGACCGAAGCCGCCTGGCCAAGCTGGGTGTGGTTCAGCGAGTTGAATACCTCGAAACGAAACGTGAGGAGTGCCCGCTCTATCGGCCGGAAACTCTTGAATATGGATGCATCCGCATTATCGATTCCGGGTTGCCGAATATTCGGCAACGTGCGCGGCGTCGTACCGTAGGTGTATGGCGCGGCAAGCGTGAAAGCGGCGGTATTGAACCACCCAGTGATGCGCTGCGCTTCCGACGTGGCCAGGGAATCGGGATTGCCGGTTTCATTGGGTCTCTGCGACGGGTTACCCAAGCCGATCTGATTTACCGCTTGCGATATCGCAATCGGCGTCCCGGTTGAGAACGTGTAAATGCAGTTCACCTGCCAGCCCCCTAAAATTGCGTTAACCGGAGTGGATGCTCCGTTCAGAAAACGTTGACCCTTACCGACCGGCAGCGCCGCTGTGATACTTGCAACCAGGCGGCTCGAAACGTCATCCACCGAAACAGACCTGTCGAGCCGACGATTGTAAAGATCCTGAATCGCACTGGCGGCACCGAGTGCCGTTAGAGTACCCGCGAAACTGCTATCGTCAATCAGTTTTCCTCCCGCGTAGCTCACCAGGAAGCCAAGGCTATTGGAAAAACGCTTTTCCGCCCGCGCGGTGAATGACTGATAGTTAGAGTTTCCAAACGGAGGATTTGATGGGGTGACGGACGAATACTGAGGATAAGGTCCTAGAAGATATTTCATCTGAACCGTGGCGCTGCTGAGTACGGAGTTGGGATTCGTGATCACCCCGTAGAATGGATTTGGCACTAGACTTGTCAGTTTTGTCCCGAGCGCCAGATCGCTATCGGGCAGTTGATCGTAATTGAGCGCCTCTCCGACAGCCAGGTCGTTACCCTTGTTGGCGACGTAGGCCAGCTCCACAGAGCTGTCCCACGGCAGGCTTCGTTGAAGAGTAACGTTCCACTGCTGAATCTCGGGCGACTTGTTTGAAGGAAACCAACTGTTACCGACGCCCAAGCCCAGGTCCGTATTCGCGCCGCTAGTCGGGCCTGGCGTGGAGCCTAACACTTGATTGAATCCATAGGGAAAAGGATTGGAGAGCGTATTCACGGCGTGAACGCTATCTAAGCTCACAATCTGGCTGGTGCTGCTGTTGAAGCCCTCGGTTCCAATCTGCTGCGCAGCGGCCACTGGAGACGGCGCATACATAAGGGCGTAGCCTCCGCGAAGCACCGTTGAATTGTTGATCTTGTATGCGAAACCGAACCTTGGACTGAAGTTAGTTAACTCCGCTGAAGTCAACTGCCGATGGCTTGGCGTAGTGAATTCCATGGCACCGGTCAAGTTAGGAAAGCCAGGGACCATTCCCGCTATGGGCGAGGGTGCACCGATTTCAAAGTAAGACTGGCGGTTGTACCTTTCCGTTCGCGGCGTGTCAACGTCATAACGCAGGCCGAGATTCAGCGTCAGCCGTTTGGTCACTCGCCAATCGTCTTGAATATATCCCGCGAAATAGCTGCTAGCCCACGCACCGACGTACGTGTTGTTTTGCGTTCCGGTGGTTGGTAGCCCGAGCAGGAGCGAGCCCATTCCAAAGCCTTGAGTGGACGATCCGGCTAGAGGATTCTGTTGCGTCCAGGTGCTGTCGAAACTGAAGTCGCCATCCGGATAGCCCGCATTCCAGGAATTCATGAAAAGCTTGCGATAGTCAAAGCCCATCTTGATAGAATGCTGGCCCACCACCTTCGTAACCGAAGCCACAATATTATGCGTCGTTGGATCTTCCAACTGCCCGCCGGGGTTCTGCTGCCCCAGGGAAGAAAGGCTTGTGATGTTAAATCGCGGAAAGCGCAATTCATTGAAGGCCGCCTGGGTATTCAAATAGCTTGGGAAACCGAGCTCGGTTGGCAGGAAGCCCGTCGAGAGTGGGTCGTCGGTCAAGGCGAAGCGAGATAGCCCATATCTGACGTTAAACACGGTGGTGGAATTCAAGACATAGGTGTTATCCCATACGAACGCGTGCGCCGCGAAGTGGAACACTCCACGCCCGACCGGATCCGCCTGTCCAAAAAAGTCGTTAGGAGAAATCATCTGAGTCGATTGAGTGAAGCGGCCGAAAGTACGCCACTTATCGGTGAAGTTATGATCGATGCGAACACCGAAGTTGAGCTGGTCGGCGGAATCCTTTCCGAGCTGCGTCCAGTTGTTTACCGGCGTATACGGATTGGTGGAGGTGGCGTTGGGTTCAGGGAAAAACTTCAACAGGTTGGCCGCGACGGGATCGAACCTCGATGTCGGAATTTGATTCCCCGGAAAAGGAGCGCGTGTGTAGGTGCCGTTCGCATTGGCCGTAAGCGCACTGGGGTCGTTGATCGTGACGGGGGCACCGCTGGATGTAAGGAGGCCCGCGAAGTTTCCTTGTTTCCAGGCGTCAAGGGGAACTGTAGTCGTATAGGAATCAGGAACACGCGCATCCGTACTCTCCATGTCGAAGAAGAAAAAGGTGCGGTTCTTACCGTTATAAACGCGCGGCACATCGACCGGACCACCGATCGTACCGCCAAACTGGTTCCGTTGAAACGTTCCCTGGCGGAGCCCGTTGGAGTTGGTGAAGAAATTCTTGGCGTCGAAGTCGCTGTTGCGAAAAAATTCGTAGGCATCGCCGTGAAATTGGTTGGTCCCCGTTTTGCTCGCGACATTAACCACCCCGCCTCCGGTCCGGCCATATTCCGCAGGCAGGGCGTTCGTCAGGATCGTAAACTCCTGTACGGCGTCGACAGTGGGACCGGTAATCCCCAGTTGCACGGTGGTCGGCTGCGTGTTGGGTACGCTCAACGAAACTCCGTCCATCAGTACGTCGCTGGTGGAATTTCTGCTGCCCGCTACCCAGGGGGCGTAAGCCGTTACGTAAACAGCGGTCACAACACCGATCGAAGATCCCGCGGCCCCGTGCCCTGGAATCACCCCGGGAGTCAATTCCGAGAGTTGCAGCGCCACCCGTCCGTTCAGCGGGAGATCATCGACCAATTTATTCTCCATCGTCGTCGTGAAATCCGACGATGCGGTATCGAGAGCCTGCGCGGTTCCTGAAACCGCGACGGTGGAGCTTACATCGCCGACAGTCATCGCGATATCCAATGCAAGGACCTGCTGAACATCCAGGCGGATGCCCGTCTGCGTGAAGGAGCTGAATCCCGCAAATTTCGCGGTGACGGTGTATTGGCCCGGCTGTAGGAAGGGAACGAAATAGACTCCCTGCGCATTCGTAACCACTTGGTTGCTGGTGCCGTTGTTTTGATTGGTCACCGCCACCGTGGCGCCGGAGATCGCCGCACCGCTCGGGTCATGCACGTCGCCCTGGATCGTTGCGGTGGTTGTTTGCGCTTCCATCATTGCGGGGACAATGGCTACAAGGGCACAGATAAGTGAACGGGTCATGGTTCAACTCCCTTTCTTGGACTTTCTCGGGCTGGGGACTTGGCTCGCATCCGGGCTTTCCCGGGGAACAAACCCCTTAGCTAAGAACTTTGCCGATTCTACAGCAAGTAGCTTCGGCCTGTCAAGAAAAACCTCGCGGAGCCTCTGCAAGGGCCACAAGGCAGTTAGGCCGCTTGAGCAACTTGGTTTTTGAGTTGGGCATTGACAAATATCGGAGCGGATGATAGGTTGGCGTTAAGCGATTAGCGAAGAGCTTCGTTATCGCCTAAAACGTACGCTGAACAACGTAACAAACATTTGGAGGGACCACGTGGATCTTTACCCTGTTCGATACTTTGAGATCACCGCGAAAACGAGGCGCTCCGCATGATTTCCAGGCGCGCGTTCCTACAGGGATGCCTTGCTTCGACAGTTATGGCGGCGCCCAGCGATGGTTCCCCGATCGGGTTCGCCATCGGTACATACGGCATGAAGACGATGAAAACCGATGATGCCGTGCGCACCATCGCCAAGATCGGCTATGACGGCGTTGAGCTTTGTTTCATCGCTGGTTGGCCATCTGATCCAGCGACAATATCTCCATCGGATCGAAAGGTTTTGCGTCAGGTGGTTCACGATACCGGTCTCGCCGTTCCCGCCGCCCTCGAAAGCCTCACCATGACCGGCGTACCGGAAAAGAGGGCTCAAAACATCGAGCGGTTGAAACTCGCGGTCACCCTTGGACACGAAATTTCGCCTTCGAAGCCCCCGGTGATCGACACCATCCTCGGCGGTAAGACGGCGGAGTGGGAAAAGTTGAAAGGGCCGATGGCCGATGAACTCAGCGCCTGGGCGCGCGTGGGCCAGGAGCACAATGCGACGATTTGTTTTAAGCCTCATGCCGCGCAAGCGGTCAACAATGCGGAACGCGCGCTTTGGCTGCTTAAGCAGGTTGACAGCCCAAGAATTCGCATCATCTACGACTACAGCCACTTCTTTGTGGAGGGATTTACCCTCGCCCAAAGTCTTCAGGAGTTATTTCCATACACGGCATTTATCTCCGTCAAAGACTCTGTCGGGCCTCCGGAAAACCATCAATATCTTCTCCCGGGGGACGGTAAGACAGATTATCTCGAGTACTTCCGGATGTTGAAGCGACTCGGTTACTCCGGGTTCGTCGGCGTAGAGGTAAGTGGACAGATTCACCAGAAGCCCGGGTATGAACCGGTTCCCACGGCTCAGTTGTGCTACGACCGGCTGGCTCCGATCTTCGATCGCGCGGAGATCCGGCGGCCTCGACGGAGCCACTAAAGATTCACTTGAAAAGAGACTCATCCAATGCTGAAAACCGAGGATCTCGCGTCCATCTCTAGAAGAGATCTATTGAGCAATGCGGGCAAAGCCGTTTCGATTGCCTCACTCGCCGCCAGCGCCACCAGGGTCTTAGGCGCCAACGACCGCATCAACGTGGCGATCATTGGGATCGGCAATCTAGGCCTTCGCCACCTGCGCGAGCGATTGCTTCCACTGGGCGCGCAGAACCGCCTTCAGATGGTGGCCGCCTGCGACATTTATACCAAGGCTAAAGAGAGAGCTCATGACGTGATCGGCCTTCAATCGAAGGATATCCATCACGATTATCGTGACATGTTGGAGCGAAAGGACGTCGATGCCGTCGTCATCGTTACTCCAGAGCATCTGCATCACGTAATGGCCATGGCCGCTCTGAAAGCGGGCAAGGATATCTACCTGGAAAAGCCCATGACCAGGACCATTGACGAGGCACGCGAACTGGCCGCGGCCGTCCGCAAGTCCGGCAAGATCCTCCAGGTCGGCAGCCAGTACCTGTCCGATCCCCGGACCCACCTCGCGCGAGAGGTCGTTGAAAAAGGGTGGATTGGCCAGGTTGTCGGCGCTCAAGCCTCGTCCAGTTCCAACTCCCTCTACGGTATGTGGGAGTATCGCGTCGAACCCGAAGCTACCGCCAAGACAGTCGATTGGAGCGCGTTCCTCGGCGCCGCCCCCAAACGCCCTTTCAGCGCCGAGCGGTACTTTCGCTGGCGCAAGTATTGGGACTATTCCGGCGGCATTGGCCCGGACATCTTTTACCATGAGTTGAGTCCGCTGTTATTCGCCGTCGGTTCGCAGTTTCCAGTGCGTGTCAGCGCCCACGGAGGCATTCTGTTCTCACGTAATCGCGAGGTTCCGGACGTTTACTCGATGACTGCTGAGTACGAAGACTTTAGCGTGGAGCTTTCCGCCAACTCTTCGTGTTCCGCTTTCGGCGCCAATCGCCCCAAAGCGATCTTTGGCAGGGAAGCAACGATTACGTTTGGCGCCAAAGGAATCGACGTTCGTCCGGAGCCGCTTTTCCGGTCCAAATTCGAGAAAGCTACCGGCGCGAAGGAGTTGCATCTCGAACGGGATTCCGCAGTAGACGCCGCTTTCCGCATGGCGCATGTTGTGAATTTCCTGGATTCGGTTCGATCCCGCAAGCAGCCGCACTACGATGCCGATCTCGGATACCGTGTCACAGCGGCGATTCAGTTGGGCGTGGACTCTTACCGGGAAAGCAGGATGATGCTGTTCGATCCCCAGAGCGAACGCGTGACCGCTCACGCGCCGAAGAGGCCTGGTTACGAAGGCACCGGCGAAAACTATGATGAACCGGGCAGCAGCGCGACGGACGGGAGGACGGAAAAAGGCTGATCCTTTTTAGCGATTTCGCCGTAGTTACCCGCCGGCATTAGGATTGCCGAAGCGCTTAAATGGCATGGCGGGAACGTTTCCGGGTATTCTAATGTAAGCGCTGGGGATTCCAGCCTTTCTCTCCATGGCCACCATTTACGATGTTGCTAAGCGCGCCGGTGTGTCGATTGCGACCGTTTCTGCGGTGCTAAATAAGTCCACATTTGTAAGCCCGGAACTCACGAAAAAGGTGAAAGTCGCGGTCGAAGAACTCGACTACACGATCAATCACCTGGCTCACTCGCTACAGACAAGATCTACCCGCACGGTCGGAATGCTCATCCCGGACATGGGCAACCCCGATCCATTTTATGGCCAAGTTGTGCGTGGGGCGGAAGACGTGTTCCGCAAGAAGGAATACCTGCTGATCCTGGGGCACACCTATAACAAGGTCGAGGAACAATCCCGATACCTCAAAGCTTTTCGAGCGCGCCTGGTGGATGGGATCCTGCTGTTTCAGGCGCAGGGGCAGGACGAAGAACTCGATCGTCTGCTGAAGGCGAAGAAACCCGTGGTCTTCGTTGGCCGCATTCCCGCCGGCGTTCAGGCGGACGTCGTGGCAACCGACATTCAACTCGGCACTCGGATGGCCATCGAGCACTTGTATGAAAAAGGCCATCGCCGGATTGGACTCGTGACCGTGGCCGCTTCACTCAGCGTCTCTAGTTTTCGTCTGGCGGGTTGGCGGGCCGCACTGAAGCATCACGGAATTCAGGCCAACGAGTCGTACGTCATCGAGGGCGAATTGTCCTCGGAGACCGGCCGGCAGGCTGCCGCGCAGCTATTGAGCCTCTCCGAACCGCCAACCGCCATTTTCGCGGACAACCTGGTGATCACTACTGGCATTCTGAGTGTGCTTCAACAGCGGGGATTGCGATGTCCGGAAGATGTCGAAGTCGTGAGTTCAGACGACGCCGAATGGCTTGACGTTTTCAAGCCTCCCATCACTACCGTTGTGCAGCCCAGCTATGAGCTAGGGGCGCAAGCCGGAGAGTTGCTGCTGAAGCGTATTCGCCATCCGAAGCGGCCGCGCCAGCAGTTTCTGCTGCGGCCCCAACTTAAGGTTCGCTCCTAACCTCATCCGAAATGCATTGACAAAAAAGAGAAACTGACTTAAGCTGGCGAAGTACTTCGCTAAGAACACCGCGCGAACTCCGGGAGGCATCGTGAATCACAGAAGAGAATTTCTTAAAGGCGCCGCTGCTATGGCCGCGGCAGGACTTTTACCTTCGGGCATCGCCGCGGCCGGCGGAACCATCGGGCTCGGCGTTGGAAATTACGGACTTAGAAAATTTTCCATCATAGAAGGGATCCGCTTCATCGGCAGTATCGGGTATGATTGCGCCGAACTGACCATGATGGACGGCTACCCCACGGAGGCGCGGTCGGTATCCCCGGCGCAGCGGCGCGAAATCCGGACCACTTTACAGGATCTCGGGCTGGCGCTGCCGTCTCTCCTCGAACAGATCATGATCATCGGCGATGCGAAGGATCACGCGGAGCACCTCGACCGGCTGCGGCGCGACATTCAATTCGGGCACGACGTTGATCCCGGCGTTGCCAATACTCATCCCTGTGTCCAGACCCACCTCGGCGGCAAGACCGCGGACTGGGAGGCGACCAAGAACCTGATGGTGGATCGCCTGGGCGATTGGTCCAAGGCCGCAAGCAGCATGAACATGGTGATCGCGTTCAAGGGGCATAATTTGAACCTTAACGATACGTCGGAGAAAACCGCTTGGCTGGTCCGGAAAGTGAACTCGCCGTGGATCCGCGTGCTTTATGACTACAGCCATTATCAAGCCGTCGGCGAGGACCTGGATCGAACGATGGATTTGCTGCTGCCCTATACCGCGATGATTTCCATTAAAGATGGCAAGAACTACACTGACAAGCCCGGATTCGAAAGGCTCCTCCCGGGTGACGGAACAGTAGACTACATGCGCTACTATCATCACTTGCTAAAAGCAGGCTATCGAGGCTATACAGTGATCGAGATCAGCGGCCAGATCCACGCGCGTCCCGACTATGATCCGGTGGTAACAGCCAAGCGCTGCTACACCAACGTCGCGCCCGTCATGGCGAAGGCCGGCGTCCATCGGCCATCTCATGAGAAGGCCAAGGCGTAGTTGACGGCGTTGGACGATCATTCTAAAATTAAAATCAACGAAGCATTTAGCTAAAGGTTATTAGTGCATAAATAAGGAGATTATGTCGAAAGTCCTGATTCCTATTGGGGACGCCGCAGAAGCGATGGACACCCTTTATCCCTATTACCGCGTCCGTGAGGACGGCTTCGAAGCTATCGTGGCTGCGCCGGAGCGGCGTATCTATCCGCTGGTCGCTCACGAGATTCCGCCGGGTTGGGACATCACTCGTGAATTGCCTAGCTATCACCTCGCTTCCAATATCACTTTTTCCGAGGTCGATCCAGAAGAGTACTCGGGCTTGTTTCTGACCGGCGGCCGGGCACCCGAATACATTCGTTATGACCGGGACTTGATCCGCATCGTGCGGCATTTTTTTGAGCGGGGCAAGCCGGTCGCGGTGGTTTGCCACGGGGCGGAGATCGTGGCCGCGGCAGGAGTGATTGAAGGCGCAAGGATGGCGACAGTCGCGAAGTGCCGCTTCGACATCGAGTTGTGCGGTGCAACCTACGTCAATGAAGGCTGCGTGCGCTGGGGGAACATGGTGAGCGGCCGTACCTGGCACGATCAACACCTCTATATGCCCGTATTCATGCAGATGGTGGCAGCCGAGTCCGCCAAGAATGCCGAGCACAACACGGCGTCGTCCGTCCGGAACTGAGCCACCCTTTGTTCTATGGATGGCGTATCGCCGCGGCGGCGTTCTTCACTCTGCTGATCACAGTAGGTGTGCCGTTCTACGGCATGCCCTTCTTTTACGATTACTTCATCCGTGACTTCGGGTGGACGCGCGCCCAGACAACTTCCGGAATCGCGCTGGCCACTATTCTGATTCAACCTGTGGCCGGCCTGCTGCTGCACCGGTTCAGCACGCGCAAGCTCATCATGTTCGGCGGCGGAATGCTGTTGGTGTCGCTGGTGAGTTTTGGGCTCGGCAACGGCAGCCTCTTGCTGTATTACTTTTCCTGGTGCTCGTTCATGGTCGGATATATCTATTCCGGACCTTTGCCGCACCAGGTGTTGCTCACCCAGTGGTTCCGGAAGAACCGCGGGCTCGCCATTGGCCTCTCCTATCTCGGATTGGGCCTGGGCGGAGCCATTTCGCAGAAGTATGTCGCGCTCCCGTTGATTCATGCCTTCGGCTGGCGCACCGCCTTAATGCTGATGGGGAGCAGCATGCTGTTATTGGTTCCCGTGCTAGTCTTCGTCGTGCGCGATCGACCTTCGGACAAAGAGCTCTATCCGGACGGAGCTTCCGGGCCGGCTCCCGACAGCGTAGCGCCTTCCCTCACATTCGCGCAGTTGCTGCGCCTCCGAGGATTTTGGCTGCTTGCGGCCGGAAGTTGCATGAGCATTGGCGCAATCGGCTCCATCAACCAGCATATGAAGCTCATGTTTCAAGATGCGCGGCTGTCCTCGACGCAAGTGGCGGACACCACGTTCTGGATCCTGATTGCCAGCCTGATCGGGCGCGTCGCCATGGGATGGCTGGCGGACCGGTTCAGCAAGAAGCTGGTCATGCTGGCCGCCTACCTGTTCGTCGCCGCGCCACTACCGTTGCTGTTGATCGTCAATCGCCCCGGGATCCCGATGCTCTTCGCACTTCTTTTCGGCTTCGGACTCGGCGCCGATTACATGCTGATACCGCTGATGGGCGCTCAGCTGTTCGGTCCGAACTCGCTGGCACGGGTTATGGGAATTGTTCTGCCGACGGACTCTATCGGCCAAGCCTGCTTCCCGTTCCTCCTCGGCGTGCTGCGCGATCACTTCGGCAATTACGACTTGGGAATCGCGGTCGCGATCGCGCTGGCGTTCGGAGGCGCCCTGGCTGTGGCGCTACTTCCCGGAGAACTGCCCGGGAGTCCGGACCGCGCCGACCCCGCCCCCAAGCTTTCAGCGGCGAGAGGCGAGGCGTAGAACCTAGACCGGTTTCGGAGATTCGTCGAGGCGTCGCGGGGGAAGGAAGAGCCCTTGGCACATGGCTGCTCAGCCGTTCACGTCCTTCTGGCGGTTCATTTCTCCAATATTGCCCATTACATCGCTGCTACGCATCCCTGCCGTCGCCCCCGCCCGCGCGAAAATGGGCCAGATGTCAAATCTCTCTTCCTGTCGTCGCGAGTTGCGGGTCTTGGGTTCGTTTCGTAATTTCGAGCAACGGCAGGAGGCCATGGGTTCGTTTCGTAAATCTTTGCCGAGTGCGCTCCAATGCTCGGTCTACGAAATCTCCGAAATTGGTCGGGCGAAACTGCCCGCGCCACCCAAGCAGATCAGCAATTTACAAGCGGGGCGGTCAGGCGGTTTCGCATGCCTTCGAGCTTTTCCGCACCATGGAATTACGCTTCCGATCGGGATGCAGGCGAGTGTCTTCGCGGTCTTTGCAATCCGGCCTGCGAAAACGCCGCCGCCATTCGGTCATAACAAAGGCGCAGCGTCGGGAGAGGCTCGTATCCGGGCTTCTGATGAATCATGGAGGTAACTTCGACTCCAATGAAACCGGCGTAGCCCAGTTCCTTCAGTAATTGGAAATACGAGACATAATCGACCTTGCCATCGCCCGGCAAGAGGAACTGGTGATTCTCTTCCGTTCCCGATGAGTCCTTTACCGCGATGTACTCCGTGTAAGGGAAAAGCGTCCTTAGGCTTTGTTCGAGAGGAAGACCTTGCACGTAAAAGTGACTGTAATCGTAAACCGCGCGCAGGCGGCGGCTATTCACCTGCTTCAACAGCCAGACTGCCCGATCCGGAGTGTCCGCCGCGTGACTGGCATGGGGCTTGACGCAAATCGTCGTTTGCATTTCCTGGCCCACGCGGGCCCAGCCTGCGAGTTCGTCCGCCATGCTGCTCTTCACCTGTTCCCATTGCTCGGCCTTACCGCCCATAATGGTTTCAACGATGGGAGGCCGTGTCGGGCAAAGATCGTGCGCGAGCGCCGCAGCAAGTTTGAGGCGCTCCACGTTGTGCGCCCGCCTCGGAGCCGTGCCATCCAGGGGAAGGCTTTCAAGGAAGGACGGCAGCGCCAGCCCCAGGTCCTCCGCGAGTTTCCGAATCTCTTTGCGGTCGCCGCTTGATACAACCGCCGGATCTGTGGGCCAGCCCGGCATGAGCGCGAGTTCCACGCCGTCGTATCCGATCTCGGCCATCGCGCGCAAAGCGTCGGCGGTTTTCACGGTCTTGGCGCCATAGGTTCCGTTGTTCAAACCAATCGTGTGGCCGGCAGCCGTGGCTGGGCGCGTGATGGCGGACGCGGCTGCCAGCGCTAGAAAGTTTCGGCGTGAAGTCAGCGTCATAAAGCGATCTCCGGTACCACGTAAGGCTCCCGATAAGTCCCTCTCCGGTGGGCGTTCGCCTCCGCGTCCGCAAACTGTTCTGTCTGCGGATCAAACGCGAGACCACGGCCAACGCGATACGAGATATTCGCCAAGTGGCTCAAACATGTCGACCGGTGGCCCTCCTCCACATCGGCCGTCAAGTCGAGATGGTTGCGGCTTCGTACTGCTTTTACGAAATTCCGAATATGAGGAAGATTCGCGAGCAGGTCGTCGGTATCCACTCGCTTGGGTCCCGGCTTTCGGCCGACGCCCAGGAATGAGTAGTAGCTCTTGTAGTCGGGCACAACGAGATATCCTTCCGAGCCGTAAAAGACAACGCCCGCGATGTCATCCTTAGATCCCAGACGGAACGGCAGGTCGGTCCCCATGCCTGCCTCAAGGTTGGTGCTGAGGCTGCGGATCGACATCTCGACCTGTAGCTTCCGGCCGGCAAAATGATAAGAAGCGCAATGAACATTCGGCGTTTCCCGGTAATCGTCAAAGAGAAACTTGCCGCCCATGGACTGCACCATCGTCGGATGTTCCTCCAGGCCAAGCCCCATCCGGACCAGGTCCAGCTGATGAATTCCCATGTTGCCAATGTCTCCCACGCCATACTCCCAATGCATGTACCAACTGGTGTGAAACCGCTGGAGAGAGAACGGCTTCACCTGGGCTGGTCCCAGCCATTGATCGTAGTCGACGCCCGCGGGCGTTGCCGTTTCCTGCAGCTTTCCCAAGGAGCCCTTGTATTTGAAACACACGCCGCGCGCCATGAAGAGCTCACCGATCAGCCCTTCGCGCATTTTCTGGACCGCTTCGAGGACTACCGGACTGCTCCGGATTTGGGTTCCGTGCTGGACCATGCGTTTCTCGCGGCGCGCGACGTTGACCAGTTGCCGTCCCTCCCAAATGTTGTGCGACATCGGCTTTTCAATGTACGCATCCTTGCCGGCAAGGCATGTCCAAACACCCCCCAGGCTGTGCCAGTGCGCCGGTGTGGCATGAAAAACGGCATCGATCGACCGGTCGTCCAGCAGCTTCCGCATGTCCGTGTAAACCTGAGGACGCTTACCGCCAAGCTTTTCGAACGCCGTCAGCCTGGACCCGATCACCGATTCATCGACATCGCACACCGCGGCCAGTTCGATGTTCTCACCAGCCAGTTCCTGAATGGACTGCATGAGTTGCCAGCCGCGGTTACGAATCCCGGCGACAGCGACGCGGACGCGATCGTTCGCGGATCCGGCGGCGGTTCTTTGTGCCGCCACCACCTGGGTGGCAGCCAGCCCGGATATTCCCGCTCCGATAAAAATTCGACGGTTAAGCTTTTCCATAGTAATGAGCCTTCGGGCAGAGATCTTTGCTAAGCTCTTCGCTGAAGAGTTTATAATTCAATGCGGAGCCCTGTCAAGTTCTATTTTTTCAAGCAAAACGGCAGATTGACAGCTCGAACCATTCGGAGTAAGCTCGTTGGCGAAGAACTTCGCCAGGACGGTATCTTATTGCTCTCGCCATTCTCCCTTCGCAAGCAGTGGTGGGTCGTCGTCACGGCCGGTTTCCTCATTGGCGGCGGTTCGGCGGTTGAGTACCGAACGATCCCGCCCGCACGCGAAAGTCAACTCACACCGGCCGCCAATGGCGAGGATGGCGTTGAAGATATCGGCTCCTTGTCCGATTGGGGACGATCGAATGGAGACAACGCGTCCAGCCGCTACTCCCGTCTCAAACAGATAGACCGCACCAACGTCGGCCGTCTGCAAGTTGCCTGGACCTATCGTTCCGGCGACGGCAAAGGGAACATTGAAGCAAATCCGGTCATCGTGGATGGCATTATGTACGGACCGACGCCGGGCAACGCGATGGTCGCCGTGGACGCAGTTACCGGCCGCGAGATTTGGCGCCTCAAACCGGACGGTCGTCCCGCTTTCCGCGGCCTCGTGTACTGGCCCGGAAACGCAGCCCACCCTGCCAGGCTATACTTTCCGTCAGGCGACTGGTTGTATGCGGTCGACGCCGCGACGGGGAAGCCGGTAGAGTCGTTCGGCCGGAGCGGGCGCGTGACGGCACGGTCCACAGTAGCGCCCGCAATTTACGAATCCGTGATCGTGCTGCCCTGTTGGAACGTCGTGGAGGCCTTCGATTTGTTGACCGGCAAGTCCCTCTGGAGTTTCGATCTTATTCCCCAATCCGGGCAATTCGGAAGCGAGACGTGGACCGGCGGTCTGGGATACGGCGCCAATACCTGGGGAGGCATGGCGTTGGACAGTGCTCGCGGCATTGCGTACATCTCGACCGGATCGCCTCATCCGAACTATCTTGGAATGTACCATCACGGTGACAATCTCTTCACCAATTGCGTCATCGCGCTGCGGGCAAAGACGGGAGAACGTCTTTGGCATTTTCAGGAGATTCGACACGATATATGGGACCTGGATCTTCCTGCTGCTCCGAACCTGGTAACCGTCACGCGCAACGGCCGTAAATACGACGCGGTCGCGCAGGTCACCAAGTTCGGCAATACGCTAGTGCTCGACCGCCTCACGGGCAAGCCTCTTTTCCCTTTCCGGCTTCGGCGCGCTCCTGCGTCGGGCCTCGAGGGCGAGCAGACGTCCGAGTGGCAACCCGACCTAGAACTCCCGGAAACCTTCGCGCCGCGGGAGTTCCAGCGGTCCGACGTCACGGATATTTCTCCCGAATCGCACTCCTACATTCTCGATAAGATCGAGCACGCGTCCTTCGGCTGGTTCGCTCCGTTCGAGGACAACAAGCCGCTGGTGTTCTACGGCATGCACGGGGGCGCGGAGTGGACCGGTGCCTCCTTCGATCCTGCATCGAACCGGCTCTACGTCAGCGCGAACAAGCTGCCCTGGGTGGTTACGATCGCCAAAACGAAGCTTCTGCCGCGCCGCGCGGCGCCATTTACCGAAGGACACAAAACCTACCTGCAATACTGCTCCGGCTGCCATGGTCCGGATCGGGATGGCTCGGGGATGGGCGCCCCTCTTTTCACGGCGCGTGGCCGGTTGGCGGATGCACAGGTGGTCCAGGCAATCCATGGCGGACGCGGGTCCATGCCCGCGATTCCGGTCCCGGAAGACAAGATTCCAAGCCTGCTGGATTTTCTGTTCGAGCGCGACTTGAAAGCCGCGCACCTGGCTCAACCGGCGGAGGAGCGTCCGAGCTATCGCTTCGTTGGTTATTCTAAACTGCTCGACCAGGATGAGCGGCCCGGCGTCAAACCGCCATGGGGGACCTTGAATGCGATCGATCTGAACAGTGGACGCATCGCCTGGCGGGTGCCGCTCGGCGAATATAAAGACTTGATCGACAAAGGTCTGCCGCCTACCGGAACCGAGAATTTCGGCGGCGCTACGGCTACCGCTGGAGGGTTGGTCTTCTGCGCCGGAACTCGCGACTTAAATATTCGCGCCTTCGACAGTTCCACAGGCAAGGAGCTTTGGCGCTATAAACTGCCTTTCGGAGGCTTCGCGCCGCCCGCCATTTATGAAGTGAAGGGTCGCCAATATATCGTGATCGCCGCGACGGGCGGAGGGAAGCTCGGTCCGCCTTTGGGCGATGCGTATGTCGCATTTGCATTACCTTTAGCCGATTCTGCCCGGGATAGAAAACAACATTAAACTTTTGTGTCGTCGATCCCAGCCCGACAGGCTCGGGAATGTACTCCACTCACCGGGTAGGAAAGCATAGTCGATTTTAGCCGTCTGTCGTTGTTAACATCACGCCCTTTTGCGGCATAGCGAAATCGGCGGCGCTGAAGAATCAAGCTGAGCTTTGTACGCGTAACCGACTTCCATGTAAGTCATTTGTCAAGAGAAAAACAGTTCTCCTGACGCGCGCTACGGAGGAGCGCGCAAAACGATATCTTCAGAACCGTGGCGCGCAACTTGTGCCTCTCGGCGGTGGTTCCTGCCTTC
>Ga0210388_10000204_pt1 | contig 56715 bp, 38 predicted proteins | sample IncBWC19OmetaG_FD_155485 | JGI IMG/M metagenome (GOLD analysis project Ga0210388, IMG submission 155485) | Forest soil microbial communities from Barre Woods Harvard Forest LTER site, Petersham, Massachusetts, United States - Inc-BW-C-19-O ... | reverse complement strand
GGTGGATTCGGTGACCAAGGTCATCTCCCCCCGCAGCGGTTTCCTGGCCGTCAAGGCCTCGGCGGAGGCGGCGGAATCCTGGTTCAACCCCAACACCTACAGCCGCAACAACGAAAACGGCGTGGCCATGGTGGACGACTTCGAGTCCGTGAATTCCGTGGTGGCGACCTCCACCCTGCGCCAGAACTGGTTCCCCTCGTCCATCCCGGCCCCCTCCGGCTCGGCGATCATCGCCGCGCCGCTGGCCACCAACCGCGTCTTCACCCACCTCTACACGGTGCAGAACCCCGCCCACAACGCCGCGGTCCTCACCGAGGCCGGGGAGGACCCCAGCATCAACATGCTGCGCCTGGACTGGTCCAATTTCACCAGCCCGGCGGACTGGGACGCCTACGTCTATTCCTTCGGCCCCACCCCCAACCAGGCCGCCAGCCAGGCCAGCCTGCTGCAGGTCTGGCTGCAGACCACCAACACCGTCACGGTGCACATCGACGTGGGCCAGATCAACGAGGACGCCGCGGACACGGGCGTGCTGGAGACCGAAAGCACCACCGGAATCCTGGCCTCCGGCCAGGACATCGGCATCGTCAACCCCGCCACCGTGGGCAGCCCCTATCCCTGCCCGCAGCTCCTCCCGGGCCGGTTCCCCGACCCGGGCTACTGGGGCTGGAACAACGGCATCCTGGACACGGAGGATTTCGAGCAGACCGGCGTGCTCGACACCGCCAACAACTATTACAGCTTCAGCGTGGTGGTCAATCCCAGCGCGCAGCAGACGGGCGTGAACAACAACTTCCAGGAGCTGAACCTCGACCTGACCCAGCAGGCGGCGCAGGCGGGCGTGAGCTACGGCATCCACAGCGACGGCGTCCAGATGTCCACCGCCCCGGGCTCATCCACCTACTACACCAACATCAGCCGGGTGCGGGTCTGGATCGACGGCGCCAGCTCCTCGCAGGGCAGCCTGCTCGTCGAGTCGGTCCAATTCGTCGGCAACAAGTGGCAGGTGCGGGCGGACCCCAACCTGGTCAACGCCGCGACCGGGGTCTCGAACACCGCCGACTCGGCCGTGTTCCAGGTGCAGGCGGTCAACGAAAGCTCGGCGCTTTCCCTGACGGCGAACGTGGCCTATGTCCCCGACCTGGATTTCTACACCGTGGACTCCACCCACAGCGCCACCGTGGAGCAGGCGCTGGAACTGCAGTATGCCATGGCCGACAACCCGGCCCAGGGCATGGATCCGATCAGCGGCAAGCCCTATTTCCAGGCCCGCCGGGTGCTTTCCACCGGCACGCCCATCGACTTCGGCCAGTACACGAACATGCGCGTGGACGTGTTCAAGCCGGGATACCTGGTCAACGGGAAGGTGGTCACGAGCAACCCGGGGGAGACCCTGATCATCCGACTGGCCGCGGACGACCAGGACTATTTCGAGTATTCCGTGCCCTTGGATCCCATAAACCCGGGGGGCTGGGACACGGCGGTGCTGTCCCTGAACGGATCGGACGGAAACCGGGTCCAGGTCGGCACGCCCTACCTGAGGCAGATCAACTACGCCGCCCTGAGCGTCAGGGTCACCGGCAGGTCGCTCAACTACGCCATAGGCACGCCCCAGAACCAGGAGGCGCTGTGGGTCAACAACCTGCGCGTCACCGACCCCGTGACCCGCCAGGGCGGCGCGCAGCGCTTCGCGCTGAACTACAACCTGATGGGCGGCAAGGTGGTGGTGAACCAGACCTACCACAACGTCGATTCCGACTTCATCCAGATCGACCAGCAGAACAACCTGCCGCAGCAGCACACCGTCAACAACGACGTCAACGCCAAGATCAACGTGGTGGACGCCCTGCCCGCCACGGTCGACTACTGCTCGGACCAGATATTCACCGACGGCCAGAACCAGGGGGACCCCTACTACAGCCAGAATTTCACCGACCCGAACCAGAGCGACAACAAGACCTCGGTGGACATCGGCTTCAACGGCGTTCCGGGATTGAGCGTGGACGCCAACGGCTACAGCCAGCATGTGCGCCAGCTCTACCTGTCGACCTATCTCCAGTCCCAGCAGACCCTGACGGGCAACCCGGACCTGGACCCCAACAACACCCAGGACAACATCCATGAGTCCCTGCTGGCCGGCTACACCGTGCCGGCCAAGGTCCCCCTGATCGACGGCGACGTGATCAAGGCCGAAACCGACTTCACCTCCGCCAAGGAGCAGTTCGACCAGGCCCTCACCGTCACGGGCACCACCCAGTTCGAGGACACGGCCACCGAAACCAGGACGCTGAAGGCCAGCTACGCGGGGACCTACGCCTGGGGCAGGTGGGTCACCCTGTCCCCCTCCTACGGCTTCTCGGAGACCGAGGCCCAGGGCGATGTGGTGGCGCCCGGCGTCGTGCCGGGGCAGGGAACGGCCTACTATTCGCTCAACGAGTACGGCCAGTCCAACGGCTACGTGCCGCAGCAGCGCACCCTCAACCCGGCCCTGAGCGTCCAGCTGGCTAATTTCGGACCGCTGAAGAACACCAAGGCGACCTACAATTTCACCCAGACCATGGACTACGTGGCCAACCAGATGTCGACCCCCGGAGGCATCAGCTTCTCGAGCACCTTCGACCTGTCCGCCCTGGGCCCGGCCTATGCGGTGGTGCCGCCCGTGGACCTGAGCCAGGTCTGGCAGGTCACCTCGGTGATCAACGACAACTACACCGTGCGCGGGCCCGCGGAGAGCGCGGAGATCGCGGCTTGGATCAACGGCAACGCGGTCTTCAAGCGGCAGTTCGGCGCCGCGCTCAGCGACCCCACGCTGGGCCTGGCCACCGTGCCGAACATAGACCTCGAATCGCGGGCGCCCTTCCTGCAGAGCGTCTGGTGGCCGCGCTTCGGGGGAGGCCCATTGCTGTTCGGGGAGCAGACCAGCGCGCTGGACATCGAGAACCTGGCCCAGACCGCGAGCCGCCAAAGCACCACCAACCTCGACACCCACTTCAACCTGACCATCCTGCCGGGCTGGACCGGCGCCTTCACTCCGCGGGTGAGCATCACCGACTCGCGCACCATGTCGGCGCCCGAGGAGATCACGGAGAACGAGCAGTGGAGCTTCGGTTCGGGCATCGCCTTCGCCAACCCGCGCATCCCCTTCTACCAGTACCTGAAGCCCGACAACCTGACCTTCGACGGCAGCTACACCTTCGCCCAGGATTTCGTGGACACCGTGGAGATCCCGCCCTACCTCAGCAGCCAGGCGACCGCCTACACCGTGAGGACCACGCTGCCCATGAAGCCCAACGACGCCACCACCCTCACCCTCAGTTTGGGGGCCACCGAGAACGACACCCTGTCCTACAGCCTCGGCGATCCCACGCCGACCAGCGACTCCAGCAGCTTCTCCCTGAGCCCGGGCGTGCGCCTGGTCTACCTGTGGAGCATGAGCCACCCCATCCGCCTGCCAAATTTCTGGCCCTTTTACGGGAGGGAAATGAGGCTGACCCAGGCCCTGCGCTTCGACAACAACCTGACCGCGGTCCTGACCTCGTCCAACCAGAACGCGACCGAGGCCACCCTGGAGAACACGGCCTCCAACCTTTATACTCTCAACAACACCGTGAGCTACAACGTGCTGGACAACGTGAAGGCCAATTTCTCGATCGAACAGGACTACATGGTCGATCCCTACGCCAGCGAAGCCATCAACGAACCCGGGGGCTACTATTCCCTGAAGGTCTCCCTGGGCGCCGAGGCCACCTTCTGATGCGGGCCTCCCGGAGCCTCCTTCTGTGGGCCATGCTGGCGCCGGCCTTCCTGCTTCCCGGGAGGGCGGCGGCCCAGCCGGAGCCCCTGAACCTGGCGGGCGAGGCCACGGGCCAGCCCGGCCAGGTCGTCCTGGAATGGACGGCTCCGGAGGATTCCACGCTCTCCGGCTACAACATCTATTGGTCCACCAGCAGCGGGGTCCCGCAGTCCGGCAACGAAAACGTCTCTGTGAGCGCCAGCACCACCAGCTACACCACGGGGCCCTCCCAGATCGCCGACGGCCAGCCCATGACCTATTGGGTCAGCACGCTCGATTCCGGCGGAGAAAGCGCGCCCGCCGGACCCGTGTTCGCCACCTCCGGCGTCCCGGCGCCCGCCGGCCTGACCGCGACCGCCTTAGGGGTCAGCCAGGTGGCCCTCACCTGGGGCCAAGTGCCCTACACGCCCAACAACGAGAGTTTGTCCGACTACCAGATCTTCTATTCCACCCAAAGCTCCGATCCTTTCGCCCCGGGGCTCACCAGCACCGGCGCGAGCCTGGCACTGAGCGGCACGGTCCTGTCGGCCTTTCCCGACGGGACCCCCTTCCAGCCGGGGGTCCTGACCTGGTTCTGGATCGCCGGGGCCGTGGGCCAGGGGCCGGGGGCCTTCAGCAAGGGGGCCCCGGCCATGCCCTTCACGGTCCCCGCGGCCCCGAGCCTGGCCGCGACGGTGCTCAGCTTCGGGCAGGGGATAGCCCTCAGCGTGTCCCCGGGGGCCGAGCCCACGCCCTCCGTGCCGCTGGGCGTGTTCACGGTTTTTGAGACGCTGAATTCGGTCAGCACCACCGTGGCGGCCATGAATCCCCTGACGCCCACCGTGACGCTTTCCGCAGGGGCCCTGCCCTGCGGCGTGGGCGTCACCCTGCAGGCCCGGGCCACGGACATCGAGGGCAACAGCGGCACAGCCAGCCAGGACCTGTGGCTGGAAGCGCCCTGCGCCCCCACGGTCCTGGCGAATCCGCCGACGGCCCTGAGTTCGGGGAACCTGAACCTGGCCTGGAACGCCCCCGCCGGCGGGGCCGCGGGCTACGCCATCTTTTCCGCCACCGGGCCGGCTTGGGGCATGAACCCCCTGCCCACGACGGTGACCAGCTTCACCACGGGGCTGTCCTACAGCACGCCGGCCTCCCCTGGACAGTCGCTGTGGTACCGCGTCTACGCCGTGGACGAAAGGGGAGTGACCTCCGCGGCCTCCAATGAGGTGGGCGTCCTCGGGCCTCCCGCGCCGGCGGGGGCCATCCCCTCGACCGACCAGGTCTACCTGTCGTGGACGGCCCCGGCCGCGGCCTCGTCCGTGGGCCTCGAAGACAGCGTGGTCTACTATTCCAGCGCGTCGGGATTCGTGTTCGGGGTCAGCCAAGGGGCCCAGTCCCTGACCGCGCCGGCCTCGGCCATGGGCCTGACTGTGACCGGGCTGCAGGATTTCACGCCCTACGCCTTCGCCCTGGCCTCGCAGGGCGGCTCGCCTTCGCCGATTTCAGGGACCCTGTCCTCGTCCCTGACCATGACCACGGGCCTCCAAGGACCGCAGCTCGGGGCCCTGTCCACGAGCCCAAGCCCGGGCCCGAGCGTGGTCTTCCGGGCGGACCCGCCCCCCACCGGCCAGGGTTCGACCCTGCTGGCGCAATGGTCCGACAGGAGCTACAGCCCCCTGGCGTCCACGGTCTACACGCTGTATGAGGCCACCGACGCCACGGCCACGCCGCAGACCTACAACAGCATCACGCCGGTGGCTTCGGCCTCGGGCTCGGCCGGCTTCGTATCCTTCACCGCAGGCGCCCCGGGGCCGGCCTGGTATTTCCTTTCCGTGAGCGATTCCAGCGGCACGGACGGCGTGGGCCCGGCCGGCGACGGCGGCGCGGACACCACCAACGCCCGCACCCAGGCCTCCGCGTATTTCGCCCCCAACCTTGCGCCCAGCACCCTGACCCTCTCCGCGCCCAGCACCAACGGCAGGGTCCTCCTGCAGTGGAATCCGGTGCCCTTCGCGGACACTTACACCGTCTACCGCGCCACCCAGGACATGACCACGGTGGGCGCGTCCGGCGTCACCTATTCGGCCCTGGCCACCAGCGCCACGCCGGCGGTGTTCAGCCCCCTGGGCACGGTCCCGGGGACCACGGAGACGGGCCAGAGCGGCGGCCCGCTGACCAGCACGGCCCTGGCTTTCACCGACACCGCGCCGGTGGAGAACGCGCGCAACGCCTATGAAGTGGTGCCCTCCGCGCAATTGAGCGGGGGCGGCCTGGTGTTCGGCGCGGCCAGCAATGCGGTCACCACCACGCCCAAAGTGCTCCCCTCGGACCCGGGCCAATACCAGGCTCCGGGACTCGGCGCCAGCGCCTACGCGGCCGGCTATTTCGTCACGGCCACGGCCCTGGCGAACAGCCGCGGCGTTTTCCTGGAATGGGCCCCCTCCGGCGACGGCAGCTATCCGGTCAGCTGTTACAACGTTTACAGGGGCTTTTCCCCTTTGAGCCTGAGTTTGGTGGCCACGACGACCTGGTACGCCTATGCCCCGACCACCGTGACCGTCCACGGCGTCACCTTCGTCCCCCCCATGCCGCATTATTTCGACGCCGCGGCGCCCCAGCCCTGGTCCGACCTGTATTACGGGGTCTCCGCCACGGACGTCAGCGGCAACAGCAGCCCGGACATCGTGACCGCGACGGTCGGGGCGGCCCTGCCCTGGCCCGCGCCGCTGGCCAGCAGCGTCGTCAACGGCAACAGCTTCTGTTCCGGCTGCGCGACGAGCTACGGCAGGGGCCAGGTCAACCTGGATTGGGCCCCCGGCGCCTATATCCCCGCCGAGGGTTCCGGCTATGTCACGATCAGCGCCGGGACCTTTCCCTTCGACTACTGGAAGATCCAAAGGGTTTCCGCGGCGGGGGCCCCTCCCCTGACCCTGGGGGCGGGCCCGGTTTTCGGGCAATACTTGAACGTGACCGCGCCGGCAAACAGCCCCGGAAACCTGACCACGGACGCCGCGACCACGGCGGCGGACATCTCCCCCACCGGCGGGACGCCGCTCTATCTGATCTCGGCCGTGGACGTGGCCGGGAACGTGGGGGTGCCTTTGGGCCTGTCGATCACGGTGCCGACCTCCCTGACGAACCAGGTTCCGGTCGCGGTCGCGGGGCTGACCGCCTCCGCAACGGTGTTTTCGGCCCTGGCCGGGACCGCCACCGCGGACATTTTAGGGGAGACCCTGGCCTGGGTCCCCAGTCCCGCCTCCGACGCGGTGACGGGCTATGAGGTCACCCGCTATGATTCCGCCAATCCCAGCGGGGTCAGCGTCAGCGTCGGGACCTACCCGTCCTTCACGGACCTTTTGGGGGCCAACGACCCCGCGGGCGAAGCGGTCACCTACACCGTGGCGGCCTGGAACAGCCGGGGCATGGGCCCCCAGGGCGCCGCGCTCACGGTCCCCCTGGCGCCGCCGGCCCCGGCCTGGGTCAGCTTCACCGCGGATATCCCCGCGGGCGTGAGCCAGTCGCCGGCCGTGGGCCTGGTCTGGCAGGATGCGCTGGGATTGCAAAGTCCGACGACCTTCGGCAACGGCGACTACACCGGGTCCTACAGCGTCTACCGATCGGACGATCCGTCAGCACCCTTGGCCGGCTGCGCCGGCTTGACCGTTTCTACCTGCACGGACCTTTCCCCTTTGGCAGGCAGCAAGGCTTCCTATACCGTCCTGAGCGTCGCGACCAACAACGCCGGCAGCGGCGGCAACAGCGTGGACTCCCTCACGTCCCCGGCCCGGACCCTGACCTTGAACGCGAACGCCCCCGCTCCGCCCGCCTCGCTGTCCGCGTTCGCGGGCGCTTCCGGCGTCTCCCTGGTTTGGACCGCGGCCCTGACCGGGACCGCCTCGTCCAGCCCCGGCCCCTATGAATACTGGATCTACCGTTCCAGCTATGCCTGGCCCGCGGCCCCGGACTACGGCTCCTATTTGGCCCGGGTGACCACGAATTCCTTCGCCGACACAGGGACGAAGTTCACCGCGGACTTGAGCGCGAGCGCCCAGGCCGAACCGTATTACGCCGTGGCCGCGGCCAGCCCCTTTGCGGTGGGCTCGGCGCTCACCGTCACCGCGGCCCTGGCTCCGCCCTCTTCGCTGACCGCGGTGGCCGGGGGCGTGGGGGCGGGATATGTGTCGGCGACGGTGACGCTGCTCTGGCAGCCGTCCGTGTCCGGCTCCTTGGTCACGGGTTACGACATTTGGCGGGCCTCGGAAAGCGCGACCGGCCCCGTGGGGAACACCTACCTCACCACCACCGCGGCCGGCAGCGGTGTTCCTGGCTACACCTACGGTTACACCGACGCCTCCGTGACCGCCGCGGGCCTCACCAACACGGTGCTGGTCTATTCGGTCATGGCGCAGGGCGTGAGCCCCGGGACCTGCGCGGCGGTCACGATCACCGCCTATGACCTCCCCCACGCCCCCGTCGCGGTGCAGGGCAACGGCCTGCCCGCCGGGGTGGACCTCAGCTGGCGGCCGGCGCCCCCTTCCCAGGGCGTCACGGGCTACGCCGTGGACTGGACCGTATTGGGCGGAGGCCCCAGCGGCGTCACCCAGGTGGCGGCCAGCCCCCAGACCTGGAGCCTGAACGGGCTCGTGCCCGGCCAATCCGTGGCGGCCACCGTGTTCGCCCTGAACAGCGCTGGAGCCTCGCTCTCCGGCACCTCCACGATCGTGGGCGTGAACGACGAAGGCCCGGCCCTCATTCCGTCCTCTTTCACGATCCAGTCCGGGCTGCCGGAGACCGCGGGCTCGCCCGGCGTTTTCCTCAGCGTCTCGGCTCCTGCCGCGGCGGAGCTGGTCATTTACCGCAGCCCCCCTCCCGGCGCCTCCCAGGCGGACTGGGCCCCGCTGAGGCTCACCGACGCGGCAGGCGGCGTCGCTTCCCCCTACTACCTCACCACCCTGGCCGGGACCTCCACGAGCATGACCGACACCGCGGTCAGTCCGCTGGACCGTTACAGCTACGCCGTCACCGCCGTGAACGCCGACGGCGTCCCCGGCGGCGAATCCGTGGCCCTTGCCTCCAGCCCCACTTCGGTGGCGGCTTACCTGCCCTGGGCCGCGCCGGCCATGGCCGCCACGGCCGGAAACGCGCGGGTGGACCTGAGCTGGGCCCCCCCGTCCCCTCCGGGCGGCCCCGGCAGCTACTATCCTTTGGCCGCCTACCGCCTCTACCGGCAGGAGACCGCGCCCGCGCTCAGCGACACGGCCATCGCGCCCGCCGCGGCCGATCCCGGCTTTCCCAAGACCTTTTACCTGAGCTCCCTGACCCAGGACGCCTACACCGACACCCAGGTCAGCGACGGGCTCCCCTACGTCTACGACATGACCAGCGTCGACAGCCAGGGCAACGAATCGCCCCTGCCCTCGTTCCCGGCCTATGCGCAGCCCATCAACGGCGCGGCGGCCGACTACCTCGAACCCGTGGCCCCCTTGCCGGCCCCCGCCAGCCTGAGCGCCACGGTGGGGGGCTACCCGAACCTGGTCACCCTGGACTGGGTCTCGACACAATCCGACACCTCCGCGGGCGCCACCTACAACATCTACCGCCGCCTGGAATATTCGTCGACCACCTGCACCAGCGCGCCCACCTACGGCCCGCCCCTGGCCGACGGCTTCCACGTCGGCCCCTCCCCCTACAGCAGCTACGGGGACGTCACCCTGGCCGCCAACGTCTTCGTGGACGGGTCCCCGGGCGAGCCGGACCCGCCCCAGAACAGGGTGCCGGTTTGCTACGCCGTCAGCGCGGTGGACGCGGCCGGGGAGGGGCCCAAGAGCCAGGAGGTCTGCGTCACGCCCTACAATCCGCTGGCCCCGGTGAACGACGCTTGGAGCGCCAGTATTTTCAATACCACCCAGGTCCGGCTGCAGTGGTATGACGTGCCCGCGGCCGGCAACGGAGCGAACGGGGGCTACGCCACGCTGGGCTACGAAGTGGAGCGCAGCTCCAACGACGGCAACACCTTCACCCAGATCGCGTTCGTGAACGAGACCCCGGGTGCAACGTCCTCGACCCAGCAGATCTACACGGACACGAATCTGGACGCCGACGGGGTCGCGGTGAAGGGGGTGTCCTACTACTACAATATCTACCCCGTGGACGTGTCCAACAACGCGGGGACGGGCTACGGCATCAAGACCGTGGACATCCCCTCCGGGACCAACTCCCTCTACGTCTACCGGAACTCCTTTGATCCGGTCCGAGGCGGCTTCGTGCCCATCCAATGCGGCCTCCAACAGCCCGGCACCTATTGGATCAAGATATTCACGCTCAACGGCGAATACGTGAACACGATCATCCCGCCCACGCACGAGGACGGCCAGCCCTCCAACCCCTATTTGAGCCCCCAGGTGGACTGGTTCGGCAACAATTCCAGGGGCGAGACCGTGGCCAGCGGGGTCTACCTCATCCACCTGCAGGGCCCCGGATACATCTCCGATGCGCGCGTGGCGGTGATCAAATAGCTCGGCTCCACAGGCCTGTTTCAGCCCCTTCGTCCCCGTTGACGGATGCCCGTCTTTTTTCTTATAATCTCAAGCTTTTTCAAGGCTTTTTCGTGTTCTCTTAAGGCAGACTATGGTCAAACGCTGGGTCGTGATCGTCACCGTTTTACTTACCGGGTTCAGCCTCTACAAGCTTTATCCCGGCTGGTTCAAGGGTGATTTCAGCTCCGGGATGACCCCGGCGCTGAACCTGGGGCTGGACCTCCAGGGCGGCACCTACCTCAAATACGAGGTGGAAGTCGATCAAATCCCCAAGGACGCGGCGGGCAAGCCCACCGTGGACACGCGGGAGGCCGTGGACCGCGCCATTGAAATCGTGCGCAACCGCGTGGACGGCATGGGCTTGAAGGAGCCCCTGATCCAGCGCGAGGGCGACCAATACATCGTGGTGCAGCTGCCCGGCGACAAGGATCCGGACCGCACCCAGCGCACCATCGGCGCGACGGCCCAGCTGGCCTTCAAGCTGGTCAGCGACCGCTACCACGCCACCGACTATGTCGACGCCAACGGCAACACCAAGGAGCCGCTGCCCGACGGCATCGAGCTGATGTACGACCACGACACCAAGGAGCCCATGCTCATCGAGAGCCCCCTGCTGATGACCGGCGACATGCTGGCCACCGCCAACGTGGACTTCAGCGGCAACCAGTTCGGCCAGCCCGAGATAGCCTTCGAGCTGACCTCGGCCGGGGAAGGGCTCTTCGCCTCCCTCACCGAGGAGAACGTGGGCCGCCGCATGGCCATCATCCTGGACGGCGTGGTGCAGTCCGCGCCCGTCATCAAGGGCCGCATCGGCGGGGGCCGCGGGGTCATCGAGGGCCAGTTCACCGTGGACGAGGCCAAGGATCTCGCCCTGGTGCTGCGTTCCGGCACCCTGCCCGCGCCGCTGAAGGTCGTGAACAAGTACGTGGTGGGGCCCACCCTGGGCGCCGACACGATCCGTTCCGGCTTCCTGGCGGCCCTCTTCGGGACGCTGGCGGTCCTGCTCTACATCGGCTTCTACTACAGGGTCTCCGGCCTCATCGCGGACCTGGCCCTGATCTTCAACCTGGTCTTCCTGCTGGGCGCCCTGGCGGCCTTCGGCGCGACCCTGACCCTGCCCGGCATCGCCGGCATCGTGCTGACCATGGGCATGAGCGTGGACTCCAACGTCATCATCTTCGAACGCATCCGCGAGGAGCTGCGCCTGGGCAAGACGGTGCGGGCCTCGGTGGACGCGGGCTACAAGCACGCCTTCTGGACCATTTTCGACAGCCACGTGACCAGCCTGATCACCGCCCTGGTGCTGTTCCAGTTCGGCACCGGGCCGATCAAAGGCTTCGCCATCACCCTGTCGCTGGGCGTTTCCATCAGCATGTTCACCGCCCTGTTCGTTTCCAAGGCCGTTTTCGACGCCCGCCGGGCCTCGGACACCTTGAGCATCTGAGGACAAGCATGTTCAGCCTGATCCCGAACAAGACCAATATCGATTTCGTCGGCAAGCGCCACATCGGCTTCCTGGTTTCCACCTGCCTGGTCCTGCTGGGCTTCTACGGCGCCTATATGTTGGCAGCCGGGAAGGCCAAGCTGGGCGTGGATTTCGGCGGCGGGGCCAACCTCACCGTCATCCTGAAGCAGCCTTCGGGGGTCCAGCAGCTGCGCCAGGCCCTGGGCGCCGGTTTCCAGTCCGCGGACATCCAGCAGGTCGAGGGCGGCAACACCTTCTTCGTGCGCATGCCCGTCGCCGACGGGCAGACCGCCGACGCGCTGATGCAGCAGGTCAAGGACTCCGTGGCCAAGTCCCTGGCGCCGAATTCCGTGGCGGAGGGCTCCGTGGAATACGTGGGGCCCGTGGTGCAGCAGCAGCTGTGGCAGAAGGCCGTCTGGGCCATCGCCGTGTCCCTGCTGTGCATCCTGGGCTACATCGCCCTGCGTTTCGATTTCCGTTTCGGCATCGGGGCCCTGATCGCCACCTTCCACGACGTCCTGGCCGTGCTGGGGCTCATGGTGGTGACGGGACATGAGTTCTCGCTGCTGGTGGTGACGGCCCTGCTGACCCTGGCGGGCTATTCGCTGACGGACACCGTGGTGGTCTTCGACCGCATCCGCGAGAACCTCAAGGCCCGGCGCACGGAGCCCATGGCCAAGGTGGTCAACGACTCCATCAACGAGACGCTTTCCAGGACCATCAACACCTCCATGGCGACGATGGTCACGGTGGTGGTCCTGTATTTCTGCGGCGGGGCGGTCGTGCACAGCTTCTCGCTGGCCCTGATCCTGGGCATCGTGGTGGGCACCTACTCGTCCATCTTCGTGGCCAGCCCGGTGGTGGTGGAATGGAACCTGCGGTCCCCGGCGAAGCGCTGAAGCTCCGGGGGACCTGGATGGGCTCGGGAGGGCGGCCCTGCGCCGCCCTCCTCTTGTTTCTGGGCCTTTTGACGGGCTGCCACCAGGCCGGGGCGCCGGTCCTGGGCCGGCGCTGGCGCGTGGGACTCGGCGCCTGCGGCATGGCCCTGGACGGCTCCGGCACGCGCCTGGCGGTGGTCTGCCGCCGAAGCAACGATGTCTGGATTTTGTCCCTCCCGGACGGGGCTTTTGAGGCCCGCATAGACACCCTGCCTAAGCCGAGGGCTGTGCTCTTCGAGCCGGCCGGCGAAAGCTTCTACGTCGCGGAGGGCCTCTCCAACGTGGCCCTGGTGGGCCTGGGGGACCAGCGGGTGGAGCGCAGTTTCCGCCCCTTCTGGCCCGTGGCCGGCTTCGCGTACGAGGCCGGCTCAGGGCGCCTGTTTTGCGCCCAGGCCGGCCTGCCCACCCTGGGCGTGTACCGCCTGAAGGACATGCACCTCGAGACCAGCCTGGACGTGGGCGGGGAAGTCCAGGCCGTGGCCTTCGCCGGGCCGGACGCCTGGGTCGCCACGCGCCAGGCCGACGCCTTGGTGCGCGTCTCCCTCAAAGAGATGAGCATCCAGGCCGGCGCCCTTGCCGGCCCGGATCCGCGGGACCTGGCCCTGGACACTGACTTAGGGCTGGCCTACGTGCCCTGCCATGGCCGCGCGGGCGCCGCCGAGGTGCTGGCCCTGCCCAGCCCCATACCGGCGGCTGAGGCCGACGCGGTCAGCCCGGACGCCCAGGACGGGGAGGCGGGAGCCCCCCCGCAGCCCCCTTCCCCGGGAAGGTCCGCGGCGGAAATCGCCGAGGAGAACGCCGAGGACGGCGTGATCTCGGCCTCGGACGCGGCGGCCCAGCAGCGCTTCCAGGGTTCGGGCGTCGCGGTGGTCCGGCTGAGCGACGTGCGGCGGGTCGACTACATCGCGGTCCCCGGCGGCCCCGTGGCGGCGATCCTGTCGCCGTCGCGCCGCCTGCTCGCGGTGGCCTGCGAAGACGGCATGCTGCGCCTGGTCGACCTCGCGCAACGCCGCGTGGCCGCGAGCCTGGACCTCCAGGGGCGGCCCGGCGCCATGCTCCCGGAACCCGGAGGGAGCGGCCTTTTGGTGGCCCTGAGGTCGGCCAAGGTCGTGGAAGAGGCTTTCCCCGGCGCCGGATGGCGCTGAACCCGTCCCGCCTTGCGGCGGCGGCCCTTTTCGCTTAATTTGTGTGCTCCCCTAGCGAGGTCCCATGGTAAAGAACGCGTGGAATTTCATCCTCCCCGCCTGGATCGCGGCCCTGGCCTGCGTCATCGAGGTCCTGAAGGGGCACCCCTGGTTCGGCCCCCTGGCCGGCCTGGCGCTGCTGTTCAGCGCCTTCTGCGCCTGGTTTTTCCGCAACCCGGTCCGCGCCATCCCTTCGGACCCCGACGTGCTGGTTTCGCCGGCCGACGGGAAGGTCATCGCCATCGAGCCTTTGAGCGATCCCTGGCTGGGTGAGGGCACCGAGATACGCATTTTCCTCAACATCTTCAACGTGCACGTGCAGCGTTCGCCCTTCACCACCGAAGCCCTGGTCGAAGGGACCCGCTACTTCGCCGGCAAGTTCCTGGCGGCCTCGGTGCCCAAGGCCAGCCTTGAGAACGAGCAGCATTGGTTCCGCCTCAGCTCCGGCAAGCGCAAGGTGCTGGTGAAGCAGATCGCGGGCCTGATCGCCCGCCGCATCATCCCCTGGGCCCGGCCCGGGGACAGGCTCAAGGGCGGCCAGCTCATCGGCCTGATCCAGTTCGGCTCCCAGGTCGACCTGGGGGTCACGGGCAAGGCGGAGGTCCTGGTGAAGGCCGGGGATGTGGTCGTCGCCGGCGAGACCCTGCTGGTCCGCTACCCCGCCGCCTCCCGCCGCGGTCGCTGACATGCCCAAGACCGCGCAGGCTAACGGCCTTTCCCTGGCCTGGATCCCCAACGCGGTGACCTCCTGCAACCTTTTGCTGGGCTTTTTTTCCATCCTCATCAGCCTGGACGCCCTGCGCCAGGGGCAGGATCCCCAGGCCCCCGCTTTCGCCACGGCCTGCTGGCTCATCCTGTGGGCCGTGCTCGGGGACGTGCTGGACGGCAAGCTGGCCAAGCTGCTGCGGGCCAGTTCCATGTTCGGGATGTACCTGGACACCTTCGCCGACGCCGTGACCTTCGGCATGGCGCCGGCGGTGCTGCTCTACGCCGCGTTTTTGAGGGATTCCGACGGATCCCCGGCCGTGGCCCTGGCCCCCTTGGCCTACTTCGGCACGGCCTGCTTCCGGCTCGCCCGCTACAACGTCCAGACCGTCTCCCATCCACGCTTCGGGTTCGTGGGCGTCCCGACGCCCACCGCTGCCCTGATCGTCACCAGCCTCTACCTCAGCACCAGCCATTCGCCCCTGCCCGTGGGCGTCGTGGCGGGCCTGACGCTGTTGGTGGCCGTGACCATGGTCAGCCCCCTGCGCTACCCCGGCTTCAAGGGGATGAAGGCCAGGGAAGTGGTCCTCTCCCTGGTGATCCTGCTGGCCATGGTGGTGAGCATGGCCGTGTGGGGCTCGCCCAAGGTCGTCTTCTTCACCTTCACCAGCTTCGCCCTGACCTGGGGCTGGTGGTGGATACCCTCGCGGCCCTACTGGGTGCCGGGCACGAAAGCCTCCGACTAGCTCCTCCTTCCGCTGAAGACCCGCCATGCCCTTGATCGACATCACCCTGCCCGACGCCTCCGTGCGGCAGATCGAATCCGGCTCCTCGGCCTATGACCTGGCCGCGTCCATCGGCCCGCGCCTCGCCCAGGCGGCGGTGGCCGCCAAGGTGGACGGCGAACTCAAGGATCTGGGCGCGCCCCTGACCCGCGCCTGCCGCGTCGAGATCCTGACCTTCAAGGCGCCGGAGTCCCTGGAAATCCTGAGGCACAGCACGGCCCACCTGCTGGCCGCGGCCGTGCAGGAGCTCTTCCCGGGCACCAAGGTCACCATCGGCCCGGCCATCGACAACGGCTTCTATTACGACTTCGACATGCCTAAGCCGGCCACCGAGGACGACCTGCCGGCCATCGAGAAGCGCATGGCCGAGCTGGCGGCCAAGGGGGACGCCTTCACGCGCAGCGAGCTGTCCGCGGAGGAGGCCTCCGCCAAGTTCGAGAAGATGGGCGAAAGCTACAAGGTCGAGATCATCCGCGACCTGAAGGCCCCCACGGTGTCCTGCTACCGCGTCGGCGGCTTCGACGACCTCTGCCGCGGCCCCCACATCCACAACAGCCGCCAGGCCGCGGCCTTCAAGCTGCTGTCCGTGGCCGGGGCCTACTGGCGGGGCGACGAACGCAACAAGATGCTGACGCGCATCTACGGCACGGCCTTCGCCACCCAGGCCGAGCTGGACGCCCACCTCAAGCAGGTGGAGGAGGCCAAGAAGCGCGACCACCGCCGCCTGGGCAAGGACCTCGACCTTTTCAGCTTCCAGGAGGAGGCCGGACCGGGCCTGGTGTACTGGCACCCCAAGGGCGCCATGGTGCGCAAGCTGATCGAGGACTTCTGGCGCGACGAGCACATGAAGGCCGGATACGACTTCGTGTATTCGCCACACATCGGGCGCGCCCACCTGTGGGAGACCAGCGGGCACCTGGAGAACTACAAAGAGAGCATGTACAACCCGATGCAGATCGACGAGCAGGACTATTACATCAAGCCCATGAACTGCCCCTTCCACATCCTGATGTACCGCAACTCCCTGCGCAGCTACCGCGACCTGCCCATGCGCATGGCGGAGCTGGGCACGGTCTACCGCTACGAGCGCAGCGGCACGCTGCAGGGGCTGATGCGCGTGCGCGGCTTCACCCAGGACGACTCGCACATCTTCGTCACCGAGGAGATGCTGGACGGGGAGATCACGCGGGTGGTGAAGTTCATACGCCACATGCTCACCAGCTTCGGCTTCAGCGAGTTCGAGATCTTCGTCAGCACCCGGCCCAAGGACAGCGTCGGCACGGTCGAGTGGTGGGACAAGGCCACCTCGGCCCTGAAGCGGGCCCTGGAGGCGGCGGAATGGCCCTACCAGGTGGACGAGGGCGGCGGCGCCTTCTACGGCCCCAAGATCGACTTCAAGATCAAGGACAGCATCGGGCGGACCTGGCAGTGCAGCACCCTGCAGGTGGACCCCAACCTGCCCGAGCGCTTCAAGCTGGAGTACGTGGCCGCGGACGGGACGCGCAAGCGGCCCATCATGCTGCACCGGGCCCTGCTCGGCTCCCTGGAGCGCTTTTTCGGCATCCTGGTGGAGCACTACGCCGGCGCCTTCCCCCTCTGGCTGGCCCCGGTGCAGGTGCGCATCCTCACCATCACCGCCGACGCCGACCCCTACGCCGCCGCGGTCCTGGAGCGCCTGCGCCGGGAGGGCTTCCGCGTGGAGACGGACCTCGGCTCCGACAAGATCAACGCCAAGGTGCGCCAGGCCCAGCTCCAGAAGATACCCTTCTCGCTGGTGCTGGGGCGCAAGGAGGCCGAAAGCGGCCAGGTGGCCATCCGGCGCTTCGGGGCCCAGGACAGCCCGGTCATGGATCTGGAGGCCTTCGTCGCCCTGCTCAAGGACGAAGTGCTCCGGAAAGCCAAGGCGGATTGAAGCTTTCCGCGCCGCGCCCCGCGCGGCCGGGACACGAAAAAGGCGGCCCTTTTGGGCCGCCTTTTTTATTGGGCGGGGGCGGCCCCGCGCTTCTACCCCCGCCGCCTTTCTGTTATCGTGGGTCATGACCCTTTCCACGGAATCGGAATTCGGGCTGCTGCTGGGCCCGGAAGCGTACAGCCGCACGCCAAGCCTGGATGAAATCCTGGCCATGGCCGATTCCGCCTGGCCCGATTCCGAAAAAGACCTTTTGAAGAGGGCCTACGATTTCGCCCAGTCCGCCCACAGCGGGCAGTTGCGCGCCTCCGGGGCCCCCTACTTCAGCCACGCCGCCCACACCGCCCTGGAACTGGCCCGCCTAGGGCTCGACGGCGCCACGGTGGCGGCGGGGCTCCTGCACGACGTCGTGGAGGACACCGCCACCACGGGGGAGCAGCTGGCGGCCGCCTTCGGCCCCGAGGTGGCCCAGCTGGTGGAGGGCGTCACCAAGATCAGCGTGCGCATGAGCCCCAGCGGCGACGAGGCCAAGGCCGAGAACCTCAGGAAAATGCTGGTGGCCATGGCCAAGGACGTGCGGGTCCTGCTGATCAAATTGGCGGACCGCCTGCACAACATCAGGACCCTGGTCTACGTGCGCGAGGAGAAGCAGCGCCGCATCGCCGCCGAAACCCTGGAAGTGTACGCCCAGCTCGCGAACCGCCTGGGTATCCACCAGTGGAAATGGGAGATGGAGGACCGATGCATGGCGGTGCTCTACCCGGCCGAGTTCGCCGAGCTGTCCGCGCAGATCGGCAACGCCCAGGGCGACCGCGCCACCCGCCTCATGGAGGCCCGCTCGAAGCTCGCCGCGAAGCTGGCGGAGGCGGGCATCCCCGCGGAGATCAACGGCCGCAACAAGCACATCTGGAGCATCTACCAGAAGATACTGCGCAGCCACAAGCGCTTCGAGGAGCTCTACGACCTGGTGGCGCTGCGCGTGGTCACCTCCTCGGTGCCGGACTGTTACGCCTCCATGGGCATCATCCACGCCCTGTGGACGCCGCTGCCGGGGCGGGTGAAGGACTACATCGCCATCCCCAAGAGCAACATGTACCAGAGCCTGCACACCACCGTGGTCGGCCCGGCGGGCCTGCCCCTGGAGATCCAGGTGCGCACGGAGGACATGCACCGCATCTCCGAGCGCGGCATCGCCGCCCACTGGAAGTACAAGAGCCGCGCCCACGGCGGCGTATCCGACCTGCCCTTCCTGAAGAACGTGGTCGAATGGCAGAAGGAAAGCCGCGACGCCAAGGAGTTCGTCGAGAACCTGAAGATCGACCTCTACGACGAGGAGGTCTTCATCTTCACGCCCAAGGGCGAGGTGAAGATGCTCCCCAAGGGCGGCACGGTCATCGACTTCGCCTACGCCGTCCACTCCACGGTGGGCGACCAATGCTACGGGGCCGTGGTCAACGGCAAGATGGCGCCCCTGCGGCAGGAGCTGGCATCCGGGGACATCGTGCGGGTGCTGACCAGCCCCCAGCACCACCCCAACAAGGACTGGCTGCTGTACGCCCGCACGGGCAAGGCCAAGAACCGCATCCGTCGGGCCCTGCGCCACTACGAGAAGGAAGCCGACGCGCTCAAGGGCCAGGAGATCCTCGAGAAGCTCCTCAAGCGCAACAGCGTCAAGATCAACGAGCTGGCCCGCAGCAGCCACATGATGGAGGCGGCCCGGCACTTCGGCTTCGCCGCGGTGGAGGACCTCCTGGCGGCGATAGGCCTGAAGGAGATCGAGGCGCGGGCCGTGCTGGAGCGCCTGCAGCCGGCCCTGCCCGGCGCGCCCGTCCCGGCCGCCCAGCCGCAGAAGCCCAAGGTGCTGGCCAGCACCACCGACCAGGGCGTCGAAGTGCGGGGCCTGGGAGGGGTGGTGGTGGCCTTCGCCCGCTGCTGCGCGCCGGTGCGGGGCGACGCGATCCTCGGGTACGTGACGGTCGGCCGCGGGGTCAGCATCCACCGGGCGGACTGCGTCAACGCCGCCGACCTGCTGCGGAAAAGCGAACGGCTGGTGGAGGTTCGCTGGGCGGGCGAGGCCGCGGAGGCGCGGCCCGTGGAGCTGGACGTCGCCGCCTGGGACAGGCCCAACCTCATGGCCGACATGCTGCTCGCCATCGCCCGGACCACCTCGGCCGGGGGGAAGGCCAGCAACCTGTCGGCGGCCTCGGCCTCCGGCCTGGACGGCGGCGTGGCCCAGGCCCGCTTCACCGTCGCCATCTACGACCTCGAGCACCTCAAGCGCCTGATGCTCAACCTGTACCAGGTGGAGGGCGTCACCTCGGTGAAGCGCAGGGACCGCCGCGTGAAGATCCGTTCGACCAAGGAAAGCCCGGGACCGCAGCGTGAACAGGGCGCCGACCCCTCCGATTCAGCCTGACTCAAAGGAAAACCATGCCCAAACAAGCCGTGTTGAGCCCCTTGGCGCCCGCCCCCGTGGGCCCCTATTCCCAGGCCGTGAAGGTGGGGCCGCTGCTGTTCGTTTCCGGGCAGATCGCCCTGGACGCGACGGGCTCCAAGGTGCAGGGCGGGGCGGCCCGCGAGACGGAAAAGGCGCTGGAGAACCTGAAGGCGGTGGTCGAGGCGGCCGGGGCGACGATGGAGCAGGTGGTGAAAACGACGGTTTATATGACGGATTTGACGGACTTCAAATACATGAACCAAGTCTACGAGCGTTTTTTCAGCGGCGTGAGCCCGGCGCGGAGCACCGTGGAAGTGTCCAAGCTGCCGCGCGAAGCCAAGATCGAGATCGAGGCCATCGCGGTCATTTCTTAGTCTCCCGGTGTTCGTGGGCCTCCTGCTTGACGGCCTGGAAGATGGCCCAGCCTTCGCGGGCGCCGAAGCTCAGCACGAAAAAGCGCGTCAGCCTCCCCAGCAGCAGCAGCGCCAGCACCAGCAGCCAGCGGTCGTCGCTCAGGCCCGCCATGACCACGGGCGGCCAGGTGCCCCCGGGCAGCAGGGAACCCAGGGACAGCGAGAACAGGCCGTAGTGCTCGAAGAAGCCCCGGGCGTTCTGCCAGCGGGGGAATGAGAGCCCGCTGGACGCCAGATGGTCCAGCCCCTCCCTCCCGAAATGGTGGACGAGCAGGTACAGGGCGAAGGATCCCAGGGTGCTTCCGACGGCGGAAACCAGGGCGATCCTGAACCAGCGCCGTGGGTTCGACAGCACGGCCAGCGAGACCACCACGTCGCCCGGCAGGACCACCACGAGCGCGTCGAATGCCACCAGGGTGGCCAGGACGAAGGGGAACCACCAGGCGTGCTGGCTGGAGTCGGCGAAGCGGACCCAGATGTTGTGCAGCTGCTTCCACAGGGCCAGCAGCCCGTGCGCGATTTTGCCCAGGAAGCTGCGTTCGCGGGGGGATAGTTCCGGGTTGGACATAGGCACCGATGCCTTGGTCGCTTGCTGGCGGGAGAGACGATTTCGGATGGGGGAAGACTTTATCAAAAGCCCCTTGGCGGGGCAAGCCGCGGGGGAGCGCCTGCTCAAGCCGCTGGCCCTGGAGCTGAAGCAGGGCTGCCTCGACAAGGCGGTCACCGGCGGGCTGGAAGCCTATGTCTCGCGGTGGATGCCTGAGCTGGGTCCCTTGTTCGCCGGATATGGTTCAAAGACTTCGGATGCCAGGAAGAAAATCGTCTCAGAGACGCTGAGCAAAATCAAAAACACGAAAGAAGGGGCGGCACAGGCCGACCCGGGGGCGGGGCCTAAAGCCCGGCCGCCGGCCTTGGAGGCCGGGGCGGGGGCCAGGAGGGCGCCGGCCGCCGTTTCCCCGCCCATGGCCCTCCTGCCTTCGGACCCGGTGACACGGCTGAGCTCACTGGGGCCAAAGCGCGCGGCGGCTTTGCGGGGGCTGGGGATACAGACGGTCGGGGACCTGCTCTTGTACACGCCGCGGGCCTGGCAGGACCGCAGCCGCATGAAGACGATCAGCATGCTGCAGGAGGGCGAGATCGCGACCGTGCAGGCGCGTGTGCTCTCCAGCGTCAACTTCAGGGTGCGGGGGCGGCTGACCATCACCGAGGTGGCGGCGCACGACCCCACGGGCACGCTGAGCGTGACCTACTTCAACCAGCCCTTCCAGCAGCGCCGTTTCACGGCCGGCGCCCTGGTGGTGCTCTCGGGCAAGGTCCAGAGGCGCGGCCTGCGCTGGCAGATGCAGAACCCGGAGGCCGAGGTCCTTCCCGAGGGAGGGGAAGAGGCCCTGGTGCACACCGGACGCGTGGTGCCGCTCTATTCCCTGAACAAGGAGCTCAGCCAGCGGGTTTTCCGCTCGGCGGTCTGGCAGAGCCTGCCCGCGCTGAAGGCCTTCGAGGACCCCCTGCCCGAGGCCCTGCGGCGGGAGCAGGGCCTGGCGCCCCTGGCCGGGGCCCTGGAAGCCCTGCATTTCCCCCCGGACCACGCGGCCATGGAGCCGGCGCGGCGCAGGATGGCCTTCCAGGAGCTTTTTCTCCTGTCCCTGGCCCTGGTCCAGAAAAAACGCCGGGACCAGGACGCGCACGCGCCCTCCCTGGCCGGCGGGGACCTGCCCCAGCGCCTGCTGAAGGCGCTCCCCTTCGAGCTGACCGCCGCCCAGGCGCGGGTGTGGAAGGAGCTGAAGGCCGACCTGGGTCGCCACATCCCGATGCGGCGCCTGATCCAGGGCGACGTCGGCGCGGGCAAGACCGTGCTGGCGGCGCTGTGCCTGGCCGCGGCCGTGGGGGAGGGCTGGCAAGGGGCCATGATGGCGCCCACCGAGATCCTGGCGGAGCAGCATTTGAGGTCCCTGCGCCGGATGCTGGAGCCCCTGGGCGTGGAGGTGCTCAGCCTGACCCAGGCCCAGAAGGGCAAGGGCAGGCGGGAAGTGATGGAACACCTGGTCAGCGGCCGCCCCTTGGTCGCGGTGGGCACCCAGGCCCTGATCCAGGAGGGCGTGAGCTTCGGGCACCTGGGCCTCGCCGTGGTGGACGAGCAGCACCGTTTCGGGGTGATGCAGCGCCTGACCTTGTCCAAAAAGGCCCGGGCCGAGGGCCGCAGCGACGAGCCGCATTCCCTGGTGATGACCGCCACGCCCATCCCGCGCACCCTGGCCATGACCGTGTACGGCGACCTGGACGTGAGCGTCCTGGACGGCCTCCCGCCCGGACGCAGCCCGGTGAAGACCCGATGGGTCCGGGAGGACGACCTCGAGGAGGTCTGGGAACTGGCCCGCCAACAGGTCGCCCAGGGCCGCCAGGCCTATGTGGTCGTCCCCCTGGTGGACGAAAGCGACAAGAGCGAATGGAAGGCGGCCACCAGCCGGGTGGAGGAACTCAGGGCGGAGGTCTTTCCGGGCCTGGACGTCCAGCTCCTGCACGGCCGGCTCAAGCCCGAGGAGAAGGAGGCGGTCATGGAGGCCTTCACCTCCGGCCGTTCGCCGATCCTGTGCTCCACCACCGTGGTGGAGGTGGGCGTGGACGTGCCCAACGCCAGCGTCATGGTCATCGAGGACGCGGACCGCTTCGGCCTGGCCCAGCTGCACCAGTTGCGCGGCCGCGTGGGCCGGGGCGCCGCCCAGAGCTACTGCTTCCTGGTCGGGGACCCCTCCACCGAGGAGGGCCGCCGGCGCCTGGAGGTCATGGCCTCCACCAACGACGGCTTCGTGATCGCGGAGGAGGATATGCGCCTGCGCGGCCCGGGCGAGGTCCTGGGCACGCGCCAGAGCGGCCTGCCCGAATTGCGCCACGCCGACCTGGTCAAGGACCAGGGCCTGGTGGCGGCCGCGCGCAAGGCGGCCGACGCGCTGATCCGGGAGGACCCCGCCCTGGCCCAAAAGGAGCACGCCGCCCTGGCCGCGGCGGTGAAGGCGGGCTTCGGCGCGAAATTGGAACTGGGGACGGTGGGTTAAGCCCGGGCCGAATGGGTCGGGTGATAAAATGACCTGAGTCCCCGGATCAATCCCATTTGATTCCGCTGGGGACGCGATCTGGTCGGCCAATGATTTTCGGTTCGACAGGAATTACGGTTATTTGGTCATACCATTGTCATACCAAGTATCACACCGAGGACTGCTATGGCCAGCGCCAAAATCGCCATTTCTCTGGACAAGGGCCTCTTGGCCCAATTAGATGACTTTGTGGGAAGCCGTACTTTCGGAAGCCGGAGCCAGGCCGTCCAGGAGGCTATCCGGGGGCATTTGGGTTCGCATGGTCGCCATCGTCTGGCCCGTGAACTCGCCAAACTTGATCCCAAGGCTGAAGCTCGCCTGGCGGATTTTGGTCTTGGCGAAGATTTGAAATCATGGCCCGAATACTAAGGGGCGACCTAATTTGGGCGGACTTGGAACCGGCGCGGGGCCGCGAACAGTCCGTGAAACGCCCCGTGTTGGTGGTCCGCCGGGATATCTTCAATCAACGCTCAGGGACGGTCATCGCCATGGTTTGACCAGCCAGGAACCGGTGGCAGGATATCCCCTCACCCATGAAATCCGTTCGGTGCGCCTGGCTAAGCGTTCCTGGGTGGAAACCAGCCGGATCAGGGTTCTTTCAGTTGAGCGCCTATCGAATAAATTGGGACGATTGGAAGCCGAAGGATTGGACCACATTTTGGACGGACTCGACGAGATCATTCGCTGAACCTAGCTTGGTCGCGCTAGGGCGAAAGGATAGACCTACCAATAATTAAGGTCCTGGTGCCGAATGCACGGCTTCGGCGCGAAATTGGAGCCGGGGATCGGGGGGGCGATTGGATCCGCGTCGGGACCTTGCATTCCGTCCGTCTTTGTGGTATATACTGAACCATATGGTTCAGTATAGCCGGACCCGTTTCGATGCCTCGTTCACCGCGCTCTCCGACGCCACCCGGCGCGGCGTCCTGGAGCAGCTTGGGCGTTCGGACGCCTCGATCACGGACCTTTCCAGGAAGTTCCGCATGACCCTCACGGGCATGAAGAAGCACGTCGGCGTCCTGGAGCGGTCGGGGCTGGTCACCACGGAGAAGGTCGGGCGCGTGCGGACCTGCAGGCTCGGCCCGCGCCGGCTGGAAGAAGAGGCGGCATGGATCGAAGGCTACCGCAAGCTCTGGGACGCGCGCTTCGACGAGCTGGACAGGCTTGTCGAGGACCTGAAACGAAAGGAGAAGGCCGATGGACGCAAGAAACGAGGGTGAAGCCGCTTCCAGGAAGAACCGCACAACCGCGGAGCGGAGGTCCGACCGAGAGCTGGTCATTACGCGAATCTTCAAGGGCCCGGCGCGCATCGTGTTCGAGGCCTGGACCAAGCCCGAACTGCTCAAGCTGTGGTGGGCGCCGAAGTCGACGGGATTGGTCCTGCTTTCCTGCGAGGTGGATCTTCGCGTCGGGGGCGGCTACCGTTTCGAGTTCGGCCACGCCGGCTCGAAGACCATGGCCTTCTTCGGCAGGTACATCGAAGTGATGCCGTATTCGCGCCTGGTCTGGACCAATGAGGAAAGCGCGGACGGGGCCGTCACCACGGTGACCTTCGAGGAAAAAGGCGGCGAGACGCTGCTGGCCATGCACGAGCTCCATCCCTCGAAGGAGGCCCTCGACGCCGCCATCGCCGGGATGGGGGGCATGGAGGACGGGATGGCCGAGACCTTCGCGCAACTGGACGAGCTTCTGGCCACCCGGCGGCCATGAGGTCGCCGATCTAACGGTGGGCGGCCACTTGGCTGTCCGGAATATCGTGCAGGGCAGGCGGCCCTTGGCGCCTGGGCATTCCTATTTGACAGACCAGAATTTCCGGCATAATTTGGCAATAGTCAGCCCGACAAAGCAGGGAAGCATCCGCTTTGTCGGGCTTTTTTGCGTTTTTTGGGTGGCTCTTGCGTTTAGGTACGATGTACCTTATACTTTGAGAGGAGAAAGGCTGATGACGCCTGGAGACAGCCTCGAATACATCGAACCCGAAAGAGTGGGCCGCTTCTTAGAAAAGAATCTGGACGTCAGGAAAGCGATACAAGATGCCTATTCCAATGATCCGAATTGCCGGGACTCCAAAACATGGAGGTCGATCGGTAAGCGGTTGAAATTGGGTCGGCTGAAGATCGGCTCCGCAATTTACGAATGTTTGTTGCTTCGATATGAGAATCAGCGTGTCGCTATCGTCGCCGTGGTCCAAGGAGACTTGAAACAGCCGGACTTGGACTATTACGCTCGGCTTTTTGACTAAGGGGTGTGGCCATGCGCCGTTTTAAAAGCAAGATGATTCTCGGATTGACCCCGATCTATGTGAAACAGGTGGCACAAGACCTCACGAAGTATGAGCGGACCGGCAAACTGGATCCGAAGCGTTTCAAGGTCGTCAGGGTAGTGGTGCCGGCTAAGCCCAAAGAAATCCGGGAAGTCCGCAAAGTCCTGGGTTTGGATAGGGCCAAACTGGCCCAAGTGTTGGGTGTCAGCGTCGAGACCATACGCTCTTATGAGCAAGGGCGCCGCTCGCCGGATGGACCCGTGACAAAACTGCTGCGTTTTTTGAGCCGCTATCCCGCGTTGGTGTCCAAATTTGAAGCGGCCTAAACAAACGTTTTATTAGGTACCATGGCGGCGGCGCCTCGTCGGCGCCGCCGGGCATTTTTTGGGCCTCATCCTATTGCTTCGACTCCAGCGCCAAGGTGTCCGTGATCTGGTCCGCGACTTCAGCGGGGCCCCAGTACTGGATGGCACCCGGGAAGAGGTAGGCGTCCTCGACCGCCCAGGCGGCCCGCTGCTTGGCGAAGGCCTTGAAGGGCTTGCCGTTGAGCTCCACCAGCGCCTTCTTGATCACCGGCTTGTCGGCCCCGTGCCGGCGCTCGATGTTCATGAGGCCGGTGATGGGGACGCCGCCGCAGTCCCACTGCTTGGCGGGCCTGGTCAGCTTCGAGACCGTGCTCATCACGCCCGTCAGGCCGGAGGCGGCCAGGAAGGCGGCGTTGTAGCCCAGGGCGTAGCAATAGTCCGAGTCGAAATTGCTGGGAAAGGCGCAGCGGCCCTCGTAGCCGAAGAAGTGGCCCACCGGGCTGAACTTGGCGACGCTGCGGCCCTCGCGTTTCATCGAGGCCAGCTTCTCCGACACCATGGCCATCAGCAGCTTCTCGGTCTCGATGCGGCTGACCTGCACGTTGCCGTGGGGGTCGCGTTCGTCCAGCATCTGGGCCTGGATGTCGCGGGGCAGGCTGCTGAAGGCCATCTTGCTCAGCGCGCCCAGGCGGCCCAGCACGAAGTCGATGCGCCCGTCGGAGCCCTGCAGGGAATTGAAGACCACGGCCTCCTTGGCCACCAGGTCGTTGAGCTCGTGGATGAGCGCCTTGATCTCGGGCACGAACTCCACCAGGCCCTCCGGCACCAGGACCACGCCGTAGTTCTTCCCCTGCGCCGCGCGCGCGGCCACCGCGGCGGCGATCTCCTCGGCGATCTGGGACAGGGTCTGCTTCTTGGCGGCGATCTCCTCGCTGATGAGGGCCACGTTGGGCCGGGTCTTCAGCGCGCATTCCAGGGCGATGTGGCTGGCGCTGCGTCCCATCAGCTTGATGAAGTGCCAGTATTTCTTGGCGCTGAGGCAGTCGCGCTCCACGTTGCCGATCAGCTCGCCGTAGGTCTTGGTGGCGGTGTCGAAGCCGAAGCTGATCTCGATCTCCTCGGTCTTCAGGTCGCCGTCGATGGTCTTGGGGCAGCCGATGACCTGCAGGCCCATGCCGTTGGCGGCGAAGTATTCCGCCAGCACGGCCGCGTTGGTGTTGCTGTCGTCGCCGCCGACCACCACCAGGGTCCCCACGCCCAGCGCCTTCATGTTGGCGGCGCAGGCGTCGAACTGCTCCTGCGTCTCCAGCTTGGTGCGCCCGGAGCCGATGATGTCGAAGCCGCCGGTGTTGCGGTAGGCGTCGATCAGCTTGGCGTTGAGCTCCACGGTGCGCTTGTCCGTGATGCCGCTGGGCCCGCCCAGGAATCCAATGAGCTTGTTCTTGGGGTTGAGCGCCTGCAGGGCGTCGAAGAGCCCGCTGAGGACGTTGTGCCCGCCCGGCGCCTGGCCCCCGGAGAGGACCACCCCCACCTTCATGGCCTCGGTCCTGAGCGCCCCCTTTCCCTCCACAAAGCGCACCTCGCCCTGGCCGTAGGTGTTGGGGAACAGCTTTTTGATCGCGGCCGAATCCGAGGCGCTCTTGGAGGCCTTGCCGGTCTTGAGGGCGGTCTTCTTGCCCTTGCCGCGCAGGACGGCGGGAAGTTTGGGTGCGTACTTCAGGCGCTCTTCTTGGAGGGGGGACAAGGTCTGGGCCACGGAAACCTCAGGGTCGGGTGGGTAGATCGAAAAGGGCCGCCATTTTAGTTTCCCGGCCCAATTTGCGCAATGCCCGCCCTTCGAAAGCGCGCAATAGCGTCCGCGCGGGTGCCATCCCTGGCCTTGGGGAACGGTTATTTCCCGGCCCTAAAAGGGGTTTTCTTGGCCCTAGGCCTTTGCTATTATCGTCTCCCTTTCCAGGCCCCTACTTCCGGCTCACCAGCCATGCCCCCGAAATCCGCCCCCAAACGCAAGCCGAAACCGGGCTCCAAGCCCAGGCCCAAACCTGCGCCCAACCACAGTTTCCAGGACATCATCCTGGCGCTGCAGAAGTTCTGGGCCGGGCACGGCTGCGTCATCGCCCAGCCCTATGACCTGGAAAAGGGCGCTGGCACCTTCAATCCCAACACGTTCTTGAGAAGCCTCGGCCCGGAGCCCTGGAAGGCCGCCTATGTCGAACCCAGCCGCCGCCCGCGCGACGGCCGCTACGGCCAGAACCCGAACCGCACCCAGATGTTCCACCAGTTCCAGGTCATCCTGAAGCCCTGCCCCAACGACATCATGGACCTCTACCTCGAAAGCCTGGGGGAGCTGGGGATTTCGGCCAAGGAGCACGACATACGGTTTTTGGAGGACGACTGGGAGTCCCCCACCCTGGGCGCCAGCGGCCTGGGATGGCAGGTCTGGCTCGACGGGCTGGAGATCACCCAGTTCACCTACTTCCAGCAGGTGGGCGGGGTGGAGCTCAAGCCCATCTCCGGCGAGATCACCTACGGCCTGGAGCGCCTGGCCATGTACCTGCAGAAGGCCGACAGCTTCTGGGACATGGCCTACGGCTCGGGCGTCGGCTACGCCGAGGTCTTCAGGGAGAACGAGCGCCAGTTCAGCCGCTACAACTTCGAGGCCGCCGAGACCGCCGTCCTGTTCAAGGACTTCGAGAACCATGAGGCCGAGGCCCGCCGCCTCATCGAGCTGGGCCTGGTCCTGCCGGCCTACGATTTCGTGATCAAGGCCAGCCACGCATTCAACCTGCTCGACGCCCGCGGCGCCATCAGCGTGACCCAGCGGACCGGCTACATCGGCCGGGTGCGCGGCCTGGCCCGCAAGACCGCGGTGGCCTACCTGAAGCTGCGAGAAGAGCTCGGCCATCCCCTGCTGAAGCAGGGGGGCGCGTGAGCAAGAACCTGCTGTTCGAGATCGGCGCCGAGGAGATCCCGGCGTCCTACATCGGCCCGGCCCTGGAGCAGATGCGGGCCGCGGCCCTGGCCTTCTTCGAGGAGCACCGCCTGACCCACGGCGCCCTGCGCTGCGAAGGCACGCCCCGGCGCCTGGCGCTCATGGTGGCAGACCTGCAGGAACGCCAGGAGGACCGCAGCGAGGAAGTGATCGGCCCGCCGGTCAAGGCGGCCTACGGGCCGGACGGCCAGCCGACCCAGGTGGCCGCCGGCTTCGCCAAGGGCAGGGGCGTCGAGGTGGCGGACCTGGTCGTGAAGACCACCCCCAAGGGCGACTACGTCTTCGCCCATGTCCAGCAGGCCGGCCGCTACACCGTCGAGCTGCTGGAGGCCTGGCTGCCGCAGCTGCCGCAGAAGCTGGCCTTCCCCAAGAGCATGCGTTGGGGCGAGGGCGGCCCCCTGCGCTTCGCCCGCCCCATCAGCTGGCTTTGCGCCCTGTACGGGACGCGCACGCTGAAATTCGGCGTGGAGCACCTCCGCAGCGGGGCCTTCACGCAGGGGCACCGTTTCCTGGCGCCGTCCCCGATCCAGCTCAAGGACGCCTTGGAATACGAAAAGAAGCTGGCCCGCGCCCACGTCGTGCTGGGTCTCAAGCCCCGGCGCGAGGAGCTCCTGGCGCAGTTGGAGAAGGCCGCCAAGAAGTTCGGCCGCCTGGTGCGCGACGAGGAGCTGCTGGACGTGGTGGCCAACCTCCTGGAGAAGCCCTTCGCGTTCGCCGGGGAATTCGACCCGGCCTACCTGGTCCTGCCCAAGTCCGTGATCGTCAAGGTCCTGCGCGAGCACCAGTTCGCCTTCGCCGTGGAGCGCGAGGACGGCTCCCTGGCGCCGGTGTTCCTGGCCACCACCAACGGCATCGAGAGGAACCTGGCCGCCATCCGAGAAGGCAACGCGCGCGTGGTGCGGGCCCGGCTCGAGGACGCCAAGTTCTTCTACACCGAGGACCAGAAGAGCTCCCTGGAGCAGCGCCGCGAGGACCTGGAGGCCGTCGTCTGGCACGAGAAGCTGGGCAGCGTGTACGAGCGCGTGGAGCGCCTGGAGTCCCTGGCCGGCTGGATCGCCGAGCGCCTGGCCCCGGAGGCCAAGGCCGACGCGTCCCGCGCCGCGCGGCTTTGCAAGAGCGACCTGGTCACGCTCATGGTCGGCGAAAAGGAGTTCACCAGCCTGCAGGGCGAGATGGGCGGCGTCTACGCCCGCCTGGGCGGGGAGAACCCGGCCGTGAGCCAGGCCATCGCGGAACACTACCGCCCCCGTTTCGCCGGGGACGAGCCGCCCCTCAGCCCGGCGGGGCGCTGCGTGGCCCTGGCCGACAAGATGGACGAGCTGGTGGGCAGCTTCGGCATCGGGCTCATCCCCAGCGGCAGCCAGGACCCCTACGCCCTGCGGCGCAAGGCCAGCGGCGTGGTGACCCTGCTCAAGGTCAACGCCCTGGGAACGCCCCTGTCGCTGAGCGACCTGGCCGAGGCCGCCATCCACCTCTACCCGGCCGGGCGCTTCAGCGCGCCCGCCGCGGAGCACCGGACCCAGCTCATGGACTTCTTCAGGGCCCGCCTGGAGAACGCCCTGTCGGAGGCCGGCTACGAAAGCTCGCTGGTGTCGGCCGTGTCGTCCTCGCGCTCCGAATGGGTGGCCGAGGCCTTCCTCCGGGCCGAGGCCCTGCGCCGGGTCATGGACACGGACGGCTTCCCGCTGGCCGTACAGGCCTTCAGCCGGGTCACCAACATCCTCGACAAGGCCGGCGAGACGCGGCCCGTGCGGGAGGACCTGCTCGCCGAAGGCCCCGAGAAGACCCTGTGGGAGCGCTACCTGGCGGCCCGGCCGGTCATCGAACGCCACTGCGGCCAGGGCGCCTATGTGCAGGCCTTCGAGGCCATGGCCGCCCTGCGCAACCCCATCGACGCCTTCTTCAACGACGTGCTGGTGATGGCCGAGGACCCCTCGGTGCGCGTGAACCGCCTGTCGCTGCTGGCCCAGATGGCGCGCACCATCGGGCTGATCGCCGATTTCAGGAAGCTCGTGAAACGCTAGGACGCAATTCGGATCGGGCCTTCGTCAGACGGCCTTTTTTATCATAGGAGACCTGAGCATGGGCAAGAACAGCAAGAACAGATCGGGCAAGTCCAAGTGGGTGTACTTCTTCGGGACCAAGTCCGGCTCCGAGGGCGTCGGGATGAGCAAGGACATCCTCGGCGGCAAGGGCCTGGGCCTGCACGAGATGGTCGAGATCGGCCTGCCCGTCCCGGCCGGCTTCACCATCACCATCGACGCCTGCTCCGAATACTACCGCCAGGGCAAGAAGTTCCCCGCGGGCTTCGAGGAGCAGGTCGTCAGCTACGTGAGGAAGCTCGAGAAGGAGACCGGCAAGAAGCTGGGCGACGACAAGGACCCCCTGCTGGTGTCGGTGCGCTCGGGCGCCGCGCGTTCCATGCCCGGCATGATGGAGACCATCCTGAACCTGGGCCTCAACGACCGTTCGGTCGAGGGCCTGGCCAAGATCACCAAGAACCCGCGCTTCGCCTACGACAGCTACCGCCGCTTCATCCAGATGTACAGCACCACGGCCATGGGCCTGAGCAAGGAGCCCCTGGAGGAGAAGCTGCACGCCCTCAAGGAGCACCGCGGGGTCAAGAGCGACACCGACCTTACGGCCGACGACCTCAAGGGCCTGGTGGAGGAGTACAAGGAGTTCTACCGGGCCAACATGAAGGGGAAGTCCTTCCCCCAGGACCCGCTCGAGCAGCTGTGGGGCGCGGTCAAGGCCGTCTTCGGCAGCTGGGAGGCCGAGAAGGCCGTCATCTACCGCCGCGTGGAGAAGATCACCGACCTCAAGGGCACGGGCGTCAACATCGTGCAGATGGTCTTCGGCAACAAGGGCGACAACTCCGGCACCGGCGTCTGCTTCACCCGCGACCCCAACACCGGCGAGGACGTCTTCTACGGCGACTGCCTGATCAACGCCCAGGGTGAGGACGTGGTGGCGGGCATCCGCACGCCCATGAAGCTCATCGAGCTCGAGACCAAGCTGCCCAAGGCCTACAAGGAGCTGGTCAAGGTCCGCCGCACCCTGGAGAAGCACTACAAGGAGATGCAGGACCTCGAGTTCACGGTCGAGGACGGCAAGCTGTACATGCTGCAGTGCCGCACCGGCAAGCGCAGCCCGGCGGCCACCTTCCAGATCGCCGTGGACATGGTCAAGGAGAAGCTCATCACCAAGGAGGAGGCGATCGGACGCATCGGCTCCGACGACATCGAGCGCCTCTTCTACCCCGTCATCAGCCCCAAGGCCGACAAGAAGGGCCTGGCCTCGGCGCGCCTGGGGGCGGGCATCAACGCCGTGCCCGGCGCGGCCGCCGGCAAGGTGGTCTTCACCGCCGAGGAGGCCGAGAAGCAGGCCTCCCAGGGCGCGAAGGTGATCCTGGTCAGGAAAGAGACGAGCCCCGAGGACGTGGGCGGCATGCACGCCGCCGCCGGGATCCTGACGGCCACGGGCGGCAAGACCAGCCACGCGGCCGTGGTGGCCCGCGGCTGGGGCAAGTGCTGCATCGTGGGCTGCGAGGCCCTCAACATCGACACCGAAGCCGGGACCATGAGCCTGGGCGGAAGGACGGTCAAGCAGGGGGACTTCGTCACCCTGGACGGCTCCACCGGCGAGATCTACCTCGGCGAGCTGCCCCTGCAGAAGCCGGAGCTGCCGGCCGCCTACCACGAGCTGCTGAAGTGGGCGGACGAGGTCAGGACCATCAAGGTGCGCACCAACGCCGACACGCCCTATGACGCCGAGAACGCGGTGCGCATGGGCGCGGAAGGCATCGGCCTGTGCCGCACCGAGCACATGTTCTTCGACACCGAGGAGCGCCGCCTGGCCATCCAGGAGATGATCGTGGCCGAGAGCCTGGAGGCCCGCAAGAAGGCCCTGGCCAAGCTGCTGCCCTTCCAGCGCGAGGATTTCTTCGGGCTGTTCAAGGCCATGGCCGGCAAGCCGGTGACCATCCGCCTGATCGACCCGCCCCTGCACGAGTTCACGCCCAAGGACGACGCGGGCGTGGAGAAGCTGAGCAAGATCACGGGGCTTTCGGCCGACGCCATCCGCCACCGCTGCGAGCAGCTGCACGAGTCCAACCCCATGCTGGGCCACCGCGGCTGCCGCCTGTGCATCACCTACCCCGAGATCCTCGAGATGCAGGTGCAGGCGATCATCCTGGCGGCCCTGGACAACGCCAAGCTGGGCGCGGGAGTGCGGCCCGAGATCATGATCCCGCTGACCATGGACCCCAAGGAGTTCAGCCTCCTCGCGGCCCAGGTGCGCGCGGTGGCCGACCCGCTCATCAAGGCCGCCGGCGTCAAGCTGGAGTACCTGGTGGGCACCATGATCGAGATCCCCCGGGCGGCCCTGCTGGCGGACAAGATCGCCGAGACCGCCGAGTTCTTCAGCTTCGGCACCAACGACCTGACCCAGATGACGCTGGGCCTGAGCCGCGACGACGCCGGGCGCTTCCTGCCCGACTACGTCCGCAGCGAGAAGGAAGGGGGCTACGGCATCTTCAAGGACGACCCCTTCCAGAGCCTGGACCAGTCCGGCGTCGGCGCCCTGGTGAAGATGGGAATCCAGCTCGGGCGCTCCACCCGCAAGAAGCTCAAGATCGGCATCTGCGGCGAGCACGGCGGCGAGGCCAAGAGCGTGAAGTTCTGCGCGGGATTGGGCATGGACTACGTGTCCTGCTCGCCCTACCGGGTCCCCATCGCCCGCCTGGCGGCCGCCCAGCACGCCATCGAAAGCAAGAAGGGCAAGTCCAAGACCGGCAAGGGCAAGAAAAAGAAGTAGGGACAGAGGTTTTTTTGGGACCTTGGGGGGCCTCCAGTCGTCTATGCGATGGGGGCCCCCTTGCTTTGGGGCGGAAAGTAGTTGAAAATAAATTTCAATTAGACTAGTTTAGCTCCCTTCCTTGACGCGGAATCCGATTCTGGAGACACCATGATTGACCTGTTCCTGAAAATCGCGCTTTTCGGCGACATCTGGGTGCTTTACATACTCCTGGCCGCCAGCGTCCTGTCGCTGGCCGTCATGGTCGACCGTTGGCGCGCCTTCAGCGCCCAGCGCGGCGACCTCGCGGAGCTGATGGACGGGCTGGCCGCCAAGCTGGAGGCCCATGACGTCAAAGGCGCGGCGGAGCTCGCCGAGGCCAGCCCGAGGGTGGAGGCGCGGGTGGCCCTGGAGGGCCTGCGCAACTTCCCCAAGGGGCCCGCCTCGGTGGAGGAGGTCATGGCCTCCCGCTGGCTGCGCGAGCGCCTGAAGCTGGACAAGCGCCTCATCGTGCTGAGCACCCTGGGGAACAACGCCCCCTTCATCGGCCTTTTCGGCACCGTGCTGGGCATCATCAAGGCCTTCAACGACCTGGCCGCCAGCGGCCAGAGCGGCGTGGCCGTGGTCATGGCCGGCATCTCCTCGGCCCTCGTGGCCACCGCCTTCGGCATCCTGGTGGCCATCCCGGCCGTGGTGGCGAACAACTACTTCGTGTCCCGCCTGAAGCAGATGCAGGCCAACACCGAGAGCCTGCGCGGCGTCCTGCTGGCATACCTCAAGTCCGAGAAATAAGGGGGTCCCTATGCAAAGCGGCGGCGGAGACGACGACCTGGTCCAGGGCATCAACGTGACGCCCCTGGTGGACATCACGCTGGTCCTGCTGATCATCTTCATGGTCACGGCGACCTTCGTGACCGAACAGGGCCTGAAGGTGACCCTGCCCAAGGCCGCGACGGTGGAGATGCCGCCCACCCCGGCCCTCACCGTGGTCGTGGGCAAGGGCGGCCAGATGCGGCTGATGAAGCTGTCCGTGGACATGGCGGGGCTCAAGGCCAACCTGGAGAACGAGGTCCGGCTCAACCGCAACGTGAAGGTCCTGATCAAGGCCGACAAGGACCTCACCTACGGCCAGGTCGCGGCGGTGCTGGACACGGTCAAATCCGCGGGCATCGAGCGCTGCGCCCTGGCCATGGACAAGCAGTGACATGAAGCTGGACTTCAGGGGGGCCGTCATCCTTTCCATCGCCGCCCACGCCGTGTGCTACGGCGGCGGCTACGGCTGGATGGCCTGGCAGCGCAGCCACTTCGACGCCATGGACATAGACCTGAGCCGCTCCAGCCTCATGCCCTTGCCGCCCCACATGGGGACCTACGTGCCCAAGCCGCCGGAGGAATGGTATGTGGGCGACGTCCGCAGGCTGGCTCCGCGCCCCCTGCCGCCCCCGCTCAAAGCCGTGGCCAAGCCGGCGGAGGAGGAGGGCGAGGTGGCCCCGCCCTGCCCCCCGCCCTGCCCCAGCGAATGGGCCTCCTCGGCCCAGTCCGTGCAGAAGCCGCAGTGGACGGACGGCATGATCACGGAGGACGACTACCCGCAGGAGGCCCGCTACAAGAACATCACCGGCCTGGTGGTGGTCCAGGTCTCGATCGACACCCAGGGGGTCGTGAGGGACGTGAAGCTGCTGCAGGGAAGCGACCCGCTTTTGAACGACAAAACGCTGGAAAAACTCCGGCAGGCCCGGTTCAGCCCCTGCATCGACGCCGCCGGGCAGCCCTTCCCCTGCACCTTGCGCCTGCCCATCAATTGGACCTTGGAATAATCAGGGGGAGGCTTCCGGCGGGCGCCGTTCGTGCGTTCCAATTTTATCCGCAAGGGTTGAGGTCCATGGCCGCCCGCTGGACGGCGGCGCCCCCTGGGAGCCTAGGCCTTGCCGTCCCGGAGCGGCCGTTTCGCGACGGCGATCATTGATTTCGCCAGGAGCGGCAGGCGCCCCACCCGGTGGAATTCTATGTCCGTGAAACCGGTCTCCGCAAGCAGGGCGCCCAGCGTGTTCTCGGACCAAAACTTGATGTGCCCGTTGTCCCACAGGGCCGTGAAATGGCTGTCCGATTTCCCGGAGATCGCGATGGCGAGGTTCTTGAAGTAGCCGTGGAAGGGGGTGGACAGGATCGCCGTCCCTCCGGGAAGCGTCAGCTCGTAGCAATTTTTTGCGAAGGCCCTCGGGTCATAGAGGTGCTCGATGACTTCCAGGCTCAGCACCACGTCAAAACGGCCGTACTTGTTTTCCAAAGGGTCATAAGCCGACCCCAGCTGCAGGTCCAAATGGGGGTAGGCCGCGCGCGCCCGGGCGATGCCCTCCTCGCTCAGGTCCACGCCCGACACGTTCCATCCCTTTTGGGCGAGCCAGGCGGCGACGCTCCCGTTGCCGCAGCCGAGGTCGAAAATCTTTTTGTCGCCGTCCGGGCTACGCACCGACTCGATGATTTTGGCCAATTTCGGCAGCAAATAGGCGTGAGCGGTTCCGCATTCCGCGTCGTCCCAAGCAAATGCCTTGGCGGATATTTCACTCATCGCTGTTCTCCGATATATTCCGTTGTGTGTGCGGACCCTGGGATGCGCAACTTTAACACGGGGGATTCCCTGGGGCTATCAGGCCTTTGACATCGCCGCCGGGCAACTTCGCTGGGCGGACCTGCGCGGGGAGGGAAGGGCGGGAGCCGGGCAGCGCCCGCGGACCCGGATCACGGTCCGGGCGTGCCGCGGCCCAAGCAGGCTCTTCGTCAAGCAAGGGCAGGCGTTTTTCCGGACCCACTGCCCAAAAAAGGAAGTCCGCGGGCGGAGCCTGGAATAGTTTGCGGGCGCGGACGCGGCGGATCGCTTAAAATAGTCTTAGGTGGGGATATTGGACTTGGAGGCTCCCATGGAGGATTCCAAGGGTACACCGAAATACGGATGGGACGGTTCGCCGTACAGGCTGGGGCTTTTTCTGGCGGTGACCCTGGGCGGCGCATCCTGGTTGACGGCGTCTCCCGGGATTTTTTTGAGACTTGCGGGTTACACCCTTTTGTTGTGCGGCCTGCTCATGTGCGCCGAGGCCGCCGTCTGGATCTTCTACGTCCAACGGGGCAAGTTCCTCCGCCGCGACAGGATGCTCGCCATGATCGACTGGACGGGCGACGAGCGCGTGCTCGACGTGGGCACCGGAAGGGGCCTGCTGATGATTGGGGCGGCCAAGAAGCTCACCCGCGGGACGAGCGTGGGCATCGACATCTGGAGCGCCGACGACATGCTGAACAATTCCCACGCCGCCACCATGAGGAACGCGGTGCTCGAGGGGGTCCTCAACAGGATCGAGATCAAGGACGAGGACGCGCGGCGCATGAGCTTCGCGGACGCCAGCTTCGACGTGGTGCTGTCGAACCTCTGCATCCACAACATCCCGTCCAAGGAGGGCCGCGACAAGGCCTGCCGCGAAATCGCCAGGGTGCTGAAACCCGGGGGGGTCGCCCTGATATCCGACCTCCTCTTCACGGACCACTATCACCGTGTCTTCGAAGAGGAGGGGATGGCGGTGACGGCCGTGCAGCCGCCTTTTTGGGAAGCCTGTTTCCCGGGCCAAAGGATTTTGAAGGCGGTCAAAGCCTGAATGGATCAGGCGAAGCCCCTCCGGCGGTAAAGGCCATCGCAGGGGAGTTTTTTTTAGGATCTGTTTCATTTCATACTTGACTAATTTGTATTGAATAGACTATTTTGACATTGCAAATCAAAATCATGATCTTATCTAGGAGCCTTTGTGACCCGTTTCGCGCGTTTGGCGGCCGTTTTTTCAGCAGCTACGGCCTTTGCTTTGGGACAGTCCACCCTGATTTGGGCAGGGGAGCAGGGCCAGGCCGCCTCCCTGGACGGCTCATCCAACACCCTCTCGGCCCGCTCCCTGTCCGGCACCGCCGGTGCAGCGGCCGCCTCGAAACCAGCTTCGGCCATGGCCATGCCTGAGTTCACGGTCCAGGCGAAGTCCGAGTACCAGAAGCTGGATGAAGCCCGCGACATGCGGTTGCTGCCCAAGCTCGGCGCCACGGCCTACGGCATGGACCAGAAGGCCCTGCAGGCCCTGCCGCAGGGCGCCAACACCCCGCTCGACAAGGTCCTGCTGCAGGCCCCCGGGGTGTCCTACGATTCGGCCATCAGCAACCCCGACTTCCATGTGCGCAACGAGTACGCCAATGTCCAGTACCGGGTCAACGGCATCCAGCTTCCCGACGGAGTCTCCGCGCTGGGTCCGGTCCTGGAGACCGGCTTTGTGGGCAAGCTGAGCCTCTTGGACGGCGCCCTGCCGGCCCAATACGGCCTGCGCACCGCGGGCGTCGTCGACATCACCACCAAGGCGGATTTCGACCAGGGCGGCGACGTCGACGTCTACGCCGGCACCTGGGGCACGCTCAGCCCCAGCTTCCAGGTCGGCGGCCATGCGGGTTCCACCCAATACTTCTTCACCGGCCGCTACATGCAGAGCCAGCAGGGCCTTGAGAACGCCATGCCGACCGCGGACCCCATCCACGACGGCACGACCCAGGAGAAATTTTTCGGCTACGCTTCCACCCTGTTGGGCGACTCCAGCCGCCTGACCTACATGGCCGGGGCCTTTGTGGGGCAGTTCCAGATCCCCGACGTCAGCGGCGCCGAGCCCATGGGGGACTACGGCCCGGCCAGCCTGGACTCCACCCGGATCAACGACAACGAGTACGACCAGTTCTATTTCGGCGTCCTGGCCCTGCAGACCCATGGCGACCGCGTGGACACCCAGTGGTCCGTCTACTCCCGCTACGCCGCGATCCACTTCGTCCCGGACGTCACCATGGACCTGGCCTACAACGACGTGGCCTCCGACGTGAGCCGCAAAAGCCTGCTCGGCGGCGTGCAGTTCGACGGCTCCGACCGCCTCACCGACGCCCAGACCCTGCGGGTCGGCCTGGACCTGAGCGCCGAGGAGACCCACGTCGACGACGTGGCCACGGTCCTGCCCGACTCCGGGGGCACGATCAGCCCGGACCCCGAGGCGCTGAACGACTACACCCCGAAGCTGGGCGTCAACGCCGGCGCCTACCTTCAGGACGAGTGGCGGATGCTCCAGGACCTGACCTTGAATGTGGGGCTGCGCTTCGACCAGATGGACCAGTTCACCACGGGCAACCAGCTCAGCCCGCGCGTCGCGCTGGCCTACAAGCCCTTCGACGGCACGACCCTGCACGCGGGCATGGCGCGCTACTTCACCCCGCCCATGCAGGCGCAGTCCACGCCCAGCAACCTGGCCCTCTTCCAGAACACCACCCAGCAGCCCGTGATCCCGCAGGACGACCCCGCCCTGCCGGAGCGGGCCACCTACTACGACGTCGGTTGGGACCAGGACCTGCCCGCCGGCTTCTCCACGGGCGTCGACACCTACTACAAGGCCTCGACCGACACCCTCGACGACGGCCAGTTCGGCCAGGCCGTGGTGCTGGAACAGTTCAACTACGCCTACGGCTACAGCGAAGGGGCGGAGCTCAAGCTCAATTTCGCCCGCAGGGGCCTGCGCGCCTACGCCAACGCCTCCTGCGAGACGACCATGGTCGAGGACATCGTCTCCAACGAGTACCTGATCGACGATCCCGCGGAATTCGCCTACACCGCGGACCACTACACGCCGTCCTCGGACTCCCAGAAGGTCAGCGCGTCCTGGGGCGGCTCCTACCATTGGCGCTTCCTCTTCGCGAGCCTGGACGGGATGTACGGCAGCGGCCTGGCCGCGGGTTTCGCCAACGAGCAGAATTCGCCCGCCTACGCCCAGTGGAACGCCGCGGTGGGCGCGTCCTGCGCCCCTTGGGGCGACGGCAAGCCGCTGACCCTGCGCGTGAGCGCCAACAACCTCTTCGACGTCAGCTACATCCTGCGCGAGGCCGACGGCATCGGGGAATTCGCGTCCCAGTACGGGCCGCGGCGGGCGGTCTTCACGGAATTGACCCAGCAATTTTAGGCTTTTTCGCTTCCTTAGCTCCGGACGCTAAGGCTTTTTATTTGCACCTAATTTTCTATTGAAAATAGATTTCATTTGTGGAATATTGGGGCTGTCCCAGGATGGGCGCCGGGCAGGGCCCGGCACGGGCCCCATCCTCCTTTCCGGCCAGCCCCATGTCCTTCGGCCACAGCCACGGCATCATGAAGTCTTTCAGGAGCCTCGACGGCCTCAAGGCCCGGCTCCTCGCCGTGTACGTGCCCATCCTCGCCATGGCGGGGATGGCCTGGGCCGTCGTTTTCGCCTATGACCGCCGCGTCAACGCCGCCGCCACCGCCGCGTCCGGCGCCTCAGCGGGCGTCCCCGTGCTGGTCCAGACCGTCCACCACTACCCCGCCGCCCTGGCCCTGGCCTTTGTGTGCTTCCTGATGGGCTTCCGGCACGCCATGGACGTGGACCACATCGCCGCCATCGACAACGTGACCCGCAAGCTCGCCAACGACGGCCAGCGCGCGGTGGGCGTCGGGTTCTTCTTCTCCTTCGGGCACTCCGTCGCGGTGCTGGTCATGGCCACGGCCCTGGTGGTCGCGGAACTATGGCTGAAAAAGGACCTGATGCAGTACAGCGACATGATCGACATGGTCGGCAGCTCCGTGTGCGCGCTGGTCCTCTACCTGCTCGCGGTCATGAACATCCCCGTGCTGTTGAACGTGCTGAGGTCCTACAAGAAACTCGACAGCGGCGCCATGACGCGCCAGGAGTTCGACCAGGAGATCCAGCAGAAGGGTTTCATGAACCGCTACTTCCGCTGGATTTACCGCAGCGTCCACTCGAGCTGGCAGATGTTCCCGGTGGGCTTCCTGTTCGGGCTGGGCTTCGACACGGCCACTGAGATGGTGGTCCTGGCCGCCACGGCCACGGCCGCGGCCACCAGCGCCCTGCCCCTGCCGATCGCCTTTTTCTGCCTCCTGCTGTTCTTCTCGTCCATGATGTTCCTGGACAGCACGGATTCCGTCACCATGCTCTACGCCTACCGCTGGGCCTTTTCGGACCCCAAACGCAAGACCCTCTACAACCTGTCGATGACCTCCATCTCCATGCTGATCGCCTTCGGCATCGGCACCGTGGAATGGCTGCAGGTGGTGTCCGTGGCCCTGGGGCTCAAGGGCGGGGTCTGGTACTGGCTCAACCAGCTCGACCTGACCACCCTGGGCGTCGCCTCGGCCCTGCTCTTCGTGGTGCTGTGGGCGGTGGCGATGCTGGTCTACAAAAAGGTCAACCATCCCTCCGACGGGCCCGGCCAAGAGGACTTCCGGCCCGGGATGGAGCAGGCTTGAGCCCTGCGCACGGCGCCTCCACCGGGGCTTGAAAGCCCCGGAACGGGCGCGCAGCCGCGTATTGCCATGACCTTTGACTGAAATCAATTTTCAATTGGTGCAAGATTCCAACAAAAACCGTTCTGGGAGCCCCTTTGAGAGCCCTTGTCCTGTGCCTTTTCCTCGGCCTTCCCCTGGCCGCGCACGCCTACGATGAAGTCCCCCAATCCGTGTACGATGCCGGCGGCCAGGACAGCTCCGCCGCGGTTTCTCCGGCGGCGGGCGCGGCTTCATCGGTGTCCCCTTCCGCTTCAGCCTCCGGCACCACCCCTTCCGCCTCCGAGTCCATCGACCTGAGCCAGGTCACGGTGCAGGGAAGGGCCGCCAACCTGGTGGGCATAGCCGGCTCCGCGTCCTGCGGCAGCGTGGGCCAGGCCGACCTCAGTGAACGGGCGCTGCTGCGGCCGGCCGAGGTCCTCGAGGCTGTGCCGGGCATGCTGATCACGCAGCACTCCGGCGACGGCAAAGCCAACCAGTACTTCACCCGCGGTTTCAACCTGGACCACGGCACGGACTTCGCCTTCAGCATGGACGGCGTCCCGGTGAACGAGGAAAGCAACGCCCACGGCCAGGGCTACAGCGACCTGAACTTCATGATCCCGGAATTGGTCAAGACGGTGAACTACACCAAGGGGCCCTTCAACGTCGAGGTGGGCGACTTCGCCACGGCGGGCTCGGCCAATTTCGTCTATCCCACCGTGCTCAAGAGCAGCATCGCGTCCCTGACCATGGGCCAGTTCGGCTACCAGCGCGCGCTGGCGGCCTCCCAGACCCAGTTGCTGGGCGGCAACCTCATCTTCGCGCTGGAGATCGACAACTACGACGGCCCCTGGGACACGCCGGAACAGTTCAAGAAGTACAACGGCTTCCTGCGCTACAGCCGCGGGACGGCCGGCAACCAATGGGTGCTGAGCTATTCGGCCTATGAGGCCTCCTGGTACGCCACCAACCAGATGCCCCAGGACGCCATCGACCAGGGCCTGATCAACTCCTTCGGCAACCTGAGCCCCACGGACGGGGGCGACCGAAGCCGCGATTTCCTGTGGGCCACCTGGACCGGCAAGACCGGGGGCACGGAGACGGACCTGCTGGGCTATGTGGGCGTCTCGCACCTGCACCTGTGGAACGATTTCGAATTCAACCTGCCCTACGCCGGGAACGGCGGGAACGTGGAGACCTACCAGAACGGCGCCTACAGCTCCGAACCGGCCGACGAGGCATTGGCCCAGGGCTTCGCCCAGGACCAATTCGCGGACCCGGCCCTGTCGGAGCAGTTCGAGGAGAGCGACGACCGCACCCGCGAAGGCGCCAGCGCGCGCTACAAGTTCCCCTTCGAGTGGAGGGGGCTGAAGACCCGCAACGAGGCCGGCCTGGATTTCCGCAACGACAACATCATGCTGGGCCTGTTCAACACCGTGGACCGCGACCCCTACGAGGTGGATTCCGAGAACCACGTGGTGGAGACCAGCGCGGCGCCCTACGTGCAGAACACCACCGAGTGGACCCCCTGGCTGAAGAGCGTGCTGGCCTTCAGGCAGGACTTCTATTACATCAACGTCGTCAACGAGACGCCCACCCTGGCCCAGCAGGTCGCCGACGGCGCCGACCCGTCCCGGTTGCCGGCCGACCAGGCCGCCTTCGACGCCGGCTACAACGAAGGGGCGGGCATCGGGTCCAACGCCACCTACCACGCCAGCATGCCCGAGCCCAAGGCCGCCCTCATCGTGCACCCGGAGGGAAGCCCGGTGGAGGCTTACCTTAACTTCGGCCAGGGCTACCACTCCAACGACGTGCGGGAGCTCGCCGGCGGGATCAACCCGCTGGCGCAGGCGGACGGAGAGGAGGCCGGTCTGCGCTATGCCCGCGGCGACACCTACGAGACCACCTTCGCGGTCTGGCGCCTGACCCTGGCCTCGGAGCTGACCTTCGACGGGGACACGGCCGCGAGCGTCACCAACGCCGCCTCCACGCGCCAGGGCATCGAGTGGTCGAACACCTACCGGGCCAAGCCCTTCTATGTCGACCTGGACGGGGCCCTGTCGCAGGCGCGCTTCGACTCGGAGGACACCCTGGACGACCCCGAGCACCCGGGCTATTGGGTGCCGGAGGCCATCGAACAGGTGGGCACCCTCACCGTGGGCATGGACAAGGTCTGGGGCTGGTCGGCCGACGCCCGTGTCCGCTACTTCGGCAGCCGAGCCCTCACCGCGGACAACGCGGTGCGTTCGTCGCCGGACACCCTGGTCAGCCTGCAGATTCTCCGCGACCTGTGGGCCGGCCAGACCCTCAGCTTCGACGTCTTCAACCTCTTCAACCAGCAGGCCGACGACGTGTCCTATTACTACGCCTACGCCCTGACCGGCGTGGACTCGGGCGCCTCCCACGAGTCCGTCATGGCCCATGTCACCGAGCCCCTCAGCGTGCGCGTGTCGTGGATGGACCATTTTTAGTTTGAACCGGACACCGGGGAAGCGCCGGAAGGCGGGATAGCGGGCGCGGGGCCACCCCCTGCCCGCGCTTCCCCCGCAGATTTTGACGCGAACTTCTGATACGATGCGGGTCGCCCTCCCTACGCGGATTCCCATGACGACCCTGTTCTACCTCGGCTTCGCCACCTGCATGGCCACCCTGGCCGGCGGCATCCTGGTCCTGCGCTACCGGCAGAGCCAGCACTACTGCTTCGCCTTCGCCGCGGGCAGCCTCATCGCCGTGAGCTTCCTGGACCTCCTGCCCGAGAGCCTGTCCTTGGGCGGCCAGCTCCACGTCCCCAGCCGCACCCTCCTGCTGGTGCTGCTCGTCTCGTTTTTCCTCTACAGCTTCATCGACCGTTTTTTCCTGACCCACCACCTGCACGACGACGACACCCACGGGCATCCCATGGGCCTCATCGGCGCGGGCAGCCTGGTCGTGCACAGCTGCCTGGACGGCGTGGCCATCGGCGTCGCGTTCAAGGCCAGCCCCACGGTCGGGGCCATCGTGGCCACGGCCGTGATCGTCCACGACATGACCGACGGCTTGAACACCGTGGTGGTGATGCTCAAACACCACCACAGCGCCGCGCGCGCGCGCCTCTTCCTGGTCCTGGACGCGCTGGCGCCCCTGGCCGGGATCCTGGCGGTGTCCTTCATGGTCCTGCCCGAGAGCCTGCTGGCCTACCTGCTGGCTTTTTTCTGCGGGGAATTCCTCTACCTGGGCGCCGGCAGCCTGCTGCCGGAGACCAGGAAACACGGTTCCTTCGGGATCACCGCAGCGATGACCCTGGGCGCGGGCCTGATCGTCCTGCTGACGGCCCTGATTTGAGGAAAGACTTCGCCTTGATCCCTGCCCTGGGCCATACTATAAACGTGCCGGACAGGGCGCCCCGAAGCCGCAGGGGGGGCCGATGACAGGGAAGCCCCTTCAGTTTGGGCTTTTCCGGCTGGGAAAGGGCCTGCCGTCGCCCCTGGATCTGGGCCCCGAAGAAAGCGCCCGTTTGGGCCGCATAGCGGCCCCGCTGCGGGCGGCCCAGTACCTGGCGGGGCGCTGGCTCCTGCGCAAGCTCTGCGCCCTGGCCGCGGACGCGCCCATGGACGCCATCGCGCTGAACGCGGAGGGGGCGCCGAGGGCCCTGGGGCCCGCCGGGATAGCGCTTCCGCGCCTGAGCCTCTCGCACAGCGGCGATTGGGTGGCCGGGGCGGCCTGCTTCGGCCCCTGCGGCGTGGACCTGGAGCGCCGCGGAGCGCGCAGGGACTGGGGCGGCCTGGCGCAGCGCATGGGCCTTCAAGAATCCGTCGGGGAAGCCGGCGTTCTCAAGGCCTGGACCCTTGCCGAAGCCCGCATCAAGGCCGGCGGGGGCGAAGGGCAGGCTCCGGCCTTGGCCGTCTGGCGTTTTGAAAGCCCTGTCTACGCGGGCTGCCTGCTGGCGCCGGCCGGCGTCCGGCCTGAGCCGCACATTTTTGACGGGAGCGGCGCGAGCGACGCCGGCTTCCGTTTGGAAGCGTCCCCCGACTGAACAAGGAGATCCCATGCTGAAGCCCGATATCCTCAAAGCCATGAACGCGCAGATCAACGCCGAGTTCTATTCCTCCTTCCTCTACCTCGCCATGGCCGCCCATTTCGAGGGCGAGGCCCTGCCGGGCATAGCCCATTGGATGCGGGTCCAGGCCGTGGAGGAGCACGGCCACGGTATGAAGTTCTTCGAGCAGATGGTCCAGCGCGGGGCCCAGCCGGTGATGGAAACCCTGCAGGCCCCTCCCGCCCACTGGACCAGCGCCGAGGCGGCCTTCAAGCACGTGCTGGAGCACGAGCAGCACGTCACGGGCCTCATCAACGCCCTGGCGGCCCTGGCCCGCAAGGACGCGGATTTCGCCACGGAGAACTTCCTGCAGTACTTCATCAAGGAACAGGTGGAGGAGGAGGCCCAGGCGCAGCTGCTCCACCAGCAGTTCCAGATGGTGGGGCCCAGCAAGGGCAGCCTGATGATGATGGACCACCGGCTGGGGAAGCGGGCCGGGGAATAGGCGGTGGCGGAAGCGGAGGATCTGGGCCCGAAGAAGAGCTATCCCTGGCGGCGCCTGCTGGGCGCCTCCTGGCGCCTGGCCAGGCCCTATTGGTTTTCCGCCGAGGGCTTCGGCGCCTGGGGCCTGCTGGGCCTGGTGGTGTTCCTGGCCCTTTTGGAAGTCTACCTGTCGGTGCAGTTCAACACCTGGTACAAGAATTTTTACGACGCCTTGCAGAAGTACGACCAGCAGGCCTTCTGGAGCCTGATCCGCTGGTTCAGCATCCTGGCGACCTTCTACATCCTGCAGGGCGTCTTCAACCGCTACTTCATGCAGGACCTGCAGAACCGCTGGCGCCGCTGGATGACCCGCCGCTACCTGGACCAGTGGCTCTCCGACAAAAGCCATTACCTGTGGCAGCTCGCGGACAACACCACGGACAACCCGGACCAGCGCATCGCCGAGGACATCCGCGATTTCACCAGCCAAACCCTGGACCTGACGATCGGGCTCCTCAACCAGATGGTGAGCCTGTTCTCCTTCGTCGCCATCCTGTGGGCCCTGTCCGGGCCGCTGTCCATCCCCCTGGGCGGGGGGCGCAGCTTCTCCCTGCCGGGCTACATGGCCTGGGTCTGCCTGGTCTACGCCGTGGCCGGAACCTGGGCCTCCCACAGGGTCGGCAAGCCCCTGATCGGGCTCAACTACCGCCAGCAGCGCTATGAGGCGAATTTCCGTTTCGGCCTGGTGCGCCTGAGGGAGAACGGCGAAAGTGTCGCCCTCAGCGAGGGCGAGGAGGTCGAGAAGCAGAGCCTGCGCGCGCACTTCGAATGGGTGTACGACAACTTCAGGGGCCTGTTCACCAAGGGCATGCACTTCAATTTCCTCTCGGTCGGCTACGACCAGATCGCCGTCATTTTCCCCTTCCTGGTGTCCGCGCCCCGCTACTTCGCCAAGACCCTGACGCTGGGCAACGTGCTGCAGGTGGTGAACTCCTTCGGCCAGGTCAAGGACGCCCTCTCCTGGGTGGTGCAGAACTACCCGACCCTGGCCTATTGGAGCTCGGTGGTGGAGCGCCTGGACGGCTTCGAGGCCGAGATCGGACGCACCAAGGAGATGCACCGGGCGGCCCTGGCCGTGCTGGGCGCTTCGCCCGGGGCCGGCGCCGTGGTGCTGCAGGACCTGGCCCTCTCCCTGCCGGGCCGGGCCGAGCCCCTGACCGCCGCCCTGAGCATGGAGTTCGCGGCCGGGCGTTCGCTGCTCATCTCCGGGCCCTCCGGCTGCGGCAAGAGCACGCTGCTGCGCGCCATGCGCGGGCTGTGGCCCTTCGCCAGCGGGCGCGTCCTCCTGCCGGAGGGGGCCAGCGTCATGGTCCTGCCCCAGAGCCCCTACCTGCCCGTGGGAAGCCTGCGCGGCGCCCTCACGTATCCGAGCCCCGAGGCCGGATTCGACGAGGCCCGCATCCTTGAGGCCCTGTCCCTGTGCCGCCTGGAGCACCTGGCGGCGCAGCTTTCGGTCCGGGAAAATTGGGGCCTGATCCTGTCGGTCGGCGAGCGGCAAAGGGTGGCCTGGGCGCGGGTCTTCCTGCACCGGCCGCAATGGCTTTTCTTGGACGAGGCCACCTCGGCCCTGGACGAGGACAGCCAGGACGCCATCTACCGGGCCGTGCAGAAACAGCTGCCGGAGACCACCATGATCAGCGTGGCCCACACCCAGAACCCCCGCGAGCGCCATCAAGGGGTGTGGGAATTCGGCAAAGGGGCCGCCTAGCCATGGCGCGCAAAAAGCCCGCCCCCGCCCCGCAGAAACCGCGGCGCAGCCTGGGCCAGGTCTACCTGGACATGGACTGGCTGGTGGTGGTCGTCGCCTCCTGGCTCCTGCCCCTGCTGGGCTTCAACCGCTGGCCGGAGACCTACCTCTTTAGCGAGCTTTTTTGGGTGCTGCCCATCGTGGCCCTGCTGCCGCGCTTCTTCCATGAGACCCGCGCCGACGGGCGCCGGAGGCGCGCCTTTTTCTGGACCTGCGGCATCATCCTGTCCGCCGGATCCCTGCTGGACCTGGCCTTCGGGCGCTGGATATTGCTCTTCGGCCCCGGGCCCTACCTGGCGAGCCTGGCTGGAATCCCGGTGGAGGAGTTCATCTTCTACCTGCTGGGGCCCATCGCCATGCTGCTGGTCTATTTCTGGGCCGACGAATACTTCCTGCGCGCCCTGAGCCCGCGGCAACGCCGGCGCGGCCTGGACGCCTCGGCCCTGCTGCGCTTCTCCCCCGGCCTGCTGGTGCAGGCCCTGGGCCTCCTGGTGGCCGGCCTGGCCGCCAAGGCCCTGCTGGGCGGGGTGGGCCCGGCCGTGCCGCTGTACTTCAGCTTCCTGGTCCTGACCGCCTACCTGCCCCTGCTGCTGTTCTGGAAGGCCGTGCGCGGCCTGGTCAACTGGCAGGCCCTCAGCCTGGCGGTGCTCTACACGCTGGTCACCTCCATCATCTGGGAGCTGAGCCTGGGCGTGCCGCTGCGCTGGTGGGCCTACCAGAAGACGGCCATGCTGGGCCTCTGGGTGGGGGCCTGGCAGCGTTCCGTGAACGTGGACCTGCCCATCGAGGCCGTCTCGGTCTGGATGGTGGCCCCCTTCGCCAGCATCTTTTTCTTCGAAGTGATCACCGCCCTGCACCACCATCCGGCCCCCACCCTGGCGGGGAAGCTGTGGGGTCCGGGCGCCTCCGGCGCGGCCAAGAAGAGGCGTCCCAAGGCCCTTTGACAGGAATCCGGGCAGCGCTTAGACTTCCGCGCAGTGGGTATCGGGATCAGGGCGTCCGCGGTTCAAGGGAATCCAGTGACTTCTTTTTTGATTCGTTTTCTCGACCGCCTCTCGGCGCCCTGCCTGCGCGACGGGGACTCGGAAGAGCTGCGCAGCCGCAAAAAAATCTTCGTCATGGGCCTGTTCGCCGCCGGCTCGGTGTCCCTGGTGTGGGGCCTGTCCTACACCGTGCTGGGCCTGCGGGCCTCCTGCCTGGGCTACGGCGCCGCGGCCCTGGATTTCGGCCTGCTGGCGCTCTTCCGCGGCGGCAGGAAGTACCTCCCGCTGCTGTACACCCATGTCGCCGTCAACCTGATCCTGCCCTTCGTGGCCCAGTCCATGGTCGGCGGCATCGAGCGCAGCGGCTGCCTGGGCCTGTGGGCCGTGGTGGCGCCCCTCACGATCCTGGTGCACGAGCTTCCGGGCTCCTGGATCTGGTTCGTGGGCTTCATCGCCCTGCAGTTCGCCTCCATCGCCGCCGAGCCCTTTTGCGCGGCCCACGTCGCGCCCATGGCCCCGGCCCTTTCGCGGCTCTTCCTGCTCTCCAACCTGGCCGGGGTGCTGGCCATCCTCTTCTTCCCCCTGCAGTACGTGGACCACCTGCGCCGGCAGCTCAAGGAACGGGTGAAGCTGCAGGCATTGGACCTCGCGGAACAGCACGCCAACGCCGAGCGGCTCCTGCACAACATCCTGCCGGAGTCCGTGGCGCGCCGGCTCAAGGCCAACGAGGGGATGGTGGTGGACGCCCACGCCGACGCCAGCGTGCTCTTCGCCGACATCGCCGGCTTCACCCGCTTTTCGGCCGAGCTGCCCCCGGCGGAGCTGGTGGAGATGCTCAACAGCGTCTTCTGCCTCTTCGACGCGCTGGCCGAGGAATACGGCCTGGAGAAGATCAAGACCATCGGCGACGCCTACATGGTGGTGGGCAACGTCACCGGCCGCGGGGAAGGGCACCTGGACAGCATGGCCGAGATGGCCCTGGCCATGCAGCAGGTGTTCGCCAACCACGCCGCCGCCAAGCACGGCCTGGCCCTGCGGCAGGGCCTGCACTGCGGCCCGGTGGTGGCGGGGGTGATCGGAACGACCAAATTCAGCTTCGACCTGTGGGGCGACACCGTCAACGTGGCCAGCCGACTGGAGTCCCAGGGCGCGGTGGGGCGGGTGCAGGTGAGTTCCGCCGTGTTCGAGCGCCTGGAGCGCGATTTCATCCTGGAGGAGCGGGGCACCATCGAATTGCGCGGCCGCGGGGACATGCGGACCTGGTGGCTCATCGGCCGCCGCGCGGGCGCGGCCTGAGCGCCCCCATTTGACACCCGCGTTCCCAAATGCTATCCTCGAGCCTTCCATGATGAAACGCCCCTCAATTTCCGTGCTTTTCCGCGCCGCCAGCCTGGCCCTGGGCCTTTCCGTGGGCCTGTGGGCGGACGACGTCAGTCCGCCCCCCCTGGTCAATCCCGACGCGGTTCCGGCCGAAAACCTGCCCAGCAGCCCCACCGAAGGCCTCGGAAGCGTCCCCACCGCGACCGAAGGGGCCTCGGGCGTGGACATGAACAGCCTGGCCGCCAGCAGCGTGGCCGCACCCACCATCAGCGACGACCAGCAGATCAAGAACGCCATGGACATGTCCATGGAGCTCTTCCACGCCGAGGATTACGAGGCCTGCGTGAAGGCCACCACGGCCATCCTGGACCGCTACCCCAAAAAAAAGCTGTACTGGGTGCTCTACCTGCGGGGCCTGTCCCAGGAGCATGAGGACCACTACCAGCAGGCCCTGGACTCCTACGCCCTGGTGCTCAAGCAGGCCCCCCACACCACCTACGCCGACGCTGCGGACTTCCGCCTGGGCCTGTGCCAGATGAAGCTGGGCGAGTCCATCGAAGCCGAATACACCCTGCGCGACATCATCGAGAACAACCCGCACAGCCAGTACCGCCTGCAGGCCTACATCCACCTGGGCAACCTTTACCGCAACAGCAAGGACTGGGACTCCGCCGGCCGCGTCTACCGCGACCTCATCCGTTTTTACCCGGATTCGAGCTGGGCCTGGACCTCCCTGATGTACCTGGCGGAGATCAAGGCCCACCGGGGCGACGACGAGGGCGCCGAGCATGTGTACGAGCTGCTCCTGCGCAATATCCGCGTCCCCGACATCCTGCGCGCGCAGGCCCTGCTGAGCATGGGCGACCTCTACATCTCGGACCAGGAGTGGCTGGAGGCCCTGCAGGCCTACCGCCTGGCGCTGCGCGACTTCAGCGACGTGCCCGGGGTCGTCAGCACCTGCGACGAGAAGATCCCCATCGCCACCCAGGGCCGCAAGTACAACCGGGTCCCCTACCGCGCCGTGGACAAGGGTCCGCGCGCGGTGACCGAGCAGCCCTTGGACGAAGACTACCTTTTGAAGCAGGAGACGGTCCCGGATCAGTAGGCGGCCCGGACTCCTCAAGGCCGGCGGACTTGCGCCGGCCTTTTTTCAATCGGACCCCAGGCATGGAACATCCCGGCAATCCAGTGGAAGGAATAAAAGACATGGCGACAACGTGGAATTACACCGTTCCCGTGGGCGGGGCCAAGATCAAGGTCCAAAACGCGCGCCTGCAGGTCCCTGAAAACCCGATCCTGCCTTTCATCGAGGGCGACGGCACGGGCCCGGACATCTGGGCAGCCAGCGTGCGCATCTTCGACGCGGCCGTGGCCAAGGCCTACAACAACAAGCGCCGCATCCATTGGATGGAGGTGCTGGCGGGCGAGAAGGCCTTCACCACCACCGGCGAATGGCTGCCCGCGGCCACCCTGGAGGCCTTCAAGACCTTCATCGTCGGCATCAAGGGCCCCCTCACCACCCCCATCGGCGGCGGCATCCGCAGCCTGAACGTGGCCCTGCGCCAGGAGCTGGACCTCTACGCCTGCGTGCGCCCGGTGCGCTGGTTCACGGGCGTGGACTGCCCCGTGAAGCGCCCCCAGGACCTGGACGTGGTCATCTTCCGCGAGAACACCGAGGACGTGTACAGCGGCATCGAATGGAAGTCCGGCACGCCCGAGGCGGAGAAGGTGTGGACCTTCCTGACCGCTGAGATGGGCAAGAAGATCCGGCCGCATTCCGGCATCGGCATCAAGCCCATCAGCGAGTTCGGCTCCAAGCGCCTGGTGCGGCGCGCCATCCAGTTCGCCCTGGACAAGGGGCGCCGCAGCGTAAGCATCGTGCACAAGGGCAACATCATGAAGTTCACCGAAGGCGCCTTCCGCGATTGGGGCTACCAGGTGGCCACGACGGAATTCCGCGACCGCGTGGTGACCTGGGACGAGGTGGCCAAGGAGCACGGCGGCAAGGTGCCCGCGGGCAAGCTGCTGGTGCAGGACGTCATCGCCGACAACATGTTCCAGCAGCTCCTGCTGCGGCCCAGCGAATACGACGTCATCGCGAGCCCCAACCTCAACGGCGACTACCTTTCCGACGCCTGCGCGGCGCAGGTGGGCGGCCTGGGCATGGCCCCGGGAGCCAACATCGGCGACGAGGCGGCCGTCTTCGAGGCCACCCACGGCACGGCCCCCAAATACGCCGGCCAGGACCGCATCAACCCCTCCTCGGTGGTGCTCTCCGGGGTGATGATGTTCGAGCACATGGGATGGGGCGAGGCGGCGGAAAGCATCGTCAAGGGCATCGAGAAGACCATCGGCAACAAGACGGTGACCTACGACCTGGCCCGCGGCATGGCCGGCTCCAAAGAGATCAAATGTTCGGAGTACGCGTCCGAAGTGATCAAGAACCTCGGCGCAGCATGATGCGCCGCACCAAAATCGTCTGCACCATGGGGCCCGCCACCGAGGACCAGGCGGTCCTCGAGCGGCTCATCGAAGCCGGCATGGACGTGGCGCGCCTGAACATGAGCCACGGCACCCACGCGGCCCACGCCGCCATGATCAAGCGCCTGCGCCTGGCTTCCCAGCGCCTGGGCAAGCTCGTGCCCATACTGCTGGACCTGCAGGGGCCCAAGATCAGGGTGGGGAACATGCTGGGCGGGCGCGTGGAGCTGAAGGAAGGCTCCTCGGTCCTGCTGGTGACCCGCGAGGTGGAGGGCAACGCCGACCGGATCTCGACGAGCTACCTGAAGCTGGCCTCGGACTGCCGGCCCGGCGACCCCATCCTGCTGGATGACGGCAAGCTGCGCCTGCGGGTGACGGCCATCCAGGGCGTCGACGTGAAGGCGCGCGTCGAGGTGGGCGGCTGGCTCAAGAACCACAAGGGCATGAACCTGCCCGGGGTGAGCCTCTCGACCCCCTCGGTCACGGCCAAGGACTTCATCGACCTGCGTTTCGGCCTGGAGCAGGGCGTCGACGCGGTGGCCCTCAGCTTCGTGCGGCATCCCGAGGATGTGCTGAAGGTGAAGAAGTTCATCGCGGCCCGCGGCCATTCTACGCCGGTGATCGCCAAGATCGAGAAGCCCGAAGCCCTCGACCAGCTGCGCGCCATCACGCGCGCCTCCGACGGCCTGATGGTGGCCCGCGGGGACCTGGGCGTGGAGATGGACCTGGCCCAGGTGCCGCTGATCCAAAAAGAGATCATCACCATGGCGAATCTGAACAAGACCCTGGTGATCACCGCCACCCAGATGCTTGAAAGCATGACCGAGAACCCCAGCCCGACGCGGGCCGAGGCTTCCGACGTGGCCAACGCCATCCTCGACGGGACCGACGCGGTGATGCTGTCGGGCGAGACCGCGGCGGGGAAGTACCCCGTGGAAGCCTGCGCCACGATGGCCCGCATCTGCGCCATCACCGAGGCCTCCACCGGCTACCGCAACGGCAACCTGGAGCGCCTGGCCCAGCACACCGCGGGCAAGCGCAGCGTTTCCGAGGCGGTCTGCTTCGCCGCCCGCGCCGCCACCGAAGACTTGAGGGTGCGGGCCATCGTCTGTTTCACCAAGACCGGCGCCACCGCCCGCTATCTCTCGAAATTCCGTCCGGAAGTGCCCATCTACGCCTTCACCCCCCGCAAGCCCACCCTGCACCAGTTGGGCCTGTACTGGGGGGTCACGGGGGCCTCCGTGCGCCCGGAAAAGGACATGGACCGCCTGTTCAAGCGGACCTGCGACTACCTTAAAAAGGAGAAGCGCGTCTTCAAGGGGGATCTTTTGGTCATCCTGTCGGGCACCCCCTTGGACCTCGCGGGGAGCATCAATCTGTTGAAAATCCATTTGGTGGACTGATTTCATAGTATGAAAAAGACGGTCCTGCCCCTGTGGGCAAGAGGTAAAAACTGTTTAAAAGTCGGCATTGACAGAGTTTTCGCGGCTATGTTATTCTCCTCGTTAAATTCACAACACTGTTCCACCATTCAATCATTCAAGAAAAATTTTCCAGATACCTGCCTGTTACAGCGCCTTTGGGCGCTGGGGGCTATCTGACCATGCGGGGAGCCAGGTTGAGAGGCTTTCACTCTTTCCCAGTGAGCTTGGCGCGCGCCCTTGGGGCGGCGCTTTTGGTGTCCTTTTTCGCCATTTCAGATCTAAGGGCGATAGCAACCACCAACGAACAGCAGATCGCGAATTCGGTTTTCGGCAATCTTTCCACGGACACGGACGTGCCGCCGCCCCCGGCCAATAACTTCGCCCAGCCCCTGCCCATCGGCATGGGCGCGCGGGCTTTGGGCATGGGCGAGGCCTTCACCGGCCTGTCCGACGACATCTCCGCGATCTGGTGGAACCCGGCCGGCCTGGTGCAGACCGAGAAGAACGAGATCCAGTGGATGGGCGGGGACCATGTGACCGACGAAATCGACACCGGTTTCGTCGCGGCCGATTATATGCTGCAAAATCACATGAATTTCGGCATTTCCTATGAGCGGCCCTACAACCCGGTGGGGGCCTATCCCACGGTGATCACGGGAACCTACTTCGGGGCGACCCATTACACGGGCACGGGCGGTCCGACCTCCGTGACCGTCGGCAACAACGGCAGCACGGGCCAGCAGATCGGCTGGTTCAACATCGGCAACACCGCGGTGCAGGCCTACCTGGCCGAGCTCTACCGGGAATACATCAACCCGGCCTTCCAGGACGACACCGTCACCCTCACCTACGCCACGCCGCTGTCCCCGGACAACAACCTGTCCATGGGCATCAACCTCAAATACTATTTCCAGGACGGCGACTACACGGCCAACAACACCCTGCTGGACAAGGTCAGCGGCTATGGCGTCGACCTGGGCGTGATGTACCGCTATCCCATGATGGAGTGGGGCCGCGAGTTCTCCGTGGGCCTCGACCTGCGCGACCTCGCCAGCCAGGTGAACTTCGACAACGGCTCGGGTTCGGGCCGCCAGGAGACCCTGCCCACCACCGCCACCCTGGGCCTGGCCTGGCAGACCAACGAGTACTTCACCCGTCAGGAGCTCAATTTGACGGTGGACTACAGCTACGTGAACGACCCGGCCCTGGACACCGAGGACGACCAGCGCTTCAACCTGGGCGCGGAAATGTGGTTCTTCCGCCATCGCCTCGCGGCGCGCGGCGGCTACGAGATCTACTTCGACCAGCAGGAGAGCCGGCCGACGCTGGGCCTCGGGTTCCGCACCGCGGACAAGCCCAGCAAGGACGGCCTGGGCCTGGATTACGCCTACATGTTCCCGGCCGAGAACGACAAGACGGCCATGAACTGGTTCTCCTTGAGCTACCGCTGGGGAGGCATCACCAAGGCCCCCATCCTGCCCGACGTCAACGTCACCATGGACCCGCCGATCTTCTCCCCGCGGCGCGGCGACACGGCCACCTTCGCCCTGCAGGCCTCCAGCCCCAACGGCATCGACCGCTGGACCCTGAGCATCATCGACCACAACAACCAGGTGGTGAAGGTCTACCAGGACCGCGGCGACCCGCCCGCGCAGATCGTGTGGGGCGGCGAGGACCGCCAGTACCGCCTGCTGCCCGACGGCGAGTACACCTACCTGTTCACGGCCACGGACCACGACGGGGCCACCTCCTCGACGCCGGTGCAGACCCTGAAGATCTACACGCCGCCGCCCGAGCAGGTGGAGCACGACGAGATCGACAAGCTGCGCGGCCTGATCGCGCAGCAGGACGCCTCCGACGAGGTCGGCGACCAGTCGGTGCGCGCAGCGACCCTGAAGGACCTGCAGACGCTCCTGGCCAAGCAGGCCACCAACCAGGACCTGCCGCCCCTGGCCAAGGCCCCGGTGGAGCCGCAGCCGGTGACCCCCTTCGCCGAAGCCAAGGCCGCCGCGGGCAGCTTTGACTACCCCACGGTCAACGACATGCCCTTCCCCAAGACCTCGGTGGTGACCGGCGTGGACGGCAAGCCCGTCTTCCAGGTCCAGTTCAACACCGAGGACGACCAGACCCGCATGATCCTGCGGGACATGGCGGACGTGGCTCGCGTCTCGGCCGGGGACGTGGGGGCCTCGGTGGCCCGCTACGACATCCGCGCCGACTACGGCAGCCGCGAACTCCGCATGGTGGCGCCGGCCTCCTCGGCCCAGGACCTGAACCGGGGCTTCATCACCTGGCAGCAGTTCGTCAACGGCTCGTCCGTGACGCTGGACGGATCTCTGCTGAGCCCCAACTACCCTTAAGCTTCGGCGGGCCTTGGGCCCCACGCGGCCTCGTCCTGGAAATTCAGTGCTTTGCAAGATTCGCGGGAGGTAAGAATGAGCGGCAAAATAAAACGCATGTCCGGCGGGGGTCTGCTGCTGGCGCTGCTCCTTGGCTTGGCGGCGCAGGCGCCGGCTTATTTCGACAAGGGCGGCGTCCTGGGCATGGACGCCCGCCCCATGGGCATGGGCGGCGCCTTCGTGGCCGTGTCCGACCCCGGCACCGACGCCATCTGGTGGAACCCGGCCGGCATGGTCACCCTGCCGCGCATGGAGCTCAGCGGATACTTCGCGCCGCTGCTCAACGACAAGGAAGTCTATTATTCCGGCGCCTTCGTGGCCCCCTTCATGGACGACACGGCCCTGGGCCTCGAGATCAGCGACCTGTACTACAACACCGGCGAATCCGACACCGACTCCTCCGAATACCAGTACATCCTCAGCTTCGCCACGCCCCTCAACGTCGAGAAGACGGTGAGCATCGGCATGAACCTGAAGTACGACGCCGTGAGCTCCGAGGCCTCCGCCCAGTACAACGGCCAGACCATCAACAACGACGAGAGCGGTTTGGGCATCGACCTGGGCGTCCTGTACCAGATCCCCCTGCCGGACTGGGGCAAGCAGGTCAACTTCGGCTTCCTGGGCCAGGACCTCGACACGGTCCTGCATGACCAGAGCAGCGGCGTGGACACCACGGTGCCCCTCCTGCTCCAGGTCGGCACGGCCTACTATCCCGAGCAGAACCTGGTCTTCACCTGCGATTTCAGCTTCTTCAACGACCCCAACATCGCCGGCGAGCCCCTGAACACGCCCCTCTTCGACTCCAGCGGCAACGAGATTACCACCCTGGCGCCGGACCAGTCCCGCCCCCACTTCGGCATCGAGCGCT
>Ga0210388_10000203_pt1 | contig 56717 bp, 57 predicted proteins | sample IncBWC19OmetaG_FD_155485 | JGI IMG/M metagenome (GOLD analysis project Ga0210388, IMG submission 155485) | Forest soil microbial communities from Barre Woods Harvard Forest LTER site, Petersham, Massachusetts, United States - Inc-BW-C-19-O ... | reverse complement strand
CTTAACGCGTTAGCTTGGGCCCTGGTGGGGTCGAATCCGCCAAGACCTAGTGTGCACCGTTTAGGGCGTGGACTACAGGGGTATCTAATCCCTTTTGCTCCCCACGCTTTCGTGCCTGAGCGTCAGTAACTGTCCAGGAAACCGCCTTCGCCTCTGGTGTTCCTCACGATATCTACGCATTTCACTGCTACACCGTGAATTCCGTTTCCCTCTCCAGTACTCTAGCCGTGTAGTTTGAGGTGCAATTCCGAGGTTAAGCCTCGGGCTTTCACGCCTCACACACACGGCCGCCTGCGCACCCTTTACGCCCAGTGAATCCGAATAACGCTTGCAGTCTCTGTATTACCGCGGCTGCTGGCACAGAGTTAGCCACTGCTTCCTCTCCAGGTTAAGTCAGGCTTTGAACTATTAACTCAAAGCGTTTCTTCCCTAGTGACAGAGGTTTACAATCCGAAGACCTTCATCCCTCACGCGGCGTCGCACCATCAGGCTTTCGCCCATTGTGAATGATTCGAAACTGCTGCCACCCGTAGGTGTCTGGACCGTGTCTCAGTTCCAGTGTGGCTGATCATCCTCTCAGACCAGCTACCCGTCTTAGCCTTGGTGAGCCGTTACCTCGCCAACTAGCTGATAGGCCGCGAACTCCTCTCCTAGCGCCAGGCCTTGCGGTCCCTAGCTTTGGTGTGAAACCCATGCGGGCTTCAACCGTATGGGGTATTAATTCGCCTTTCGACGAGCTATTCCCCACTTGGAGGTAGATTGTTCACGTGTTACGCACCCGTTCGCCACTGCTTTTCCAATGTATTGCTACACAGGAAAAACCGTTCGACTTGCATGTCTTAACCACGCCGCCAGCGTTCATTCTGAGCCAGGATCAAACTCTCCGAAAAGAGTTCAAAACCTAGTGATTCGTTTGAACTACTTGATTGATGCCGGCCGAAGCCGGCATCGCGTATCTCTTGAATGTTGATTGGGGGTCCCAATCAATCGCACAAAGTAAATTTCAAAGAGCGTCTTCCCATGAGGGAAAGATGTCCACGACATCGACTTCAATTTGCTCCGTCAATACTTTTTCCGAAAATTTTTCTAAAAAAACAAAAGGAGCAACAGTCGCTTCACCGAGGCTTCTCTCACTCACCCGCGTTTCAACACCGAGCGTTGAAAGAAGGGAGCGGTGAAAGTGCTAACTCCAAACCGGGACTCAAGTCCTTTTTTACGGATTTGCAACAATGCGGCTCTCGTCGTTACCAATCAATGTCTTACGATAAAAATTTGCCGGCCTGAAGCGGGCGGTTTGGGCTGGCCAGGCCGGCCCGTTTCCCACGCCGCAGATCAACCGGGACTGCCGCAGGCCGATTGTATCCATAATTCAAATACAGTGGCGCGGCTAGCCGCGCGGGGAACGTCAGCCAGAGCCGCCGGGTGAAAGCCAGTTCACTCGGCCGGCAGGCGCTTGATGCGTTCCTTCAACGGCGGGTGGGTGGAGAAAACCGCCCGCTTGGGCCCGGCGGCCGCATTCGCCTGCAGCATGAGCAGGGTGGCCCGCAGGCCGCCCGGGGTGTAGCCAGTGACCGCGGCCAGCGCCCGGCCGCCCTGGTCCGCCTCGTATTCCGTCTTCGGGTCGAAGCCCTTCTCAAACAAGGTCTTGGTGACAGAGTTCACCGCCTCGCTGTACTTGGCAAAATCGTCGCTTTTCATCGCCGCGAGGTCCGACACGCCGGAAAGCAGCTCCCCGCGCTCGATGATCTTCAGCGCGTGCCGGCGGGTGACATGCGTGATCTCATGGCCCAGCACGCCGGCCAGTTCGTCGTCGTTGTCGCCTACCAGGTCGTAAAGCCCCTTGGTGATGAAGACGTAGCCGCCCGGGGCGGAGAACGCGTTGACGGTGTCCGAATTGAGAAGGCCAAACTTGAAATCGAGCTCCTGCCGGTCGCAGTAGCGGGCGAGCGACTTGCCGACAAGGTTCACGCGGCGCGTGGCTGCGGCGTCTTTCCACAGTCCACCAAAGTGCGCGACAATCTCGATGGCGACCGAGCCACCAATGGAGCTTTCTTCCTTCAAGCCGATGCCAGCCGTGCCCTTGACGATCTTGCCGGCGTCCTTGGCAGCCTTGAAGGGGTCGAATCCGTTGAGGCTGAACTGCGCGAGCCCCACGCCGGCGGTCGCGGCCAGCACGAGCACCACCAAGGCGGAACGGGCGCGCTTCATTTGTATTCCCCCAGTTTTTTCGTCTGCAGGTATTCCGTCACCGCCGCGTCATTGACCTGCGCGCTTTGCTGTTCGACCCATTCGACATCGGCCTTGGCCTCGCCGAGGCCTTTTTGGTCGCCATAATTTTTGGCCACTTCGTCGAGGGGCCGCGCGGCGATACTGGCGGTCGTCTCCGAAGCGGTCGCAGGCAAAAAATCCGTCTTGGGACTCGCCGAGGGTTTTTTCTCGGCCACGTTGCCCTGAAAAATCCAGCCACGGCTTTCGCCCGCGGAGACCAGCAGCCAGGGGCCGTTAACCTGTTCCACGCTCAACTCGGCCGCATAGCCGATCTTGGCGACGGGATGCGACAGCGGCCTGGGTTCCTCGAGCAGGGCTGTCTCGAGCTTTTTCGTAAAGGCTTTGTCGCCGGCTTCGTAAGCCAGCAGTACCGGCACACAAAGGAGCACGGTGAGGCCGAGCCAGATTCGCGAGTGCTGGTTCATTTCGCGTCCAGTTGGTAAATGCCCTGCCAATCGCCGGGCGGAGGTTTTTCAGTCAGGACCGCCGCCCAGTCAAAGTATTTCGCGACCATACGGTCGCCGGGCACGATTTCGCGGGCGCGGCCGAAAGCCACGCTGGCCGCCCGGAAATCTTTTTCCATGAACCGCGCATAGCCTTCGGCATAGGCGGTAAGAAAGGCGCGTTGCGATTCGCCGAGCTGGGCAGGCCAGCCGACGAGTTCGTACGTTTGCACGGCCTGCTGCTTGCCCTTGACGCGCAGGCGCGCGATGGGACGCACGAGGATCTCGCCACGCATCTGGCGCTCGGTCTCCTCACCGATAAGAATGGTCGTGCCGAATTCCTTGTTGGCACCCTCCAGACGCGAGGCGAGATTCACCGTGTCACCGATGACGGTGTAATTTTTCTTCCGCTCGGAGCCGAGATTGCCGACGATCATGGGGCCGGTGTTGATCCCGATGCGGACGGCCAGCTGCACCCCCTCGCGGCGCTCAAGCTCAACATTCATGCGTGGCAGATGATCGCGGTAGGCCAGGGCGGCCCGGCAGGCGGCAAGCGCGTGATTGGCCAGTGGCTCGGGACTGCCAAAGACACCCATGATGGCATCGCCAATGTACTTATCTAGGTAGCCCCCGGCATCGATGATGAACGGGCTTGTCTCGTTGAAATAAAAATTGACCAGCCGCACGAGCTGCTCGGGCTCCATCTTCTCGGACAGATCGGTAAACCCGGCGAGATCGGAAAAAAAGACGGTGAGATCGCGCTTTTCGCCGCCCAGCTTGATGGCGTCGGGATGATGAAGCAGCTGCGTGACCACCGCCGCCGAGACGTAGCTGCCGAAGATGGCCTGAATCTCCCGTTTGCGGCCCTGTTCGTTGAGAAAATTCCGACCCGTGACACAGAGCAGCCCCAGGACCACCCCCGCCAGCGGCGAGGTCGGCGCCAGCCACAAGCCATGACCGAGGCCAAGATAGCTGCCGCCGAGCGTGGCTACACCCAAGAGGCCGGCCAGTGCGGCGGTCAGGCCCAGCCGCGGCCAGCGCCAGCCAGCAGCAAAGATCATGGCGCCCAGCATCAGGGCCAAGGAGAGCATCGCCGACCGCGGCACTTCCCGAATGAAACCGCGGCCGACGGCATCCGCCCAAGCAGTCCAATGCACGAGCACACCCGGATCCTTCGATCCTACCGGTGTCGCCACAAGATCGTAGGCCGAACTGTAAGTGCCCGCCGCGTTTACGCCGACAAAGACGACCTTCCCGCGCACTTTTTCAAAGATTCCGCCATGCAATTCCGGCGCCTCCGCCAAGCCGGCGGTCACTGCCTCCGGCGTGTAATCAGGATGCGCCGAGCTGATTTTTCCCAGGATCTCATAGCCCTGCTCGACGAACGCCGCCGCCGGCAGCACCGGCACGCCAGCCTGCCGCAAGGCTCCAAGCCCACCGTACCACCGAAGTAATGGCGTGTGGGTCGGAACCGATTTCCGGGCTTCTCCGCTGGCCCGTTCCGCCAGGGAATTCGGCCAAGGATAGGTGCGAATCACATTATCCTCATCAAATTTTGCATCCACCAAGCCAACCCGATCAGTCAGTCCGGCATGCCGGGCGCCAAACTCACCCGCCCAAAAAACGGGTCCTTTGCCGGCCAGCCCTCCAAGCACAACCTCGGGACACGCCGCCGTATAGGCCGCAAAAATCGCGTCATTTTCAGCCTCTTCCGCCGGTTCGAGAAAGATGAAGTCCAGTACCACCCGTTGGGCTCCGGCTTGGTGCAGCCCCGCCACCATGGCGGCAAAATAGGTTCGGGGCCAGGGCCACTTGGCCGAATAAGGGTCGCGGGCAATCGCCTCCAGCGAGAATTCATCCACCAAAACCAGGGCGGAATTCGTGGGGACAGGCCGTGGGCGCCAAGGATGCTGTTCCGCCCAGTCAAAAAGTGCCCAGTCGACATATTGGCTGCGGCCGGATAGGTGGAAAGCGAGCAAAACCAGCAGTCCGATCCCCCCAATCGCCAGGTTGACCTGCCACCCCCTTTTCATGGGCAAAATCGAGCTAAAATCGACGATTTTTCCACTCTGGAAACCCTCAAAAAGTTGCAGAAAATACAGCGATTTTGAGCCATTTTTGCTGTTTTTATGTGTGTTTTGGCCTTTTTTCGATGAAAATTCAAAGATTGCTAGTTCATGAGTTTTTATTTTGAACGCCAAGCACAGAAACGCCACTAACCCACGTCCTGCAATTCAACCAAGGCCCGTTTTGGACTTAAAACAAATCAAACAGATCATCGATTTAATGAAGCGAACCGACCTGACCGAGTTCGCGATCGAAGAAGAAGGGTTCAAGCTGAAGATTTGTCGCGGCGCGGATGGGATGCCGACAATATCCAACGGACGGATGCTCACTACGCCGCCCATGATGGTGGAAGCTCCGGTTGCCACTGTCCCTGCCGCCCCCGCCGCCACCCTGCCTACGGCGGCTGTGCCGCCCCCGCAGGATGAACCGGGCATCACTTACATAAAATCCCCAATGGTAGGGACTTTTTACCGCGCGGGTTCGCCGGAAAGCCCGCCCTTCCTCGAAGTCGGCGCCAAGGTCGAGGAAAAGACCGTCGCCTGTATCATCGAGGCGATGAAGATCATGAACGAAATCCAAGCCGAAACCAAAGGCACGATTGTCGAAATCCTCATCGAAAACGGCCAGCCGGTCGAATACGGCCAGCGCCTCTTTAAAGTCAAAGTTGGCTGATCAGCCCGACGATAGCCATTCGGATGGGCCTTCCGTTGGGCGCATCGGTGGCTGGTAACCGGTTTCTTTTTTTCGATGATCCAGAAAATACTTATCGCCAATCGCGGTGAAATTGCCTTGCGCATCGTGCGCGCCTGTCGTGAGTTAGGCATAAAAACATTGGCCGTTTATTCCGAGGCCGACGTACAGTCTTTGCACGTCCAGCTGGCTGATGAAGCCATTTGCATCGGCGGACCAAAGAGCGCCGATAGCTATCTCCGGGCCGACCGCATCATCAGTGCCGCGGAGATCGCTGATGTCGACGCCATCCATCCCGGCTATGGTTTCCTGTCCGAGAACGCCAAGTTCGCTGAGCAGTGCGAATCCTGTAATATCAAATTTATCGGACCCAAGTCCAATTCCATTAAGATGATGGGCGACAAGGCCGTGGCCAAACATACCGTCCGCAAGGCCGGCGTGCCCACGGTGCCCGGCAGCGATGGACCGGTGGACAACGAGACCGAGGCCGTCAAAACCGCCCGCAAAATCGGCTATCCCGTCATCATCAAGGCCGTAGCCGGCGGCGGCGGACGCGGCATGCGCATCGCCCACAACGACGTCTCCTTCGCCAAAGAGTACCATGTCGCCCGCGGCGAGGCTGAGAAAGCCTTCGGCAACGGCGCGGTTTACATCGAGAAATACATCGAAAAGCCGCGCCACATCGAGTTTCAGATCCTCGCCGACAGCCATGGCAAGATCCTCCACCTGGGCGAACGCGACTGCTCGGTCCAGCGCCGCCACCAAAAGCTCATTGAGGAGTCACCCTCGCCTTTCCTGACCGCCGACCTCCGCAAGCGCATGGGCAAGGCCGCCGTCCGCGCAGCCGAGGCAGCCGACTACGAAAATGCCGGCACCATCGAATTCCTCGTCGATGCCAAAGGCCATTTCTACTTCATCGAGATGAACACCCGCATCCAGGTTGAGCATCCCGTGACCGAAGAATGCACGGGCATTGACCTGATCAAGCAGCAGATCCGTGTGGCCAATGGTGAGAAGCTCGATTTCGACCAGAGCGACATAAAGTTCGAGAAGCATGCGATCGAGTGCCGCATCAACGCTGAGGATCCCGCCCGCAATTTTGCGCCCTCACCCGGCGTCATCGGCCTGTATTACGCGCCCGGCGGCCACGGCGTCCGCGTGGACTCGCATGTTTACAGCGGCTACATCATCCCGCCCTACTACGATTCGATGATCGGCAAACTCATCGCCTTCGGTTCCAACCGCAAGACCGCCCTGGAGCGCATGTACCGTGCCCTGAGCGAATATCTCATCCGCGGCATCAAGACCACCATCCCCCTCCATAAAGCCATCATGAGCGACCCCACCTTTATCGAGGGGAAGGCCACCACGGCCTATATGGAGGATTTCCTGAGCCGGACGCCGCCGGACCTCTTTTCCTGAGTTCCGGCGCCCGTGCGCGGGCGCAATTTTCGGCATCTCTTTACCGACGGCGGCTTGCCCCGCGGGGCGGATGTGCATTAAATGCAATTCGTTGCCATGCAATCGCCGGAATTTCCCACCACACTTGACGACCAGCCCGCACTGGGGGAGATCCAAATCAATCATAATGTCGTCGCCAGCATCGTCCGCCTGGCCGCACTCCAGGTCAAAGGCGTGGCCGGCGTCGGTGGCGGGCTGGTGGACGGCCTGAGCGAACTTTTTGCCAAACGCGAATCAAGCCATCGCGGGGTCAAGGTCAGCGAGGACGGCCCGGACACCTACGCGATCGAACTGCGTCTCGTCGTCGCCTACGGCTCCGACATTGGGAAAACCGCCTGCGACGTACAGGTCTCGGTGCGCAAGCAGGTCATCGCCATGACCGGCAAAAATGTCTCCCGCGTGGACGTCATCATCGAAGGCGTGCGCCTGCCCTCCGACATCGCCAAAAACGACGGCCGCTCCGACGACCTCTGGCCCGAGCCTCCCGCCACGGACTGATGCGCCCATGAGCCTCGCCCTGTTCGCCTTTGGCCCCGACTTTCCCGTCGTCCTCGCCGCTGCGATCACAGGCCTGATTGCACTGTTCCTGCTCATTTTGATTTTGCTCTGCCAGCCCACCATGCTCGTGCTTGGCACCAGCGAACGCGGTCGCCTGACCATTTCGCGTCATGCTTTGCATCGCATCGTCGAAGCCTGTTGCGAGCAGGTCAAAGGCGTGGCCTCGGCCCGGGCCTTGGTGGTGCGCAGCCGCGGCCGGTTCAACACTGAAGTCCGTCTCAAAATCCGCCCCGACGCCAAACTCGACGCCATCCAAGGGTACCTCACGGATGAAATCACCGATATCTACCGCCGGAATCTCGGCCTCAAGGAAGTGGGTCCCATCGAGGTGAAAATTGTCGGCGTGGTTGACGGGCACGCGGATTTCTAGGCCCCGCGCGGCCTCGCCAGCGCAAGACAGGCCCACTCGCCCAGCACGCGTGACCCGGCCGCCCAGCCCGGTGCAGCAGCGGCAAACGCCGCCCGGACCTGATCGAGTTCATGCGCCAGGATGCCGCTCAAGACCAAGTCGCCGGCCGGAGCCACCGCGCCCGTGAGTTCGCGCGCGAAGCGCATCAGCACATCAGCCTGGATATTCGCCAGCACCAGGGCGGCCTGCCGCCCGGCCAGACCGCCGGCCAGATCGCCGGTAAAAAACTTCACCTGGCCCGCGAGCCCGTTGAGCACGGCATTTTCTTCGCTCACCCGCACCGCCTCCGGATCGTTGTCGAAGCCGGTGACATCGCGAAACCCAAGCCGGGCGGCCGACAACGCCAGAATGCCCGAACCGCAGCCGGCATCGATGATCGGTGCGTCCAACGGCCGTCTCTCCGCAAACGCCACCAATCGCTCGCAGCACAGCCGGGTCGTCTCGTGATTGCCCGTGCCAAAGGCCAGCCCGGGATCCAGCCACAGGACCGCCTCGTCCGGCGGCAGCTTGAAAGTCTCGCGCTCCCAGACCGGCACCCAGTGCAGCCGGCCGAACTGCCACGCCTTGAAATGCGCCTTGTAGCTGTCGCGCCAGTCCGCATCCGCCAGCGTGCGCACAACCGGTTCATCCGCGGTGATTTTTCCACGCAATTCCGCCCATGACGCGCATGCCTCCGCTTCATTCGGAAAAATGCCCGCCACCCACGCGCGTTTCGCCAGCGCATCCTCGAGCACGCTCCAGTTGCCCGCCCCCAGCTCGAGCAGCACGCCCTCGACGGCATCCGCCGCATCGGCGGAAATCCCGGCCTTGATTTCGACCAGGCTCATGACCCGCCTGTTTCGGCCAGCTTCGCGATCACCGCCGGCAGCAGCGCGTGCTCGGCCGCATGCACCTTTGCGGCCAGCGTCTCGATTGTATCCGTTTTTTCAATACAAACTGACGCCTGCCCGATGACCGGGCCGGCGTCCACCTCGGGGGTCACATGGTGCACGGTGCAGCCGGTCGTCCCCCCACCGCTCCGCAGGGCCTGCCCGATCGCGTCGAGCCCGGGAAACGCGGGCAGCAGGCTCGGATGCAGGTTGATGATTTTGCCGGCAAATGCGTTTAAAAAGCCGGGTTTCAGCACGCGCATGAAGCCGGCCAGCACCACGAGGTCGGGCCGCTCCGCGCCCACCGCCGCGATGAAGCGCCGCTCGCCCTCGCCTTCGAGCTTGGTCTTGAACGGCGCGGGATCAACGAATTGCGCGGACACGCCGAAGCGCGGGCCGAGTTCGAGGATTTTCGCCCCGGGCTGGTCTGAAAAAATCGCCGTGACGCGCGCGCGGCCCAGCCGGCCGGCGGCCTGCGCCTGCAAAATGGCCTCGGCGTTGCTGCCGCGACCGGAACCGAGGATGACGACCCGCATGAGTTTCAGATTTCGCCCGCCGCCTTGATCCTGGCGATGAGATTCGTCGTGCTGAAGCCGGGCAGAAAGGGCAGGAACTTGATCCTGGCGCCGGCTTTTTCGAGCGCCGCGCGTTCACCGGGATCGAGTTTGTCGAGCGTGTAGTCACCGGCCTTGCAATAGATGTCGGGCTGCAACGCCGCGATTTCCCGGTCCAGCCGCTTCCGCCGGAAAATGATCACACCGTCGACCGACGCCAGCTGCCCGAGATTGTAGGCGCGGGAACGCTCGTCGAGAATGGGCCGGAATTTCCCCTTCAACGCCTTCACGCTCCGGTCGGAATTGAGTACGACGAACAGTTTGCCTTTCCTGCCGGCCAGCCGGCGGACTGCGGCCAGATACGAGGTGTGCCCCGGGTGCAGGAGGTCGAACACCCCGTTCGTGAGCACCAGTTTTCCACCGGCCCGGCGCAGTTTTTTCCGCACCGCCGCCGCCTGCCTGAGCGACATCAATTTTGGGGTGGTCAGCTTCATCTCAAACCGGCCGGTTCAAAAAAACTTCTTCGCCTTTTCAAAGAAACTGCGGGCGACGGGCTCGTCGGCATCGCCGCTCAGGCGCGCGAAGTCCTCGAGCGCCTTGCGCTGCTCGGCCGTGAGGCTGCTCGGCACCTCGACATGCACCCGCACGAGCTGGTCGCCCTGTCCGCCGCGCAGGTGCGGCATGCCCTTGGCGCGCAGGCGGAAGGTCGTGCCACTCTGCGTGCCGGGCGGGATTTTAAGCGACACCTTGCCGAAAAGCGTAGGCACCTCGATGGTGCCGCCGAGCACGGCCAGCGTGAACTTGATCGGAATCTCGCAAAAAAGATCGTCCCCCTGGCGCTCGAAGATTTCATGATCGGCCACACTGAGCACAATGTAGAGATCGCCGGCGGAGCCGCCCTGCACGCCCGCCTCGCCGTTGCCGGCGGAACGAAGGCGCGAACCGGTCTCGACGCCGGCGGGGATGCGCACGTTGAGCTTGGTCGTCTTCGCGACGCGGCCCTCGCCGCGGCATTGCGTGCACGGCTTCTCAATGCGTGTGCCGGTGCCACCGCAGGTGGGACAGGCCTGGGTGAAGGTGATGATGCCACCGGAACGGCGGATCTGCCCGGCGCCGCGACAGGTCGGACAGGTGACGCGCTTCGAGCCGGGTTCGGCGCCGTTGCCGTGGCAGCGGTCGCATTCGACGAGCTTGCGGAATGAAATCTCCTTTTCCACGCCGCGCGCAGCCTCTTCGAGCGTGATTTCAAGGTCGTAACGCAGGTCGGCACCGTCGCGCCCCCCATCGCGGCCGTTGCCGCCGCCGCCGAACATTTCCTCAAAAATGCCCCCGCCACCTCCGCCACCACCACCGCCGAAAACTTCGCGGAAAATATCGAATGGATCATGGAAGCCGCCGCCAGCCGGCCCGCGCGGGCCGGCCGCACCACCCTGCTGGAAGGCGGCATGACCATAACGGTCATAGGCCGCGCGCTTTTCCGGATCCTTCAGCGCTTCGTAGGCCTCGGAGATTTTCTTGAACATCTCCTCCGCCTGCTTGTTGCCGGGATTCTTGTCCGGGTGGTATTGAACGGCCTTTTTCCGATAGGCCTTTTTCAAATCTTCCGCCGAGACGTTTTTCTCGACGCCGAGTAATTCGTAATAGTCTTCCTTCGCCATGGTGTCAGCCGGGCCGGACGCGCGCCGCGGTTGTTAAGCTTTTTTCGCCTCCCCGGCCGGGCCGCTGGAAAGCACGATGCTGGCCGGCCGCAGCAGGCGGCCGTTGAGGGCAAAGCCGGTGCGCACGACACTGAGCACATGCTCGGCCGGCACCTCGGCACTGGGCTGGTGGGAAATGGATTCGTGCTGATGCGGATCGAAAGACTGGCCGGTGGAGGGATTGATTTCCTTGAGGCCATGCGAGGCGAGCGCCGTCTTGAGCTGGCCGAGCACCAGCTCGACTCCGGAGGCCAGCACCTTCGCATCCGCCCCGGGCTGCTTCGCCGCGGCCAGGCCGAGCGCGAGGTTGTCGAGCGCAGGCAGCAGGTCTTCAAGCACGCGCGTGGCGGCAAACTGACGCAGGTCCTCCTTCTCGCGGACGGTGCGGCGGCGGAAATTTTCGAGATCGGCCGAAACCCGCAGGACGCGTTCGTAGTTGTCGGCCGCCTCTTTTTTGGCGGCGGCAAGTTGTGCTGTGAGATCGCCGGACGGGGCCGGAGAGTCGGGCGGAAGAACGTCGGACTGGTCAGAAGCGGTCATGAACCGCCGAATAAACTATTTCTTTGGCTTTTCTTCAAGTGAATCAAACAGGCCCTTGATAAAATTCGTGGTCGTCTTGCCGGTCTCCTGGATAATGCCCCCGGTGCCTTTGGCGACAACGCCCAGGGATTCCAGCAGGGGCGCGGGGATGACCAGGCCCAGCACGTCGCCGGCAAATTTGCCGATGCCGGCCACGCTGAGATCCGCCAGCAGCGGTCCGCTGATTTGCTTGAGATCGGTGACATCGGTGAACGTACGGTTGATGTTCACTGGAATCTCGCGCACCTGCGGCGTGGAACCCGAATAATCGGCCAGGATGATTTTATCGAGCTTCACCACAAGATGTTGGATAAGAAACTGTTTGGGCGCTTTTTTCTGCTCGGGCGCAGGCTTCGCCTCCGGTTTTTGCCCGGGCGTGGCTTCCGATTTTTCCGGATTGGCGCCGAGCACGCCGGTCTTGAAGACCTCGACATTGGTCTGGCCCGCCGCGTTTTTGACCACGGCGATAAGCGCGACGTCAAACAAAGCGTCCCTGACCACCACGCGGTCGCTGAAAATGGAACTGGGCTCAACCGCGGTCCTGAACTGGTTGACGACCACAAAGTCCGGTTGCGGAAACGTGTCGGGATTGTCGATTTTAAGCTGGCGGATGTTGACGCTGGCCGTGAACGGATTCGCGTAAAGGCTCGTCACGGAGGCATTGAAGCCGGTGCGTTTTCTAATGACGCCCGCCACCATCGATGGCAGCAGCAGCACCCAGGCGATCGCGAAGGTCGCCGCAAGCACCATGAGAAAAACAAGCACTTTGAAAAACACATTTCCGCCCGTGGGACGGAAGTGAGCTGAACGGAGAGGGGGTTTCATTTGCTGGGAATGTAAAAGTTTTCCGTAACGAGCACAATAGCGCCGCTGAGCGCCTCAAAAACAAAGGAGCCGGCGCGGGGAAGAAGGACGTTGTCGCCGCGCACCAAGGCTTCGCCCTCTGGCTTGGCGACGCGCAGGCTCCCGGCCACGACACTAAGCAGGCGCGGTTGTTCGCCGGCGGCGATGGAAAATTTTTCGCCCGCGGCCAGGGGCAGGCGACGGATGAGAAACTCCGGGCACTCGGCGATGACCCCTGCGGTGGGCGCCGCCCGCACCAGCGCCGGTCCGGCATCATCCCACAAAATTGAACGGAGCGACTGGGCCACATGCAACGTCCGGGGCTTTCCATCAAGTCCCATGCGGCCCCAGTCAAAGACCCGGTAGGTCGTGTCGGAATTTTGCTGGATTTCGAGGATGAGGCAACCGGCATCAATAGCGTGCAGCTGGCCGCTGCGCACGAGGATGGAATCGCCCGGCACGACGGGAAAGCGCTCCACGTATTGCTCCGCCGTACCGGCGGCAAGGCCCCGTTCAAACTGGTCCCGCGTCACGCCCCGCTTCAGTCCGACGATGAGATGCGCGCCGGGCGAGGTGTCGGTGATGAACCAGTTTTCCGTTTTGGGATCGCCGCCAAGTTCACCGGCCACATCCGCCGGCGGGTGCACTTGCAGGCTGAGCCGCTCACGGCAATCGAGCCATTTCACCAGCAGGGGAAACGGCCGCCCGGCGGGCCAGCCCGGGCCCATGATGGCAGCGGAATGCTTGTGGAGGGCGGCCTGCAGGGTCTGTCCGGCAAGCGTGCCGCCGCAGATGACCGACTGCGCCTCCGGCCGGTCCACGAGGTCCCAGCTCTCGCCGATCGGCCCGCCGGGCGGAAGCGGGCGGCCCAAAGCGGTCTCAAGGGCCCGGCCACCCCAGACGCGGTCAAAATAAAGCGGTTGAAAGCGAAGTAATTCGTCCATTCGCAGATTTCAGATTTTTGTAATAAATACGGGGCCGATTACATTTGACCGCAAAACCGCTTGGCGTGGAATCGCCGGTGCCCCTTCGCGCCACTTCAAATGCCCAAGCCTGCAAGTTCAAACCCAAAGAACACACCGAATTTTTCCGGGCCGCGCCACCGCCCGCGCTGGCTGCTGGCATCCGTCTGCTTCCTGCTCGGCGTGCTGCTCACGGTTGCATTGATCGACTTCCGCCCGGAGCAAAGCTCCCACATGACCACAAATCCGACCGATACGAATCTGGTCGGAACCTTCGGTGCGGATTCCTCATGGTGGCTGCTGTTTCTCATCGGGGCGAGTACGGTGATGATGCCGCTGCTTCTGTTTTGGTCAGCTTATCTTTCGCTGCGTTCCGCGCGCCGCCTGGTTTTCACCCGCATCGTGGCCATGGTGCTTTGCATCGCCACGCTTTCGGGCCTGGCCTCGATGCAGAGCAAGTTTCTGACCACGCCGAAGTTCTTTCCGCACGGCCCCGGCGGCTGGCTCGGCCATGTTATTTATACTGGAATGCTGAAAGACGTTTTTGGCGTCTTCGGCTCGGGTCTGATGCTCGCCAGCGTCTACTGCCTGAGCATGCTCTTCGTGTTCACCCGCGACATCGCGGGCGAGATCGAGCACATCGTCCATTCCTTCAATGAGTGGCGCGAAGACCGGGCCAAGTACCATGCCGACCGCACCCTCGCGAAACGTCTCAAGAAGGAAGCCCGCGCCAAGGAAAAGGGCCTGGCCATCGACGTCAGGCCCACGCCCGCGGCGGCGCCAGCGCCGAAAAAACTCACGCTCCCACGCACGGGGCAGACCAATCCGCCTTTTCCCACCGGCCAGACCAACCCGCCCTTCCCGGCACCTACTCCAGCCGCAGAAGCGAAGCCCGCCAGCGCACCGGCCCCCGAAGCCAAGCCGACGCCGGCTCCCGCACCCGAAAAAGCCGAACCCGCGGAAAAACCCGCCGCAAAGGAAGAAAAGGAAAAGAAGCCTGCCGCGGGCGGCAAGATCGCCCTCAATATCGTCAAACCCGAGGAACCCAAGAAGGCCGCCAAAGCCACCATTCCCCAGCGCGCCGACGATGATTACCAGTTTCCGCCGCTTGCGCTGCTCAAGGAGCAGATCAAGATTTCCGCTGCCAACAGCGAGGAGGAGCACAGGCGCAACGCCGAGAATCTCCTGCGCATCCTTGCCGAGTTTGGGGTCGAGGTCACCCTCGGCGAAATCCACGTCGGCCCCGTCATCACGCGCTACGAAGTCGTCCCGGCCGCCGGCGTGCGCGTCGAAAAAATCGCCGGCCTCGATAAAAATATCGCCCTTGGCATGCGCGCCCAGTCCGTGCGCATCCTCGCCCCGATCCCCGGCAAGGCCGCCGTCGGCGTCGAAGTGCCCAATCAGACGCCCACGCCCGTCGGCCTGCGCGAAATCATCGAGAGCGAAGACTGGGCCGGCGCCAAGGCCGAGTTGCCCGTCGCCCTCGGTCGGGACGTCTCCGGCAAACCGCTCATCTCCGACCTCACCAAGATGCCGCATTTGCTCATCGCCGGCGCCACCGGTTCGGGCAAGAGCGTGTGCCTCAACTCCATCATCAGCTCAATTGTCTACAGCAAGACGCCCAAGGACGTGCGGCTGCTCATGGTGGACCCCAAGATCGTCGAGTTGAAGATCTTCAACACGCTCCCGCACATGCTCATCCCGGTCGTCACCGAGCCGAAAAAAGTGCCTTCCGCGCTCAAATGGCTTCTCCGCGAGATGGAGCAGCGCTACCAGATTTTCGCCAAGGTCGGTGTGCGCAACATCAGCGGTTTCAACACGCGCAAGAAGTCCGCCGATCCCGCCACGCCACCGGCCAGCGAACAGCAGCAGCTCGCCGGCGTCGCGCCCGACGAGATCGAGATCCCCGCGCGCCTGCCCTACATCGTCGCCATCATCGACGAGCTCGCCGACCTGATGATGATCGCGCCCGCCGAGATCGAGACCTCCATCGCCCGCCTGGCCCAGCTCGCCCGCGCCGCCGGCATCCACCTCATCATCGCCACGCAGCGCCCCTCGGTGAACGTCATCACCGGCGTCATCAAGGCCAACCTCCCCTCGCGCATCGCCTTCCAGGTCGCCTCGCAGGTGGATTCGCGCACCATCCTCGACACCAAGGGCGCCGACACCCTCATCGGCCGCGGCGACATGCTCTTCTCGCCGCCCGGCTCTTCGCGTCTCGTCCGCGCGCAGGGCGCCTTCGTCTCCGACGACGAGATTTCCAACATCGTCGAATTCCTGAAGAAAAACGGCCCGCCGCAATTCGCGCAGGAAGTCCAGGCCCAGATTGACCGCGATCCCGACGCCGATGATGAAGAAGGCGAACTCGCCGACGGCGACCTCGGCGACGACGACCAGCTCTTCAAGCAGGCGCTCGACGTGCTCAAGTCCACTCGCCGCGCCAGTACCTCGATGCTCCAGCGCCGCCTGCGCATCGGCTACAATCGTGCCGCCCGCATCATGGAGATCATGGAGGAAAAGGGCATCGTCGGCCCCGAAAACGGCTCCAACCCCCGCGAAATCCTCGCCGACCTGGACAAAGCCTGAGGGCCGACGTCCGGGAGCCGATGAACCTATTGCCGCGCTGCCTTTTGTCCCCGGTTCCACGGTTTTTGAATTCCGCCTTCCCTTAGCCGCCTCTTTTCTTTAGCTCACTCTACATGCAGACCATTGGCGAACGCCTCGAGGAAGCCCGCAAGCGCAAGGGTGTTTCCCTGCGCGAAGCCGCGGAAGCCACCAAAATTCGCGGCGACTACCTGCACAAATTCGAAAGCAACCAGTACGACATCAAGCTACCCGAAATCTACGTGCGCGGCTTCCTCCGCACCTACGCGAATTTCCTGAAACTCCCTGCGGACAAGATCGCCGCCGAATTCAACGCGCTCGGCCATGCTGCCTCCCGCGGGCCCCGCATGCCCAGCCGCGAAATCTACGGCCGCATGGACCTGTCCGTGGCCTCCGGCGCCTCGGCCGCTGCGGTCGAGGCCCAGCCCGAGCCACCTGCCGAGGAGCCTGCGGCTGAATCAGCGCCGGCGCGCCGCCCAGCCCAGACTTTTCGCAGCGGCATGCCGAGTCCCGGCGTGCCCATTGATGTCATTCTTAAAATCGCCTTTGCCGCCATCGCGATCATCGTCGCCCTGCTGCTCGTCGTCTGGGGCGTGAAGATGGCCTTCTCCGGCCCGAAAAAATCCTCCCCCACCATCACAGCCGGCGAGCCCGTCGCTGCACAGCCGCTCCCCGAGCAAACGGTCACGCTCGTCGCGCTCGGTCCGCTCGATGTGCAGGTGAAGCAGGAGCTCGACGGCAAAATCATTTATCGCGGCACACTCGCCGCCGGCGAACGCATGTCGATCGTCAAGCGCGGTGCGATTCTCATCACTTATACCGTGGGCAAAAACCTGCAGCTCGAAATCAACGGCCACCTCTACGGCATGCCGACGACGGGCTACGACCGCGCGCGCATCGAGTAATTGCGCGCCGGTTTTTCCGGGCCCATTGCCACCCTGCCCGTGATTGCGACCTGCAGGCCGTCAACGGTTGGTTGGCGCACAGATTTTTCTCAACGCAGGCCGACCGGCGGACCGAGGATTTCACGCAGCACGATTGCCCGTTTCAGGCTCGCCGGACCGCGCAGTTCCGGCAGCAGCTTTCCGCCCGCACCGGCGGCTGTCCGCGGCTCCCGGTCCCGTCTCAGCGCCGCCACGGTGGCCAGGCGCGACTGCTCCGCGGCTGCGCGCTGGGCTTCCGCCAGATCGCGCGCTCTTTCCTCCGCCTGGGCGTGCGACTGCGCCTGCTGCTCGCTTGCAGCGCGGGCACGCGCTTCGGCGACTTTCTTCGCTTCCGCCATCTGGCGTGCGAGCTCTTGAAAAATATTCCGCCTTTGCTCCGCGGGCGGCCCACCGCGCGCAATCACCGGCGGCTGCGGCCTGGGCCGCGCGTCCGTCTGCGCCCGGCCGGTGCGCTCGGCGATTTTGCGGCGGATCTCCTCCTGCACGCGGCGCGTCCGCTCCGGGGCGTCCGCGTCGGCATCCATCACCTCGCGGGCCTGCTGCTGCGTGTTCACCTTCTTCAATTTTTGCAGCAGGCTCGCCACCGCGATGGCGATGACCACGAAAATCTGCGGATTATCGAACAGCCATTTCATCACGCCTTGTTTTTTTCATCGGGACTCGCGATGCTCGAACGCATGTCGGTGTCCGCCTGGATGTTTTGCATGCGATAGTAGTCCATCACGCCGAGCTTGCCCGAGCGGAACGCCTCGGCGATCGCGAGCGGCACCTGCGCCTGCGCCTCGACGACCTTGGCCTGCATCTCCTGCACCCGGGCCTTCATCTCCTGCTCGACGGCCACGGCGGCGGCGCGGCGGATTTCAGCCTGGGCCTGGGCAATACTCTTGTTTGCCTCGGCCTGCGCCTCCTGCAGCTTCGCTCCAACGTTTTCGCCCACGTCCACGTCGGCAATGTCGATGGAGAGAATCTCGAAGGCGGAGCCCACATCGAGCCCGCGCGCGAGCACGGTCTTGGAAATGCTATCCGGCGACTCGAGCACGACCTTGTAGCTTTCCGCCGAGCCGATGGTGGAGACGATGCCCTCGCCCACGCGCGCGATGATGGTCTCTTCCTTGGCACCGCCTACGAAGCGTTCGAGGTGCGTGCGCACCGTCACGCGCGCCTTCACCTTCACCTGGATGCCGTCCTTGGCCACGCCGTCGATGGTCGTGCGGCCGCTGGCCGGGTTCGGACAGTCGATCACTTTCGGATCGACGGAAGTGCGCACGGCTTCGACCACTGATTTTTCCGAGCCCTTTGTGGCCAGATCGATGGCGCACGCGCGGTTCCAGTCGAGGGCCAGGCCGGCCTTCTGCGCGGCGATGAGCGCCTGCACGGTGGGCACGACATTGCCACCGGCCAGGTAATGCGCGGAAATCTGATCCGTGGTGAGAGTGATGCCCGACTTGACGGCATTGATACGCGCTTCAACCACGAGGCCGTAGGGCACGCCACCGAACCGCATGGCCACAAGATTAAGGATGCCGACAGGCGCACCATTCAGCCACGCCTTCACAAAGACACTAAGGAAGGACAGTACGAGTGCGACGAGAACGACGATGATGACCGCGCTGACGATTAGCACAATTGTAGGGATGTTCATAAATGTTCAGGGTTTAGTGACAATAAGACGGAAATTATCGAGGCCGGTCACACGCAGCCGTTCGCCGCGTGCCACGTGCCCGCTCTGCGAAAACGCCTCGTAACGCCGGCCCTCCACCAGCACATAACCACTCGGCGCGAGCGTTGTCAGCGCCTCGGCGGGCTTGCCCACGACTTCCTCCGGGTCCGCCAGCGGAGGCTGGCTGGTCGAACCAGAGATCGCCTGTATTGCGAGTTTTTGTCCGAAGCGCGTTTTCGGCAGCCAGACGAGCTCGGCATAAAGCGTCCCCGCCACCGCGACGATCGCACCCACGATCGCCAGCAACCCTGCCTGTTCACCGTAATTAGTGAAAGCCATCGCGACCCCACCGATCAGGGTCAGCGCACCCAGGATGCCGAAAATGGGGCCGGGCGTGAACACCTCGAAAAACAGGAACACGAGCCCAAGTAAAAACAGCAGGAGGATGATGTTCATGCGTCCGCCCTTTCCACGATGAGGTTGAAGTCGGAACGGGCCGTCACCACGACCGCCGTGCCGGGGTCGATCACACCCAGAGCCGCCTGGGCCTCATAGCGCCGGCCATCGATCTCGATCTGTCCGGCCGGCCGCAGCGCCGTCATGGCCATGCCGCGCCGGCCCACCAGTGCGCCCACGGTCGCAGCCGCTTCCGGCGCGCCGCCGGCGGCCTGCGCGGACGAGCTGACGGTTGCCCCGATGACAAGCCGGTCCCAAAACCAGCCGCGCGGCAAAAAGCGGATAAGCGCTACAGCCAGCACCACGGCAATCACCGTGCCGAGGCCAAGATTGAGCAGCGGCGCCAGAAAAGCCCCGCCGGAAAAGGTCAGCGGTTCATTCGGCCAGAGATCGGCCATCGACCACACGATCGAGCCGGCCATGAGCAGCAGTCCGACCACGCCAAGGAAACCCGCGCTATGGAAGAAAACCAGTTCGAGCGCCAGCAGCACCGCACCGAGTGCGAAAAAGAGCAGAGGCTCGTGGCCGGAAAAGCCGGCAACGAAGTGCCCGAGAAATACCAATGTGATCAGGGCAATTCCCGCCGCGCCAAACACGCCGAAGCCCGGCGTCTTGAATTCAATGAATAGCGCCAGCAGCCCCAGCCCGATGAGCACCGGCGAAAGCGCATTGAGCCACACGGCCAGCTGCTCCGACCAGGTGACCTCCAGCCGCGTGACTGCATAGCCACCTAGGCCGAATTTTTTCGCCAGCAGGTCGTCGAGGGTTTTCGCCACGCCTACCGCCAGCAGTGGCTGTGGCGGCGTGCCATAGGTCTTGGTCGCCTCGGCGGCGGTGAGCGAGAGCAGCTCGCCCTTGGGCTTGATCACCTTGTCATCGATTTTCAGCTCGAAGTCCTTGTCAATCATCGCCGAAAGCACGTCGCCACGGTAGCCCTTGCCTTCGGAGATGGCGCGGATTTTCGCACGCAGGAAGCTCGTGAGCTTGAGTCGCATGGTATCCGGAATGTCCTGCCCTTCGGAAGTGACCGGCGCAGCGGCGCCAATGACCCCGTCGGGTGCAAACCAGATTTCCTGGGTGGCCGCCGCGATGAACGCGCCCGCGGACATCGCCTGGTTGTTCACATAGGTCAGCGTCGCGGCCGGATATTTGCCGAGCGCCTCCATCATATCGAGCGCCGTGGCAGCCGAGCCACCAAGCGTCTGCATATCGAGCACAACGAGATCGGCTTTCTGGGCAATGGCGTCCTTCAGGCCGCGGCGCAGGATGTAAAACGTCGGGTCAGCGATTTCCTCGCGCACGGGGATGACAAACACCACGGCCTGCTTCGGCGGGGCCGGCGGGGCAGCGTGCACGCCTGCGATGGCCAACGCCGCCGCGAACGCCCCGAGGAGGATCCTGGAAAATTTCCCCGACATGAAACGAGAGCATTAGTCCACCCTCCCGTCGCTGGCAAGCGCCAGCCAGTTACAAGAGACGGCTTTATTTCCACTCCCGCCGACGTCCGCGCAGAAAAAGTCTTTGCGCGCCGCGCGCCGCCCTGATTTCAACAGATGCAAAATGGAGAAAATTTCTTATCTCGGCACGACGTTGCTGCGCTGGCAGGTTGGCCCCTCAAGCTTTCTGGCGCTGCCGGAGCATGGCGCGCGCCTGATGAACTGGAACGTCACGCTGGGCGACGGCAGCGTGCGCGATGTGATTTACTGGCCCGAACTCTCCACGCTGGACGATTTTCACAAGGTGCGCGGGGGCAACCCAATCCTGTTTCCGTTCTGCGGACGCACCTTCGACGGTGGTGACATCCATTTCTGGCGCGCGGACGATGGCGTGCGCCGGCCCATGCCCCTGCACGGGATTGCACGCCAGGGTGAGTTCAAGCTCACGCATGCCGGCGAACGCGGCTTCACGGCGCAATTCGTGCCCGGCGATGAAGCCCAGGCCAGCTACCCGTTTGATTATGAATTCACGGTGACCTACCGCTTCGAGCCGCTCGGGCTTTTCTGCGAGCTTACGCTGAAAAATCTCGGCCCCACGCCGCTTCCATGGAGCGCAGGCCACCATTTCTATTTCACCGTGCCGTGGGGCGACGGGCTCACCCGCGGCGACTACACCATCCGCATTCCGGCGGCCAAAACCTTGCGCCAAGATTTCAGCAACGGCCAGCTCGTGCCCGGGCCGCGTCTCGCCGCCGAGGAGAATCTGGCCGGCAAGGAGCTCATCGACTGCATCCATTCCGGCCTGCGCAGCCGTGAAACGGTCTTCGGCGACAAGACGGGCGCCGGACGCATCATCGTTCGCCACGGTGTCGACCGCGTACCCGCGCCCGAGGCCGCCCTTGTGACCTGGACCTTCGACGACGATTCGCCGTTTTACTGCGTCGAGCCATGGATGGGCCCGCCCAATGCCGCTGGGCACAAAGTCGGCCTGCACCACGTCCCGCCCGGGGGCACCCAGAGCTTTCTGGTCGAGGTGCGCGTGCAATGAACCGCTCGCGCGAGTTGCCAAGCTGCAGGTACCACGATTAGCTTGCGGCGCAAACGTCATCCTTCCTGCCATGGCCACGCCCGCATTGTACCTCTCAATTTTCGACCTCGGCGGCACCGAGCTGCTGATCATCATGGTGGCCGTGCTCATTTTTTTCGGAGGTGAAAAGCTGCCCGACTTTGCACGCGGGCTGGGCAAGGCCATCCGCGAGTTCAAAAAAGCCACCGCGGGCATCGAGGAGGAATTCAAGCGGGCCATGGAAGAGCCGCCCCGGCCCGCGATCCGGCCCACCGTGACAAAAACAGACTCACCCAAGCCTGCAGCCACGGCGATCCCGATCGAAGCCAAGCCGCCCGCCGAGCATTCTGATTTCGAGCACGGCGAAAACTGATCGCCATGCGCGCCGACGAGCCGCCCGTCCCGCTGCCGATCACCGGCGAACTCGATCTGCACACGTTTCAACCGCGCGATATCGGGAAACTCATTCCCGCCTACCTTGGAGAATGCCGCGCCCGTGGAATTTTTTCCGTGCGCATCGTGCATGGCAAAGGCGCCGGGGCTTTGCGCGAGATCGCGCATGCCCTGCTGCGATGCCTGCCGTTCGTATATGGGTTCCGGTCCGGCGATGAAACCAGCGGCGGCTGGGGCGCGACGATCGTGACCCTGCGGCGCGGATGATAGGTGCATGACAGCGGCGCAAACCAGTCCGGCACCTGTCATACGTCACCGCGGGTTTGCCCTGACCGAGACACGCCACATACTGAAGCGGCATGAAAATCTACCTCACCTATGGTTTCGCCATAATGCTCGGAAACGCATTGGTCACCCTCGTCTGCTACCTTCTCGGTTTTCACTCCGATCCGGACAAGGTGCAAACCGCAGGATACATTGCTGCGTTGATCGGACTGGCTATCGGCATCACGGCCACCACCCTCGGCATGCGCGCCAAACGCAACACCACGCCATCCACGGAAGAATTCAGTTTCGGCCAGGCGTTCGTCACCGGCTTTATGATCACATTGTTTGCCGCTCTCCCCAGTGCGGCATTTCATTATGTCTATCTGGCTTTCATCAATCCGGACTTCACCGGCATCATCCAGCAGGCGCAGACGGCCAAGCTCGAAGCGAAAGGACTGAGCAGCGAGCAGATTGAACGCGCGCAAAATTTCATACGCCCGTTCCTGAAGCCCGCGGCACAGGCCGTCTTCGGGATCATCGGCACATTGAGCTGGGGCACGATCATCTCGCTCATCGCCGCAGCTTTTGTGAAACGCCCGGCCTCCCCGCCGGCCGCGACGACCTGAGTCCATCAACGCCACGTTCATAAAACGAAAGAGGCCGGGACTTGCGCCCCGGCCTCTCGCGTTACGGTTTCCGAGTAATTACTTACTCAGACCCCGCTTCCAACCCGCGCGGTAGTCGAAGGCCACGAGGGCCAGCATCATCAGCACCGAGCCGCTTCCGATGAATGCATCGGAATGAGCCCGGGTCACGATACCGGCAGCCATCAGGCCCACTGCGGTAACGACCACCGCGAGTTGGAACCCTACGAGGGTTGTCTGTTTCATGGTTGTTTTTCTATTTCAGGTTAATGGCCGGAAATCCGGCCGCGCATATCATACCCCACTTTTGGCATTGTTAAAATTATTTGTTGTTATCATAACCATTGGTTTAACCTATGGAGCTGCACCAATTGCGTTACTTCATGACCATCGCTGAGATGGGCAATTTCACCCGCGCCGCCGAGCGCAATAACATAACGCAATCATCTATCAGCCAGCAGATTCTGAAATTGGAACGCGAACTCGGCCACAAGCTTTTTCATCGGCTTGGCCGGCGCGCCGTGCCCACGGAGACCGGCCTGGCGTTTCTCGAGCGCGCCCGCCGCATCCTCGCAGAGGTGGACGACGCCACCCGTGAGCTTCGCGATGACCCCACTGCCATGCGGCGCATCACGGTCGGGGCCACGACCACGATTGCGCCCTACCTGCTGCCCCGGCTGCTGGTGCGCTGCCGGAAGTCGCAGCCCAACCTGCAGGTGCAAACCCGCGAAAATTTTCGCGACCAGCTCGCCCATGCGGTCGCGGAAGGCGAAATCGACCTCGCCATCATTTCCCTGCCCGTGAACGACCGGCGCCTTTCCATCGAGGCGGTCTTCAGCGAACCGCTGCTGCTGGTAGTCGGTAAAAAACATCGCCTCGCCGCCCAGCCGCAGGTCACGCCCACCGACCTCGCCGACGAGACCTTCATCCTGACCGGCGATGGCAGCAGCCTGGCCGATCAGATCCGGCGCTTCTGCGGCGACCACGACTTTGAACCCCACATCGGGCACCGCTGCTCGCAGATCGCCACCGTGAAGGCGCTCGTCTCGCTCGGCGCGGGCATCTCCATTCTGCCGCAGATGGTGCGCGCGCCCGGGGATGGCAAATCACTCGTTTACCGGGCCCTCTCCGGCCGGGCGCCCAAGCGCGAAATCCATGTGCTTCGCCACCTGCAACGCTACCAGAGTCGCGGCGCAGCGCAATTCCTCACCGTCCTGCGCGAAACACTCGCTTCGCTTCCCAAAAGCACCGCTTGAACCGCATGGGGGCTGTTTATCTTTTCAGCAGCGCAGCCGTGCCGGCCGCGACCAAAACGCCGCCGGCGATCATGAACCAGGTCGCGGTGGTGACATCGAGCTCGTTGTGCAGGGTTCCATGCACCTCCGCCCCCAATCGTTGCACAGCACCCCGGACGGAACGGCCAAGTTCATAGCCGTGCCAGAAAAGTCCGGTGCCGGCCAGAATGAGGACGAGGGCATTGACTTGGCGCATGGTTTAATTGGCCCGTTCAAGCCTGATCGGCGCGGCCGGCGGCGGCGAGCCGGGATTCACCGCATGCTTGGGCAGCAGGAAGTAAAAGTCGCTGCCTTCGCCCGGGCGGCTGGCGCAGGCGATGGAGCCGCCATGAGTGAGGACGATTTCGCGCGCAATGGTAAGCCCGAGCCCGGCGCCCTTTTTCGGCTGCCCGGGCACACGGTAGAATTTTTCGAAAATGAACGGCAGGCTTTCGGCCGAAATGCCCGGGCCCTGGTCACGCACGCCAAAACGCACAAAAGCGTCGGGCGCCAGTTCGGCATAGAGCGTGATGCCCGTTCCCTTGGGCGAATACTTCGAGGCGTTGCCGAGCAGATTGATGAAAACATGGCGGATGCGGTCGGAATCGACATCCACCGAATCGAGATCAGGCGCCACACGCACGTCGATGGCCTGGCCGGCCGCATCGACGATGGCACGCATTTCGCGAGCCATGTCGGCGAGCAGCGCAGTCACCGGGCGGCGGGCGAGGTGGAGTTGCGAGACGCCGCTCTCGAGGCGGCTGAGGTCGAGCAGGTCATTGAGGATGCGCAGCAGCCGGTCGGCATCGTCGCGCGCGGTCTCAACGAGTTCGCGCTGGGCGGCCGTGAGCTGGCCGAGGTTCTGCTCGAGCAAAAGATAAATGGCCATGCTCAGGCTGGTGAGCGGCGTTTTCAGTTCGTGGCTGACAGTGCCAACGAGGTTGCTCTTGGCATCGTCGAGCAGGCGGAACTTGGTCACATCCTGCAGGAGCAGCGCCGCGCCCCCGAAGCCGGTCACGGAATCGCCAATGGCCAGGATGCGCGGAAGGAAATGCTTGTCCTCGCGGCCAACGCGGAGCGTGACGACCCGGTCATAGCCGGCGGGCAAATAATGGTCGCCACCGGCGAGCACACGCTGGAGCGGCTCGGCCAGAGCGGGCGGAACGCCAGAGGCGAAATCGGGTGACCGCGCCAGCGCCTCCGCGGCAGGATTGCGCAGTTCGTGCGCGCCATCGCGCGAGACGATGAAAATCGGGTCGGGCACGGAGGTGAGCATGGCCTCCATCGTGCGCTGGACGCGGAGCATTTTTTCCGTGGTGGTCTGGCGGTAGGCCCGGAGCTTGGCCGCCATGGTGTTGAAGGCGCGGGCCAGTTCGCCGAGCTCGTCGTCGGAGACCACGGGCACATCGCGATCGAGACGGCCGTCGCCGAGAGCGACGGCGGAATCCTTCAGGGCCTGGATCGGCCGGAGCAGCGAACGCGCCAGGCGGTAGGAAAGATAGAGCGAAAGCAGAATCGCGCTGATCATGGCGGCCGCAAGGAAATCGATGCTGAACTGTGCCAATCCCGAGGCGCTGGCCTCGGCGCGCTGAAGCTCGGCGGAGTCGCGCCAGGTGATGCTCTCGATGGCCTGGAGTGTGGCAAAAAGCGCGGATTCGGTGTCACGCAGCGTTTCCAGTGGCGAGAGCGTTCCCTCCTTGAGCAGACGGTCGCCTTGGGCCACGAAGCGGCCATAGGCCGCATCAAGCTTCTGGATGAGTGGCGCGCGGGCGGTGCCGGAGGAGGCGAGTGCCTGGTCCTGGAATTTTTTTTCGAAACGGGCGCGCTGCACGGCATAGGTCGCCCGCGCCGCCAGGGCATCGCCATGCTGCACCCCGGCGAGGGCCCCATCCATGAGCATGACGGCGTCGCGCATGTCATAGCAGGCCCGCAGGGCCTCGCTCGCGAGCAAGTCCTGCTCAATGGAGCGGGCCAGCTGGCGGCAGGTGTAGATGGCGTAGAGGCCGACGGCGATGAAAAGCAGCAGCAGCGGCAGCAGGCCGAGGTAGAGGCGCGTGCGAAGCATGGCGCGTCACATGAGGCCGAGCTTCTGGCGCTTGCGGTAAAGCGTCGCCGGATCGATGCCGAGAATGCGCGCCGCCTCTTCCAGGTTTTTCGCGAGGCCGAGGACGCGGCGGATGTGCTCGGTCTCGAGATCGGCGATGGGCACGCGTGCGCCGACTGCGATGGCGGCGTTGGGCTGTGTGCGCGAAAAATCCTCGGGCAGGTCGGCCAAGCCGACGGTTTCGTCATTGGCGAGGATGACGGCACGCTCGATGACGTTGCGCAACTCACGCAGATTGCCGGGCCAGGCATAGGCGGCAAAGGCGTCGCGCACCTGTGGTGAGAAGCCGGTGATTTTCTTGCCGATGCGCTCGGCAAAAAACTTCAGGCAGTTTTCAGCCAGGCGCGGCAGGTCGGCAGGTCGGTCCTTGAGCCCCGGAAGCGCAACATTGATGACGTTGAGCCGGTAGAAGAGATCCTCGCGGAAGCGGCCGGCCTTGACCTCTTCGGCCAGGCCGCGGTTGGTGGCGGCGATGACGCGGACGTTGGCCTTGCGGGGCCTGGCTTCGCCCACCCGCTCGTATTCACGTTCCTGGAGCAGGCGCAGGAGCTTGGGCTGGATTTCCAGCGGCATCTCGCCGATTTCGTCGAGAAAAAGCGTGCCGCCGTCGGCCGCGGCGACCTTGCCGAGGGTGTCGACGACCGCCCCGGTGAACGAGCCTTTGACATGGCCGAAAAGTTCGCTTTCGAGCAACTCGCGCGAGAGCGAAGGGCAGTTGACGGTGACAAAGGTGGCGTCGCGCTGCGCGCTGCGACGGTGGATTTCCCGCGCCAGCACGCTTTTACCCGTACCGCTGGGGCCGAGAATGAGGAAGGTGGCGGGTGTCTCCGCAGCCTTGAAGGCAATTGAAAGCGTCTTTTGCAGCGCGGGCTCGGCAGAACTGAGATCGATCTCGGGCGATTCGTCGGCCAGCTGCTTTTCGAGCTGCTTGACGCGCTGCTCAAGAGAGCGGGTCTTGGCGATTTTTCCAAGCACCTGGCGGATCTGGTCCGGGGTGAAGGGCTTGGGGATGAAATCGAACGCGCCCTTGCGCATGGCCTCGACCGCCGCGCTGATGGTGGCATAGGCGGTGAACATCACCACGGCCATGCCGGGCGCGGCCTTGAGCAGCTTGTCGAGCACGTCGAGACCGTCCTCACCGCCAAGGTTGAGGTCGAGGAAGCAAACGTCGAACGACTCCGTCTCAAGCGTTTTCAGCGCCCGCGCGCCGCCTGGCGCGCCCACCACCTCGTGGCCCATCGTCTCAACGGCGATGGTGGTGGTTTTGCGAATACTCGCTTCATCATCAACGATGAGAACACGCATGATCTTGGCGCGAAACTAGCTTTTGCTTCTTGTAGGCCAACCAGAAAAGCCAAGGCGGGGCTACCGAAGGCAGCCCCGCCAGGTCCAGCTTCAACTAACAATCCCGAGGCTCTCGCCCCGGGAATTAAATGATTTTTCCTGCCTCCAGGCTCAATGGAGTCGCGGACGCTTCCGATTCAAAAACAACAGCACCAGCGCAACGGCTGAAAGACAGCCGGCGAGAATGCAAGCGGAGTGACCGGCAAATTCACGGTCGGTTCCCAAAAGCCCGACCGACACGCACACCACGGCAAGCAGGAGAAAAGTAATGGCCCAATTAATCATCATAAGGGTGAAAGCACTGTCTTACTGCTAGCCTCATGCCAACTGCTGATGCACACATCGCTATAGTTTACATGACAATAAGTTAGGATAAAATAATCGGATGCCTGCCCACCCGCCGTCATTGCAGTTTGCGGGCGAACTGCGCGCCGAATTCGGCAATTTGCACACCTGTCATCATCCACTAGACAAGCCGGAAAGTTTCGCAACTTTCGCGGGACAAATCACGTCAGACAGGTCACAAGCAATGACTACTGCATGGATATCACCGACTCGACCGCTCTGGCCGACCTCGTGCGCCAAGCACAGCAAGGTCGCGACGAAGCCCAGCGCGCTCTCATCGCCCGCTATCAACAGCGGATGGCCGGTTTTGTCTATGCCATCACCAGTCGCAGCGACTCCGTCGAGGATCTCACCCAGGTCGTCTTCATCAAAATGTTTCGCGCGCTCGACCGGCTCGATGATCCCGAACACTTTGAAGCCTGGCTTTTCCGCCTTGCACGCAATAGTTGCATTGACCACCTGCGTCGTGAAAAATGGCGGCGTTTCTTCACCCCCATTGAGACCGAGCACGAAATCATCCCTGAAACCAGCTCCACTGTTGACGCCGCCGAGCTCGACGCGCTCCGACATGCCCTGCAACAATTGAAGCCCAAGGACCGCGTCCTCCTTGCGCTTGCGCAGGAAGGCCGCAGCCAGGCCGAGATGGCCGCCACCACCCGCACCACCATCGCCGCCGTGAAGGCCCGCCTGCACCGCGCCCGCGAACAACTCCGTAAAATCTATGAACATGACTCCTGATTCGCCCGAGGCGTGGGATGCGTTGCGCCGGCACGCCGCCACGCAGCTCCCGTCCGACTTTGCCGACCGCGTGCTCCGCGCCCTGCGTACCCAGGCCACCGCCGCCCAGAGCGCGGCCGGCCAGATGCTCCTCGCCGCCTGCACCGCCGCCGCCTGCCTGGTCATTGTCGTGCTGGTCCACGCCCATAATACCCAAAAAACCAACCAGGAGGCGCTCGCCGACTGGCAGCAAATCTCCTCCCAGGCCGATTTGTTTGCGTCCGTGCCATGAAGTTGCGCCTTCTCATCGCCACATTCACCATCCTTATCTTTGCCGTGGGCTTTGGCGCGGGCATCTGGACGCAACATCATAGCCCCCTCCTTTCGCCGCCCATCGGTTTGCTGGGCGAGATCAGGAGCCGTTCCTTCGACGTGCATCTGCAGCTCAGCGATCCCGCCGCCATCACCAAAATCAACGCCGAAATCGAGCATATGAAGCCCGACATCGACGCCTTCCGCCAGAAGCTCGATGCGCTCAACGACGACTTCCACCAGAAATTCGAGGCTCTGCTCACGCCCGTCCAGCTCGAGCAATTTGAAAAAATGCACAAGCGCTACCTGGAGGAACTCCAGACCAAGCGCGCCAGCACCCCTTTGCCTGCCGTCGAGCTGACGCCCACCGGCGGTGCCACGCTCAAGCTGCCGTTTTTCGCCGAACCGGTTGAAGGCATGACCGCGATCATTGTCGTGCCGCTCGCTGTCGACCACTTGAGCGACCAGCTCAAGCTCGACGATCACCAGAAAGCCGCCCTCCGCCAGCTGCTGCTCGAGCGCCGGGAAAAATTCCTCGCGCTGATCGACGCCACGCCGCCGCCCAGCATCCGCCTCAACCGCCTCGCGCCGCTCATCAACAAGCTGGCCGTGCCGTCAGCTGAGAAAAAGTAGCCCGCGCCGGCGCAGACTGATCGCAGCCCGGCAAAAGCCACGGGCAGGCCATGGGGCAGGGATTCGATTTCTTTTGTCGAATCCGCCCAAAAAACCTGCATGCTGTGCGTTCTTCCCGACTGCCGCGATGTCGTCACCTGTCTCCACCCAGCCTGCCACGCCTGCTCCCGCGCCCGGCAACAATGCCCGCCTGCAAGACCTTGAAATCAAGGATGCGCAGATCATTTTTGAGTCCATCTGGCAGGACATGGAGGCGGACTTCGGCCGGGAAAACCTCCGCTTCCCCAAGGAATTCATCCTCCTCGGTGGTGCCCCCGGCGCCGGCAAGGGCACCCACACCGCGTTCATCAGCAAGGCCCGCGGTCTCACCTGCCCTCCGGTCGTCATCAGCGCGCTGCTCGACTCGCCCGAGGCCAAACGCATCAAGGATGCCGGCGGCATGGTCGGCGACCGCGAAGTCCTGAGCCTGCTCCTGCGCCGCCTTCTGGGCCCCGAATACCGCGATGGCGTCATTCTCGACGGGTTTCCGCGCACAAAAGTGCAGGTCGAGTGCCTTAAACTGCTGGTGGAACACATGGAGCAGCTCCGGCATGACTTTTATCAAACGCCGCTCGGCATCCATTTCCGCCAGCCGACCACCCATATCATGGTGCTGTTCGTGGACGAACACACCAGCATCGCCCGCCAGCTTAAGCGTGGACGTGAAGTGCGGGCGCACAATGAGGAAGTCCTCCGCAGCGGCATCGGTGACCTGTTCGAGGAACGCGCCACGGATTACGACGAGGAACTCGCCCGGCGCCGTTACCGTGTTTTCAAGGAGCAGACCTGGGAGGCGCTCCAGTCGCTGAAGGAAATCTTCCACTATCACTTCATCAACGCGCAGGGCACCATCGGGGAGGTCGAGCAAAACATCCTCGATGAGCTGCAATACCAAAGCACGCTGGAACTCGATCCACGCACCCATGACCGCCTCCGCTCGCTGCCCGTGGCGGAGGAGATCGTCGTGCACGCCCGCCAGGAGTTGGTGAAGCGTCTCGACAGCTATGAGCTGGAACACACCGAGCTTTTCCAAAAGGTCGCACTCTTCATCGAGAAAAAGATGATGCCCATCGTGCTGCGCCACGCGATCTCCGGCCTGGCGCTCATCAACACCGAGGAATTGCTGCTCGATGATCCGCTCGCGCTCGCCATGCTCATCGATGTCTTTTCCGAGCGCGGCTACCATGCCGTGGTGGACCTGCACCGCATCGAGATTCCTGAAAAAGTGGATCTGGCCACCGGTCTCATCAAGTGCCGGGTGAAGAAGGTCTTCCGCCTGCAAATCCGCTTCCAGGGTTCGGAAATCCGCCGGGGTTAAACCGGTTTGCAACACCCCGGGCGTGAGCCCTTTGCCCTTGCTAGGCAACGACGATAAAGGCTTAATCCCAAGCACGGCGCGGCGCTTGGCACCGGCCGGTTTTTCCACCCCAGCTAACCCAAAAATCCCATGGCACGCATACTTCTGATTGAACTGGCCATTGCCGCTTTCCTCATCGTCAGCCTCTGGAAAGTTTTCACCAAGGCCGGCCAGCCCGGCTGGGCCTCGATCATTCCCGTCTACAATGCCTACATTCTGCTGAAAATCGCCGGCCGCCCGGGCTGGTGGCTGCTGCTCTATTTCATCCCCCTCGTTAATTTTGTGATCGCGATCATCGTCTCGATCGATGTGGCAAAAGCGTTCGGCAAGGGCGGCGGCTTCGGTCTTGGCCTGGCCCTGCTCAGCTTTATTTTCTACCCCATTCTTGCCTTCGGCGATGCTGCCTACGCCGGCACGGCTTCGGCGCCGCCGGTGATCTAGGGCGCCCCACGGCTCATTCGTGGCGCAGCGCCGCAATCGGGTCGAGCGAAGCGGCTTTCCACGCCGGATACAGGCCGAAGCCGACGCCGATGGCGGTGCACACGAATACGCCCGCTGCAGCCCAGCCCAGAGGAAAAATTGCGGCGGCCTTCAGCTGCGCCGCCACGATGTCGCCCGCCACGACTCCGAGGACGATGCCGGCGAAACCGCCCAGCAACGAAAGGGTGACCGATTCGAACAGGAACTGCAGGAGGATGCTGCGCTTTCTGGCACCTATGCTCTTGCGGATGCCGATCTCCTTCGTCCGTTCCGTCACGCTCACCAGCATGATGTTCATGATGCCGACGCCGGCCGCGAGCAGGGCGATGCCGCTGATGATGAAGGCCCCTGCCCCGACCATGTCGGCTATTTTGGCGAAAGCGGCGATCAGCGAGTCGTTCGAGTAAAGCTCGAAGTCATTTTCCTGCTCGGGCCGCAAACCCCGCGCGATGCGCATGGCGGCAATCGCCTGGTCAAGCGTGGCATTGTAAAGCTCATGCGAGGGCGCCTCGGTGGCGATGTTGACCGTGCGGTGCTCCCAGCCGTTGTCCTGCAGGTAGCGCGTGATGGGGACCGCAACAAAGCTGTCCTGGCTCTGGCCGAAGGACGTGCCCTTTTCCGCGTACACACCAATGACGGTGTAGTTGTGCGTGTTGACCTTGACCGTCTTGCCGAGCGGGCTCTCCTGCGGAAAAAGTTTTTTCTCAACGTCCTTGCCGATCACGACCACGGGACGTGCGAAGGCCACATCCTCGTCCGACAGATTCCGTCCGTAGTCGATGCTGCACTGATTGGCGACGAGCAGATTCCCGTCCGTGCCGCCATAGTTGATGTTGGGATTGGTCTGGTGGCCGTGGTAGACGACCTGCGCGCTGACATCAAAGCACTTGAGGCAGACGGAAGAGGCCACGCCCTCCATCAGGGCGGCGTAACGCTGTGCCTGCGCGAGCGTGATGTCGCGGCGGTTCGCATATTTATAGCGATTGCCGCCGCCCAGGTTGAAATTGACCGGATATTTTCCGAACTGGAAATTGTTCGCACCCAGCACACTCAGCCCCGACTCGATCGAAGTGCGCATCGCCGACACCGCCGTCATCACGCCGATAACGGAGAACACGCCAATGGTGATGCCGAGCATGGTCAGGGCCGAGCGGAGGCGGTTTACACCGAGGGCAGCCAGGGCGAGGCGGAGAATCTCGGCGAGGGGCATGGTTTTTATTCGTAACGCAGCGCCACCACCGGATCGAGGCGTGAGGCGCCGAGCGCAGGCGCAAAGCCGGAGACAACGCCCGTGAGCACCGAGACCACGATGCCCACCAGCACCAGCCCAAGGGAAAATTCGACGGGCAGCTGCGGCTGCCAGTGCGCGATGGCCACGAAAAGCCCGTAAGCCGTGCCCAGGCCGACCGCTCCGCCCACCAGGCAGATGGACACGGCCTCGATGAGAAACTGGAGCAAAATGGTGCGCCGGCGCGCCCCGAGCGCCTTGCGCGTGCCGATCTCGCGCGTACGCTCCTTCACGCTCACGAACGTAATGTTCATGATGCCGATGGCGCCAACAAAGAGCGAAAGGCCGGTGATGAAAAGCCCGGCCAGCGCAATGCCGTTGCGCACCGGATCGATCTGCGCCTTGAAGGCCTGCTGTTCATTGATCGAAAAATTGTCCCGGTCACCCGGCAACAGGCCACGCACCCGTCGCATGGCGCCCGTCAATTCGGCCTCCGCCTCGGGCAGGCGCGCCTTGTCTGCGATTTTTACCCGGATTTCGGCATTTTGGTTGGCGGAAAAATATTTTTCGTAAGCCGTGAGCGGAAGGATGGCCTGGGAATCGAAGCTGAAGAGGCCCAGAAAGCTACCCTGCTTGGCCAGCACACCAATGATCCGGAAAGGCTCGTCATGAATGGTCACGGTCTGGCCGAGGGCGGAGCGGTTGGGGAAAAGCGCATCGGCCACGTCATAACCGAGCACACAGACCTGGCGCGCGTTGTTGGCCTCGATTTCATTAAAAAAGCGTCCTTCCGCAAAATCGGGCACGAGGATGCGCGCAAAGTCGAAATTAGTGCCCATCGTCCAGACATTGTTGACCTGGTTTTCGCCAAACTTGATGGCGCGGTTGGACTGGGCCACCGGCACGGCGATATCGAGCAGCGAGTTTGGCGTGGCCATGATGATGCGGTTGAGCCGCGCGGCGTAATCGGTGCGAATATTGGGCCGGTTGCGATAGACCCACCAATCGTCCACGTGGCCCCACGGCCATTTGCCCACATAGACAAGGTCGTCCCCGATCATGGAGAGGCTGCGATTGAAGCCGGTGTCGATGCCGTGGATGGCCGTACCCATCAGCGTGACGGCGACAATGCCGATGATAACGCCGAACGCGGTGAGGACCGAACGCAGCTTGTTGGCCCGCAATTGCGCAAACGCAATGTGCAGGGACTCGTTGAACTCGTAGAAAAGGCGCTGAAGGGCGCGCATGGCAATCACTCCACGGGGGCGTCGCTGGCGATGAGGCCGTCATGCAGACGCACGATGCGGCGGGCATGCCGGGCAATGGCCTCCTCATGCGTGACGACGATGAGCGTGTTGCCCTGCGCGTACAGCTGCTCGAAGAGAGCCATGATCTCCTCGCCGGTCCGGGAATCGAGGTTGCCGGTGGGCTCGTCGGCCAGAATGATGGAGGGAGTGTTGACCAGCGCACGCGCGATGGCCACTCGCTGGCACTGCCCGCCGGAGAGCTCGCTGGGCCGGTGATGAAGGCGATGGCCAAGGCCGACGTTTTCGAGGGCGCGCACCGCGCGCTCCCGGCGTTCGGGTGGCGGCAGGCCGGCGTAGATGAGCGGCAGCTCGACATTATGCAGGGCGTCGGAGCGCGGCAGGAGGTTGAAGGTCTGGAAGACAAACCCGATCTCGCGGTTGCGGATTCCGGCCAGTTCGTCATCGCCCATGGTGGCAACGTTCTTCCCGTTGAATTCGTAGCGTCCGACGGTCGGCGTATCGAGACAGCCCAGCAGGTTCATGAGCGTGCTCTTGCCGCTGCCCGACGGGCCCATGATGGCGAGGTATTCATTGCGGCGGATCTGCAGCGCGATACCGCGGAGGGCGTGGACGGTTTCCTCGCCCATCTTGTAAAGCCGGGTCACGCCTTCGATCTCGATGACCAGCGACCCGGCCGGACGGGTGAGGCGCGGCGCGCGGGCGGCGGCGGAAGCGGCGGTGGCGAGCATGGAAATTTGCCGGAGCCGGCGGGTTATGGTTGCTTGCCCTTCGCCGGCTTTTCGATGCGCACTTTCATGCCGTCCTTGAGCGTGCGGCTGATGGCCGTGTAGCTTCCGGAAACGACCTCGTCGCCGAGCTTCACCCCGCTTTTGACCTCGGTGTAAGTATCGTCGGAAATGCCGATCTCGACCTTTTGCATGCGCACCCGGCCGTCTTCCTTGATAAAAACGACATAGGGCAGGTGCTCCCGACTGGCATGGGCCTGATCATGAAGGTTGGTCACACTGGCCTGGTTGTCGCCCTTGTTCTGCTGGGCGTCCTTGGCGCGGGCCTGCTGGAGTTCATCAGCCGACCTGCCGCTGGCGAGATCGCGCACCGTGACACTCTGGATGGGAACGACGACGGCGTCCTTCACGGTTTGCGTTTCAATATCGGCCGTCGAGCTCATGCCGGGGCGCAGTTTGACGTCGTGGTCGGTGATGCGGATTTTGACCTGGAAATTGGTGACTTCCGACTGGGTGCCGGTGCCGTTGGTGGTGCCGGTGGCGGCGATTTCCTTGACGACGCCGTTGAATTTGCGGGCGGGATAGGCGTCGATGGAGATGAGCGCATGATCGCCGATCTTGACGTTGACGATGTCATTTTCATTCACGTCCACGCGGGCCTCCATGCTGCTGAGGTCGGCCACGCGCATGATCTCCGTACCGCTGAACTGGCCGGTGGCGACGACCCGCTCACCCACCTCGCAGGAACGCGAACTGACCGTGCCGTCCATCGGTGAATAGATGATTGTTTTGGAAAGCTGGTCGCGAGCCTGGCTGAGCAGGCCCTCGTTTTGCTGCACGTTGGCCAGCGCGGAGGCATAGGCGGCCTGGGCTCCGTCGTAGTTGGTCTTGTAGGTGATGTAATCGGAGTCCGAGACCAGTTTGCGCTGATAGAGATCCTGGTACTGCCGCCAGTCCTGTTCGGCTTTCTCAAGCTTGGCCTTGCTCAGCACGGCGGCGCTGCGGGTCGAGTTCACGGCGGCTTCCTGCTGCTCGACCTGGGCTTGATAGAAGTCAGGTTTTATTTTCACGAGCAGGTCGCCTTTTTTCACTGCGTCGCCTTCGCGGAAAGGCAGCGCCAGAATTTCCCCGAAAACCGTATCCGGGGAAATCTTCACCTCGATTTCCGGCTGGATTTTTCCCGTGGCGGTCACGACCTGCGTGATGGTCTTGGTCCTGGCTGTTTCCGTGATGACGGGCGTGCTTTCACCGCGGCCGCGCCGGGCAAAAACCGCCGCAATGAGAAGCCCGACCAGCAGGACGCCGCCCAGAAGCAGCCACTTCGCCAAGCCCCCTTTGCGTGAAGCGACCGGTGCGGACACCGGTGCGACCGGATTCGACGCAGCGTGGGAGGTGGAAAGTTGGGCCATGGCGATGCGGAGTAATGGGGGAGCCTTGGACAATGCCTTACCCAAGGCAAGCAGAGCAAATTAAGGAATTATCCCCTCTGCCGAAATCCGACCCGTCGCCGCCGCGTTGACAGCCCCGCGCAACGTCTCAGCCCTTGCCTTTGGCCTGGGCCGCCCAGAGCGCGGCGCCCACGATGCCTGCTTCGTTGAAAAACTCCGCCGGCACGACTTTCGTGCGCAGCTTGAGATATTTGAAAAACTTCTCGTGCTTCGCACTCACGCCGCCGCCCAGAATGATGAGCTCCGGCCAGAGGATTCTCTCCAAAAGCTGCAGGTAGCCGTTCAGCCCGCCCGCCCAGCTGCTCCAGGAAAGGTCCTTTTTTTTGCGCACAGAAGCGGCGACGAGCTTCTCCGCGTCCTTGCCCTTGAACGGCAGATGGCCGAGTTCGCACGGAAAAATCTCCCCGCGATGAAACAACACGGAGCCCACGCCCGTGCCAAGCGTCAGCATGAGCACCTTGCCATCGAAGCCGCAGCCCGCACCAAATTCCATTTCGGCGAGTCCCGCCGCCGCCGCGTCGTTGAGAAGCGCCACCGGACGGCCCAGCGCCCGGGCAAAAAGATTGCCGGTATCAAGCCCGATGAAGCCCTTGTGCAGGTTGGCCGAAGTCAGGGTACGCGAGCCGTGCACAACACAGGGAACCCCGATGCCGACCAGGCCGCGCCAGTCGAAATGCGCGGCGATCTCCGCGGCCAGCTTCGCCATTTTCGCGGGCGTCACGACCTTGGGAGTTTCGATACGATGGCGCTCCGCGAGCAACCGCCCGGTTCGCACATCCACCGGCGCCCCTTTGAGCGCCGATCCGCCAATATCTATGCCAAGGATTTTCATGGGATTTTGAACCCAGGGTTCATCGCAGCCTCGGAACCATTGATTCTATGTTCTCTCCGTGACCTTCGTCTCCCCGGGGTTCAATCACATTTTTCTCCATCGCCATGCGCATGGCCGTGCCGCAATTCGTCCGCCGTGGCCGGCCGGACCGCGATGATCTCGACCTCGAACGCCAGGTCCACACCGGCCAGGGGATGGTTTGCATCGAGCAGCACTTCGTCGCCTTCAATGCCGGCAATGGTCACGACCGGCGCAGCCTGGTCATCGCCCGCACGAAACTGATCACCCACGCGAAGCTCGCCCTCCACCGGCAGTTGCCGGCGAGGCACTTTCTGCACCAGCGAGTCGTCGCGCAACCCATAGGCCTTGGCTGCGGGCACGCGGACGTTTTTTTTCGCGCCCGCCGGCTCGCCCCGCAACTGTTCATCCAGCCCGTCGATGATCTGGCCCGCCCCCTCGAGATAGGCCACCGGCCCGCCACCGCGCGATGTGTCGAGCATGCGGCCCTGCGGGTCGCGCAATGTAAAGTGAAACATGACCACGTTTCGCATCATGGGTGAGGGGAAAATGGCGAAGCCGAAACCAGCCGGTGGCAAGATTCAAAACCGCTGAATTTTCACCCGGGGCGATGGCAATCAGGCGAAGTGCGCCAGCCGCGCCGTCCTCGTGCGCATGTTCGCCGTTGACCGCTAAACCGCGCGTCAGGCGCTTTTTTTGCGCTAAAAAACGCCCCCGGACGGTCGATAATAGGGCCCAAGCCTTGCCACAGGGCATCCTGACCGCGCTTCCACCCACTGTAAAACTTCGCATTGCGCCTTAAAACCTAAACGCAAATCATTGTCTTCGCAGTTCTCCCGATGCGCACCTCCGTCAAAGCCGCGATTCCCTCCCTTTTATTTTTCCTGGCCGTCGGATGCGCCCTCAGCACGACCTATGTCATGCTCTACCATTTGGAGGCAGCCAGCAACGAGCATGCCTTGCGCGAAGGCTTTCTGGTGGTCGGCGCCATCACCCTGGCCCTGGCCGCTTTCAGCGCGTGGCTTTTCCACGTCCGCCGCCTGGCGCAACTCCGGCTGCACGAGGTCACTGCCCTGCAAACCGGCATCCTGCGCAATGCCAATGTCGCGGTCATCTCCGTCGACCCCGCGGGCCGCATTCTTTCCATCAACCCGGCGGTCGAACGCTGGCTCGACCGGCGCACCAATGAACTCGTCGGCCGCGAAACCTCCGCCGTTTTTCATCATCCCCCGGAGATCGCCGCCCGTGCGCAGGAACTTTCCGCGGAGCTCGGTCGAAAAATCGCCCCGGGCTTCGACGTGTTCGTGGAAAAAATCCGGACCGGCCTGGCCACGGCGGACGATCGCGAATGGACCTTCGTCCGCAAGGACGGTTCGCGCTTCCCCGTCTGGCTGTCGGTCACTGCCTTGCGCAACGAGCGCGACCGCATCATCGGCTACTTCGGGGTGGCCAGTGACATCTCCGACCGGAAAAAAGCCGACCAGGCCCTGCGTGACGCCGCCACCGCCGCACAGGAATCCGTCCGCCTCAAGTCGGAATTCCTCGCCAACATGTCGCACGAGATCCGCACCCCGCTCAACGCCATCATCGGCATGACCGGCCTGCTCCTCGACACCGACCTCACCTCCGACCAGCGCAGTTTCAGCGAAACCGTGCGCACTAGCAGCGAGGCGCTCCTCACCGTCATCAACGATATTCTCGACTTTTCCAAAATCGAGGCCGGCCAGCTCGGCATCGAAACGATCGACTTCGACCTCCGTGAACCGGTGGAGGGCACCCTCGAACTGCTCGCCGAAAAAGCCTATGGCCAGGGCCTAGAGCTGGCCTATCTCATCGAGGAAAACGTCCCCACGCAGCTTCGCGGCGATCCCGGCCGCCTGCGCCAGATTCTGCTCAACCTCGTCAGCAACGCCATCAAGTTCACCGAGCACGGCGAAGTCGTCGTACGCGTGACCAAGCTCACCGAGACCGGGCGTGTCGCCACGCTGCGTTTCTCCGTCATCGACACGGGCATCGGCATCCGACCCGAGGCCCAAGCCAAGCTGTTCAGCCCCTTCATGCAGGCCGATGGCTCCACCACCCGCAAATATGGCGGCACCGGCCTCGGCCTCGCCATCTGCAAGCAGCTCGTCGGGCTCATGCACGGCGAAATCGGCATCGAGAGCGAACTGGGGCATGGCGCCACCTTCTGGTTCACCGTGCAGTTTTCACTCCAGCCCGAAACCGCCAAAGTCGTCCACCGCCGCGCCGATCTCGCCGGCGCCCGCGTCCTTGTCGTGGACGACAACGCCACCAACCGTGAAATTTTCCAGCGCCAGCTCGCCGCCTGGCACGTCGTGCACGCCAGCGCCGTGTCCGGCGCCGAGGCCCTGGAGAAAATCCGGGCCGCCACCGCGGCCAAGGAGCCCTTCGACGCCGCCGTGCTCGACATGCAGATGCCCGGCATGGACGGCCTCACCCTCGCGCGCCACGTCCATGAGGATCCGGCGCTCACCGGGCTGAAAATGCTCATTCTTTCCTCCATGGGCCGCAGCATTCCGCCGGCCGAGCTCGCCGCCGCGGGCGTCGCGCTCACCCTGATCAAGCCGGTCAAACAAACCCAGCTGCACGACGCACTCGCCAGCGTCCTCGCCGGCCGCACCGCCGCCGCCATGGTGCGCGCCCGGCGTCCCGCCGCGCCGCCCGCGGTCGCGCCCGGCAAGCTCCGCATCCTTGTCGCCGAGGACAATGCCGTGAACCAGCGCGTCGCCCTGCTGCAGCTCAACCGGCTCGGCCACCGCGCCGACGTCTCCGCCAACGGCCTCGAAGTCCTTTCCGCCGTCGAAGCCGTGCGCTACGACGTCATCTTCATGGATTGCCAGATGCCCGAACTCGACGGCTACGGGGCCACGCGCCGGCTGCGTGCGCTCGAAGCCGAGCGCCGCACCCGCGGGGAAACGTTCACGCCCCTGCACATCGTCGCGATGACAGCCAACGCCATGCAGGGCGACCGGGAAAACTGCCTCGCCGCAGGCATGGACGATTACGTCAGCAAGCCCGTGCGCCCGGCCGACCTCGCCGCCGCCCTCGCCCGCGTTCCCCTTGCGACCGCATAAACTCACCACCAGGATTTTCCGGTTTTGCCTTTCTTTTATGTCAACCAATGGTTGACAAATTAAGGCGTAAAATTCCCTGGGGTCATTCCCTCATTTTGTCGCTTGAGCAATGGCGTGCGATCACTACACAGTCGCGGCTATGCGTGGCATCCGGCGTCTCACTTTTTTCTTCATCTTGATCCTGTCCGCGCGTGCACAGACTTGGATCGGTCTTGGCGGCGACAGCAATTGGTCCACCGCCGCCAACTGGTCGCCCTCCGGCGCGCCCGCCAATGACGGCAGCGCCACCCTGACTTTTGATGATACCAGCCTGACGAATTTCACCCCGTTTATTGAACAAAACTACGACATCAATTCCCTTAATTTTTTTGCCAGTACCGCCTCTTATGCTTTTGATGGCGCCCCTGGCGTGACGCTCACCTTGGAAACGGGATCGCTCGGCATGGACATGGATACTTCCGGCGATGTGTCTTTCTCTTCGAATATCACATTCAATCTGCCGCAAGCACAGGAATGGGACATCTTTGCCAACAGCCTCCAAATTGACGGCGTCATTTCCGGGGCCGGCGCCCTCACGCTCCGCGGCAGCGGTTCGTTAATCCTCAATTCGACCAACACCTACAGCGGTGGCACGATCCTCGAGGATGGCCTTTTCCTCAGCCTGAACGCGAACGACGCCCTCGGCAGCGGTCCACTCACCATCAGCGGCAACAGCACGATCGCCGCCCAAGGCAACATCACGCTCGACAATGCGGTGACGATTGGAAGCGATTTTGGCATCGGGAACAGCACCAACGCCTCGCTCACGCTTTCCGGCCCGGTCACACTCACCGCCAGCCCGACGATTTCCATCTCCAGCGACTCAAGCAGCCCTCTCATCATCACGGGCGATATCTCGGAATCCGGCGGGCCGCAGTCGCTCACGATTGACGATGGCGGCACGCTCCAGCTTTCCGGCAACAATACCTACACCGGCGGCACCACAATCCTCGGCAGCACGGTCATCGCCGGCAGCAACAGCGCCCTGGGCAGCGGCAATGTCATCCTCGGCAATGCCGACTTTGCCGGAACGCTCGCCATCAACAATGGGTTCACACTGACCAATCCACTCACGCTTAACAATGGCACCCTCGCTGGCGTTGGCACCTTCGCGCCCAGCAGCGGCGCCCTCACCATCGGCTCGGGCCTGACCGTGTCACCCGGCTTTATCCAGACCAACAGTGATCATATGCCCGTGAATGCCTCGGTTGGCACCCTGACGTTTTCGCCCGGCCTCACGCTGGACAGTGGAGGCACCCTCGCGCTCAAGTTCATCAATGCCACCGGCACGGCTGGCACGGATTGGGATTCCATCTCCGTCAACGGCACGCTCAGCCTCACCGCCACGAGCGGCTCGCCCTTCAATCTCACTCTCGCCAGCTACAGCAATACCACGGGCGCGCCCGATGTGCTGGCAGGTTTCGATTCGAACAGCAGCTACACGTGGCGGATCGCCTCGGCGACATCCGTCACCGGCTTCGATCCCAGCGCGTTCACCATCGATACCTCCAGCTTCCAGAATTCACTCGGCACCGGCCAGTTTTTCCTCACCCAGAGCGGCAACGATCTTTTTCTTAATTTCACGCCGGTGCCCGAGCCCTCGACGGTTGCGCTGCTCTCGCTCGGTGTGAGCGTGCTGGTCGCTTCCGGCCGGCGCCGCCGGCGGTGCTGAAACAGCTGCCGCGGCGTCATTGCGCCAGCTTTCCCGCCTGCCGCACGAGCCTGAGAAACTCCGCGCGGTGACCCCCGGCATCCGACTCCAGCCCCTGCCCGGCCCATTGCTCCACCGCCGCCAGCGTCGCCCCGCCCTTGTCGGGAGAGTCGCGCAAAATCATCCCGAAGCCGGCCACCGCCGCGGCAAACTTGAAGTCCGCGCTCGCCTGCGCAAACGCCGCACCATGATCAGTGAGCGGAAATTCCAGCCGCCGACTTGGCCCGCCCTCCGGCGGCGTGTAGCGCACTTTCACGGTCAGCAGCTCGCCGCTCGCCGCCGATCCGGCCTTTTCCCCTTTCCGGTCATCGTCGCCGGTTTTCTGGTATTTCAAGGCATCCACGGACGGAACCCCCGGCGGCTCCACGCCCGCGGGCACGATCTCATAAAGGGCCGTCACGGTGTGCCCCGCGCCCATGTCGCCCGCCGTCACGGCGTCATTATTAAAGCCCTCTTTTTTCAGCGCCCGGTCTTCGTATCCGATCAATCGATACGCACTGGCCTGCGCGGGGTTGAACTCAACCTGCACCTTCACGTCACGGGCCACAGTCACGAGTGTGCCGCCGATCTGCTCCACGAAGAGCTTCTTCGCCTCGTCCAGCGTGTCGATGTAGCCGTAGTTGCCATGGCCCCGGTCGGCCAGCTGCTCGAACATCGCGTCCTTGTAATTACCCGTGCCGAAGCCGAGCGCCGTCAGCTCCACGCCAGAGCGCGCCTTCTCCTCGACCAGCCGCGTCAGTTCGCCCTCGCCCGTCACGCCGACGTTGAAATCGCCATCTGTCGCCAGGATCACGCGGTTCGCGCCGCCGGGAATGAAATTGGCCTTCGCCACATCATAGGCCAGCTCGAGGCCGCGGGCACCGTTGGTCGAGCCGTCCCCATGCAGCGCATCCAAGGCCTCGAGGATTTCGCGGCGGTGCGAGGCCGGCGTCGAGGGCAGCGCAAGGCCCGACTCGCCGGCGTAGATCACGATGGCGACGCGGTCGTCCGGCTTGAGCTGGTCGAGCAGCAGGAGCAGCGACTGCCGCACCAGCGGCAGCTTGTTCGGCTCGTCCATCGAGCCCGAAACATCGATGAGAAACACCAGGTTCATCGGCGGTCGCGCCGCTGCGCTCACTTCACGCGCCTTCAACCCGATGCGCACGAGCCGGTGCGTCGGCGCCCACGGCGCGGCGGCGACCTCGATCGTGGCGGCCAGTGGTGCGCCGGCAGCCGGCGCCGCGTAATCGTAGGGGAAATAATTCATCAGCTCCTCGATGCGCACCGCGTCACGCGGCGGCCGCTGGCCGGCCTGTAGGAATCGCCGCACGTTCGCATAGCTCGCCGTGTCCACGTCGAGCGCGAAGGTCGAAAGCGGGTTCTGCGCCACGGAAAGAAAGTCGCTGTCCGCGTGGTAGGCATAGGTCTCGGTGTTGAAGTTTTGACGCTGCGCATCCGCCCTCCATTTCGATGAAGGACTGGCATCAAAATACGGCGGTTCCCCGGCCGGCTTTCCTGAGACGGTCGGGGCATCGAAACTCCGGTTCTGGTACAAAAATCCGTTCATCGGATCTTTGCCGGAGAGATTCCCGTAGGCGGCCTGCGTAGCCATGGCCGCAGACTGACCGTCCTTGAATTTATCTTGAACTGAAGAATCACCGGCCTGCACCGACACTTCTCGATGCGCAGCGCCGGCGACAGATTGTTCCTGCATCGCTTGCGCGGCCGGTGCCCTGTAGCTGAAATCCACCGAGGCGACTTTGTCCCCGGCCGTTTCTGATTGCGGCGCCGGTTCATTGGCTTTTTCCGGCAGCGCCAGCGGCACTTCGACATAGCTCGAAGATTGACCGGCCTCGGCCGGCCCGGCCGCCGCTTTTTGCTGCGATACCACATGCACCGGCGGCTGGTATAGCGCCACCATCACGGCAAAGGCCGCCGCCGCCAGGCCGGCCACAAGATAATAAGCCCGGGGGAATCTGACCAGCCACCGAAACGAACCACTGCCGGATTTTTCGGACTCGCGATCAGGAAGGCTGGCGGGCCGTTGCACGGGAGCCATCGACTTGAGCTCAGGAGCGGGTTCAGCCGCAAAGGCGGCCTCAAGCTGCTGTGCGGTCGCACGGATATTCTCGACCGTGGCACGGACGGCCGCATCGGTTTGCAGTGCCGCTTCGACCGCCGCGCGCTCCCCGCCTTCCAGCTCGCCGAGCGCATAGGCCGTGAGCCGCGGGTCATCAGGGGAAAATTTCGTCTCGTTCATGATGGCATTTCCTTCGTCTTCATTCCGGTTGCGCCGCCCATTCCCGCCGCAGCCGCGCAACCGCGGTATGGATCAGGAACCCGACATTGCTCACCGAGAGCCGCGTGATGCGGCTGATTTCCTGATAGCTGAAGCCATTTTGAAATTTCAGGCGGATGACTTCCTGCTGGTTGGATGGCAGGCCGCCGATGAGCCGCAGCAATGCGGCGTGCATCTCCTCGCGCTCCAGCGTGCGGCCGGGGCGCGGCTCGGCGGCGGCCACCCGTTCGACGGCGCCTTCCTCGAAGCGAATCATGCGGCCTTCCTTGCGCAGCACGTCGAGCGCACGGTGGCGGCAGACGGTGAAGAGCCATTCGGCGGCATGGCCGTCGATCGCGTCACGCGACTGGGCCATAAGGCGGGTAAAGGTGTCCTGCACGACGTCCTGGGCGCGATCCGCGTCGCCCAGCAGACGCGCGGCATAGCGCACAAGTTGCGCTTGGTAGCGGACGACGGTGGATTCGACCCAGGCGGTATCGTGAGCATGTGAGGCCTCCGGTTGATCGGATGCGGGTTTCACGCAGGTGTTCGCTGGGTTATACGGCCGGGGCCTTATTTTCTTAGAAAACTTTTTTGCGTGTCACGCGAGCCATGGTTTTCCTGTCATCATGCTTTTACGCCTCCCGACCGTGACCCTGGGCTTTCTGGCCATTTTTCTCGCCGCGGGTTGCGCCCGGCGCACGACGCCCGCAGAGGACGGCATCCGCACCCAAACGCTCCTGCTCGGCAATGGCGCCGAGCCGCGGGACCTCGATCCGGAAATTTGCAACGCCTACACCGACTACAACATCCTCATCGCCCTCTATGAAGGCCTGACCTGCATCGATGAAAAGACCTCCCAGGCCGTGCCCGGCGTGGCCGAGTCATGGGAGGTTTCGCCCGACGGACTGGTTTACACCTTTCATTTGCGCGCCAGCGCGAGGTGGTCGAACGGCGATTCGGTCACCGCGGACGATTTTGTTTATTCCTTCCACCGCATCCTTTCACCGGGCCTGGCGAGTGAATACGCCTACATGCTTTATTTCATCAAAAACGCCGAGGCCTTCAATAACGGGAAGATTTCCGATTTTGCGCAGGTCGGCGTCCAGGCGCCCGACGCGCACACGCTGCGGGTGGCGCTCGAACACCCCTGCCCTTTCCTCCCCGCGGTGGCCGCGCACCAGTCATGGTTTCCCGTGCACCGACCCACCATCGAGAAATTTGGCCGGATGGACCAGCCTGGCACGCGCTGGACGCGCCCGGGCAACCTCGTCGGCAACGGCCCGTTCATGCTGAAGGAATGGAGCCAGAACGCACGGATCGTCGCCGTGAAAAACCCGTTCTACTGGGACGCCGCGCACAATCATCTCGACTCCGTCGTCTTTTTTCCCACCGACGACATCGCCACCGACGAGAGTAATTTCCGCGCGGGCCAGATCCATCTCACCTATGATCTCCTGCCCGACCGCATCGAACACTACCGCCGCGAGGCGCCGCAATTCCTCCGCATCGACCCGTTCAGCGAGACTTTCTTCCTGCGCTTCAACGTCACCAAGCCGCCGCTCAGCGACCAGCGCGTCCGCCAGGCGCTCGCCCGCGCCATCGACCGGGTGGCCATCACGCGCAACGTGCTTCATGACAGCCGCCAGCCCGCCTACGCGCTCACGCCGCCCGATACCGCCGGCTACACGCCAAATGCGAAAATCCCCACCGATTTCGACGCCGCGCGCCGGCTCCTCGCCGAGGCCGGCTATCCGGGCGGAAAAAATTTCCCCATCCTCGAACTCCAGACCAAGAATGACGCCACCTGGCGCGCCGTGCTCGAAGCGATCCAGGAAACCTGGAAGCGCGAGCTCGGCATCCATGTGCAAATCGCGTCACTCGAACAGAAAACCTGGCTCGCGAACTGGCAGACCCTGAACTACCAGATGAGCAGTGCGCGCTGGGTCGGCGACTACGACGATCCTACCACCTTTCTTTACATGTTCAAAAGCGACAGCGGCAACAATGAGACCGGCTGGGCCAATGCCCGCTACGACCACCTCAACGACAAGGCCGACCGCGCGTTCGACCCCGCCCAGCGCAATGCCTTCATGCAGGAAGCCGAGGCACTGCTGCTCGACCAGGCGCCCATCGCGCCGGTTTACTACGGCACCCGCACCTACCTCATCCAGCCTTACGTCAAAGGCTGGGTGCCTTCGCTGCTCGGTATCCACCGCTACCAGTCAATCGACCTTGAAAAATAGCCGCGGGTGCGAAGCTGGCTTGCCGCGTGCTATGCGTTGGGGTATCGCATCCCCATGCGTCTCATCAGCCACCGCCTCGCCCTCGCCGCCTCTCTCCTGAGCCTGCTGTGCCTTGTGCCTGCCCGGGCCGCGGATGTGGCCCTTGTGCGCGTCTGGCCGGGCTATCGCACCACCGAATCATTCGAACGCATTTCGGAATATTTCACCGGCAATGAAAATACCGGCGGCCAGACCATGCTGCGCTCGCAGCCCGCCGAACGCATGGGATTTTATTTCCTCGTCCGGCTGAAAAACTCCGGCGCCACAGTCACGGGCGCCACTTTCGAGCTGAGCGTCATTACGCCCGCCTCAGCCACGCCGCACCTCTTCACCTTTACCGGCGATCTGCCGGCGGGCGAACATGTCTTCAACCTCGGCCTCACCGGCGCCGACTGGCCCGGCGCAAAAACCGAGCCCGTGGCCTGGAAACTCACGGTGCTCGCGCCCGATCATGCCGGGCTCACCAGCGCGCAAAGCTTCCTCTGGGACAAACCGCCGGGACAAAACTGACCCCGCGCGACGCCGCATGCCCGACCTCTTCCAAAATTACGCGCTCGACAGTTTCTATGACGAGATGTTCGCCGCGCCCGGCCGGCCGCGCCCGCACTATGAGCGTCTCTTCGCGCGTTTTGCGCTCATGGAAAACATGGGCGAGCTGCTTGAGCGCCAGCGGCGGGCCGACCAGACGTTTCTCAGCCGCGGCGTGACGTTCACCGTCTACAGCGACGACCGCGGCACCGAGAAAATTTTTCCCTTCGACCTCATCCCGCGCATCATTCCCGCGCACGAATGGGCGCGCCTCGAGGCCGGCCTCATCCAGCGCATGACCGCGCTCAACCTTTTCCTGGCCGACGTCTACGGTCCGCAGCGCATCGTGCGCGAAGGCATCGTGCCGCGCGAGATGATAGCCTCGTCGAAAAATTTCCGGCCCGAGATGGTCGGCTTCGCCGTGCCACGCGGCCTCTACGTGCATATCAACGGCACCGATCTCGTGCGCGACGAACATGGCGACTACCGCGTGCTCGAGGACAACCTGCGCACGCCCAGCGGCGTCAGCTACGTGCTCGAAAACCGCCAGATCATGAAGCGTGTTTTCCCCAATCTCATTCGCGACTACCGCGTGCGGCCGGTCGAACTCTACCCCAACGACCTGCTCTCGCTCCTGCTCCACCTCGCACCCGAGCACGTGCCCGAGCCGACTGTCGTGCTGCTGACGCCCGGCATCTACAACTCCGCCTACTTCGAGCACGCCTTTCTCGCCCGGCAGATGGGCATCGAGATCGTCGAGGGCTCGGATCTCGTCGTCGAAAACGACCGTGTCTACATGCGCCGCACCGACGGCCTCGCGCCCGTCCACGTCATTTACCGCCGGCTGGACGATGATTTTCTCGATCCGACGGTTTTCCGCCCCGACTCGCTCCTCGGCGTGCCGGGCCTCGTGCGCGCCTACCGCGCCGGCAACGTCGCCCTCTGCAATCCCATCGGCACCGGCGTGGCCGACGACAAGGCGATGTATCATTACGTGCCGCGGATGATCAAATTCTACCTCGGCCAGGAGGCCATCCTGCCCAACGTGGACACCTATCTTTCCTCCGACCCGGGCGACCAGCAGTTCATCCTCGACAACCTGCCGAAGCTCGTCGTCAAAAGCGTCAATGAGGCGGGCGGTTACGGCATGCTTGTCGGCCCGCACGCGGCGCGCGCACAAATCGAGGAGTTCCGCCAGAAAATCCTCGCCGATCCGCGCAATTTCATCGCCCAGCCCACCCTCGGCCTCTCGCGCTGCCCCGCCGTATGCGGCGACACCATGGAGGGCCGGCACATCGATCTGCGTCCCTACATTCTCAATGGCGAGACCGTGAAAATCATGCCGGGCGGCCTGACCCGCGTCGCCTTGCGCAAAGGCTCCCTCGTGGTCAACTCCTCGCAGGGCGGCGGCTCCAAGGACACGTGGGTGCTCAGCGATGAAATCGCGGGCGGGCAGCAGCAGGCCCAGGATTCGGAAAAAATTGTGGTGTAACCATGCTCAGCCGCGTCGCCAATCTCGTCTACTGGCTTGCCCGCCACCTTGAGCGCGCGGAAAACACCGCGCGCATCGTGGACGTCAACGCCGCCCTCGTCCTCGACCTGCAATCGCGCCGCGCCGCCGACGATCCCAAATCATGGGAATCCCTCGTTTACGTTTCCGGCGGCGAGGAACTGTTCACCAAGCTTTACGGCGACGATGTCTCCGAGCGCACCGTCGTCGAGTTCATGCTCTTCGACAAGCGCAACTCAGGTTCGATTTTCTCCTGCGTCAGCCAGGCCCGCGAAAACGCCCGCTGCATCCGCGACCAGCTCGCCAGCGAGGTCTGGGAGCAAATCAATACGTTCTACCTGAAGTTGTGCGAGGACGACTACACGCGCTACGCCCAGCTGGGTTCGTCCGAATACCTCAGCCGCGTGAAGACGCAGATCCAGCTCTTCTACGGCATCGCCGAGTCCATGCTCCCGCGCAACCAGGCGTGGTGGTTTTTCGAGCTCGGCCGCTTCCTCGAGCGCGCCGACAACGTCTCGCGCATCCTCGACGTGAAATATTTCACCCTCCTGCCCGCGCTCGATGTCGTCGGCTCCGCGCTCGACATCATCCAGTGGGCCTCCGTGCTGCGCTCGTGCTCCGGCTTCGAGGCGTTCCGGAAAAGCCGCCGCGGCCAGCTCAACCTCGAGCGCGTTGTGGATTATCTCCTGCTCGACGACACTTTCCCGCGCAGCATTTATTTTTCCGTGCGCGAAGCCGAGCATGCGCTCGCGCAAATCACCGCCGACGCGCCGCATCTCGCGGAAAATGCCGCCGCCACGCTCCTCACCGAGCTGCGCGCCGAGCTCGAGCAAGTTGTCATCCGCGATGTCATCGCCGACGGCCTGCACGAATACCTCGACCAGATCCAACTCAAAGTCTCGGAAATCCATGAAGCCGCGCAATGCGTCTTCATCACCTATCCGACCGCCGGCGCGCATAAGTGGTGAACGGCGGTTGCGCCCGCACCATCGCACTGCCAGCGTCACGGACATGTCATTCGCCTGGTCCGACTGGCAGCCGCTGGCGCTCAAGCCGGTGCCCAATGCCGCCACGCTCGCCGAAATCCTCGACGGCGGCCAGACGTTCCGCTGGCACCGCCAGCCGGACGGCGCCTGGCGGGGTGCGTGGGCTGACCGCGCCGTGGAGCTGAAAGCTTCCGGCGATGGGCTCCGGTGGCGCACACCCGCCGCGCTTGCGCCGCTCACCGACCCCAGCCTGCACGATTACCTGGCCGTGGACACAGACTGGGCCGAACTCGCCGACACCCTGCCTTGGCGCAGCGACACGCACCTGGCGCGCTGCCTGGCCGCTTTTCCCGGCCTGCGCCTTTTACGCCAGCCATTCGGTGAAACCCTGCTTCATTTCCTGTGCAGTGCCACGAAACAAATCGTGCAGATCAAGCAGATGAGCTCACTCCTCGCGGCACGCCATGGCGCGCGGCTTGTCTCGCTCCCAACTCTGGACTCCCAACTTTCGACTGACTTCCACCGCCTGCCCACCTGGGCCGAGCTGGCCGAAATTCCCGAGGCCGAGCTGCGCCGCTGCTTGCTCGGCTTTCGCGCGCGCTACATCCATCAAACCGCGCGCTTTCTCGCCGCACATCCCGGCTGGTTGGAGTCGACGGCGACGCTGCCCTACGCCGAGGCCCGGGCCCGGCTGTGCGAGCTGCCCGGCGTGGGTGGAAAAATCGCCGACTGCGTGCTGCTTTTTGGCGCAGGCCGGCTCGAAGCGTTTCCCGTCGATGTGTGGATTCTGAAGACGATGGCCGCGCGCTACGGGCTGCACGGCTGGCCGCCGGCGCAGGTGGCACAATTCGGCCGCGTCCACTTCGGCCCGCTCGCCGGACTCGCCCAGCAATATCTTTTCGCCTTCGAACGCCGCCGCTGAAACCGGCGGCATTTTTTATTTCACGGAAAAGCGAAGTTCCGTGGTGCTTCTGAAGATCTGGCCGGGCCGGAGGATGGTCGAGGGAAAATTAGCGTGATGCACGGCATCGGGAAAATGCTGGGTTTCGAGACAGAGCGCACCCGATCGGCCGTCGGGAGTGACGGTCAGAAGCTGAACGCCCGGCTCGGTCGTCCAGACTTCCATCACGCGGCCGGACTTCGGTTCATCCACTCGCGCCGCCAGTACCAGATCGCCATCGGCCGCGCCCTTTCGATTCACGACAAAGTTATGATCATAATGGCTGAACTTCGCCAGCTGCGTGCCGAGCAAGACCGGCCGGGTGAAGTCCATCGGGGTGCCCCGCACGCTCTTGATCTCGCCCGTGGGAATCTTGTCCGGCCCGACCACCGTGTAATGATCGGCATTAAGCATCAGTTCATGGCCGCGCACGTCGCCTCCGCCGGCCAGGTTGAAATAAGCATGGTTGCCGAGATTGACCGGGGTGGGTTTGTCGGTGGTCGCCGTGTAATCGATGCGCAGCTCGTTTTGGTCGGTCAGCGTATACTCGACCGTCACCTGCAGATTGCCCGGATACCCCTCCTCGCCATCAACGCTCAAATACGTGAGCTTCACGACAGCACCGTTTTTGCCCTCCGGCAGTTCGGCCTTCCAGACCACCCGATTGAATCCTTTGGGACCGCCGTGAATCTGATTGGGACCGGAATTGGCGATCAATGGGTATTCATGTCCGTCAAGTTCGAAGCGCGCCCCGGCAATCCGATTGATCACGCGTCCCATGACTGCCGCCGCGTTGGCAAATCCGCGGTCGTGCGCCTCCTGCCAGTCGTCGATCACATGCACGACGCTTGCCTGCTTTCCCTCGCGGTCGGGCACACGCAAGTCGGCAAGAATGGCGCCGTAAGTGATGACCTTGGCCACGAGTCCATTCTTGTTGGTCAGCGTGAAGAGGTCGACCTCCGCGCCATCAGCCATCCGCCCAAAAACAGACCGTTGCACTCCGGAGGCACCCCTGGCTTCGCCCGCTGCCACCAGCGCCAGTAATGCGCCTGCGATCAAGTGGCGCAACGCCCTGTGAAAGGAAATCAATGACATGTTTGGCTAGGTTACGGATATCGATGCGAGGCTTTCCAGGTGACGACTAGGCCGCACGGGCAACCGGAGTTTTAGTCCGCTGCAGCAGCCGCCATGGGAAAAAATAGGCGAAATAAACGACGGTGTAGACTGCAAAATTTTCGAAGTGCGCAAAGTGGGCGAAAGCGAAAAAGAAAATCAGCACATGCATGCGCATGACATTCTTGTAGGGCGCCATCAGGCCGGAATCGGTTGCCAGTGCCTTGCGCCGGGCAATGGCCTCGGCCGTGACAGCGGTGTCGGGCGGTCCCTCCGGCGGCGCGCGAAAGGCCGCGCGTTCGGCCAGCGCCGCCACAATCACAAACGGCCAATAGCGGCGGAAAACCTCCCCATAAACCGGCCCCATGTGGAAGCCATGCACGGGTTGTCCGGTCACGGGAAAAAACGAATCCAACAGCACCGAATGCACAAAATGAAATCCACCGAAATGCACAGTGAAGAACGCCAGCATGAACAGCGCCCCAACCAGGATCGCCGCCCCGCCCAAGATTGAAGCCCAAGGCGAAGCCCTGACCAGCGCCGGCTGGGCGGCAGCTCCGCGGATTATCTGCACCACGGGCCGGAAAATCGTGACCACAATGATCGCGTAACCAACGCAAAGGCTCGACAGCCACAGGCTCCAGACCAGGTCCGTCGTCTTCCAGGCATTCCACCAAGCAAGGCCGAGGCCGAGCGCAAACGCCAGCGCGTCAGGCCATGCTTCGGTCCACCAAGGCTGGGAAGGAGCCCTGGTGTTGTCGCCGTTCATTTGGACCGCTGGATCAACTCGATCTCATAGCCTTCCGGCGCATCGATGAAGGCGATGATCGAGCCGGCGCCCGTCTTCGTCGGCCCGTCACTGAGCGCATAGCCTTTTTTCTTCAGCTCGGCCGCAAATTTTTCAAGGTCGTCCACCAGGAAGGCGAGGTGCATCAAATCGGGCTGCACCTGCACGGGCGTCGCGCCGGGCGACATCTGGCAGATTTCAATTTCCTCGTCGCTGTTGGGCGTGCGCAGAAATGCGAGTTGGGCGCCACGCGGTGAGATATGGCGGCGCTCAAGCGTGAGGCCGAGCGCGTCCTGGTAGAATCTCACTGTGCGCTCGAGATCGTCCACCCGCATGCGGGTGTGGAGAAGTTTCTTGACCATGCATGAAGTGTGACGGCTCCGGCGGCGGGCGCAAGCAGCCCGCAAAATTCGCCGCTTAAGAGACGCCTGGAGGAATCCAAGCCTCAGGCCAGGATACGTTCCACGGCAAAAACCAGCTGGGCGTGGGTAAATGGCTTGGCCAAAAAGCCGACATGTTCGTTCGGAATGCCCGAACGCATCATGAACAGCTCATCAATGTAGCCCGAAATGAAAAGGATGCGGATCGCGGGAAATCGCCTTGAAGCGGACACGGCGAAATCCACGCCGCTCTCATTCTTAAGCGCGACATCGATCACAAACAACAATTCCTGCGGCTTGGGATGCGCGGCCAGAATTTTCTCCGCCGCGAGAATGGAGGAAGCGGTGAAAATTGAATAGCCCGCGATGTGGAGGGAAGCCTCCAGCACCTCCAAAATTGGTGCTTCATCTTCGACGACGAGAACATCTTGAGCCATAATGTTTTTGTGCGGCCGCCCAGCTCGCACATCTGCCCTGCCAGCGGATCATCGAGGATGGCCCGCCACCCTCAACTCCAAAATTTGTCCATCTGCATCGGACCCGGTGTCGTGGGCGCGCAAGATGCCGCGCAAAGCCCGCAACAGTTGAGCCGGCCGCTTGTTCTTCATGGCATAGGCGCTTTTTTCAATCCGGCCCAATTGCCGCCGGGTCGGCCGGTCCAGGGTGGAAACAAATAAAATTGGCGTCATGATCCGTTCCGTGCGCAATTTTTGCGCGAGATCAAAGCCGCTTTCCGATCCAAGCATCACATCGATGACGAGCAGATCGGGCTTATAAAAGGCAACCCGCTTCGATAACCCGCGAGACGACTGCGTCGTGGCGCAGACCACGAGATCAGCCTCGTTGTTAAGAAGCTCCCGCAGACAAGCCGTAAAAAAACAGTTATCGTCGATGATCAGAATCCGCTTCCGTGCCCGCACCCGGCCGGGGCGGACAGACGAAGCAGCGGTGACAAGGCGACGCAAAGGGGTGGCGGTTAAGGTAACCAGTCTGATCAACCCGGATGATTGATGGTGGCATTTAACCAGCTTTCAGCAAGTGAAATGCGGCAGCGCTTGGAACCGGCAGGGGACATCCGGTCCGTCATGGCGAAAAATTGATGCCGGGGATCCATTTGATTGTTTCCCAAAAGTAATCGGCGCGCCATCTGATGGCAACATGCCCCGGTAAAATAGGCGAGGTACCCTCCGCCGATCATTCCTACTTGTTATTTATTTGCATTCGCAAAAAAAGCTTCAGTCCTCCACAAAGGCCGGCGATGCTAATATAATGCTAATGATTCGAAAGCATCATCATCCAACCACGGTCATCTTGACATAAATAGCGCATGGCAAGAGACGTGCTCTGACTATATATCCGTACAAGTGCTTAACGCAAATCCGACTCTAATTACCGCCGTCAAACAAAGGCGCAAGCAGACCGCCCATCGCGGCGACGGCCTTTCCGGCCTTGGACTGCTGGATTCACCCTCAGCCCAGCGGGCGATTTCCGCCGGATTATCCGTGGAACCGCCGGCGCCGCCGGCATCCTCCCGCCAAAGCCCCTTTGCGCCCGTGCAGACACGAGACAAAAGCATCAATGACTTCCTGCCGGCCATCCTGCCCTTGTTGCAAGCGACGATTTGGGAGGCCTGGGGCGACACGCTTGAATTGATTTCGATGGATTTCGGGCGGTGTGAACAATCCGCCTTGTTTTTCGATCACTCCCTGCAACAGCCCGGCATCCGATGGCTGGACCGGATCTGCCCTCTCGATCTCAGCCAAGTAAAGGCATTTTTAATCCCGGGTGGATCCGCTCCTGCACACCCGTCGATCGATTATCGCGTGATCCTGGCCAGCGGCGAATTGCTCTGGGTTCGTCACTGGCCCTTGGCCCGATCAACCGGGGACAACGGAAGAATCCGGTTGTCCGGCCTGATCATGGCCATACCCGAGCAAAAACGCCTGGAATGGGAATGCCTGCGGGTCAGCGAACGCGAGCGAAACCGCATCGGCCATGAGCTGCATGATGACGTCTGCCAGGTGCTGGCCGGCCTCAGTTACATGATGCGGGTGCTGGCCGGACGGTTGATGAAGGACGCGCCCGCCTTGCGCAATGAATTCAACGAGCTCAATGCGGATGTGGTCGCGACTATGGAGCGAACCCGCTCGATGGCCCACGGCCTTTTCCCGGCCCAGCTGCATTGCACCGCGCTGCGGCAGGCCCTTCAGGAGTTCGTGCAGCAGATAAAAACGCGTTTCGGCCTGGCCATCGTACTCGATCTCCCGCGCCGCCTTCCCCACCATGCCCCCGAGCAGATTCTCCATATTTACCGCATCGCCCAGGAGGCGGTGAGCAATTCCATCCGCCACGGCAAAGCCACCGCCGTGAAAATCGCGGTCAAAGTCTCGGCGGAAAGCGTGGAACTGCGGGTGGAGGACAATGGCCCGGGGTTCCCGGCCAGTGGCAGCCGTCCCGAAGGCATCGGCATGCACGTGATGCAGTACCGCGCGCGGTTTCTCGGTGGCAGTTTGAATTTTGGCAATCACGAGCCCGCCGGCGCCGTCGTCCAGCTGCAATATCCGCTGTCGGCAAATTCTCCTTCCTGAATCGAGCCAGACCACCTTGAAAACGAGAATCTACATTGTTGACGACCATGCCTTGGTCAGGCGCGGCTTATCCACGCTCATCGGCGCCGAACCCGACATGCAGGTCTGCGGCCAGGCCGAGGATGCCAGCAAGGCCACCACCGAGATCATGCAATTGCGCCCGGATCTCGTCATCGTGGACATCTCCCTGAAGGGGAATTCCGGCTTGGAGCTCGTCAAGAACATCAAGGCCTTCGACGCCAACATCCATGTGCTCGTGCTTTCCATGCACGATGAATCGATCTATGCGCTACGGGTGCTGAAAGCGGGCGCCAGGGCCTATGTCATGAAAAACGACCTGATTGAAAAGGTCATCGAGGCAATCCGCCGCATCAGCAAAGGGCACCTTTACGTCAGCGAGAACGTGGCCAGCCAGATGTTGAACCAGCTCGTAAACGGCAAGCGCACCGAGGATGATTCTCCGGTCAGCAGCCTGAGCGACCGCGAGCTGGAGATCGTCAATCTGATCGGCAATGGGCTGCCCACGCGCGAAATCGCCGCGAAACTTCACATCAGCGTGAAGACCGTGGAGACGCACCGCGCCCACATAAAACGCAAACTCAACGTGGAAAACGCGACCCAGTTGGTGCAGTTTTGCGTGCGCTGGGTGGAAGAAAACAATTCTTCGCCGCTTGCTGAAACGGCCTGATTCAAGGCCATTTTGTCGAATGTATTGGCATGGCAAATGCTTCGTATGCAACGCAACTAGAAGCACTTGGCCCCTACCCCGCCGTCAGGCAAAGCAATAGGGCCTAATCAGCTCAACCCGGGTCGACCTGAAAGCAAATTAATGGCATAATCACTCCTACATCAGCTAGGACATTGCCCCTCGACCCCACAGATTCCTCTGGCAAACGCCGCCGCAAGTTGTTGATCGTCGACGACAACAGGTTTTTTATTCGTTCCCTGAAAAGCCTGATCGATGGTGAACCCGACATGGTGGTGTGCGATCTGGCCGAGTCATCCGAGCAATTGTTCAGGGCCATGAAGCAATCCAGCCCCGATATGATCGTACTGGATATCATGCTGGGGCCGGAAAACGGCCTGCAGATAGCGGAAGAACTGCGGAAGCAGGGCGTGAAAACCCCCCTGCTTCTGATTTCATCCCTGGCCACTCCGAGCCGGAAGGATCTTCAGCAAATTGGCCGCTGTGTCTTCTGCCGCAAAGGCGACGTGCCAGCCAAACTTTTACACCAAGCGCGGGCCGGACTGATGATGATAGATGACCCCTGGAAACAGGCCAAGCGGGCGAAGCAGGCGGCCTGACGAAGCCGATTAGAGCACCCGCACCCCGCCGGCCGCCGTGCCAGCCTTAATAGGCCGAGCGCGGGGGAAATACCACCTGGCGGACGGTCTGAAACAGGATCTGCAGGTCGAGCGAGAGCGTCCAGCGGCGAATGTAAATCATGTCGTAGCCGATGCGCTTGTGCAGCAGCGACGGCTCGGAGATCTCCCCGCGGAAGCC
>Ga0210388_10000201_pt1 | contig 57033 bp, 41 predicted proteins | sample IncBWC19OmetaG_FD_155485 | JGI IMG/M metagenome (GOLD analysis project Ga0210388, IMG submission 155485) | Forest soil microbial communities from Barre Woods Harvard Forest LTER site, Petersham, Massachusetts, United States - Inc-BW-C-19-O ... | reverse complement strand
GTATTTCTCACCTGCAACTATGGATGGACGCGCCACCAAACGCGCCCCGTGTTGCCTGGATTTGGCAATCTGGGGATACGGATTTAGCATCACGGGCAGTTCATAGAACTCGACATCTCCTAGTGGCGCAGAATGCTCATGATCGCTCACAAGATGCGCGTCTCCTTGCTGAAGAAATCGAATAAGCTCGAGTGCTTCGCGAGGGTGTGCTGAGGCTCGGGAAATCGCCAGTCCGTTGCCACCCAAGGTGCTTACTCGATCGGCTGTGCCGCCCGGAACACTGGTTAGACCAATCTGGGGCGAATTTCCCGTGGAAGCGGCCGAAGACGACCCAGCAAAAGGCCAGCCTCCAGTGATCACACTATAGTCGGCTTGCCAACCGCGAAGGAAGGCGGCATTTCCTGAGCCCCAGACGTTTTGGGCGTCCCACAATCCATAGGCCGTCACCCCGGAGGGTGAAATGGAACCCACCCAGCGCGCGGCGCGTTGCCATGCGCGAATCACTTGTGGGTTATTCACGCTAATTGTCTGGTCATCCTCGATGATTCGCCCACCGGCTTCGCTAATCTGCCATTCTAAGCCGCCGCAGGTCAGATCTTCTGTGACTCCCGCGGGCCATACGTAGCCCCAAAAGTCCTTCTGCCCTTTGGCCCTTTCACCTGCTTGAATGCGAGTGGCCATCTTCTCAAGCTCATCCCAGGTTTTGGGGGGCTCCCGATAACCATACTTTCGCAGAAGATTCGGCCGATAATACAGAACACTAATATAGGCGTGATGCGGTATGGCCACCAACTTGTCGCCCACAGTGTAGCTCGCGAGCACTACCGGATTTTGTGAGGAAACCTGCTCAGCAAAGTAAGGCTTCAGATCCATAAGATATGGGTTCAGTATGCCGGACCAGATAACGTCAATGCTGACGACGTCAGGAGCGGCGGCGCCTTTCTGGAGCAGCTCGCGCCACAAAGCGAGTTGATTGAGAGAGCCGTCAGGGCGAGGAAGACGATTGACCTGGATACCCGTTTTTTTTGTGAAATCCTCTAACTGGTGTCCTAATCCGGGGTTCAGAGTGGAGGTATCCCACTCCACGTCCAGAAACGTCACCGTTACCGGCTCTTGGGAAGATCGCTGGCAGCCAACCAGGACAACCAGTAGGAACAAAATGGCCGCCCAGGCGATTTTGCTGAGACCAATCCATTTAGCAGGACCAATCGAGGTCGCAAAACCACTCAATGGCTTGGTGAGATTCAACCTGGTTGCCATGTTCGGCTAGTCGTCCAGCTTCGAGAGCGCAAAGTGTACCGCAAAAAGGGTGTCTCTCCATAGAGCCCAACGAGACGAGACCAATTACTCGATCGGGACCAGCCTTGGTTCAACGCCCTTTTGCGCGTTCGCCTCTCAAAACAAGGCAAGTCGAGGCCGCCTTTGCGATCAAATTGCCGTTTTCGTCGGTGATTTCGCACTCGACGTATCCGACGGTGCTTCCGCGGCGCACAACCTTGCCTTCGGCCTTTAAAGCGGCCTTCCAGACCGGACGGAAGAAATTGATTTTAAGCTCGATGGTGGTGAAGGATTCGTCGGAGGCAAGGGTACTAGCAAAGGCTATCCCCATGGCGGCGTCAGCAATGTCGCACAGGATTCCGCCATGGAGTGTACCCATGGGGTTAGTATGTTGGGACCCTGCTGTCAGCATCACAACGGAACGACCATCCGCAGCTTCTAACGTTTCGAAACCGATCAGCTGGCCGACTGGCATGTCATTTGCTTTGGCTTTGCTCCAAGAGTTGGCTTGGGAGTTCTCTTCTGGTGTGCTCATGGTCTTTTCGCCTGCGGTTTGGACTCCTTCGCGCGAATGTGGGTTTCGCGTATTCATCGTGGCGCATGGAGCGTCCAAACGCAATTATTTGGTAAGTTTTCGCAACAGGCCCATGGCCTCGGAATCATTAAGAAGGTTTTTGCCGTTCAGGAGAGCAATCAGCTCGCTAACGATTTTTCGCACATCGGAGTCTGAGGCCTTTGCGATTTCGGGTTGCAGAAAGAGGTTCGACTGTTCTTCTCCATCCACTTTCCCGCCGCTCAACTCGTTCAGCCAGGAACCCAAGACGCGGAGCTGATCGGGTTCAGCAGTGGTGAACAACAGGCCCATGCCCATTCCCATCTTTGAATAAACAACCTTTGCCTGGGTTTTGAAGGATTGGTTGTCTCTTGAGATGGTGAGCGTGACGGGTGCGTCTTTGGCAAAGGGGTTTATGGTATCGACGTAACAGCCGTTTCTACTTATATCGGCAAGCCGGCCCTTAATTCGAATATCCGCCTGAAGATCGAGTGCTTCAACAGCGGGAGAAAATGGATAACGAGGGCAACTGCGTTTTTCGACAGGCTCAACAGGCGCGGGGGGCGGCTGACCATACATCGTTTTGTTGAGCAGTTCCATCATCCGACTTCCAGAGCGGCATATGATTCGAGTCCATCAAAATGAAGCCTGCGTATAACGCTCACGCCAGCGCAAGTTCTCGCTATCCCGTCGGCGAGGTGAATACTCATCGATGGACGACGACGGCCTGTTCGGGGATCCCGGTTTTAAGCAACATGGCGAATTGATGGGGAAGCACCGGCCGGCTGAAATAGAAGCCTTGCGCCTCGTCGCACTGATGAGTTTGAAGAAATGCCAGCTCTTCCCGCGTTTCCACACCCTCGGCAACGACCCGAAGCTTCATGCTCCGGCCCATGCTGATTACAGCCGTCACGATGGTCGAATCGTCAGGAGCGGAGGTGATTTGTCGTACAAACGACTGGTCGATCTTCAGCGCATCGATCGGGAACTTTCTGAGATAGCTCAGGCTGGAGTAGCCTGTACCAAAATCATCGACGGCAATCTGTACGCCTCTGGCTCTCAGAGTTTTGAGGACGGACGCCGCAGACTCGGCGCGTTTCATCAGTACGCTTTCCGTCAGCTCGAGTTCCAATGATCTAGGATCCAGGCCGGTCTCGCTGAGAATGGCGAAGACGCTTTCAAGAAAATTATCGTCTCGGAACTCCATCGAAGAGATGTTCACGGCCATCGTTCCTAGAGGAAGGCCGGCGTCCAACCATGCCCGGGCTTGTTTACATGCTTCGCGGAGAACCCACTGGCCAATCGGAAGAATCAGACCGCAGTCTTCTGCAACCGGAATAAATTGCGCGGGAGAGACGGAGCCTCGAACTGGATGCGTCCAGCGCAGGAGCGCCTCCGCTCCGGTGATCTCTCCGGACCTCAGCCTGATCTTCGGCTGGTAGTGCAGCGTGAATTCCCGCCGCTCGAGGGCTCGGCGAAGATTTTCCTCGATTGATTGGCGCTCAACGGCCCGGACGGTCATAGCCGGCCTGAAAAACTGATAGCTCTGGCGACCATTTTCCTTGGCCTGATACATCGCTGTGTCGGCATTCTTGATGAGCGCTTCAGCGTCCTTGCCATCGTCTGGGAAGACGCTCAGCCCAATGCTCGCGGTGACGTGAAGATCGTGATGGTCAATGGTGTGAGCCTCAGCTACTGCCTGGAGGATTCTTAGAGCCGAAATGGCGGCATCTTCGGATTGCTCCATTTCGGATAGCAGCACAACAAATTCATCGCCTCCCTGTCGACTCACTGTATCTGAACTGCGCACGCAAGCCACGAGGCGTTTTGCAATGGATTGCAAAAGTTTGTCGCCAGTGGGATGCCCAAGGGAATCGTTGATGTGTTTGAAACCGTCCAAATCTAAAAAGAGTACGGCGACTTTTTTCGAATGGCGCGGAGCTAAGACGATGGCTTGCGTCACGCGATCGTTGAGGAGCATGCGATTTGGCAAACCGGTCAGAAAATCGTGTTGGGCCGAGTGGGTCATCTGCGCAGCCATGGCCCGTGCGGTGCTCACGTCACGGAAAACAATGACCGCTCCGGTCGCATTGCCTTCCCGGTCATGGATAGGGGCTACGGAATCCTCGATTGGCGTTTCAAATCCGTCGCGCCGGACAAGTATACAATTCGATGGCAGGCGCACGGTTCGCTCCAGACCTACCGCCACGTTCATCGGATGTGGAGTGGGTTCGCGGCTAACGGCGTCGAGAATTTGTAACACCTCGGCCATAGGATGACCTGCTGCCTCCTGCCACGACCAGCCAGTCATCTTTTCCGCGACGAAATTGAGGAAGGTGATGTTTCCGGAGATATCGGTGCAAACAACCGCGTCGCCGATGGAGTTAAGAGTGACTTGCGCCCGTTCCTTCTCCACAAATAAGGCTTCTTCCATAGCCTTGCGCTCGATGGCATAGCGCAGGGCCCGGAGCAGGCCCCGGGAATCGATCTGACCCTTAATGAGATAGTCTTGCGCGCCTTCCTGCAAAGCCAATGCGGCGAGCGATTCGTCGTCCCTTCCGGTGAGGACGACGAGAGGTACCCGCGGCGCGGCGGTGCGGACCCTCCGGACGGCCGTCACTCCTTCCGCGTCAGGCAAGCCCAGATCAAGCAAGATAAGGTCGACTTCACGTTCTGCAAGGTGTCTCTCCGCCTCTTTCATGCACAGCGCATGCGTCATTTCCATGTTGTGCGCGCCCTCCTCATTGAACATTTCGCGCAGCAACCGGGCGTCACCGGGATTGTCTTCGACCAGAAGAAGTATTTTGATCGATTTAGAACTCATCCAGTTTGCCTTTGCTGGGGCAACTTGACTTTGGTCAACCAGAAATCATTGATGCTCTTCACTAGGGCTTCAAAGGCATCCAGCTGTACGGGTTTGCTGAGATAGCAGTTCGCCTGTAGTTGGTAGCTTTTCACAATGTCCGCTTCCGCCTCGGATGTGGTGAGGATCACAGTGGGGATCGTTTTCAAGTTGGGATCTTCCTTTATATGCGCGAGCACCTCGCGGCCGTCCATTTTGGGGAGGTTCAAATCCAGCAAGATAAGCTCCGGGCGTGGAGCACGAGCGTGAACGCCTTCCCGCTTCAGAAAAGCCATGGCCTCCACTCCGTCGGAAGCCACATGGAGATGAATGGCTTTATTGGCCTCGCGGAAAGCTTCCTGCGTCAACCGGACATCGCCGGGACTGTCTTCAACTAACAAAACTTCTATGGGCATACCTTCTCCTCCGATCAATTTCATCAATTCCTCTCGCTGCCGGCCAGGGCAAATCGAAACGTGGAACCGTGCCCCGGCTCTGACTCGACCGAAATGCTGCCGCCGTGGCGCTCGACAATCTTTTTGCAGATGGCCAGCCCGATGCCGGTGCCGGCGAACTCTTCTCGTTTGTGGAGCCGCTGGAACATGCCAAAAATCTTTTCAAAGTATTGCGGGTCGATCCCCAGTCCGTTGTCCTTCACCGAAAATATCCATTTCTTACCGCCATTCCTGACTACGGAGATGTGGACCTTGGGGATTCCGGCGTTTTGGTATTTGATGGCATTGCCGATGAGGTTTTGAAACAGTTGAACCAGTTGCATATCATCTGCTACGACATCCGGGAGAGGATCGTGTGTCACAAGTGCTCCCTTATCTTCAATGGCTCCGCGCAGGTTTATGAGTGCCTGTTCCAGCGCCTCTTCACTGGAGATTTCGACCAAGTCCCTTCCTTTTGTGCCGACGCGCGAGTAAGCAAGCAGATCCTGGATCAACCTCTGCATCCGGCTGGCACCGTCCACCGCAAAGGCAATGAACTCATCGGCATCGGAGTCCAGGTTTCCCTTGTACCTTCTTGAGAGGAGCTGCGTGTAACTGGCCACCATTCGCAGCGGCTCCTGCAAATCGTGCGAGGCAATGTAGGCAAACTGTCCCAATTCCTCATTCGAGCGGTTCAATTCCTCAACCTTGTTCAGAAGATTAGCTTCGGCCTTCTTGCGAGTGGTAATGTCGCGGACAGCGGCTGTCACCAGGATGCCTTCCGCGCTTTCCAATGGGCTAAGCATGAGTTCGATCGGAAATTCGGTGCTATCCTTGCGCCGCCCGGTAAGCTCAATCCCCGTGCCAATCTGCTGTGCCAGCGCGTCTTCCACGGAGCGGAGAGCGTCCGCGACCAGACGTTCGGCAAAACCTTCCGGAATGATGTTCTTCACCTTCTGCCCAATCAGTTCATCGCGGCTGTAGCCGAACTGCTTCTCCGCTTGAACATTTAGGAGAACGATTTCCCCGCCCTGGTTGACCACCACCATGGCATCCGGCGCCGCTTCCAACAGCCCGCGGTATCGGCCTTCCATCTGCGCCAAATGCTTTTCGGCAGCTCTGCGCACACTGATATCGCGGATCGCTGCCGTCACCAATGTTCCCTCAGCGCTTTCCAACGGACTCAACATGATCTCGATGGGAAATTCGCTTCTGTTCTTGCGACGGGCAATTAGCTCGATGCCCGTACCAATCTGTTGGGCCAGCGCATCTGCCGCGCTTCGCGTTCCGTCAGCTATCAGCCTTTCCGCAAACCCTTCCGGAATGATGTTTTTCACCTTCTGCCCAACGAGTTCATCCCGGCTGTACCCGAATTGTTTCTCCGCTTGCACGTTCAGGAGTACGATTTCCCCGTTTTGGTTGACCACCACCATGGCATCCGGCGCTGCTTCCAAGAGACCGCGATACCTGCTTTCCATCTGGGCAAGATGCTTTTCCGCGGTCCTACGCACGCTGATGTCGCGGATCGCTGCCGTCACCAGCGTGCCCTCCGAGCTTTCCAGGGGGCTGAGCATGATCTCAATTGGAAACTCGCTTCTGTTCTTCCGCCGGGCAATGAGCTCGATTCCTGTTCCGATTTGTTGCGCCAGAGCCTCGGCAGCACTTCGCGTTCCATCCGCTATCAGCCGTTCCGCGAACCCTTCCGGGATGATGTTCTTCACTTTCTGTCCAACGAGTTCGTCACGGCTGTATCCGAACTGTTTTTCAGCCTGCACGTTCAGCAGCACAATTTCCCCGCCCTGGTTCACCACCACCATGGCATCCGGCGCTGCTTCCAAGAGACCGCGGTACCTGCCTTCCATCTGGGCAAGATGCTTCTCTGCGGCCCTGCGCACACTGATGTCGCGAATTGCCGCCGTCACCAGCGTTCCCTCGGCGCTTTCCAACGGACTCAACATAATCTCAATGGGAAACTCGGTTCCGTTCTTCCGCAGCGCAATCAGCTCGATCCCCGTTCCAATCTGTTGCGCCAGAGCTTCCGCGGCGCTTCGCGTTCCGTCGGCAATTAACCGTTCCGCGAAACCTTGCGGAATGATGTTTTTCACCTTCTGCCCGACGAGTTCGTCCCGGCTGTAGCCGAACTGCTTCTCTGCCTGTACATTCAGCAGCACAATCTCTCCGCCTTGGTTCACTACCACCATTGCATCTGGAGCTGCTTCCAGCAGACCGCGGTACCTGCCTTCCATCTGCGCCAAATGCTTTTCTGCGTCTCGACGCGTGGTGATGTCGCGAATTGCCGCGGTCACCAGAGTCCCCTCGGCACTTTCCAAAGGACTCAGCATGATCTCGATTGGGAACTCCGTTCCGTTCTTCCGCAGTGCAATGAGCTCGATCCCCGTCCCGATTTGCTGTGCGAGAGCGTCCGCGGCGCTCCGCGTTCCGTCCGCGATCAGACGTTCAGCGAAGCCCTCCGGAATGATGTTCTTAACCTTCTGCCCGAGGAGTTCGTCGCGGCTGTACCCGAACTGTTTCTCCGCCTGTACATTCAACAGCACGATCTCGCCGCCTTGATTCACCACAACCATGGCATCCGGCGCCGCTTCCAAAAGCCCGCGGTATTTCGCGTCCGACTCTGCACCCCGGCTGAGATCGCGGCTGACTACGGAAAACCCGCGCAGATTTCCCGCCAGATCGCGCGAAGCGGTGTAGGTGGTTCGAACGAGGAAACGCGCTCCGTTTTTCCGCATGCGCATGCCTTGTTCTTCATACAAGCCGCTCGCGGCGGCCATCCGAAGGATCTCTTCTGGTCTGCCTCGTTTGACGTCTTCGGGAGAAAAGAAGCGGGAATAGTTTTGGCCAGAGACCTCTTCAAATTTGCAACCTGTCATTCGCTCCGCGCCGGGATTCCAACTGCGAATCTCACCATGCGGACCCAGCATCAATATGGCGTAATCCTGGACGCCGTGAATCAGCCTTCTATATTTTTCTTCGCTGTCACTCAGGGCTTGCTCTGCAAACCCGCGCGCGGAGCTGTCGCGGTGGGCGCTCCAGCCGGCGGCACTAGCAACTAATAGACCCAGGAATGTTCCCAGAATTAAAATTGCCTTGGCCTGGTCTAAACGCCGCGTAGAGTCCGCCTCGCGCAGTCGCAACAATCGCAGTTCTTCATCCTGCATCTGGCCAATCAGATTTTGAAAGTCTTCCATAATCTGTTTGCCGGCCCCTAGTTGGATGGCATCCTCGGCGGCCTCCAAGCCAGTGGAGCGCCGAAAGCTGAGAACTTTCTCCGCGAGTTGGAACTTTTGATTGGCAAGTGTCGCGAGAGCATCGAGTCTGCGCTGCTGATTGGCGTTATCCGCCGTCAAGTGGCGCACGATTGCCTGTTCTCTTTCCGTCCTTGCTTTGCCGGCGCGATAGACGTCGAGAAAGGATTCGTCGCCAGTCAATAGATACCCGCGAGCATTCGATTCCACGGTCTGCATTGCCGCGAGTAAATTCTGCAGGTTTTCAAGGACCTCGCGGGTGTGCCGCACCCATAGGTCACTTTCCCTGGACTCGACCAGGCCACGATAGGAAATTGCACCCACGACGAGCAGCGCCAAAATGGCGGACCCGAACGCGAGTTGCAGCTTGCGACTCAATGCAGACTTCGTCTTCATCGCACACCAAGTTGGAAAAGGAGAGCCTAGTCCGGACGCGATCCCGAGGGCTGTAAGAGGGCAGCCTGTAGCCGCGCCGGTTTGTTTCGAAGGGATTTTAGTTTATTACAGCCCGAGGCAGGGTCAAGCTCGGTTTGCGGGAAGGTTTCCAAGGGCTGGGCTGACCTTCCATTCACCTCACAGGGCTAACGAGCTGCCTAAAAGATTCCTGGGGAAGCGTGTAGGCATTTGCTTCGCATGCCACCAGGGCTCGCCCGACAGCCGCCGAATCAAGTGGCTTGGAAAAGAAATATCCTTGGGCAAACTCACAGCCAAGCGATCTCAATTGGCTCGCCTGCTCGGGTGTCTCCACGCCCTCCGCGATGACCTTCATTCCCAGGTTGCTTCCAAGATTCAAAATAGTTTTTACGATTTCCAGGCTTTCGCTGTTGTTCAGCATGTCGCAAACGAAGGAGCGGTCGATTTTCAATATATCCAGCGCAAAACGCCGCAGGTAACTCAGGGACGAATATCCTGTTCCGAAATCATCAATGCACAACCGGACGCCTAACTTTCTCAGTTCGCTGAGAATGCGAGTCGTGCGCTCCTCATCGCGCATGGTCACACTTTCTGTCAGTTCCAACCTCAAGTTTTCAGGTGCAAGGCCGGTTTCACCAAGAATATGACCGATTTGGGTTACTAAATCGGCTTGTGCAAACTGCTTGGCAGAGATATTTACGGCCATGGTAAAGGGTTGCGCGCCGGGGAATTGCAAGTTCCAGGCAGACAACTGGCGGCTGGCCTCATGCAATATCCAATTCCCGATCCACAAGATCAGGCCAGTATCTTCCGCGGCCGAGATGAAACCGCCAGGCATTACCAATCCAAATTCCGGCCGCTGCCAGCGAACCAGAGCTTCGAAGCCGGTGATGTGAAAATCGAGCAAAGAAACAATCGGCTGGTAGTGGACGCGAAATTCCTGGCGTTCTGTCGCCTGCCGAAGGTCCGTTTCCAGGCGGAAACGCCCCGCAGCGGTGGCGTGCATGGAGGGGTCACACATTTCGTAGCGCGCCTTGCCAAGTGTCTTGGCGCGGGCCATCGCTGTATTTGCGTCGCCTAGCATGTCCTCCGCTGCACTATAGCCAGTTCCGCTAAAAGCAATGCCGACGCTCGCAGTTGTGAAGACCATTTGCCCATCGATATCGAAGGGCGCTTGTATATTTTGTTGGATTCGTTCCGCTACTCGAATTCCTTCGCTGGCGTTCCTGATGTTATCCAGCAAAATGGTGAACTTGTCGCCTCCCAGTCTCGCGAGTATGCCGACTTCTTCCAATTGGCCAGCCATTCCGCCCGTTTCCGCTGAACGCAAAATCGCGTCATCTCGTCGGATAGAGCCAAGCAGCCGATCCGCAATTTGCACCAGAAGCCAGTCGCCTGCCGATATCCCCAAGCTGTCATTCACAACTTTGAAGCGATCCATATCCACAGATAACACCGCAAATTTATAATCCGGGTGGAGCATTCCCCAGCTGACACACAAGGTCAAGCGTTCGAGAAAAAAGGAGCGGTTGGGCAGCTGCGTTAGAGGATCGTGGAGCGCATCGTAGGTAAGTTTGTCTTCCAGTTTCAAAATGCGTTCGCCGGATCGCAAGCGCGCCTTCAGTTCCTCCGCATCGCAGGGCTTCGTAATATAGTCGTCGGCTCCTGCTTCAAGACCTGCTACGACGTCGATTTTGGAAGATTTCGCGGTGAGTAAAATTATGTAGATGTAGGGATACTCGGAATGTCTGCGTATCTCTCGGCAGACTTCAAGCCCGTTGAGTCCTGGCATCTGCCAATCCAAAAGCGCCAGCCGCGGTCCAATTTGACTGGAAAGAACTTCCAATGCTTTATGCCCGTTCTCGACGGCCACAACGTCATAACCCGCGCGCCCGAGCGTTTTTTGCAACAGGCGACGCGTGATCAAATCATCGTCGGCAATAAGGATTCTCGTTGCCTCTTGCCTGCCTCTCCTCGTTGACCTCAGTCGCATTGCCGGCCTCCTTGTGGAGCCCGTTCGCTAGCCGCATGCCAAAAAAAAGTCTGGCTACTTTTCGACGAAAATAGTGAAGCGCTGAGCGCTCCGGTACAAATCGGACAGTTTTTTGTATTCATCGTTCCCTTGCCGGAAGTCAGTTGATGGTGGGTAGGCCCGAATGCCGCGAAAGGCAATGAGCTCGCACGCGATGACTATCCTGGCTTGTGGTTCCCACGAGCTGGAAGAGAGGACAGACAGCTCAAGGAAGATATTCCGGAAGGGAGCTCAAGTATTCCTGAGCAAATCGAAGGAGTCAAAGAGTTTATGCGTCGATGTCGACAACTGGCTACGTGCAATGCGTCGTCCGCCGTCCTCTTGGGTCGAGTTCTGACCAACCCCAACGCTCAAATTTCACGCGTCGATCGCTGCAAACCCAAACTCGTAGCTAATTCTTCTAAGGTTGCTCCTGTTCCAGCTGATGTAGCTTTTTTCACCAGCAGCATCTCCCGCTGTTCCTTGGATAGTTTGGGAAACAGCAACGCAAATTGTAATCGCATGGTCCATGACGAAGCTCCCAGCATGGTTTTGGCACGGTCGGGCCAAAAATGATGGATGGTAGTGGCGGTGAAGTTGGAAAGTGCTCTAGAATCAATAGTGCACTTCATGTCGGGGCGTAGCGCAGCCTGGTAGCGCGCCTGCCTTGGGCGCAGGAGGCCCCCGGTTCAAATCCGGGCGCCCCGACCAATCTTGAAGAAAAACCTCAGAGTACTTCGTTCAAGTTCATTGCGACCTAGATGAACTCTTATCCGCATTTACTGGCGCGAAGTGGATTGACGCAGCAGATATAATTCCCTTCCCTTCCTGGATCGTGACGAACTGGTTCGGCTTCGGGTCCACAATCGAATCCTTACGCCCGCTCGGCCAAACAATTTGCATGCGAACAATTTTGTTGATTCCTGGCTTCCCCAGGCCAAAGGTTAGCGGGAGTTCGCTCTGGGATAAGTAGCTCGATCCGCCCTTCACAATGCGCGCTAAGGCGCCGGTACTCGTGGTTAGCGTGACCTTTGCGCCGATGGCGTCGCGATTCGACTTGGTGCCGATCAGTTTCACTCGCAAAACGTCGTTTTGATTCGCGTTGTCATTGAGGAGAAGGCGGGTCGGACCATTGTTGGCAGTAATCACGAGATCCAGATCACCGTCGTTATCAAAATCTGCATACGCCATGCCGCGAGCAACCACAGGCTTCTGGATCGCACGGCCCAACTTTGCCGAAACGTCTTCAAATTTTCTATTTCCGATGTTCCGGTAGATTCCAGCTGGTTGCGCGTACTTCAACGTCGGTTGAACGACGGCGATGTCGTCGGAGACGTGGCCGTTTGCCGCGATGATGTCGAGAAGTCCATCCAGGTCATAGTCCATGAAGAAACATCCAAACGTGAGTGACTGCGTCGTCATCTGTGCAATGCCGGATCGCGGCGATTCGTCGGTGAACAAACCGGAGCCGTCGTTCTTATAAAGCGACATGCTTTCATTCGTAAAATTGCCAATCACGAGGCTGGGAAAACCGGAACCGTCGAAATCAGCCGCATCCGTGCCCATGCCAGCGCGCACCCGCCCCGAGTCGCTGAAAGCAACTCCGACGGTCACGCCAACGTCTGTGAACGTTCCGTCATGATTGTTGTGGTAAAGCTTGTTGGGCTCGGTGTCATTCGAGACGAAGAGGTCCATCCAGCCATCCCCGTCGTAGTCCAGCAGCGCCACGCCAAGAGCCTTGCTCTTGGGATCTAGCAGCCCGGCTTGCTTTGTGACGTCTTCGAAAACTCCGTTGCCTTTGTTGTGATAGAGGCGAGAACTTTCGCCCCTATATGTTTGTGGCGTGCAGTACGATTTATTTTTGTTGTCGAGCGTGCAGTACTGATCCTTTTCAACGGACCACTCGATGTAGTGCGTCACGAACAGATCGAGCTTGCCATCGTTGTCGTAGTCGAACCACACGGCGCTCGCTGAAAATCCGGGGCTGGCCACGCCCGCCTTCGCGGTGACGTCTGCGAATTTGCCGTTGCCGAGATTGTGAAATAGGTGGCTGGAGCCGACTGTTGTCAGATAAAGATCGTCGAACCCATCGTTGTCGTAATCGCCGACAGCGCAGCCCATACCGTAGGTTTCGATTGCAAGACCGGCTTCTCTCGTCACATCGGTAAAAGTTCCGTCGTGATTGTTATGGTACAAAGCAGGAATAGACTTGCCGGTCTTGTGCTCCGGCCAGTCCATCGAATTTACAAGGAAAATGTCCTGCCAGCCGTCGTTGTCATAGTCAATGAAGCAAACGCCGCTTCCCATTGTTTCCGGTAAGTATTTTTTGCCGAATGCGCCGCTGTTGTGTTTGAAATGAATGCCTGCTTGCGCTGTGACATCCACAAATTCAATCGGACCAGAGGGCCTCGCGGGTTCAGCGTTCATTTTCGGAATAACTTCTGGCGAAGGCTGAACCGGCGAAGATTGAGCCCCTGCCGGAGACTGAGGAGATATCGCTGGCGAACTCGGTGCAGATTCAGCCGCTGTTTTTGGGTTGCAGCCTAAAGCAAGAAATGACGCTGCCAACAAAAGGAGCAAGCTACGTTGCAGCTTCAATCCGCAAAACTCTCTAACTAAGAATTGTGGCTTCATGCAGCCACGCGCGCGGACACGGTTCGCCGAGAATCGAACCACATTTCGATAAGCAGCGCTGCGGGCCCGACGAGAAACAAGGCATAGAAGGGCGCATAAACCACGTGCGACAAACGAAGAATCATTTCGACAAGCGCAACTACCGCGACAACCACGCATTGCCAGAAGTTTGACCTTACCGTCGTCTTCGGATCGGTAATCATGAAAAAGATAAAGAGTTGATACATGGGACCGGTCAGCGGAGCGATCTCGGACTGCCAGGGACTGCCAGTGATATAGCTGCGAAGGAAAGCAAAAACGATGAAGCATGCGACGTAGGTTCCCGTAATGTGGAAACGATGCAGCCGCGCGATGATGATCGAGCCAAGAATCCAGATCACCACCATCGGCAGCAAGTAATTGCCCCATTGGATGCTTAAAGCTGCCACGGTTTCGGGCGCCAAAAACAGTAAAACCGAAATGCTGAAGTTCGAGGGATTCCAAATGTGGCGTCCGTTCACGCGAAGAACGTATTTCGACATGATCGAGACGATCGCGCAAACCGCGTACGGCCAGTAGGCCGGCGACCGGACGAGGATGCCGACGCTGATTCCGCTGATGTAAGCACTGGCGAGGATGGGCCACTTGCCTGCAAATATTCGGCCAAGAATCAATTCCGTAAGTAGGCTCGATATGATAGCCAGCCCAGTTTTCTTATAGCTCTCCAGCATCCCGAACGATATTTGACCTACAACAAGAATGCAGGTGATGAACATCGGCGCGAGATAACGGTTTTCCACGCTGAAAAACCGTTTCCACTGGAACGGTTGAGCCGGTTGCGGCGCCATCGCAATGCTCTGTTGGCTCATGAAGGTTCCTTGACCACGTGATTCTCGTTGGCAGCCGGGCTATCGATGGTTTGGATTTTGCCAGAGGGCCAGCGAATCACGGCCTTTTGGATCTGCGGAAATTTGCCCAAGCCGAAGTGCAAGCGGCGCTGGTTTTGGGCGGCGAACCCGCTGCCTCCCGAAACTTCTTGCACCTGCTGCTGGCCGTTCCAATACACCGTCACCTGCGCGCCAATCGCGCTTCGATTGCTCTTGGTGCCTTCGAGTTCAAACTCGATCCACTTGTTTTCAGGAATCACCGTGTTCTTGTAAATGAGCAAAGGTCCCCTCTCATTGGCAACGATCACGTCGAGCACGCCTTGATTCCATAAGTCTGCAAACGCAACCGCGCGTCCGTCGTATGTATCCGTGACGCCGACTGCTTGCGCCACATCCACAAATTTTCCGCTGCCATCGTTGAGCCAAACGTGCTTCGTTTGATAGCCAGACAAACTGCGCCCGTCCATCGCGGGCCAATTTTTGGCGTCGTTGATGATGGCGCTGTGTCCGCCGGCGATCTTGGAAAAATCGTACCAATAGCTGCGATTGTGATCGAGTGAGACGTAGCCGTTGGTCAGATACAAATCGAGCGTGCCATCATTATTTAGATCGCCGAATTGCGCGCCGAAGCTCCAGCCTCCGATTTCCACGCCAAAATCTCGTGCGAGGTTTTCATACTGCAGCTTTTCACCGCTGGTGTTTTCTTTCGGCACCCACAAATTATTTCCCTGGATGAGCACGCCCTCTTCCGAAATGTTCGATACGTAAACGGCGTAGCGGCCTTGGTTGAGGATGTCGCCAAAGCTCGCGTTCATTCCGCTTTTCGGTGCAAATCCGACGCCCGTTTGTTGGCCGACCTCGTGAAAGCGCTTTCCGTCATTGAAATAGAGTTCGGAAACTCCGTAGTCGTTCGCTACGAAGAGATCGGGATGGCCCGTACCTCGAAGGTCGGCCGCGGCAGAAGCTAAGGCCCACCGTCGGCTGCTGATGCCAACTTTCTCGGTGACTTCTTCGAACTTACCGTTTCCGAGGTTATGAAAGAGATATTTGCGCCCGCCGTTTTTCGCATATTCGAAACTATCCGGCATCATTTTGGTGGAGGCGAGATGCCAAAGGTCAACGTCCTCGGAATAGTAGCCGCCGATGAACAAATCAAGCAGTCCGTCGCCGTCGTAGTCGAACCACAGCGCGGTGTTCGCGTTGATCCAAGGCGGCAAGCCAACTTGATCCGTCACTCGCGTAAAGCCGTGTCCCGCATCGTTGTGAAATAATTCCGGTTTGCCCCACTTGATCAACAGCAGGTCTTCATAACCGTCATTGTCATAATCACCCCACACAGCACCCATCGAAACACCCGTGCCGGGACGATTCACGTCAGCGATTCCCATTTCTTCCGCGACGTCCTTGAATGTGCCGTCCCGCAAATTGTGATAGAGCGCGTTCTTCGCGCCTTCTTTGCTGTTCGTAACATATATGTCGGGCCATCCATCGTGATCAAAATCGACGATCGAGACAGACGCGCCCATGGAAGCGACTTGCGGCATGATGTGGTTCAATCGGGGATCTAGCGTGGGCGCTTGATGAACAAAATCCACTCCCGCCGCGTGCGAAACCTCCTGTAAATAGAAACCATGGCGGGATAGCGCGGTCTGAAGATCTAACTTTGTTTTCGTTTCATCATGACGCGCTGCGAAGCGCTTGATGAATAGGGGAGAGAACACGAGGCCCGCGAAGACGACCGCCAGAATGATTCTTGCTGCAATGCCTTGCTTCACTTGGGCGGCGCGCTCCTGAGCGAATTTTGAAATACGTCTGGCGTGACGTAGCGCGTGTGATAGTTCTCCCAATCCTCAGGGTGTTGACGGTAGACATACTCATCTTCCAGACGGCCGGGACGCTCGACGTATTCGTTCTTTGCGTGATATGGCAGAGGCAAGACGGTCTTTGAGAAAGTAGAGTTGAAATCGCCATCCTTGATCCAGCCGTCGCCTACAACGATAAAATCGCGGAGCCAGCCACCCGGAGGTGGTGGTTGCTCGGCAAAACGCAGGGACATCTCGTCACCGGAATTGACGATGACGTAGCGATCGTCAACCTGCCGTAGCAGTTCGCGCACGTCGCCGTAGCGTGTGTAGTAACCAATCAAATCGCGCCAGCGTTGTTTCGAGCCCAGAATCTGATAATAGTCCGGGACTTCAGGTGCGGGCGCGCCCGGGTCCGGAGTATTGATTGTCGAGTACCCGCGGTAATGCAAGTCCGCGGCTTCGGCATCCAGCGTCTGCGTTTTCACTTGTGCGTCCCGAGTGCCTTGTGCCCACTCGATGCAGTCCCAATAGATTTCCAGATTTGTCCGCAAGCGCACGCGCCGCGGAGTTCCCGGCCGGAAAATATTTGTGAGGTTGAAAAGGACTGTCTTTTTGCGGCCCGCTGGAAAACCAAGATCCGATTGTGCCGCGATCCATCCCCCGCGGCCATCAGGAACTTCGACGCTCATGCCTTTGGCATGCCAGCGATTACCTTGCGTTATGGCGACGTTAAGAGACGATTCGGTGTCGTGAATGGAACCTTGCGCGATCAAATAGAGCGGACCACTCTTGGGAGCGTCGTCGCCGAGATCGATCTCAACATAATGATCGCGCGTGATTCCCTGATACTGGCCGCGACCGAAAGAAGCGAGCGCGCGACCGTCTAGCGTGCTGACGATATCCGTTACGTCCTTGCCAGTGTCGTCGGTAGCGCGAGCAATCTTGTGAGGCGTACCCACGGTAGTGAAACCAAGTTTCGCAGGTGGAATCACAAATCGTTCGTCGACATAGATTTCCGTGCCAACAGGATGGTCGACTGTCATTAAGGCAATGCGATCGTAGTAGTAGACCTCCCAAAGCTCCGCCGTAATCCGAAGGTCATAATATCCGTCATGAGGAACCAGTTGATCACGGCGGATTTTGTACCACTCGCCGGTAGTCGCGATCTTCGCCGAGCCCAGCGTATTGATGCGCAGCCCAATTGCTGAACCCCAGGGCACAGCGTCTTTGATGAATTCCATCTTTGTTCCGTTCCACGCGAAAAGAAACGGACAGGACGCTTTCAATCGTTGTTCGGTCACAACTTCCTGATCCGCCTTCACGCCGAATTCCGCGCGCACAGTCCCGTTCGGCCAAACCACGCGCACTACTTCTGCGCTCGTCTGGTTTCCAAGACCGAAGTGAAGCTGAGGCCCATTGATAGGTTGCTTTTGAACCAGCAGCCCCGAACGAATTTCAATCTCTCCGCCGACGCCAAACGGATTGATGCGCTGATCGCCAACAGCTTGTTTCGCGTGGGGCCGAACGACTTGCCAGTGATAGTTCTTCGAACCGTGATTCACGCCTTGCACCGGTTTGCCGTTTGAATCGAAACCGAGCAGATCGAGGCGTCCGTTGGAGCTTAGGTCCGCGATATCCCAAGTGGTGTTGGGACCTTGTGTGTGGTCCAGAAGCGTAAATTTAGATGTCGCATCCCCAAGCCAAATCAGCGGATTTGCAGCAGCTTGTCCCGCAGGAGACGCAATCTGACTGAGGATCAGATCAAGCGCGCCGTTATTGTCGAGATCGGCCACCTCCAGCCGGACCTCCCCAGCCAAGTTCGCTGCGGGATTTGGAACTTGTACGAGAGGCGTAACGCTCCATCCGCGCGTTTCGTTGAACGAAACGCTGACTATAGCGCCACTCGACTCGACCGCAAGCAGATCCAGAACCCCATCATTGTCGGTATCGGCGACGCCGAGTGCTTTCACCGTCGCCGAACTTGCCGGAAGCGCGACTTCCCGGAATTGCCCTTGGCGCTCGTTGTGAAAAATGTGAAGCCGCCCGGATCCATCGACAATTGCCGCGTCAGCATTTCCGTCCGCATCGAAATCAGCCCAAGCGAATGCCCGAACTCCCGATATGCCGGGGAACGGCTGGATCACCGTGAAGGTATCGTCGCCATTGTTTCGCAACACTTGCGGAAGGCCATCTTTCTTTCCGAGAACAATGTCCAGGTCACCGTCAGCTTCGATGTCTACTGCCCACGCTCCGGTGTAAGACGTATTCGTGACGCTCTTTGGCAACTTCGTCGCGGCAGTAACGTCGGTGAATTTATCGGGAGCATCTTGCCGCATCAGGCGCAGCCCCCCTGCACCGGCAAGTACCAAATCCGTTTTAAAATCGTAATTAAAATCGATCTGCAAAATGCCCTCAGGGAGAGGCGCGATACCTGACGAACCGCCCGGAAACGGAAATGTCGCTCCAGTCGACAGGCGTACCTCGCGGCCGTTCGCCAAGGCGACAACCGGCGCCCCTGCACTGCCAAGCGCAACCGCGCCAATCCAAGCCCACGGAGCGGCATCTCCATTCGGAACCGGCTTCAAGTCAAACGCAAGTGCAGTGTCCGCAGGCGCGGGAGTAAAGTCCGGCGTCTCCAAGCGCAAGAAATGAGTGAAGGGTTCGGCTTCTTCGCCCGGCGGCGCTTTCAACACGGCGAGGCTCTCGCGAAATTCAGGAACGCGCATAAGCGTGTTGCGCAAAAAGGTTGTACGAGTCGCGGCAGTGCGCGGATTTGGACCTTCGGCTGCAGCCTGGACGAAGGACAGCTGCGCTTTCACCTCGGCTGGCCAATTCGCGGAACGCGAGCTGATCTGCGCCAGCATTGATTTCAATGTCGCGGTGTCGCCACTCTTGGCAGCAACGCGAGCGAGCTCGAGTTGCGCGGCGAGATTTTCAGGCTGAGCCACCAAAATCTTTTGAATCAGGCGTTGATACTCGGCGTCGCTGTTGGCGTCCGACTGACGTTCGACTTCCTCGGCAAGCTGATAGGCGGCGCGATAATTGCGCGGATTGAGCTCAATGGCTTTGCGCCAGTCCGCGATGGCGTTTGCAGAATTTCCGCGGCTGCTTTCCAAAAGTCCAAGCAGTTGGTAAATCTGGTCATTGTCAGGAGCAAGGCCGCGTGCACGCTCGATCCGTTGGGCGGCAACATCCAATTTCCGCTGGCGGAGCGCCAGCACGCCCCAATTTGCCCAGCCGGCTGACTCGCCGGGCACGAGAGTCGTAAGTTCAGAAAGTTTATTCTCAGCGTGGACATCGTCGCCGACCTGCAGCGCGCCGAGTCCGATGTAGAACGCGGAAACCGCCTCCGCGTATTCCTTCGAAGTTTTCTGGGGGAGTTTCGTCTCGGAGCCACATGCATACAAACCAATGCTTACCGCGCAGCAAAGAAACAAGTAGCTGACACGACGCATGTACTTACCTGCTGAGACGGACGGAGGCACTGACGCCTTGCGGAGCATCACAATAGAAAGTGTGGCTCTGGTTTGCTGCATTTATCCCCTTGAAAGCAGCGCGTATAACTCTAGGACGTTAATTTGCCCTTCAGTCTCTCACGCAGAAAGCGCAATCGCAAAACCTCAAGAAACCTGCTGCGTACGTAATCTTCGTAGCCGGCGCCGCTTTGTGATGGCGCTTGCCCACAAGAACCCAACGCCCAAAAACGGCAAGAGATAGAGTAGAAGATCCCATCGGCCAAACCCGGCGGGAGTCGGCACAACCTGTGAGATTGCTTCACCGCCTCCAGCAGAACTTGCGAGGGTCAGACGGACCTTCCAATTCTCTTGCTGGTCAAACTGAACCTCCGTTTTATATTCCACCTGTCCGCGCAAATTGAGCAGCCATGCGGAATAAACAGCCTCGGCGAGCCTGCCGCTCGCCGGTTGTACACCAATCTGAATCTTCAAATCCTTCGGGACAGTTCCACCCGGCACGGGATCGACCATGACGAAAAACGTGCCCGTGCCCAGGTCTGGATGAGTCCACAGAGAAATTATGCAAGGTCCGACGCGCTGATCCGTGATGATCGGAAATGGCGGACCGTTGTGCGCGGCGGCATTCGGAACGCACAACATCGTGAGCAAGCCCATCTGTAGACAAGCAAGCAGCGCGCGCAACATTCGATGGTTTCCTGTTCCCTCCATCCCGCACCTTATGCACTCCATCAGCCGCCCATTATCATTGCGCGCATCTCCATGGGCTGAAACATAAGCCAGGCGGACGCCAAAACAACCAATATGCAAACGACTGCCCAAGGAATAAAAGCGCGCATGGGTTTAATAGGGCAATCCTCTTCCGCCAGTTGGTACACCACAAGAAGCGAACCTGCAAATCCCAGCATTAGAAATCCCAATTCGATCGGCTGAACAAAGCGCGTCGCCAAACCGGTCCAAGTCCAAAGAGGCGCTCCAAAAAAATGCATACCGAGGTTGGCAAACGCCGCTTGGGTGACCGGCACGATGGTAAGAATTCCCGTGAAGAAATGGAAACCGTAGTGTGCCAGCCACATTCCAAATCCCAGCGGAACGAGGGCGTAGCTATAGCGCACAGCAAGCGGAACGAGCGCCAATTTACTGCCCTCCGATGCGCGCGTCAGCCAAGAAGCTCCGCCGAGCAAGATCGCCGGCACAACGACGAGAAACACCACAAAAACAATTGCCAATACAGGAGCTCGATTGCTGACGAAAAGTAGCCTCTGCATCCATGCTTCAAGCGCGTAAACCGGACTGACCATGCTGAACGCGTTGAGAAGCGCTCCAAAGCTGAACACAATCGCGAGCGCGGCAATATCCTTGCGGCGCGAGAAATAGCCTATGCCCGAACGAATCGGATCGATCATCAGTTCCGCGGCCGGTAAGCGGCTTGTTACACCGACATTGTCGTGGGGACAGGCGTGCACGCAGTCGAGGCAGAACGTGCAGTCCATGTTGCCCACTTTGCGTGGTTGGAAGAGGGCAAGTTCGCAGCCGCGCTGGAGAATCACGAGACCATTCGTGTTTCTAGGGGCGTGCGAGTCCGGTCGAACTTTCGCCGAACTCGGCTCACTCACCATCGCACGTCGTCCGCGGATGCAATCCTTAGTCGCACAGTGATCACAAACGCCGTGATCTCGAACCTGAACTTCCAGTGGGGAAAGCGTCGAGGCAATAAAATTAAACTGGCCAATCGGACAAACAAACTTGCAGAACGAAGCGTGTTTGAACAGCCCGTCTATTAATAGTACGGCAACAAAGTAAGCCAAGGCCAGTGATGCCGTCCACCAGGGCGATGACCACAGGCTGAAAAGTTCGTACGTGAACAAAATGGCGACGAACAGAGCCACCGAAATCCACTTGTTCCGTAACACTCGCGGCCAGTTGAACCGGGGTCGAAACAATCGGCGCGCTGCGTTGCGCACCAGCATGAAAGGACATGCCAGACAAAAAAAGTTGCCGGCACAAAGCAGCACCAAGACTAATGCGCCACGGAAGTGTATCCATGTGAGCACAGTGGCGAGGTTTCTCGGCGCCAGCGTAGGGCCAAGCAAGCCGTGAAGGATCATCATGACGGAAATAATCAGCAAAGGAATCTGCAGGATCGTGCGCGAATGACGCCAGCGCAGAAAACCACCAAGAAGAGGAACACGAAGCAAATCGAAGCGCGGCGCCTCAACGGACAAGACTGCCGGATTGGAGGATGGGGTGGCCAACGAGTTCAAATCGCTTGAATGTTTCGGATCTCTATTTCACGGTCGAAGGTATCGCCGTCGAACAACGAAAAACAATCGCTAGGCCGCGCAGGCTTCCGCGCTCTTTTCCTCTTTATTCCACTCACATGTGCAAACGGACAAGCCTTCCTCGCCCTTGCGCGGAAACATATGGTAGTACATGCCGATGACCATGGGGATAAACACGATCGTGTTGTAGAAGAGGTGCAACTCGACGCGCGGAAAGAACAATTGGAGAACGCTGCACGGGACCGGCTTGCCCCAAAAGTTGTGGTGCGTCGTGGCTTGAATGATCAGGAGGAGATGCTCGATGTGATGCCAAAATTGAATTACCAGAGCAACTGTCCACCACTTTCGGCCTGTCCCCGTAAAGCCCTTACGCAGTACCCAAATTCCGATCAGCATCACAAGTGCATAGCCATAGTGAAGCACTTCAGATTTAATCAGCCAGGGATACCAGAGACCCAAAATCCCATTGGCCTGGGGTCGGGGCCATCCCATCACATAGATCTGATACGCCTGCACAAGATGCTCGCCCCAGTGTGCCAAAACGATCGCCATAAACACTTGAAGAGCGCGCTCGTGCCAAGTCGAGTTCAGCTTGTCGTAAATGCTGGCGCCAGCAGCTGCCGGGATGTGTGCGCCGTTAATCGCAGGGGTGGAAACCGCCATGCCGCTATCCTCCAAAATCCAAGATTAAGCAGGAATTAAACGCCTAGCTCTTCCCCGGTAGGGGATGCTCCCACACGGCTATTGGACCATCAATAGTATATTCATACTAGCGCCTCCCCTGCAGGCCACAGATCGGCGGCGGCCTTCCTTTCGCATCCCATAAAAACACTATTGACCCCGGCAGAGCGAGAATCGAGAATGAAGATGCTCCTCGCATATCTTACAATCACTCGTGACACACGAACGACCAATTCAGAAATGAGGAACTTCCAGAATGTCTGAGAATGACGTAATCGCAAACCAGAAGCACATTTTGCAAAACCAGAAATCGATTTTGGCGAACCAGAGCGCTATCAAGGCAAATCAGGAAACGATCAAGAAAAACCAAGCGTCCATTTTGAAGAATCAGGCCACGTTGAACACGATCGTGCAGAATCAAAAAAAGATTTTGGCAAAGCTCAAGTAAACCTTCGGCTCTCACTTTTGAAGTCTCGACTAAGGCCAGTGACTTGGCTGCGTCCCGCCAGACTCTGCGACATGGTCTGGCGCGGTTGTTTTTTCGAATCGCGCTTATCGTTATCCTCATTCATACCCTGCCTAGTGTTTTTCAATTATTGCGCTCGAATTTCTGCGAACTACAATCACGCTACTTTTTTCGTTTGCGCTTCGGAGGACGACACCCACGAGGCCATTGTGATTTGTCACGTCGAGGAAAAGCACCAGTTCGCTCGTCTTTGAGCGAACTTGCGGCTCATAGCGTCCCTGGCAGCGCCACATTCCGCTGCTTGGAATCGTTCTACACAGGAGACTCCGTGAAAATCTTACTCGTCTGTTTGATGCTTCTGTTGGTCGGGATCGTAACCGCGGCGCAGGAGCCCGACCCGCAGCCGATCCAACTCGGAGGCGTAACCTTTTCCGGCAGCATCCGCGAAAGATACGAAGTCTGGAATTGGTTTGAGCCACCTAGCGGCAACAACTTGTATGGTTATTCCGGAACGGTCGTGCGTTTTGGATTTTCGCAAAAACACGAGCACTATGACTGGAACGTCGAGTTTGAAGCACCTATTCTCCTTGGCCTCCCGGACCATGCGGTCCACCCGGCCCCCCTGGGCCAATACGGCCTCGGCGGATCCTATTACGCCGCGAATGACAACAGCCAAAACGCCGCATTTATCTTCCCGAAGCAGGCGTTTTTCCGTGTAAAGGGAGAGCACTCCAGCTTGCGAATGGGGCGCATGGAGTTCACCGACGGCAGCGAGGTAACGCCCAAGGATCCAACGTTGGCATCGCTGAAGACGGACCGCATCGATCAGCGCTTTCTAGGAAACTTCGGTTTTTCCGACGTTATGCGAAGTTTTGACGGGTTACAGTATCTCTATTCCAACGGTCCGTGGACACTGACAGCGCTTAGCGCGATACCGACGCGCGGTGTGTTTCAGGTCGACGGTTGGGGCTGGGTCAAAACGCCTGTCACCTATGTTGCGCTCACTCGCCAAACGGAAATCGGAAGCGCCCACACCGAGTGGCGAATCTTTGGAATTTATTACAACGACGACCGACCTCTGGTGAAAACAGACAACCGCCCGGCCTCCGCCAAGGCCACCGATTTGGGTGGCATCAATATCGGCACGTACGGCGGACACTTCATTCTCTCCGCGCCGACCTCCGTTGGCACATTTGACCTACTCGGCTGGGGTGCCCTTCAGAACGGCAGTTGGGGAGAACAAACCCAGAGGTCTGGCGCAGTGGCTATCGAAGGCGGCTGGCAGCCGACATTTTGGGAGCGCGTTCATCCATGGTTTCGCGGCGGCTACGACTACTCCAGCGGTGACGGAAATCCCGCGGACAACACGCACGGCACCTTCTTCGCCATTCTTCCCACTCCACGCCAGTACGCCCGCTTTCCCTTCTTCAACTCGATGAATAACACAGATCTTTTCGGCGAAGTGATGCTGCGCCCCACTAAGAAGCTCACAATCCGTAGCGACGTCCATGGGCTCTGGCTAAGCAACAAGAATGACTTGTGGTACACGGGCGGCGGCGCGTTTCAGCCATGGACCTTTGGTTTTAACGGAAGGACTTCGAATGGCGACAGATCTCTCGCCACTCTGTATGACATCAGCGGTGACTACAAATGGAAGCACGGCATCTCATTCGGACTTTATTTCGGCTACGCGGTCGGTGGCGACGTTATTAAGAAAATCTACCCAACTAATTCCAACGGCGCACTTGGCTACAGCGAATTGAACTATCGGTTCTGACGAACGGCACCTACAGGCCCCCGCGAATCGGCAGCTCTCGCGGATTCAAGCTGCGCCAGAATTTCCGTCCTCGCTGCCCAGAGCACGCAACAGCCGCAGCCAAGTCTTCGCTTCCCGAGCCACTTGCAGAGTGCTGCCCGAAAGCCGTATTGTGCGTTCTACTTGTGGACGTTTGCTGGCGTTTCCGAGTACACGTTGTGAGCCACCGGGACTAGCCGCGCCCACGGAGGTGAGCGAGATGATCAATCGGCGTGATTTTTTGCGACAGGGAGCAACCGGAGCCGCTTCGCTCCTATTGGCGCCAAAGATCGGTTGGACTTCCGCAGCCGGCTCGCGCGCCGCGGATTCCCGAATTGAAGTTCTGTTCGACGAGCCACTTGGCACCATATCTCCAAATATCTATGGCCATTTTGTGGAAAATCTCAGCGGTGTACTTTACGACGGGATTTGGGTCGGTGAGAAATCTCCCGTGCCCAATATCGATGGGCTTCGCAAGAGCCTCATCGAACACATGCGCAAAATCAAAGCCTCGGTGATTCGCTTTCCCGGAGGATGTTTCGCCGACAGTTACGACTGGCGCGATGGAATTGGCCCCCGTGAAAAACGGCCCCGGCGTACGAACTTCTGGGCCATGGGTGAATCTGAGAAGTCACCGGCGAGCCATCACTACGATCCTAATGCAGTCGGTACAAATGAGTTTGTGCACTTCTGCAAACTCATCGGCGCGGAACCGTATCTAGCCGCAAATGTGCGGAGCCTTCCAGCATCGGCGTTCCAGCAATGGGTCGAATACTGCAATTCCCCGGCCGGAAGCACGACGCTCGCCGACGCGCGAGCGTCGGCCGGCTATCCGGAACCGTTTCGCGTGAAGTATTGGGGCGTCGGAAACGAATCGTGGGGTTGCGGCGGTGAGTTCACTCCCCAGGAATACGCCGTGGAATTCCGGCGCTATTCCACGTGGCTACCGACCTACGGCGACAACTTGAACCTGATCGCGTCTGGGCCGTACACGCTCGAGTCGAGTTGGACAAGAGGGTTTCTGGAAGAGGTGTTGCGCAAAGGTCCTGGAGAGTTGCGCCGGATTTACGGAATGGCCCTACATTACTATACGTGGAACTTGAGCCGCGGAAAGACACAAGACTGGGAAGCCGGTAAAGGTGACGCCGTTAAATTCGAACCCGTTGATTGGTATGAGCTGCTCAGAGAAGGCGATCGAATGGAGGGCCTGGTCAACGCCCACTGGCAAGCTTTGAGCGAATTTGATCCTGAGCACAGGGTGAAGCTTGTTGTAGATGAGTGGGGGCCATGGTACCGGCCTGGAAGCGAGGCCACTCCTGGCGATCAGCTTGAACAAATGCCCACGTTGCGAGACGCGGTGTTCAGCGGGATGACGCTCGATATCTTCAACAGAAATCCAGAAAAAGTGGCGATGGCGAATTGCGCGCAGCTTATCAACTGCCTGAACAGCCTCTACCTTGCGCACGAAGACAAATTCGTGATCACGCCTGTCGGCCACGTGTTCGAATTGTACGCAAGCCATCAAGGCGGGCAGGCGTTGCGCACTGTCTTCTCATCGCCAAATCTGCACTATGATCGCGACGGAAGTGCCACGACCTTCTGGGGATTGCGCGGCTCCGCGTCGGTGCGCGACAAAAACCTCACGATTACTGCGGTTAATCCGAGCACCAGCGAGCCTCGTTTGGCAGAGATAGCTCTAAGAGGGGCAACGATCAAGGAAGCCAGCATGAAGTTCTTGAGCCATGCTGACATTCACGCTCACAATACGTTCGACCAGCGGGAGGCGGTTATACCCCAAACGAAGCCGCTGAACGTGAGCGAGGGAATCCTCGTGATTGAGTTTCCGCCCGCCTCGGTGGCCGCACTGAGTATTCAGTTGATCTAACAGCTGGCAAGGTCGTTGGCAGGCAATATGGTGGCGACTTTGGCCAGTCCTGGTGCGCTACAGCTCCTTAAGCCTTCAGAACCGGCGTCCAAACTTGCATTGGCGTCGCCGCACGATTCGCCCACGCGTAGTACGGCACAAACTTTAGCTCCACCTGACGCGCCTCAGGTGCTTCGGCACTATACGAACGATAGAGCGAGCTCTGCGAATTGGACCTCACGCTTACTGCTCCCGTATGTTTCAGCACCATAATTCCCCCGAGCAAATCGCCGCGGAACTCCTCGCGAAACGGCGACTCACCTTTCGGCCGCACATCGAGAGATACGTCAAAAATCGCTACTCCATCCGGCTGATCCAACTGCTCAAGACAATAAACCAGCGGCCCGCGCTGCACGGCCACGCGCCCGTAGTCATCCACCACTCGCGGATTTGCTTCGATTACTTGCGGCGCCATGCCGAACTTCACGTTGATCACGTCGCCGGGTGACCAATGGCGCTGCAACGCGAGATACTGGCCCGGAGTCGCTCCCGAAACGGGCTTGCCGTTGATCGAGATCTGCGTACCGCTGGACCACCCCGGCACACGAAGATAAAAAGTGAACTGCGTAGGCTTCGCCGGAGTAACGGAAATCTCCACCGTTCCATCCCACGGATAATTCGTCTTCTGCACCACTTTCAGTCCGGTTCCATCCTCAAGGTGCCAATCCAGTTGCGAATTGTCATAGAGGTGCACGTAAAGTCCGTCCTTGCTGGTGCTATAAAAATAGCCGGGCAAGGAAGCGAATGTGCGTTCCAGATTCGGCGGGCAGCACGTCGTGTCGTACCACGGATTTCGAATTTGGTCGCCGCCGGAAGGATCAAATCCCAATGGATTGCGGTAACAATACATGGTGCCGTCAAGCGACATGCCGGAATTAATTCCGTTGTACAACGCACGCTCGATGACATCAGCGAATTTCCCGTCGCCTGTGGCCGCCAGCATCCGCCAATTCCACATCATGTTACCGATAGCCGCGCAACTCTCGCCATACGCCGTAAAATTGGGCAGTTCGTAAGAATCGCCGAACGCTTCGCCTTCGCTGCGCGCGCCAACACCACCCGTCACATACATCTGCGATGTTACGAGGTCTTCCCATAGCACGTTGAGAGTCTTCCAGTAAGTCTGGTCGCCCGTTTCCAAATAATAGTCTGTGGCCCCACAGCAGGCGTACATGGCCCGTACCGCGTGACCTTCGAGATGCGTGCGCGACGTAAATGGAATTCCGGAGAAGTGATAAACGTAGCCGTCCTGCGGCAGTTTGATGCGATCGTCGCCATGCAAAATGTAACCCGCAAGTTCGAGATAGCGTTTGTCTCCAGTGGTGCGATAAAGCTCGATGAGTGCCAGTTCGATTTCTGGATGCCCGGAGAGAATCGGTTTCTTATCGGGTCCCGGACCGAAATTGGGCAGCAGGAAATCGTCGACAAAGCGAATTCCGGCGTCCAGCAATGTGCGATCGCCGGTCGCGCGATAATACGCAATCGCGCCCTGAATCATGTGACCGATGTTGTAAAGTTCGTGGCCCCATCGTTGTACCTGGGGTGACATCCGATCCTTCGCGTGGTCGCCAACGTAGTAGGTGTTCAGATAGCCGTTGGGTTCCTGAACCGCGACGACTTCCTTGATGATTTTCTCCGTCATTGCGCGTAGTTCTGGCCGATCGCTGGACTGCAGTGCGAAGCCGGCCGCTTCCGTCCACTTGTAAACATCGGAGTCCGAGTAGACCGGGCCATGCTGCGCGGCATCGCTCTTGCCGACTAGCCGCAAGAAATTGTTCATCCGGCCATTAGCTTCGAGCAATTTCTCCATGGACGGAATGCTTTTGTCGACATTGGTCTCGCGGCGCGCTCCCCAGAATCCTTGCGCAATCGTCACCGCGTGAACTGGAATGTTATGCAGCTTGGCGTACGGCGACTTGTCGATAAAAAGAACGCCTTCATCTTTCCAAGCCGAATCGGCAGCGCTGACGTCGCCTCCCCTGGACGAAGAGAGGAAATTCGGAATAGGCACGGAACTTAGCGTGGCTGCGGACAGGGTCGCACCGACAAATTCCCGGCGCGACAACCGCAATTGCTTCGACATCTTCGCCTCCTCAGGACTGCGTTCCTCAATCTATCCGACGGGCATTATACGCGCCGAAGAGCAATCGTCGGACAGAAGTACTCCAGTAAAATTCTCCCGGGAACGCGTGTATTCGGTTTTCTATTTGCTTGGCGGGTCCCGGCGGGCAAGCACGCTCAACGCGGCTTATGAAGAAGTCTGATTCGCCCTCTCCGCAATGTGGATCAGCTTCGGGAGAACGTCGCCGAACGTTGCATCGCGCGGCTGCCCAAAAGCGAAATAAAGCTTTTGATAGAGCTCATACAACGAGTTGTAGATCTTCTCCGCTGTCAGCTCTGGCATAAACACGGCATGGCTGGGACAAATCTTGTCTTGCGCTTCTTCCACGGTCTTGAAAGTACCCGCCGCGAGAAAAGCAAAGATCGCCGAACCCAGACTTACAACACTTTTGCTCGGTACGAGCACCGGCCTCCCCAGGACATTCGCGTAAATTTGATTGAGCACGTTGTTCTTTTGCGGAATTCCACCAGCATTAATCACGCGCTTGATGTTCACGCCGTTTTCCGCCATTCGGTCCAAAATAATTCGCGTGTGGAATGCAGTGCCTTCGATAGCGGCAAAGAGTTCGTCTTGTGCGGTGCTCTGCAAGTTCCAACCCAGCGTGACTCCGCGCAAGTTGGGATTCACGAGCACAGTCCGGTCGCCATTGTCCCAAGTCATGCGGAGAAGACCGGTCTGTCCCGGCTTGTACTCCTCCAATCCCCTACTCAGTGTCGCGACGTTGGTTCCAGCGCGAGTGGCGATCGCGTTGAAAATATCTCCCACCGCGGAAAGCCCCGCTTCAATTCCCGTGCGTTTCGGATGGACGCTCCCCTGCACAACTCCGCAGACACCTGGAACCAGATTGACCGAGGGCGTGATTCCAATGATGCAAGTCGAGGTGCCAACCACATTCACCATATCTTCGGTGCGGCAACCGGCTCCGATGGCGTCCCAATGTGCATCGAAGGCTCCTACGGGTATGGGAATGCCAGCCTTCAGGCCCAGCTTTTCCGCCCAGAAGGGGGAAAGTTTTCCAGCGATTTGGTCCGAAGTAACATAGTCGCCTTGAAGTTTTTCCCTTACTCCAGCAAAAAGTGGATCCACCTTCACAAGGAACTCTTCGGTCGGGAGTCCGCCCAAATCCGCATTCCACATCCATTTGTGTCCCATTGCGCAGACGCTGCGCTTTACCTTGCACGGGTCTGTGATGCCGCAGAGTGTAGCCGCCACCATGTCGCAATGCTCGAACGCGGAAACAAATTGCGCACGCTTTTCCGGATTGTGACGCAGCCAATGCAACAACTTCGAGAAACCCCACTCCGACGAATACACTCCGCCACACCACTGAATCGCTGCAACTCCCTCCTGATGCGCCGCTTCGGTGATCTCCGCGGCTTCTGCCTTAGCCCGGTGATCGCACCAAAGATAGTATTCATCCAAGGGCTCGAGATTTTTCCCAACAGGAATCACAGATGAGCCGGTGGTATCCATTGCAAGGGCTTCCACCCGATCGCCTGAGATGTTCGCCTTATGTATTGCTTCGAGGGTAGCGCTCGCCAGCGCGCGCATCTGATCGTCATGCGATTGCGTGGCAAATTCCGGATCTTCGCGTTTGCGGTGGAGCGGGTATTCCCCGAGTGCAGTTGCCAGAAGGCCTCGTTCGCTGTCCACGATGGAAACGCGAACGCTCAAAGTTCCGAAATCCACTCCAGCTACGATTGCCATCAGTTTTGTTTAAGCTCCGGTCGCATAATACCGCTACTCCGCGCGAGCGTACATCTCGGACCCCAGTATCGCGTTGTGCTTCGTACATCTCGGCAGCCACCGCCTAAAAACTGGTGACCTGGTGGAGTTCGAACTACTACTTTGAATTCTTCGCACCGGGGTTTGGTATGAATCGGTAGCCTATGCCCCGAACGGTAAGCAGGTAGCGAGGCTTACCAGGCTCCCGCTCAATATACCGCCGCAAACGCACGATGAAATTGTCGATGGCTCGCGTATCGGTGTCTTCGTGCAAATTCCAGACCTCCTGCAGCAGTTGTTTGCGAGAGACTGAACGGCCACTATTGTTGATGAGGCAACGGAACAGGTCAGATTCCATCATGGTGAGTGGAATGACTTGCTTGCCTACACGCAGCTGCAAGTTCTGAAAGTCGACGACTTTGTCTTCGAAGCGAAAAATTTTCGGCGAAGGCGAGCTGGTGCCTGCCGGAGCGCCTTGCGTGGCTGCGGCGTTGGCTGGACTCTGCCAGTTCTTCCGGCGCAACAAACTCTCGACACGGGCAATCAGAATGGCAAGGTCAAACGGTTTCGGTAAGTAGTCATCCGCACCGGATTCAAATCCCTTAAGAACATCTTCCGGCCGGCCGCGAGCAGTCAGCATGAGCAGCGGGGTGTAGTTCTGCGCCTGGCGCAACTCGTGCGCGACCAAAAATCCGTCCTTGCCAGGCAGCATGACGTCCAGCACGAGAGCATCGAACGTTTCACGATCCTTCAGCAGCCGCTTCAATGCGCCTTCGCCTGTGTCCGTAATCTGTACGCTATGGCCTTCCGCTTCGAGATTGAAGCGAAGCCCCTCGGCGAGGTGCGCTTCATCTTCGACGATGAGGATGCGGCTCATGCCTGATAGACCCTCGGTAGGCGAATGGTGAATGTACTGCCCTGCCCTTCGCCGGCACTTTCCGCGAAGGCGTCGCCGCCATAACGGCGGGCGATCGAACGCACGATAAAAAGACCCAGCCCAGTTCCCTTCACTTTGTCTGTCTTTGAATTCGACGCCCGGTAAAAGCGTTTGAAGATCCGCTTCATCTCGTTGTGCGGGATGCCAATGCCGCGGTCGTGTACGCGTAGCAGGACCGTATCGATATTGGGCGTGAGCAAATCGACCACGATATCTTTCTTCTCCCCGGAATATTTGATGGCATTGTCGAGCAGATTGAATACAGCAGTGCGAAATTCTTCGGGGTTCCCCAACACCACAATTTCATCGGACGGCGCCGTGCCAAAACTCAACACCTCGGGAGAAAGATTCTGGCGCAGTCGCGCGAGCTCCAAACCTTCGCGCACAATCTCAGCGAATTGCACTTCCTGCCAGTTCTTTCGCGCGCTGGCGTGGCGGACTTCGCCAGCCTTCAATACCTGTTCAACCGTCCCAAGCAGGCGATCGGTATCGTCGAGCATGATGCGATAAAATTCGCGCCGCTTGTCTTCATCCAGGTTCCGGCTCGTCAATGTTTCCAGGTAAAGACGGATGGAGGCAATCGGTGTTTTTAGTTCATGCGTGACAGCATTGAGGAAGCTGTCTTGCTGCTCATTTCGCCGGATCTCGCGGACAAGGAAGATTGTGTTGACGACCAACCCAGCGATGAGCACACCGAAGAAAATGATGCCGAGGACGAGCGGAACAACCTGCCGCCAGTGAAAGATGATCCAGCTGACGTTCAGTACGATCGTCAGGGCAACGAGACAAGCCCCGAGCGCGATGAAGAATGCGATGGCTTTGGTGCGGCGCGTGATGCGCATGACGTCTTAGTTTACGCCAGGGCGAGCGATTGCCATATCGGCAGGACAGTAAAGAAAACTCCTGGGTCCCATGGTCGCGCGAACGAACCTCGCCCTGATCCCACGGGATGGCTCAATCGCCGCTGGATATCACCAGGGGAGATACTGCCGGGGCGACTTCCGGATTGATTGCAGAGTGCCGCTCTTCGCCATGCGATGCCGGCGCAAGCTTGTGGCGCTTGACGTCCCACGCCAGGCCGACCGCTTGTAACGCGCGGATTCCATACCAGTTCAAATCAATTTCATACCAGACAATCCCGTGACGCGCTGATTGAGGAACCGCGTGATGATTGTTGTGCCATCCTTCGCCGAAAGTAAGTAGTGCGACCCAAAGGCTGTTTTTGGAAGTATCGTCCGTAAGAAACCGCCGCGAACCCCACATGTGCGTCGCTGAGTTCACCAGCCATGTCGAGTGCAGGCCGAACACGGTTCGCACGAAAATTCCCCACAATAGAAAGGGCCAACCGCCGACCGCAAAAAGTCCTATGCCAAGCACGGTAAGTGGGACCCAGTGCCACTTGGTGATCCAAACATGAAACTTATCTTTTCGCAGATCGGGAACATAGGGCAGCAATTGGGTGACGCTGTTGTGCATAGCCTGACCCGTCATGATCCAACCCATGTGTGCCCACAGGCCGCCATCCTGGGGCGAATGCGGATCGCCCTCTTTGTCCGTATTCTGGTGATGCACCCGGTGCGTGGCCACCCAAGCGATCGGTCCGCCTTCGAGCGCCAACGTCCCGCAGACCGTCAGAAAATACTCCATCCATTTCGGCGTTTTGTAGCCACGGTGCGTGAGCAACCGGTGGTAGCTCATGCCGATGCCGAGGCTTCCGGCGATCCACCAAAGAACAACCGCCAGCGCCAGCGCCTTCCATGTGAAAAAGAACAACGCGGCGACTGCGCCGACATGAAATGCAAACATGAAAAAGGATGTGGTCCAATTGATGGGTTGAGAAAATGTTTTGTCGTGGCCTAGGATGCTCATGAATCCCAACGTAGCATGCGTGCGGACTGGCTTCTGTAATACTTGTGTAATCCCCGCGACGGAAGTTCCATAGAATTATGACGAAAAAGTTAAGGGCAATATGACATACGCTCTCGGATATGGGAAATTAGCCACCCTGCCGGGCGCCATTCAGGGTAAATCCATGCAGGTACAGAAGTTAGCCGAACGTTCGAAGTCGTGGCGGATTTGGCCCGAAAAATGGCAAAAGTAGCGTATACTGTGAGAGAACAAATTCAAGAATAAAGGTACCGTCACCCGAGCGCGTCGGGAGGAATGTGGTTGTCATGACGGTCACCGCGGCGAATCTACCGCCAGAATTGCAATTCGGCTCCCGCCTTCTCGTTTGCCACAAATGCTCCTGGGCTATATTCCTTGGCCATGTTGTGGTGTGCAGGCAGGACCGGCAGTATCGGGCGATACCATACAGGGGGAAAACGCTTGGCTCCGCTCATTCAAGAAAAACAGGATCTGGTCGGCAACCTCATTAATCTCGGCAAGAGCCGTGGCTACGTGCTTAACGAAGAAGTGAACGATCTACTCTCTGCGGAAGAACACACCGCAGAAGAGATCGACAATCTCTTTTCCACGTTTGAACGCGATGGCACCGACATTTACGAAGACATAGCCGCCGCCAAAGCTGCGCACACGACACTCGAAGTCACGCAGCGAGTCGAACTCGGCCCGAGAAACGACGCAATCCACGAAGAAGAAACCGAGATCGAACGGCCCGTGCACTCCGTGCAGAAGAGCACCGACCCCGTCAGCACCTACTTGCGCGAGATGGGCGTGGTGCCCCTCTTAACGCGAGAGACGGAGATCGTTCTCGCCAAGCGCATGGAACGCGGCAAGTTGCGAGTGCTGAAGACCGTCTCGCGCTCGCCGATCGTCGCCAAGGAGCTAATTTCCGTCGGCGCGGAGCTTCGCAAGGGCGCTCTTTCCATCAAGAGAATCATCCACATCCAGGAAGAAGAACTTACCGACGAAAAGGTCGAAGAAAAGCTGCGCCAAACCCTGCGGATCATCCATCAGGTTGAGAAGCTCTATCAGCTTGGACGAAAGCAGGCGCTAAAGCTGGAGAACACTGGAAAATCCGAAAAACTGGCGTATTTGCGTGCGCGGCGCCGTCTGGCCCGGACGCGCATTGCTATTTCGCTGCTAGTCCGCTCTATTGAATTCAGTGACGCCGAGAAGCGGCGCCTGATTGATACCCTGCGCATCACGGCCGAACGGCTACACACGCTCGAACGCGAGATCGCCCGGCTCGAACGCCGCGCAAACTCCTCCCGTTCTGAAAGTGCAAACGGGGCACGCGATGAGCTGCGTGCGCGCCGTACGGAACGCAAGAACATCGAGGAATCGTGCGAGGTGGGTCTGGACTCACTGAGACGTGCGCTCACTGCCATTCGGCTTGGCGAGACGGAAACGGAGCAGGCTAAAACCGAGCTCACCGAGGCAAACCTTCGCCTCGTCGTTTCCATTGCCAAGAAATATACCAATCGCGGCATGCAGTTCCTCGATTTGATTCAAGAAGGCAACATCGGTCTCATGAAGGGCGCCGACAAATTCGAATGGCGCCGCGGTTACAAATTCTCCACCTACGCGACTTGGTGGATTCGCCAAGGCATCACTCGCGCCATCGCCGACCAAGCACGCACAATCCGCGTGCCCGTTCACATGATCGAGACCATCAACAAGCAGGCCCGCACCAGCCGGCAACTTGTCCAGGAACTCGGACGCGAGCCAACTACCGAGGAACTCGCAAGGCGCATGGACCTTTCCGTTGACGCGGTCAGCAAAACGAAGAAGATCGCGCAGCAGCCCATGTCTTTCGAAACGCCCATCGGAGAAGACGAAGAGTCCCATCTGGGCGACTTTGTCGAGGACAAGGGTGTCGTCTCGCCATCGGATGCGGCCATCCACCTCAACTTGAAGGAACATCTGGCTTCCGTGCTGAAGACGCTTACACCGCGTGAGGAAAGAATTATCAAGATGCGCTTCGGGCTGGAAGACGGTAACGAACTAACGCTGGAACAAGTAGGCCAGTCGTTCGCCGTTACCCGTGAACGTATCCGCCAAATCGAAGCCAAGGCCCTGCGAAAGCTGCGGCACCACTCGCGCTCGAGACGGTTCCGAATCTTCCTCCAAAGCGCGTTCTAAAATCGCTCGCACCGCTACAGATCGTCAAATCGATACTTAGGCCAGCCGCGAGACCTCCGCGGCTGGCTTTCTTAACTCTCAGCGCGAAAGCGCCGATTAATCTACGGGGCACGAACCCCTGTTTCCGGCCAAGCAAATTGCCTCCCCTTCTCAATTGTGTGTTAAGAATTTCCTAGCTATCGCGTCTTAGGTTGTAGAAAGGCCGAGGAGGGATACTTGGCGGCCGCGATAGAAAACATCATGGTAACGAAGGCAGCGGCAGAGCTTGAGGTCGTCTTTCGGGCACACCAGGCGTGTGTCCTCAAAGCCGCTTACCGCGTAACCGGCAGCATGGCCGACGCCGAGGACGTGGCACAATCCGTCTTCCTCCGTTTGGCCCGGGGCACAGTCGACCACAGCCGTATCTCCAATCTACAAGGTTATTTGCACAGGTCAGCCGTGAACGCCGCTTTGGATCTCATTCGGTCGAGAGGCCACCGCGAAGTCGTGCCGGTGGAAGCAGCCGACGAACTGCACTTCAATCCCAGTCTCTCTCCGGAACGGGCGCATTCCTCGATGGAAATCAAGAATTGGCTTCGCCAGGAGCTCGCCAAGCTCAGCCCCCGCACTGCCGAGATGTTTACCCTGCGCTATATCGAAGGCCTCGACAATCCCGAAATCGCCGAGCTAATGAACACATCGCAGGCGGTTGTTGCCGTCACACTCCATCGAACTCGTGCGCGTCTTAAGAAGAGCCTTCGTGGACTTAGAAAAGGTGCATCATGAATTTTTTTCGATCAAAGCAAAACGATCCTCTGGATCAAGCGATCTCTGAGCTTCGCGGCGAGCAGCCCGACGCCAAGACTCTCTCCGCGTCCGCCGAGCACGTGTGGCAGAAACTCCAAGTTGGTCTGGGCGAAGACGCCGCAACTAGCGCGCTGCAGCCAATCCGTGGCTGCGCCGATATTCGCGCTCTCCTGCCCGCGTTTCATCAACAAGAACTGCCCGAGGCTCGCGGGCTCATCGTCGAAGACCATTTGAAAGAATGCGTTTCCTGCCGTTCCTATGCTCACGGCCGCGCGGTAGATGCTAAGTCAAACGTTAGCTGGCGCATGGAACCAACCTCGCGCGGTTTCCAGTGGAGCTTTTCTACAGTTTCTTTCGCGGCCGCTTCATTGGCCGTGCTGGTTGCACTGGTTTGGGTTGGGCGCACCTGGTACATCGATGGCCCTCCTGGCGGCCGCGCGCGCGTCGACTCTATCGCAGGACTGGCGTACCGCGTTGGCCCAACTGGCGAGCAGGTTTTGAAGCTCGGCGACGAAATCACCCAGGGCGAGTTCATCCGCACAGCCGCGGATTCCCACGCCACAGTCAGGCTCTTCGATGGCTCCAAAGTGGAAATGAATCAGCGCGCGGAGCTAGCCGTCAGCGCGGACCGCCGCAACACCACTATCCATCTAGATCAAGGGAGCATCATCGTCCAAGCCGCGCATCGTAAGACCGGCCACTTGTACGTCACCGCTCCGGATTGCAACGTAGCCGTCACCGGCACAGTCTTTTCCGTGAACTCCGGCACTAAAGGCTCGCGCGTCTCCGTCATCGAGGGAGAAGTCCACGTTAAGCATTCTGGGCAGGAATCCATTTTGCACTCTGGCGACCAAGTCGCGACAACGCAGAGCGTTGGGACCGTTCCAGTCAGCCAGGAGATCAGCTGGAGCAGCGACCTCAATCATGAACTGGCTTTGCTCGCGGAATTCTCAACTCTTCGCGAAAAGCTCGAGGCGATCCCGACGCCCGGTCCTCGGTACGAAAGCAAAATCCTTCCCTTGCTGGCACCGGACACCATCCTTTATATCGGCATTCCCAATCTTGGAGACGCCCTGCAACAAGCCAATCAAATCTTCCAGCAGCAGCTTTCGCAGAGCAAAGTTCTACAGGATTGGTGGAACAAGAGCGGCAACTCCAATCAGCATCCGACTCCCGAAGAGCTGATCGGGCAAATTCAAGCCATAAGCCAGTACTTGGGCAACGAAGTGGTGATTACGGTCGGAGGCGTCTCCAGCACCAACCAACACGGCCCTATCCTCCTTGCAGAAGTGAAACAGCCCGGTCTGGAAAGTTATTTGCAGAATCATCTGGCTGCCACTTTATCCAGCACGCAAGGTAAGCCCAATCTGCGCGTTGTGGATCCTCAGTCGCTTTCCTCTCTTGCGGCTGGTGAGCGCGGAATGATCATGCTTGTCCGGCAGGACATGCTCATTGTCGGCGGCGACGCCGCTACCGTTCAACAGATGAGCTCGCAACTCGACGCGGGAGCAACCCAATTTGCTGCTACCGACTTCGGCCAAAGAATCTCGAACATTTACAGCCAAGGGACCGAAACCCTGATCGCTGCGAATATCGGCCAGATTCTCAACTCTACACACACCCAGCAACATGAGTCGAATGTGCTTCAGAATAGCGGCTTCAACGACATTAAGTATTTGATCGCCACTCGCGGCCAGGGTTCCAGTCCAGCAGACAACCGTATCACCCTGGAATTTAATGGCCAACGGCGTGGCATCGCTTCCTGGTTAGCCGCTCCGGCTCCTGTGGGCTCGCTCGATTATGTTTCCGCCAACGCGGGCGCGGCAGTCTCTTTCGTTGGGAAGCAGCCGGCGCTCATGCTCGATGACGTGTTCAGCACGTTCGGCGCCGCGGATGCCAACTTCAACAAAGGTCTGGCTCAGCTGAATACAGAACTTGGTCTGAATATTCGCGACGACCTTGGCAGTGCACTCGGCGGAGAGATGACGATTGCTCTCGATGGTCCGGTTCTTCCCACGCCTTCCTGGAAAGCCATTATCGAAGTTAACCAATCGGGAGCTCTCCAGCTTGCCATCGAAAAATTGGTGCAAGCTGCTAACCGGGAAGCGCAAAAATCAAATCAGCCTAGCTTGACGCTCAATCAAGCGCAGGTCAGTGGACGAACGTTCTACACGATTCAATCGCAATCTGCGGGACTTGCGACCGTTACATCTGAGTACGACTACACCTTCGACGACGGGTACATGATCGTGGCGCCTTCTCGCGCGCTACTCATCGCCGCCATAGAAACGCACACGAATGGCACATCGTTGGCGCACTCCGCTTCGTTCCGGGCACTTCTGCCCAGCGACAACCAGGCGAATTTTTCAGCGATGTTCTACCAAAATCTCGGCCCAATTTTGAAGCCGCTCGCTTCCCAGCTGAATTCCAGCCAGTTGGCGATGCTTCAGCAACTGGCAGCGGACTCCAAGCCAAGCGTGATGTGTGCGTATGGGGAGAGCGATCGCATTGAAGTAGCGAGCAGCGGCAAGCTTCTTGACTTGAATCCAGCTTTCCCAACCTTGCTGCACTTGCTGGGCTTGTCCGATCATGGAACTTCACGGTAGGCTAATCCGTACTGACTTCTAGATGACCTCTCCAACGATTGAGCTCAACGGACTCGAAGTTCAACTCGGTGGCCGAACCATACTTCATGGGATCACCGGCGTTCTGAAGAGCCGCGCCATTGGACTCCTCGGGCCAAACGGTGCCGGCAAGTCCACGCTCATAAATACTTTGCTTGGTTTTCATATTCCATCCAAAGGCACTGCTCGCGTGCTCGGACTTGATTCACACACCAACGGCAAAGCACTTCGCTCTCTCGTCGGCTACATGCCCGAGAACGACGCTTTCATTTCAAAAATGTCTGGAGTCCGTTTCGTTCGCTACATGGCGGAAATTTCCGGCCTTCCTTCTGAACAAGCGATGGAGCGCGCGCACGAAGCATTCGTCTATGTCGGATTAGGCGAAGCGCGTTATCGCCCGGTCGGAACCTATTCTCTCGGAATGAAACAACTTGCGAAGTTGGCCCAGGCGATTGCACATGGCCCCAAAGTTCTCATTTTGGACGAACCAACCAACGGCATGGATCCGCCAGCGCGCAAACGATTGATCGAACTCATTCGTGAAATCCGCGAATCGAGCGATATCTGCCTGCTTCTCTCCTCGCATCTCCTGCGCGACGTGGAAGAAACCTGCGATGAGGTCCTGATCCTCCGCAACGGACAAATCGCTTCCATTTGCAATCTGGTCGAAGAGCGGCAAGCCAACCGCAAGTTTCTCGAACTGGAAACAATCGGTGCCGAAGCCACCTTCACTACCGCACTCGAAAGCCTCGGTTGCGAGTGCGCGGTTTTCACCAGCGGACGCATCAAGGTGGTCATGCCGGACAGCGTTGAAATTCGCGAAGTATTCAAAGTCGCCGCGGATCGCGGCGTACAAATTCGCCGCATGAATCATCGCCGCGATTCGCTCGAAGACATCTTCCTCAACGCCATGGAACAGACGGGAGCGCCGGATGGCCGTCTATAAGCGCCGGTACAATTCCTACACGGGCTCGCTGACGCCCACATGGTCGCGCTTTTTTGTCCTGACTCGCTTTGCTTTCGCCGACCTCTTCAAATCCCGCTTCTTCGTCCTTCTTTTGATTCTTTGCATCATTCCCTGCTTGTTTTCTGCGGGCTTCATTTTCGTCGCCAATAACAAAACTTTACAGTTGCTGATGCAATTGCGCCCGGATATGGATTTTTTCAAGGTGGAAAGCCAGTATTTCATCATCATGCTGACGGTCCAGACACAGGCAGCCTTTCTGTTGAATTGTTGGGTTGGTCCCGTCCTGATCGCCGGCGATCTAACGAATGGCGCACTCCCTCTTTTTCTGAGCCGCCCGTTCAGCCGGGCCGACTACGTTTTAGGCAAACTCGCCGTCCTCGGCTTGCTTCTTTCTGCTATCACTTGGATTCCCTGCTTGCTCTTGTTTAGCCTTCAGGCCGGGCTGGCGAGAAATGGCTGGATATGGTCGCACTTATGGATGGTTGTTCCCATCGTGTTGTGCTCCGCGATTTGGATTCTGATGCTCTCCCTCATTTCGTTAGCTGTATCGGCGTGGGTTAAGCTGCGAATTGTCGCCACTGGCATAATCTTCGTCGCATTTTTCATCCCGGCGGGCCTCGGCGAGATGTTCAACGCCATCATGGGCACCTATTGGGGAGAACTCCTGAATTTCTCTTCTCTTTTCAGGCGGATCTTGGTGCACTCATTTCGTGAAGAGTCGATGATGGGCGCCTTCACGCGTGAGTCCCAGATTCCGTTTCCGATGACTTGGACAATGCTAATTCTTGTCTGCCTATTCGCGCTGTTTGTTCTGAATTCCCGCTTGCGTGCCCGCGAGACGGTGCGTGGATGACCCTCGACGCCCGCCAAATCGTTTTCGAGAACGTTTCCAAGTTCTACGGAGAAGTTCTCGGCGTGAACAAAGTGAATTTCTCTCTCGAGCCGGGAATCACGAGCCTGGTCGGCCCGAATGGTTCAGGCAAAACCACGTTAATGAATTTACTGTCTGGCCTCATTAAACCTTCCCACGGCGCGATATACGTTCTCGGCCTCACACCCCAGCAACCCATCGAGTTCTTCCGCCAAGTTGGATACTGCACACAGTTCGATTCGTTTCCTCCAGGCACGAATGGCTACGATTTTATTTATTGGCCGTTGCGTCTTCACGGTTTTGGCCACGATCAAGCCACTAAACTCACGAACGAGGCCCTCGAGCGCGCCGGCATGGCGCAAGTCGCTCGCCGCAAGGTAGCCGGCTACAGCAAAGGCATGCGCCAGCGCATTCGCCTAGCTCAAGCCATCGCGCATCATCCGTCGGTACTCGTCCTCGATGAACCCCTCAATGGCCTCGATCCCATGGCGCGCGCCGAATCCATCGCCCTTTTCGAAGCCATCGCCAAGCAAGGAATGCACGTCATCATCTCCAGTCATATTTTGGAAGAAGTCGACCGCATCTCCGACCGCGTCGTGCTCATGAGCAGCGGCTACGTCGTCGCCGAAGGCCAGATTAAAGAAGTTCGCCGCGAGGTCCGCGATCACCCCATGCAAATACTGGTCCGTTGTTCCAACGCTGCGAAGTTAGCATCTGCCGCCTTCGAGCTCGATCACGTCGTCGAAGCCAAAATTCTGAGTGACGGCCAAAGCGTCCTGGTGCGCACGCGCGATGCGGAACAGTTTTCTCTGCTGCTCAACAAAATCGTGTCGGCAGGCTTAGTCGAAGTCGATGCAGTCGCCCCCGCCGACGACGACGTCAATTCCATCTATCAATATCTCATCGGATCGGATGGCAGCCCGACATGAGCCTCGAGCAATCGGTAGCTCGCGCCCAAAGCACTTTCAAAGAACAGCCTTGGCGGCTCTTTGCCAGCCAAATCTCCGTCCTTGTGCGCACCGAAGTTCGCCGAAATCTCTTCACTCGCCGGAGGATTGGATTTCATCTGCTCGCCTGGATACCGGTGTTGTTCCTTGCTGCCCATTTCATCTTCAGCAGGTACCATACCGAGTCATCCTCAATCGAAGACGATACGTTTGTCCTCGCCAGTATTATTCAGGTTTATTATTTCCGCCTGGGCATCTTCTTTGCCTGCATGGGTATTTTTACCTGGCTCTTCCGCGGCGAAATGGTCCAACGCACTCTTCACTATCAATTCCTGGTTCCGGTAAGAAAAGAAGTTCTGGTGGTTGGAAAATTTCTCGCCGGCGCGATTATTTCCATTGCACTCTTCGAAGCAGCCGTTCTCGCTTCCTTCTGCCTTATCTACGCGCGCTTTGGTGCCGAAGGCAGAGCTTATGTCTTTGACGGCCCCGGCCTCAGTCAGCTGGGCTCCTATCTATTGGCGACGGCTCTAGCGTGCCTGGGCTACGGCGCCGTGTTTCTCGCTCTCAGTCTTCTCTTCAAGAATCCGATCATTCCCGGCGCCATGTTGTTGGGATGGGAAACGATTGCTCCAATTTTTCCTTCCTGGGCACAGCATCTAAGCGTCGCTTTCTATCTGAAGCATCTCTGCCCCGTCAAACTGCCTATTGAAGGTCCCATGGCTATCTTCACCATCGTCGCCGAACCTGTCTCTCCCTTCATTGCCGTCTTCGGCTTGCTCTGTCTTACCGTCGCAATTCTTGTCCTTTCCTGCTTCCTGATTCATCGGCTCGAAATCACTTACACCGCCGAGTAGCGACCCTCTTGAACATGTTCCACCGCGGGTGGCGCCCTCCTGTACCAAAGGACAGTAAGTTCCTACTCGTCAATAACCTTCCTGCGCGAAGATTTACGCGCTTCTTGTCCCCCTGATTGCCTTAACGGACCATAAATAATGGGCGGGAATTGCCCGCCCAAGGTCCAAGAAAATGACGCCGCTTCTTGAAGTCAAGAATCTCCACATCTCGTACTGCGCCCGCACGGGCGAAGTCTGCCCTGCCCTCACAGGCGTCAATTTCGACCTTGCTCCCGGAGAAATCCTCGGCGTACTCGGTGAATCCGGCTCTGGCAAGAGCACGCTCGCCGCTGCTCTCCTCCGACTTCTCCCATCCAATGGAAAAATTCAGAAAGGGTCCGTCCTCTTCGAAGGAAAGAATCTGCTCCAGGCTTCTCGTCAAGACCTACGCAAGATTCGCGGCGGCCGCATCGGCCTGATCTTTCAAGAGCCCTCTTCTTCTCTCCATCCCACCTTACAAGTCTGCCAACAGGTTTCCGACGTTTTGGCTGCGCACGTATCCTTGGATCGACGCGCTATAAGCGACAAAACCAGCCAAATTCTCGCATCGGTTTTTCCGGCGGAAGCAGAACGCATTTCCCGCTCCTATCCGCACGAATTGAGCGGCGGCCAACGCCAACGCGTACTCATCGCGCAAGCGATTGCCTGTGGACCTTCCCTGGTGGTTGCCGATGAACCAACCGCGTCGCTCGACCCCACCACACAACAGGAAATCCTCCAGCTCTTTCGGACTCTCCAGCAGAATCTCGGCCTCGCCATGATTCTCATCACGCATAATCCCGCTCTCCTCGCCGGCCTCGCGGATCGCATCCTTGTCCTCTACGCCGGACGCATCGCCGAAATTGGTCCTGCAGCGCAAGTGCTCTACTCGCCTCAGCATCCCTACACAGCCGCATTATTGCGCTGCTTGCCTTCGCATTTTGCCGAAGCCCAAAACGCCCGCAAAGCCAAGCTGCACGTCATTCAGGGAGACCCACCAGACCTGTCGTCGCGTGAAAATGGCTGCCAATTCGAACCTAGGTGCACGGAAAGAATGGAAGTTTGCAAAAGCGTCGAGCCCTCTGCAGCCGCAGTGAACGAGCTGCACGAGGTCTCCTGCTTCAAATTTGCAGGTTGATCTAGATCCAGGAACCGTGACATGCAGCCACTCTTGAAAGTCGAAAATCTCGTGAAGCTCTACGCGGCCCGGCGCTCTGCCCGTTCGAAGGACAAGCTAGCCGCGCTCGATGGAGTGTCCTTGTCCATTCCCTCGGGAGAAACGTTGGCTCTAGTTGGCGAATCCGGGTCTGGCAAAAGCACTCTCGCTCTCTGCATCGCCTGCTTAGAAACCCCGACGTCCGGAAGCCTCTCGTTTGAAGGACTCGATGTCGCGACACTCGACGAAAATCAGCTCCGCCTTATCCGCCCGCAAATACAACTCGTGTTCCAAGATCCTGTAAGCTCGCTCAATTCGCGCTGGACTGCCCTCGATATCGTCAGTGAGCCATTTCTTGTGCAGCGCCGCTTCACCAAACCTGACCGCGCCGTCCGAGCGCTACAACTTCTCGATCGTGTCGCCATCCCACGAAGGTTGGCCGGACGAAGACCTGACGAACTCAGCGGTGGACAAAAACAGCGCCTCGCGATCGCCCGCGCCCTCGCGCTCGAACCAAAACTCATCATTCTGGACGAAGCGCTCTCCGCCCTCGATTGCTCCGTCCAAGCCCAAATCTCCAATCTCCTGCTCGAACTGCAATCCTCTCTCGGCTTGACCTATCTTTTCATCACCCACGATTTTGCAATGGCCGCCCACCTGGCCGATCAGATCGCCGTCATGGATCGCGGCCGCATTGTCGAATCTGGTCCTGCAGAAAAAGTCCTGTCTGCGCCAAGACACGAAGCCACCCGCTCTCTGCTTGCGGCCACAGCGCGCTTCGTCGGGTCGCCCAGCGTGCTGGTGACCGCCTGATGCGTTACCTCTTGCGGAGAGCGCTACACGCCGTCTTTCTTCTCTTCGGCGCATCCCTGCTCACGTTCCTTTTCTCCGCTCTAACTCCCGGAAATTATTTCGACGAGATGCGCCTGAATCCGCAAATCTCTCCGGAAACCGTTGCCGCACTGCACGCCCAATATCAACTCGATCGCCCGCTTCCGGTCCGTTACGCTCACTGGCTGAACGCCGTCGCCCACGGTGAACTAGGCTTTTCCTTCGCCTACAACAGCCCTGTCGCCCCGCTTCTCTGGGTCCGCGCGCGAAACACTCTTCTTCTGACCGTGACAGCCACCCTGCTCGCTTGGTTCATCGCGCTTCCCCTTGGCGTCTGGAGCGCCGCCAGATTCGGCCGCGCGCCGGACCGCGTACTCTCGTGGACCACCGCGACGCTCCTTGTGGTCCCCGATTTAGTCCTAGCTCTAGGTTTATTGATCTTGGCCGTCCGCACCGGCTGGTTCCCGACAGGCGGTCTAGTCTCGGTCGGCTTCGATGAATTATCCCCGTTCCACAAACTCCGAGACCTCGCCTCGCATATGACCCTCCCCGTAGCCGCCCTCGTTCTCGCAACTTTGCCAATGCTCGTCCGCCACGTCCGCGCTTCGGTCGCCGAAGTTCTCGATGCCCCTTATCTTCGTGCGGCCCGCAGCCACGGCATTCCCCGTCGCAAACTTCTCTATGGCTACGCACTTCGCGCCGCCGCAAATCCGCTCATCTCTCTTTTCGGATTTAGCGTAGGCGCACTCTTAAGCGGTTCTTTGCTCGTCGAAGTCGTCATGAGCTGGCCCGGCCTCGGCCCGCTTCTTCTCGAATCCATTCTGGCGCGCGATCTCTATGTAGTTATCGGCGGTGTTCTTCTCTCCATGATTTTCCTGGTCGCCGGAAATCTTTTCGCGGATGTATTGCTCTACTGGGCCGATCCACGCATTCGCACCGTAGCGAGCCCAAAATGAGTCAGCGCCGCAAGCTCACGAAATGGCTCGTCGTTCTTGTCTTCCTCCACTGCATAGTAGCGGGCGCGGGATTTTTCGCGCCTTACGACCCCGTCGAACAAGATCGCGAGCGCCCGTATCTTCCTCCTATGCGCGTTCACCTGATGGATGCGCAAAACCACCTTCATCTGCGCCCGTTTTTCTATTCACTTCGTTTGCGAACAGGTTCTTTCGACCAATACGAAGAGGACACAGCCACAATCGTACCTCTCAAATTCTTTGAGCACGGTGTCGTCTACCATCTGCTCGGCTTCGCGCCAGCTCATTTGCATCTTTTCGGCGCGAGCGGCGCGCGAATCTATCTCCTGGGCAGCGACGCCTACGGCCGCGATCAACTCTCGCGCATTCTCTACGGCGGACAAGTCTCTCTTCTCGCCGGCCTTCTTGGCGCGGGAATCACACTTTTTCTTGGCGCATTGGTCGGCATGGCCGCTGGCTACTACGGGGGCTGGCGAGACGAACTCCTGATGCGCGTCGCCGAACTTTTTCTCGCGCTCCCATGGCTCTATCTCCTCTTTGCCCTGCGTGCGTTCTTGCCTCTCGCCGTCAGTCCTCTCGAAGCTTTTCTGCTCGTCGTGGTTGTCATCGGCATGGTCGGATGGGCACGGCCCGCCCGTCTGGTTCGTGGTGTAGTCCTAAGCGTTAAGGAGCGCGATTTCGTCCGCGCCGCACGCGGCTTCGGTGCCTCCGATATCTATTTGCTGCGCCGGCACATTCTCCCTGAAACGGCGAGCGTCCTCCTCACGCAAGCCGCCATCCTCGTCCCCCAGTTCGTCCTAGCCGAAATGACGCTCTCCTTTCTCGGTCTCGGCGTCCCCGAGCCAATGTCAAGTTGGGGCAGTCTCTTGGCATCCCTCCAGCAATACAGCGTCTTGGTCTCCTATTGGTGGATGTACTTGCCTGCTTTGGCCATCGTGCCGTTCTTTCTCGGATACCTCGGTCTTGCGAGTGCATTGCAGCACCGCACTAGCCTGTACAAGATAGAAGAGCAGGGTGGCTGGAACCTATCGTGAGAATAAAACGCCAATCGCGCTGGCGCGGCCGCTTTGCCATGAGCCTCTTCTTGGCTTGCGCTTCAACTGTTGTGCTGCCGACCAAAACCTTCCCGCGACCGCAGCAAACAAATGCAAAAGAAGAATTGCTAACTTTGCCAGGAGAAATTGGCCACTCGGGCGGACGTCTTGTCATCTCTCTGCGCTCAGAGCCAAAAACTCTCAATCCGCTGACCGCCGCGGATACTCCCTCTCGCGAAGTCATCGGCGCAATGCAGGTCGACCTCGTCCATATCAACCGTGCAACGCAACTCACCGAACCCGCCCTAGCCAAATCCTGGAAAATCTCCGCCGACGGCCTTCAATACACGCTCACTCTCCGCCAAGGCTTGCGTTTCTCCGACGGCCATCCTCTCGATGCCGAGGATGTGCTTTTCACCTTTCGCGTCTACCTCGATGAAAATGTCCATGCGACTCAGCGCGATCAGCTGATCGTTGGCGGTAAGCCCATCACCGTCCGGATGGTGGACGCGCAAACGCTCGTTTTCCAATTCGCCAAGCCCGACGGCGTCGAAGAAAGACTCTTCGACGGCCTCGCTATCCTGCCGCGCCATCTCCTCGAAAAACCCTACCAGGAAGGGAAACTCGGACAGCTCTGGACCACGTCCACGCCGCCAAACGAATGGGCCGGCCTCGGCCCTTTTCGCTTAAAAGAGTATGTCGCAGGCCAAAAACTAGTTCTCGAGCGTAATCCCTACTACTGGAAGACAGATACAAAAGGAAATCGTCTCCCCTATCTCGATGAACTCGTTTTTCTCTTCGTTCCTAGCGCCGATGCCCAGGTTCTTCGCTTTCAATCCGGCGAAACAGACATCATCACTCGCCTGAGCGCGGAAAATTTCTCAGTCCTCTCGCACCAGCAGCGCAACTACACTATGGCCGATGCCGGCCCCGGCCTCGAATACAATTTCCTTTTCTTCAACCTCAACGACCTCGGAGAAAAGTCCTCCGCCGACCTCACGCGAAAGCGAAAATGGTTTCGCGACGTAAAATTTCGCCAGGCCATATCCACCGCCGTCGATCGCGATGCCATCGTTCGCCTCGTCTATCAAGGCCGCGGCGCCGCGCTTTGGGGCCCGGTCACGCCAGGAAACCGTCGCTGGCTGAATAACTCGATCCCACATCCCGCTCGTTCCCTCGACAATGCGCGCGCGCTTCTGAAACAGGCCGGCTTTTCTTGGCCCTCCGTATCGAACGGCGAACTCACACTCGTAGACTCGGATGGCAAGCCTGTCGAGTTTTCCATTCTCACGAGTTCTTCAAATGCCGACCGCACTAAAATGGCCACTCTTATCCAGGACGATCTCAAGCAGCTTGGCATGCACGTTCAAGTAGTTCCTCTCGAATTCCGCTCGCTTATCGATCGCGTCACCCAGACCAAGGAATACGATGCATGCCTCCTGGGCCTGGCTAGTTTCGACGCTGATCCCACCGCCGATCTCAACGTCTGGCTCTCCAGCGGCGGTACGCACCTCTGGAGTCCCTCCCAAGCTCACCCAGCCACAACTTGGGAAGCCGAAATCGACCGCCTCATGGAACAACAACTTTCCACGCCCGGCTATGCGCAGCGCAAAAAGCTCTACGACCGCGTCCAGGAAATCCTTGCCGAAAATCAGCCGATGATTTTTCTCGCGAGCCCAGACATTTTAGTCGGCGCGAAAAATTCCATCGGCAACATCCATCCAGCCGTACTTGAGCCTTATGTTCTCTGGAATGTCGAACAACTCTATTTCCGCACCGGCGCGGAGAGCGCCAACCGATGAGCCCAGTTCTCACCAAGGCAAAGGATGGGAAGAAACCTCCGCGAGCGTGGAGCGACGAGCGCCTGGTGAAGGAGTGCCTTGCAGGCAACGAAGAAGCCTGGTCTGTTCTCATCGAAAAGTACAAAGCGCTCATCTATTCCATCCCCGTTAAATACCGTTTGCCTCCCCATGAAGCCGCCGATGTTTTTCAAGCCACTTGCGTCGAACTTCTGAATCGCCTACCTAAACTGCGCGAGCCGCGCGCCCTTCCAAAATGGCTCATCCAGGTTGCTCATCACCAATGCTTTCGTTACAAGAAACAACAAGAGCGCCTGATCAGTCGCGACGGAGATGCCGACCTACTAGAACCCGAAACTCCTGCCATCGCCGAAACTCTGGTGCAGCAAACCCAGGAAGAACAAATGCTTCGCGAAGCCATGGCTGCCCTCTCGCCGCAATGCCGCCGCCTTGTCGAACTTCTTTTCTTCGAAACTCCCGCACGCCCTTACACCGAAATTGCCGCAGATCTTGGCCTGGCTGTCGGTTCCATTGGCTTCACCCGCCAAAAATGTATGGATCGCCTGCGCAAGCATCTTGGCGATTTGGGATTTGAGTGATGCCCGCCGCCATCAAAAAAATCACCCGGGAAGAGCTTCTTTCGCAATTGGCCCGTATCGAAAAAGATGCGGACCGCCGCAAATTTCTGACGCGGCATAAAACGCTAATTCGCAGCGAGGTCGTAAAACAACTCGCCGATTTGGTCCTCGAAAAAATTCGCGTAGACACTAAAGAAGCGCTACACCTCGCCGAAGCCGCGGTTCTGATCGGCCGCAAGCTGCGCCGCAAAGAAGACATCGCCCTCAGCACCCGCGCCAAAGCTAACGCTCTCTATGCCTGCGGAGACAATCGCGCCGCCGTCGAGCATCACGAGCAAGCCATCCAAATGTATGAAGCCCTGGGCAATTTGAAAGAAGCCGCCCGCACACTCAGCAGTTCCATCCAGCCGCTCATTCTGCTTGGCGAATACGACCGCGCTTTCCAATCCTCCGAAAAGGCGCGAGAAATCTTCATCCGTATCGGCGAAACCAGGCGCATAGCAAACCTCGACAACAACGTCGGTAACATCTTCCACCGCCAGGATCGCTTCGAAGAAGCCATGCTCCACTACGAGAGTGCCTACAAAACGCTCTCCGCCTACGAAGATTGGGAGCGCGCCGCCGTCACCCTCCATAACATGGCCATGTGCCTCATCAGCTTGAACGATTTCGCCAAATCCCTCGACTGCTACCAGAAATCCCGCGAACTCTGCATTCGCTACGACATGCCCCTCCTGCGCGATCAGGCCGATTACAACATTGCCTATCTCTACTATTTCCGCGGCGAATACAGCCGCGCGATAGAAATGCTCTTCGCCACCCGCCGCGCCTGCGAAATAACCGGCGACGCCTATCATCTTGCCCTCTGCCATTTGGATCTCTCGGAAATCTATCTCGAGCTCAACCTCAGTGAAGAAGCCCGCGAAATGGCCCACGAGGGTTTCCTTCGTTTCGAAAAACTAGGCATGGCCTACGAAGCCGCTAAAACTCTCGCCAACGAAGCCATTGCCTATGGCCAGCAAGGAAAAACCGTCCACGCCCTCGAACGCTTCACAAAAGCCCGCGCCATGTTCGCCACCGAAAAAAATCTCGTCTGGCCCTGGCTCCTCGACCTCTATCAAGGCCTCCTTCTCTTCCACGAAGGCCGCTACTTTGAAGCCCGCCGGCTCTGCACGGGAGCTGCCGCGTTTTTTGACCAATCGGCGCTTCCCGGCAAAGCAGCTCTAGCTCATCTTCTGCTGGCACGCATCGCGTTGGAGATGGGAGAATTTCCCTCCGCACAATCGGAAACGGACGCGGCCATCGCCAAAATCTCCGGCCTCCAAGCTCCCGTCCTCGCTTACCAAACACACTTCCTTCGTGGCCAGCTCGCCCAAACACGCGGTGACCGTCCCACTGCCTTCGCGGCCTATCAAGATGCCCGCAAATCCCTGGAGGCCCTGCGCAGCCGCCTGCACGCGGAAGAACTGAAAATTTCCTTCGTAAAAAATCGTCTGCAAGTCTACGAAGCTCTAGTTGATTTACATCTCAGCGGCGATGGCGACGACGCTTCGACTGCCGAAGCTTTCTCCTGCATCGAAGCCGCCAAATCCCGCAGCATGACCGAAATGATTTTCCAAAGCGGCCAAAGCCTGCCCCTCGGCGACGCCGGCCAAAGCGAACTCGTCCGCAGAATTCGCGATCTCCGCGAAGAATTGAACTGGTATTACCACCGCATCGAACTCGAGCAACTCCGTCCCGAAGACACCTCCGCTAAACGCCTTCAGCAACTCCAGGAAAAAGCCCTCTCGCATGAAAACGAATTTCTGCGCACGCTTCGCGAATTGCCTGCCCATGAACGCGAAAACGCGACCCTCGAAGCGCCCGCCGATTTCTCCCTCGAAAAATTACAAGCCGCCATCCCCGCCGATGCCGCGCTCATCGAGTACTACGCAACTGGCGATCGCTTGGTCGCCGCCGTTGTCACTCGAAACTCCATCGATATCACTCCCATCACCGTTTTCTCCCGCGTGCTCCATTTCCTCCACCTCCTCCGCTTCCAACTCTCAAAATTCCGGATGGGGTCCACCTACACACAGCGCTTTGAACAGCCACTCCTTCAAGCCACACAAAGTCATTTGGAATCCCTCTACGCCGAATTAATCGCCCCACTGCGTTCTCATCTCCACGCGAAACACCTGATCTTCGTCCCCCATGGCCCGCTTCATTTCCTTCCCTTCCATGCACTCAAAAATGGCGATACCTATCTCTGCGACACTCATACCGTCTCTTACTCCCCGAGCGCCACCGTCTTTGCTCTTTGCCAGGAAAAACCGCCCAGCCAAATGACCGCCTCCTTAGTCATGGGAATCCCCGACGAGCGTGCTCCCCAGATTTTGGGTGAGGTCCAATCCGTAGCCGCGATCCTTCCACAGCCGGATCTTCGACTTGGCGACCAAGCCACCACTGAAGTCCTCAAGAGTAAAGGCTCGCAAAGCGCACTGCTTCATATCGCCACCCACGGCACCTACCGCCAGGACAACCCCATGTTCTCTGGCATTCGTCTCGGCGATGGTTACCTTAACCTCTACGATCTCTACCAGATGCGTCTCTCCGCCCGCCACGTCACCCTCAGCGGCTGTGCCACCGGCATGAACTTTGTCGCCGCAGGCGATGAGCTTCTTGGCCTTCAGCGCGGGCTCTTTTGCGCGGGGGCATCCTCCCTCCTACTCTCCCTCTGGGATGTCCACGACCAAAGCACCGCCGAACTCATGCAATCCTTCTACAAGGGATACATCGAGACAGGCAACATGGCGCTTTCCCTCCAATCCGCTATGAAGCAGCTTCGACAGAAAAATCCCCACCCCTATTTCTGGGCTCCTTTTGTCCTCGTCGGTCAACTCACAGTAAATACAAGACTTAACTAAATTCTCGTAGCCTATATTTTTTGCCTTACTCGCCTCCCTTATGCAATGGGAGCTGTTGAATCCTTGCTACCGCTGGGGAGCGGATGGGCAGAGAAAGAAATTAGGGGGAAAGAGATGAAGCACTTTTCAACAGAGGAGTGGGTTGATTTCGTGAACCAAGTGATAGCAAGCAACCAGCGAGAAGCGATGCAAAAGCACCTTGCAACCGGTTGCAAACGCTGCACGGAGGCAGTTTCGTTATGGCAAGAGGTCAGCAAAACGGCATCCGCGGAAGCCAACTATCAACCTCCAGCCGACACCGTGCGTCTAGCCAAAGCAGCTTTCGCAACAGCGGGCAAGACGCAGGCAAAACAGCAATCTCCGGGCTTGATCGAAGTGCTCTTCGACAGCTTTGTGCAGCCCGCCGTTGCTGGAGCGCGTTCAGTGGTAATAGGAACAAGACAAATGCTTTATAGAGCTGACCCATATCAAATTGACATTCAGATTGAGCCCAAGCCTGGCAGCAACCGGCTCGTCATCACGGGCCAGCTTCTCGACCTTAGCCATCCCGGCATCATTGGCCGAGACATACAAGTCACGCTTTCAAATCGGCGCGGCAACACCGTCTTGGCCCCGACGAATCAGTTTGGCGAGTTCTCCGGCGAGATCGAAAACTCCGGTGATCTGGAGCTTTCCATCCCCGGCGATAGCGATCAGCCCATCGTCATTTCCTTGCGAAACGCCTTGGGCAATTTGCCCGGAGGCAAGCCATGAGCTTCGCCGCCAGCACACCTTTTACAAGGGAGTCCCATTTTGGTACGGAAGTACCAAAATCCCTTGTAGCTTTTGATTGGCACCTCGAAACCACCCGTACTATTTGCCCAAAAGGAAGATTCCGCAAGACTTAGCGGGTGACCTTTTGTGCGGATGTTCGGCTGGTTCGGAAGCAGGAGACCCGAAAGGGACTGAACATAACTATGAAACGCAACCTTTGCATATTCGTGATTCTAATTGCTCTCTTCTCCCTCGTAGCGACATCTGCAAACGCACAGAACCGTTACATCGTCCGCACATCGGGAGGCCTGGGCTCCGTCTTGAAGCTCTGCCTCTCCGCGAATTGCCAGGTCCAAGGCTCCTTGGACGGCAATCTTGGTCACACCTATCTTGTGACCTCTTCCCAGAACTTGATCTCGAACCTGCTAGGCTTCGTCGGGAACCTTCTAGAATCTTTGCTTGGGATTCAGAGTGTCGAGGCCGACCAGCTTCTCGCACTCCCTCAGAAGCCGATCACCACAATCCCCGCCGGTCTCTATGACCTCACTCCAGTCAACTACTACGGGACCGTGACCATCCACGGTTATGTCGCTCAGCCCGCCACGCAGATCATCCGGTTGAGCGATGCTCAGAACGGGTTTAATGTCGCGGGATCCGGCATTGTGGCCGTCATTGATACGGGCGTCGATGTAAACCACCCTGTTCTCTACCCCGTCCTTCTGCCCGGTTACGATTTTACCCGCAATCAACCAGGCGCCTCCGAATGGCTCGATGTGCCTCAACTTCAGGCCGGAAACCTCAGCACCGGATCGCAAACCGAACAGCCAGTCATCGTCCAGCAATCTAGCGCAGCGATTCTCGATCAGTCTTCGGCAGCTATTTTGGACGGCGGATCGTACTCTGACTTCGGCCACGGCACCATGACCACCGGTCTTGTCCACTTGGTCGCGCCAAAAGCGCAAATCCTTCCCCTGAAAGCCTTTAACGCAAACGGCACGGGCTATGTCTCGAACATCGTCGCCGCTCTTTACTATGCCGTTCAACACAACGCCAACATCGTGAACATGAGCTTTGACGTGTCCACACCTTCAGCCGCGCTGTCTTCGGCAATCTCTTATGCCAACCAGTCCGGTGTTGTGCTCGTCGCTGCCGCCGGCAACGGAAGCACCAGCGCCCCCGTGTATCCCGCTGCCCTTAATTCCAGTGTGATGGGAATCGCCTCCACATCGAACTCGGATACTCTCTCCACCTTCTCCAACTATGGCGACATCGACGTCTGGATTGCTGCCCCCGGCGAGTACGTCATCAGCACGTACCCGGGCGGCACGTACGCCAGTGCTTCGGGAACATCCTTCAGCTCGCCACTCGTGGCGGGCTCGGCTGACTTGCTCTTAAGCGCAAAGCCTTCTCTCAACCAGTCAAACGCGGCTAACGCGTTTTCTCATGCCATACAACTCACCCCTAACCTCAACCACGGCCGGCTCGACGTCTATCAAGCCGTCTCCGCGTGGCTGAACAGTTCGAGCGGGCACTAAGTGATCAGCATGTTGGCCGAGCGGATTCCGGTACTCACCACGTCCTCAAATCCTTTGTGGACACCGGAATCCCTCCGCATCAAACAAGTCGAAGAACAAGTTTCTGCTCTTCGCACATCGGTCATCTGCGCGTTCAACCAGCTTCTCGATCTGAAGGATCTCAATACCGGCGTACACAGCACTCGATTGGCGGAATGGGGTATGCGGGTTGGCCAAGAGTTAGGACTCGAGGAAGCAGAACTGCAAAATCTCGAAGTCGCTGCCCTTCTCCACGACATAGGCAAAGTCGGTATTCCCGACTCCATTCTAAAAAAGCCAGGAAAGCTCGACGACGAAGAATACGCCCTGATGAAAAAGCATCCAGAGTACGGCTGGGCAGTTTTGCGCATGCTCCCAGGATTCGAACGCGCCGCTCTAGACATCCTTCATCACCACGAATCTTTTGATGGCAAAGGCTATCCGGCAGGCTTAAAGGAAACAGAAATTCCGATCGTCTCTCGCATTGTGACAGTGATCGATGCGTTCGATGCCATGGTCTCTTCCCGCCCCTATCGCAAAGGTCTTCCACATGAAGAAGCCGTCCGCCGCCTCATTCAATGCAGCGGCACGCAATTCGACCCCGTCGTAGTGCAATCGTTCCTGTCCTTCGCTCAAGCCGAGATGGACACCGTCTTCGCCGCCGCCGGCACGTCCGTCTCTTCGGCCCTATGAGCTGCGAACACGAGAGGTGTTACTCGATTATCCCCGCGAGCAGTCGTGTATCCCTTGGAGTGCGGCAGCTCTGCTGCCGCTTTTCTCAACCACGTGAACAACTCCGTATTTGTCGTATTCGGCGAGGCCTAATAATTTCAATTTTCGCCGGCTTTGCCAGATAGCTGTTCGGATTGATTTCCTTGCTCAAGCCGTAAGTGCGCGGCAACAAGTCTTATCTCCTCGTATGTAATTTCTGGGGGCAGCGCGTCCTTCAAAGGTTTGATCCGCTCGAATCCAAGAAGCGTGCATGCCTTTTCGATCTGCGCTCGCTTATCAGCGTCCACCCAGCTCGGTTGGAATTCCACTTCTCCCCGTTCCATCAGGCTAACAATGAGACTGACGACGCTCGAAAATTGCCGTCCACGCTTCTGCGCAATCTCTTCAAGCGTCCGCCCCTCAGTCAGCAATTGTTTTGTCTCTTCCACCGGCTTCGGCTTTTTCTCTTCCACCTGTGCCGCTCGCACGCCGCGGCCAAACTCCTTCAGTGCATCCAGGATTCCCTGCCCATACAATTCAGTCTTCTTATCGCCGAACCCGGAAACTCCTCGAAGCTCGCTCAGCGAACGCGGCCGCACTCGACATAGCTCGTCGAGCGAAGTGTCATGCATCACGACGTAAGCAGCAGTCCCCCGCTCTCTCGCCGCTGTCCTGCGCCACTCGCGAAGGAATTCGCGCAATTCGGGATCGATCCCCGCAGCGGCGCTACTCCTTCGGACATCGGCCAAAGGAATGTTTGTAGGCTCTCGTCGACTTTCCTTGGCCGGAAAAGCAGTCACTCTACCCGCGCCGGCGACCGCAGCAGCAGCCTTTCGTTTCGTCGTTTTTTTCGCCGTTGCAGCCGCACCCAGCCATTCCGGCTCTCCGACGCAAACATCACAAGCCCCGCAAGAATTCCATTTTCGATTCTCGCCGAAGTGGGAACAAATCTGATGATGCCGGCACGCGTTCCCTTCCACGAAGTTGCGAATCTCGTGATACCGCTGCCAGGCTCGCTGTTTTTCCGCTGGATCGCTCAACTGCTCCACGAAATAGGTCAGCAATCCGACATCGCGCTTCTGCCACAGTAAAATGCAATCTGCCTGCTCACCGTCGCGCCCCGCACGCCCCGCTTCCTGGTAATACTGCTCAATCGATTTCGGCAGCGACAAATGAATCACCGCGCGCACCGCCGCCTTGTTGATTCCCAATCCAAACGCAACCGTCCCCACCAAAACGCGCACCTCATCCGACATCCACCGCTCTTGATTCTGTCTCCGCGTGTCGCTATCCATCTTGCCGTGATAGCCGATGGCCGCAATTCCCTGCTCCGCCAAAAAATCCACCGTCTCCTCGACCCGAGCAATCGTCGGCGCATACACGATCACATTGCTGTCCGCATATTTCCGCATCGCGCGAATCAAAAGTTCATCCTGCGCCTTCCCAACGCATTCCTTCACGATGTAATTCAAGTTCGGCCGGTGAAAGCTTGCAATATATTTGTCCGGATCTCGCAGCGCGAGCTGCGCGATGATGTCGTGCCGCACACGCCGCGTCGCGCTCGCCGTAAACGCCGCAATCGGCAGTCCCGAAAAATGTTTTCGCAGAGAACTCAGCTGCCTGTATTCCGGCCGGAACTCGTGCCCCCACTCCGAAATGCAGTGCGCCTCATCAATCGCAAAAAAAGAAACCGGCACCCGCCGCAGCCACCCGGTCGTGTCTTCCCGCGCTAGCCTTTCCGGCGAAAGATACAAAAGTCGGTACGCCCCCTCGATCGCCTTGCGTTGCACGCGTGACTGTTCGTCTCCCGTCAGCGTGCTGTTCAGCAAAGCCGACGGAATTCCCATCTGCGTGAGCTGCGCCACCTGGTCCTGCATCAACGCAATCAGCGGCGACACCACGATCACTGTTTTGTCCTGCAAAATCGCCGCCGGCAACTGGTAACAAAGCGATTTCCCGCCGCCCGTCGGCATCACGACGCAAGTGTCGCGTCCTTCCAGCAAGCTCTTCACGATATTTTCCTGCAAAGGACGAAACGCATCGTAACCCCAGTATTTCTGCAGTGGACCGAGCAGATCTTTCTCCGAACTCATGCACAGAGTATAGTTCCCGGCTGGAG
>Ga0210388_10000200_pt1 | contig 57173 bp, 45 predicted proteins | sample IncBWC19OmetaG_FD_155485 | JGI IMG/M metagenome (GOLD analysis project Ga0210388, IMG submission 155485) | Forest soil microbial communities from Barre Woods Harvard Forest LTER site, Petersham, Massachusetts, United States - Inc-BW-C-19-O ... | reverse complement strand
AGTCGATCTGCGGGCTTTTGCCCCTGTTCCCCGGCACGACAAAGGGCGTGGGCAGGGCCGTCTCAAGCGGGTTGAAAACGGTATAGCTATAGGAGCCTGGGCCGGGGGTGGGGCTGGGGCTCGGGCTGAAGGTCGGCGTGGGGCTGAAGGTCGGGGAAGGCGTATCGGCCCGCAAAACTCCGGCGACGCACAAGGCCAGCCCGACAAAAGCGGCGAGTCTAAGGAATCTTGGTGATTGTGTCATACCGTCCAAATCAATCGTAATGCCGCGACGCTCCAGCCCCGCATGGAAAAGGCCTTGGAGTATAGCAGAGCCCCGGCTGTGATGCAAAGACGCGCTGCCCCAAAATTTCGTTCCAGCCCGGCGCTAGGAAAACAGCACTGGAGGATGTATTCTCAGTCCCTATTTCTGACAAGGAAACTGCGTGAAGCAACCCGAAGAAGTCCCTTATCTTGTCGTCTCCGACGTCCAAGGCCGTCTTTTGCCGCATCCGACCCTGCGCGTGGCCGGCCGTTCCGGCGCGGACATCGTGGAAGCCCGGGCCGAGGAGTTCATCCCCCTGCCCCCGGGCAGCGAATTGTTCTGCCTGCCCAGCCGACTGGCCATCGGCTTTGACCCGGGCACGGGGGCCTTGGTGCCCCTGGAGGAAGGACCCGACGGCGAGGAGTGCTGGCCGGCCGCGGCTTTTCTGGCGCCCGCCCATACGGCCACCCTGCTGCCGGCCTATGCCCAGCCCGATCCCAAGGCTCCCAAGCTTCCCCTCTTCGCCTACGCCGCCCTGGGCTGGCTCGACGGCCACTATTGGGCCGCGGGGATCCGCGTGGACGGGGATCCCCGCCAGGACCCGCCGATCTTCGCGGACGCGGACATCGAACAAGGGGTCAGCGCGCGCCTGAAGCAGGACCCCCAAAACCGCTTGCTGGCCCACCTGGGCAATTGCGCCCTGGTGAACCGCTGCGCCGCGGCGCAGAACTATTTTCTCGGCCGCTTCGAGATCCCCCTGCCGAGCTCGCCGCAGTGCAACGCCGACTGCGTGGGCTGCCTCAGCTTCCAGAAGCCGGAGGCCGGCTTCCCTTCGACCCAGAAGCGCATCACCTTCACGCCCACGACCCAGGAGATCGCCTCCCTGGCCGTGGCCCACCTGGAGAAAAGCTCCCTGCCGGTGGCGAGCTTCGGCCAGGGCTGCGAGGGCGAGCCGCTGCTGCAGGCGCCCCTGCTCAAGGAATCCATCCTGGCCATCCGCAGCGCCACGAAGCGCGGGGTGATCAACCTCAACACCAACGGCTCCAGGCCCAGGGAAGTCCTCGAACTGGCCCATGCGGGCCTGGACGCCATCCGCGTCTCCATGAACAGCGCCCAGGAGGCCTGGTACAGCGCCTACTACCATCCCCGCGGCTACGCGTTCAAGGACCTCAAGGAAAGCCTGAAGGCCATGGTCGGCGCGGGGCGCAAGGCCAGCATCAACTACTTCGTCTTCCCCGGGGTCAGCGACCGCGAACGCGAAATCGAGGCCCTGCTGGACCTGGTCGGCGAGACCGGCCTGCACATGATCCAGTGGCGCAACCTGAACCTGGATCCGGAGCTGTACGTGGAGACCCTGGGAGGCCCCGAAGCCCTGATCGAGGCCGGGGAGGCGCTGGGCATTCCGGCCCTGCTCAACGAACTAAGGCAGCAATTCCCGGCTTTGCGTTTCGGCTATTTCAACCCGGCCTGGGGTTTCGAGGAGGCCCTGCCCGGCCTGCAGAAGGAGGCCGGACGGGCCGCGCAGGCCTGGGATCTCGCCCACCGGGAGGCTCCCGACAAGCTGGGGACCTGCTGAAGTTTCAGTTAAAAAACCAATCCGAGTTCGAACTGTTGCTGGGCCTCGAAGCTGCTGAAGCCCTGGAAATAATAAGGAAGAAGCGCGTAATCCAGGTGGAAGGTCAGCCCCTCCTGCACGAGCTGCGCCCCGAAACCCAAAGTCCATCCGTTGAGCGATTGCGCGCTGTCGACCAGGTAGCCCAGGCGCAGGGCTATGCTTTTGTTGATCCAATCCTCCATGCCGAAATGGAAACGCGTGATGTCCTGGAAGGGGAAATCGAGGTCGGCCGCCAGGTTGACCTGGTTGTTCCACAAGGGGGGGAAGGCGCGGCTCAGGCCGATCAGGGTCGTGGCCGGCAGGGGGTCCGCCACGGTGATGAAGGTGACGGGCGGCCCCAGGTTCAGGAGCGAAACGCCCAGCAGCACGCCCTCGTCCAGGGGCACGTGGACGCCCAGGTCCACCGCGCCGTCGTAGGCGTCGAACTCGCCGAGGTGGGACTGCACGTATTTGACCGCCAGGCCGGCGTCGGCGCCTTGCAGGAAGCCCGGCAGGGGCAGGCCCCACTGGTTCAGCCTGAAGGCGTAGGCCGCGGTGATCGCCAGGTTCCAGGCCACGATGGGCGCGTCGGTGGCCTCGGCGTTGTCGATGGAGGGCTGGCCCTGGTACACGATGCCGCCGCCCAGCGTGCCGAAGTGCAGGGGCTGGGCGTAGGCGATGTCCTCAAGGCTGACGTCCGCCACCTGGCTGAACTGCAAAAAATCCAGGGAGGGTCCGGTCAGTTTTTCCAGGGCGGCTGGGTTGTAGGACAGGGCCGACAGGTCGTCGCCCAGGGCGACGAAGGCGCCCCCCAGGGCGGAGGCCCGCGCGGAGGGGCGCGTGCTCAAGAAGTCGTCGCCGCTGGTCCCCTGGTCGCAGTGGGCCGCGGCGGGCAGAAGGCACAGGAGGAGGAATAGGAGGCGGGCGGGCATGGGAGCGTGGGCCCCTGGGTGCGGGATCAGCGGTAGCCGCGCGACTGCCACTTGATGAAATAAAAGAACAGTTCCTTGAAGGCCCTGGCGATGACGCCCAGCTTGGCCCCGGTCTGCACGCCGGCGGTGCGCGGATAGTGGCTCACCCCTATCTCGACGACGCGAAACCCGTTCTTCTGGGCCTTCACCAGCAGCTCGGTGGAGATCATGGCGCCCGTGGTCTCGAGGCTGAACTTCTCGAACACCGAACGCCGCACGATCTTGAAGGCGCAGTCTATGTCGCGCACGCCCTTGAGCCCGAACAGCGTGCGCACCAGGGTGCCCCAGGCCCAGGCGTTGGCCAGGCGCTGGAAGGGGTCGGCGCGCTTTATGCGGTAGCCCACCACCAGGTCATGGCCGGCCATGAGCGGCGCCAGGCGCTCCAGCTCGTTCACGTCGAACTGGCCGTCGCCGTCGGTGAAAAAGATCCAGTCCATGCGGGCCGCGGCGAAGCCGCTCTTGACCGCCGCGCCGTAGCCGCGGTTGACCGGATGCGACACCACGCGGATGCGCCGCTCTTTTTTGTGCAGGGCCTCCACCACCTGGGCGGTCCCGTCGCGGCTCCCGTCGTTGACCGCGATGACCTCCCAGTCCGAGGCCAGGCGCTTGAGCACGGCGGCGGTCTTGAGGCAGAGCGCCGCGATGTTGGCTTCCTCGTTGTAGGCCGGGAAAAACGCCGAGATGGAGGGCCGGGACGCGGCGGCCGCCGCCTTGGGCCTGGCCTTGGGGGCCTTTTTCGCGGAAGGGCTCGCCTTCACTGGACGCTGGGGCATGGCTTGAAGTTCCTTTTTTTCTTAAAGGAGCGCCGCGTCTTCCTGGATGATCGCGGCGGCTTTGCGCCCCAGGGCCACGGAATAGCTCATGCCGCGGTCCTCGGGGAAGATCTGGGTCATGTTGGCCAGGTAGAGGCCCTTCACCGGCAGGCGGTGGGGGGGGACCCTGGAACCGTAGCCCGTGGTGACGATGGGCTGGGTGAAGTCGGCCCGCATGACGTGGGCCTTCTCCACCAGGGCCGGGTCGAAGCCCGGCACCACCTGCTTGAGGTGCAGGTAGTATTCCTTGAGGACCTCCGCGTCCGGGGCGCGGAAGAAGGGGTCGGCGGTGTCCAGGTAGCGGGCCGCGTAGAGCAGGTGGGCCCCCTGGTAGTTCTCCGGGCCGATCATGCGGGTGTGCTCGATGACCGCCAAGAAGGGCTGGTCCCTGTCCAGCACGCTGGTCCAGTAGAAGGGCGTCACGGACCCGCGCAGCTCCAGCACCGCCACCACCGAGCCGAAGTAGCGGAAACGCTCCAGGCTCTTGCGCAGGTCCTCGGGCAGGACCGCGCCGGCCTGCTTGAGGAACTCGGGCGTGGCGCAGGTGCACAGCACCGCGTCGAAGCCCTGCTCGCCCGCGCGGGTCACCACGCCCGTCACCCTTTGGCCGTCCCCGGCCAGGGCCGTCACGCCCTGGGACGGCCGCAGCTCCACCCCCGCCTCCTTCAAACGGGCCAGCAGGGCGTCCACCACCACCTGGGTCGAGCCCATGATGTAGCCGAGCTTGCCGGCGGGGGCCCCTTTTTTGGACGGGCCGAAGCGGGCGCTGAGGCGCCCGTACAGCCAGGTCATGGACACCTGCTCGGCGTAGGCGCCGAATTTCGAGCGGAAGAGGGGCTCCCACATGACCGCCCAGACCTCCTCGCCCATGTGGGCCAGGATCCAGTCGCGGGCGGTGACCCCGTCGTAGGGCCGCCAGTCCTTCTGCATGCTGATCCACTTGCTCCAAAAGGCCAGCTTGAAACGGCCCGGCAGGGAAAGTTCCCCCCAAAAAAGGAGCTTCCAGGCCGGGCTGATGCCCGCGGTGCGGCCGGCCCTCCAGTTGGCGTTGTTCTCCTTGTTCCACACCAGGGAGTCTTGCAGCTTCAGTTCGTCGACCAGGTCCAGCAGGTCCAGGTCCGTGGCGAAGATATGGTGGTAGAAGCGCTCCAGATGGGTCCCGCGCAGGGCGAAGGCCGAGGCCAGGCCCCCGAATACCGGATACTTCTCGAACACCGTCACCCGGTGCCCCCGTTTGGCGAGCTCCAGGGCGCCCACCAGTCCGCCCAGTCCGCCTCCGACCACGGCCACCTTCAGGCCGCGCGCCTCAGCCATTGCCTTTCTCCTTCGGCGGGACGGAAGGCAGGGGCGGCAGGGGCCGGAGCGGGGGCAGCGGGGAGAAGGCGGACGGCGGCAGGATCTTCAGGGGCGGCAAAGGGGGCGGTTCCTTTTTCGGCGGAGGGCTGGGAGGGGCCGGGGCCTTTTCCGGCTGCGGCAGGGGCGGAGGAGGTGGCGGCGGGACGGCGGCCTTGCGCTGGGCGATCGTGGCGGCCTTGGCCGCCTTGTATTTTTCCAGGAGCTCCTGCTTGCGCTCCTCGTCCGTGGGGCCCTGCTCGACCGGCGCCGTGCCCGGGCCTTGGGAAGCCTGGGCCCGCGCCTCCTCCTCGGCTTTTTTTTGGAGATGGCGGGCGATGACCTTTTTCCTGAATTCTTCGTACTGGGGCGAAGCCCTCCATTCCTCTTCGCTCATGCCCCCGTGGCCCGCCTCGGGCGCCCGCGCCTCCCCTTCGGCGCGCTTGGGCGAGGGACCCGCGGGGGGCTCCCCGAAAAAATCCTCAATATTTTTGGCGAGGCCTTTGCCGGCTTCCGGATCATCGCGGAACAGATCCGCCGGGTCAAAGGCGGATGGGCCTTTGTCAGCCATGTCTGCGTTTCACGGAGGGCTCATCTCCCGAGTGCAGGGCGTCCTGGAAGGAGATGCCCTCGCGCCACAGGAACCAGGCCCCCCACAGGTTGATGGGGAGCATGATGAGCAGGTGGATCATCACAATGTAGGCGAATCCCGTCGCCTTTTCCACCCCCAGCAGGGCCATCACGATCATGCCGCCGCCCTCGAAGAGGCCGATGCCGCCGGGCATGGAGGGGGCGATCATCGCCAGGTTGGTCATGCCCATGATCAGGGCGCATTCGCGCACCGTCAGGTCCAGGCCGAAGACGTGGGCCCCGAAATAGTAGGTGAACAGCTCCAGGCCCCAGGGCACGAAATTGAACACGAACACCGCGAAGAGCAGGCCCGGATTCTTGAGGATGCCCAGGCCGGCGATGAACTTCTCGAGCACATGGCGGCCGCGGGCGGACAGCCTCTGCGGCAGCAGCACCAGCAGCTTGTCCAGCACGCGCATGGCCAGGTCCTGCCATGCGATCAGCAGGAAGCAGGCCGTGGACACCAGGCCGAAGAGGATGGCGCCGCCGATCCCCGCCAGGTAGACCTTGCCCAGCAGGTCCGCGCGGCTGAAGACGTGGCCGGCCAGGTCCACCGTGGAGCCGCCCGTCTCGCCGCCCACCTGCAGGAAGGTGAAGAGGCCGAACAGGAAGAAGGCCACGATGGTGATGCCGTCCAGGATGCGCGACAGGACCACCACCGCGAAGGAGGCCGTGCGCGAGATCCCCTCACGGCGGCCGAGCAGGTGGGCGAAGATGAGCTCGCCCAGGCGGCCGGGCAGGATGTTGTTGAACAGGAACCCGATCACCAGGGCCGGCAGCACGCGGCCGGTGGGCACCGGCTTGATGGGCTCCAGGAGCTGGGCCACCCTGCGCGCGCGGCTCCAGTAGCCCACCAGGTAGAGGGGCAGGGCCAGCAGCAGCCATTGCCATTGCCCCTGCTCCAGGGAGACCCAGACCTGGGGCATGTCCTTCCAGGGCATGGCCAGTCCCAGGGCCACCGCGCTCAGGGCCAGCCCGATCCACACCTGCCGTTTACCGGCCACGGCGGCCCCCTTTGGAGCCGGCGGCACCGGAGCCGAAGATCCTCTCGGCGTGGTCCCTGCCGATGACGTCCTTGAGCGTGGCCTCGAGCCAGGCGTGGCGGGCCCAGCCCAGCTTCTGCAGGGCCAGCTGGCCCATGACCCAGACGGTCTTGAGCCCGTACACCGCGCTGGTCTTGAAGCCGATGGAGCTGGCCTCGGCGAAGTAGCGCGTGGGGATGGGGATCTCCGTGGTGGTGTATCCCTTCCAGTTGGCCTGGGCGATCATCTGGCTGTCGAACACGAAGTCGTCGCTGTTGAGCACGTAGGGCAGGTCGCACAGGAGCCTGCGGCTGTAGGCCCTGAAGCCGGTGTGCAGGTCCGAATATTTGCGGTTGAGGATGATGTTCTCCGCCAGGGTCAGGACGCGGTTGGCCAGGAATTTCCACCAGGGCATGCCGCCCTTGAGGGCCCCCTCGCCGATGATGCGCGAGCCCATGACGAAATCGGCGTGCCCGTCCAGGATGGGGGAGACCATCTGCGGGATCAGCCGGCTGTCATACTGGTAGTCGGGGTGCAGCAGGACCACCACGTCCGCCCCCGCCAGCAGGGCCTCGGTGTAGCAGGTCTTCTGGTTGCCGCCGTAGCCCTTGTTCTCCCGGTGGACGACCACCTTGATGGGCAGGCGCCGCGCCACCTCCACGGTCTCGTCGAGGCTGACGTCGTCGACCAAAATGACGCCGTCCACGGTCCCCTTGGGGATGTCGCGGTAGGTTTTCTCCAGGGTCTTGGCCGCGTTGTAGGCGGGCATGACCACGATGACTTTGGGCCTTTTTTTCGGCGCTCTAGCAGCCATGGCTGGGCCTTCCCCTTCGGACGCTCACCAGTAGTCCAGGACGCATATTTGCAGCAGCACCGCGCTGAGCACGTTCAGACCCAGGGCCACGGCCAGGGCCTGCCATTGCAGGCGGCCGCCGCGCCCGCGGGGCAGGGCGGCCGCGGCCGCGGGCAGCATGAAGACGGCACCGAAAAGGTACTCCCTCTGCACCTCGGCGCGGCCATAGGCCGACAGGACCAGCACCATGACCGTGGCCGCGCCGGCCAGGGTGAAGGGGTCGGAGGTGTCGGCGTTGAACAGGCTGCCGCCGACCCTCAGGACCCAGAGCGTCACCAGGCCCATGCCGGCGTAGGCCGCGTAGAGCAGGACATTGCCCCAGGACCAAAGGCTGTAGGAGCGGTACTGGTTCATGGCCATGTGCACGGCCTTGGAGCTGGCCATGGATTTCAGGTAGTCGAATCCGCCCAGGGACAGGGAGCCCACCAGCAGCAGCGCGGTGACCGCGAAGACGCCCCACAGCGCCAGGTTGGCCTTCAAAAAATCGTCCCATCCGCGCTCCTGGCGCCAAAGCAGCAGCAGCCCCCAGCTGCCCAGGAAGACGAGGGTGGAGATGGCGCCGAAGCTGTTCAGGATGGCCAGGCCCAGCGCGGCGCCCGAGGCCGCGGCCCATTTCCAGGAGCCGGCGCGCACCGCCTCCCACAGGCACCAGGCGCTCAGGGCCACGAGGCTGAGGACCACGCTGTCGATGCCGGCGTTGCCCAGGATCAGGCTCAGGGGCGAGGTCAGGAAGAGCGCGGCGGCGGCCAGGCCGAGGTCCGGCCCGCCGAGGCCCCGGCCCAGGCGGTAGAAGGGCCACACGGCGGCGGCCGACAGCGCCATGATGGCCAGGGCCACCAGGGTCGGCTGCGAAAACAGCAGCGTGCGCAGCAGCCAATACAGGAGCACCGCCGCGGGCGGATGGACGTCGATGTGGGGGCCGGCGGTCCCCTGGACGGCGTTGAAGCCGTTGAGGAAGCTGAGGGGGTTGCGGATGGTGCCGGCGTAGGTGAAGTAGTTGTTGTTCAGGGACTCTATCTTCATGGGGACGATCCCCATGCCCTGCGTCGAGAGGCCCGCCATGGCCAGCTTGCCCAGAAGGGCCACGACGAAGAGCGCCGGCGGCATCCAGGCTTCCTTGATCCGTCCGCGCAGGGCCACCAGGGCCGCCAGCAGGCCCGTCCACAGGGCCACCACCCCGAGCCAGTCCCACTGCGCGAAGGGCCCGCCGCTGATGTCGTTCATCCAGTTGCCCATGCGCACCGGCAGCAGCATGCCCACGGAGGTCAGGTCCACGGACCATTGCAGGCGCGTCGGCACCCAGCGGCGCAGCAGGACCAAGGCCGTGCCCAGGCCCGCGCCGAGCAGCAGCAGGCCGAGGGCCCAGAGCCAGGGCCCGGGGGCCTTGGGGGCGGGGGGCCCGGTCTCCCGCGCGCCCAGGGCCGCCCACAGCAGGGTGCCCGCGCTGAAGTAGGGGATGGCGCCGAAGTTCACCAGGGCGTCGCTGGAGACCTCCGCGCCGCGCACAAAGAGGGCGGCGACCAGGGGGAAGAGGAGCAGCACGGGCCAGCCCAGGCCGCGCAGGCTCCCGCGCACCCAGGCGCCCGCCGCCACCAGCAGGCAACCGGACAGGCAGATGTATTCGGAGAAAAGGACCCCGCCGTTGATCCAGGCTGCCCGGCCGGGCAGCTTCAGCAGGGCCAGCCACAGGGCCGCCGCCGCCAGCGCCGCCAGCAGGCCCCAGCGCAGGGCCGGCAGGCTCTCCGATATGCGCGTGGACGCCTTCACTCGGGCCCTTTCGCCGGCCAGGGCAGCCGCACCTTGAGCAGCCCGATGGAATAGTGGATGTAGAGCAGGCCCCCGGCGGGGTCGCCCCCTACGAAGCCGGGATGCTCGAGGTTGGGCTCCCCGATCGCGAACTCGTTGGGCCCCAGGCACACGCTGTTGCCCAGGGGCCTGCCCGAAACGGTGTAGAAAACCAGGCCGCGGCTCCCGCCCGAATCGTTGAAGGCCAGCACCCCGGCGGAGGCCGCCATGCGCACCGCGGCCGCCGGCGGCAGCTCCTCCACCTTGAAGTGCCGCAGGGGCTTGCCTCCCGGGTCCAGCACCCTCACCCAGTAGCCTTGCCCGTCCCCCTCCAAAAGGGCCAGGCCTTCGGGGACCACCGCAACGTTGACCACGAGGGCGGCATTCTGCACCGGCACCTCGGCCAGCACCTTGCCCTGCCCGTCCAGCATGTCCAGGGAGCCGGTCAGGACGTCCAAGGCCGCCAGGCGTCCGTCGGGCAGCCGGTCGAGGGAGTGCAGCTCATTGAGCCCGGTCGCCGCCTTGAAGCCGCGCCGCGCCCGCCGCAGCCTGGGGTCGAGGCTGTACAGCGAGCCGTCCAGGCCGGCGAGGCGCACTTCGCCGTCGGGAAGCACCGCCAGGTCGCTGAGCTGCCCCATCTCCTTCAGCGTGAAATCCGCGTGGTCCAGCAGGGCCAGGCCCGGGCCGAAGTGCTGCACCCTCCACAGGTCGCCCACCTCGCACAGGCTCACGACGCCGCCCCGCCCGTCCGCCTTGAGGGCCGTCACCCCGCTCAGGGTGCCCGGCGTCGACCCTTGGAGCACCACCGGGGCAAGGGGCTGCAGGAGCAGGTGCTGGGCCACCTTGGATTGCGCGGCCTTGAAGGCTCCCAGCCCGACCAGGAGCGCCAGGACCAGGGCCGCCAGAAAACGCCCCGGACGGGGGCGCTCCCCGGAGGGGCGGGCCGCGGCGCTCCGGGCCTCCTTTTCGGAGGCCGGCTTCGACGCGGCCCGCACGCCCTTTTTCGCGGCCTTGGCGCCGGTCTTCCGCGCGCGCGCTGGGCTCAAGGCAGGGGCCGCATGTCGGGGACCCAGAAGACCCCGTTGCTTCCGTCGGGCTTGGTCCAGTCCAGCTCGTAGCCCGGTCCGCCCGTGGTGCAGAATTCGGCTTCGTAGTCGTGCCAGCCCGGGGACAGGTGGATGGACGGCTGGGGCAGGCCCGGCTCGTTGACCCCGTCCAGCTGCCCCTGCTTCCAGACCAGCTTGGTGTCCACCCGCACCTGGCTGTAGTTGCCCCCCGCCACGCTGAAGCGGTAGTAGCCCGCGGCGTCGACCTTGAAGCGGGCGTGCCAGCGCGCGCTCCAATTGCCCAGCAGGGGCGGGTCCAGCCAATGGTCCATGACGATGGGTTCGACCACCTCGAAGACCGGATCCCCCTGCGGCGTGATGGATTCGAAGTATCTCCCGAAGAAGCCGCTGGGCTGGATGCGGAGGGTGTGGGTCTTGTCGACCGGGCTGAGGCCCAGGACCGACAAGGACCAGGGCACCCCGGACGGGCCGGCCTTCTCGGCGTTGAGCAGCAGGCGCATGGCGTCGCCGCGCGCCGGATCCAGGCGCAGGCTCAGCGTGTGCAGGCCCTTGGCGAGCAGGGCCGCGTGCCGCTCCAGGGAGCCGGACCTGCGGCTGAACAGCAGCTTGCCGTCCACGCTGACCCTGGCGTCGCCGACGCCGCTGACTTCCAGGCCGTAGGTCCCGAAGCTGTCCACGCTCAGCGATCCGCCCACGTTGATCTCGCGGGCCTGTTCCAGGCCCGGGCTGGGCCAGACCGGCGGCATGCCCTTCACCGGCACCGTCCTCCCCCCGACGCGGGCGGAGCCGTCGAGGCCCTCACCGGCGGCGATCATGCCCTTGTTCACGCGCAGATACAGCGCCAGGGGCCTGCCCTGCTGGTCGGGCACGGGCCGCATGGCGGCGCCGGGGTACAGCCACTGCAGATAGGGCATGATCTGCTGGTAGGAGTCGGACAGGAACAGCAGGTGGTCGTGCGTCGTGGCCGTGGTGACGGGCAGGTACTCGAAGGGCCCGTAGAAGTTCCTCAAGGGCGTGTCCATCTTGAACAGGAGCATGGGCGGATGGCTGGCGGCGAAGCCCGTGCCCCAGAACACGGCCTGGGTGTCGGGCCCCCCTTCGAGCCCGGCCGTTCGGGCGATGTAGGTGGGCGAGGCGTCGAAGGACAGGTCGCGCGCGTCCACGAAGAGCCGGCGGGCGCTGCGGTAGCTGAAGAATGAGAAGGCGATCAGCAGCCCGACGAAGGCCGTGCGCACCCAGGCCCGGCCCGCGCCCCTCAGGGCGGCCGCCAGGTCGGCGATGGGCACGGCCATGAAGGCGAAGACGATGGGGATGTTCCCGGCCGTGCGCAGCGTCTGCGGCGCCTCCACCGAGAACACGGAGGCGCAGAGGTTCAGGAAGAAGACCCCCAGCAGGAAAAAGTTCACCGGTTCGCGCCAGTGGTACAGCACATAGAGCAGGGCCAGCCCGAAGAGGATGGCGGTCCAGTGCTCCAGGATCTTGTCGGGGGCCACCGGGTTGTCGCGGGCGCGGTTGTCGCCCTGGTAGTTGAACATGAGCATGGAGGACCTGCAGTTGCTGACGAAGCCCTGCAGCGTGTCGATGGGCGCGTTGGTGTTGTTCTTGTCGAAGATGGAGACCTCATTGATGCGGCTCATGGAGACGCTCTGGGCCCGCCTCCAATACACCACCGCCGGGGAGGCCACGGCCCAGGCCAGGACGACGAAGGCCAGGAAGCCGGGCAGGTGGCGGCGCAGAAGGTCGCGCCGCGCCAAGAAAAAGTAGACGACCAGCACGAGCCCCTCGAAGGGCAGGATGCGGCCCGCCATGTGCGGGAACATGGCCAGGCCGAAGGAGACGCCCGCCACGGCCCATTGCCAGAGGAGCCCCGTCCTGAGGGCCTTGAACACGAAATAGAAGGCCGCCATCTGCACGGCCACCTGCTCGATGTTGTAGTGGCCGAAGCGGCTGAAGTGGAGGTGCCAGTAGCTGAAGCTCATCAGCAGCGTGGTCAGGAAGGCGGCCACCCGGCCCATGTTCAGCCGCAGGAAAAAATAGGCGGTGAAGATCGAGAGCGTGCCGAAGACCACCGAATGCAGGCGCAGGGTCGCCAGGGAGAGGCCGCCCAGCTTGAAGAACAGGGCCGTGATCGAGAAGAAGGCCAGGGGGTAGTTCTGGTTGATGAAATGGTTCTCGACGTTCCCCTTGAGGACGTCCATGGCCCAGAGGCCGCCGCCGCCCTCGTCGCCCTCGACGCCGAAGGGGAAAGAGTTGATCTTCCAGATGCGGAAGGCGAAGGACAGGGCCACCAGCAGCAGCACCGCCGCCACCTCCAGGCGGGGCCAGGCCCCGGCCTCGCGGGCCTCGGCGCGGCCCGGATCCGCCGCGAAACGGCTGAGACACAGCACCAGCACGGTCCCGCCGGCCAGGAAGAACCAGAGCCCTTCGGAGATGCCGCCGGCTTCGATCAGGTCCTGGCCGTGGGCCGCCAGGCCGAAGGCCAGGAGCGCGGCGGCCAGCGCCAGGGTGGCCGCCTGGGCGGGCCGGACGCGGGGCAGGAAGGCCAGGCCGGTCGGGATCCAGGGGAAGGAACCCAGGAGCAGGAGCATGGCCAGGAAACCGGCCGCGACCGAGAGCCCGGAATGGTCCCCAGGGAACACGTAGACCGCCAGGCAGGCGGCGATGGCGCTGGCCGCGGCCAGCCCCGTGATGAGGCTGATGCGGGACAGGCTGTAGAAGGGCTTCGGCGGCGTCCAATCCAGGCCCGGCTCGGGGGCCCCCTCGAGGCTTAGGTCCAGGGGCCAGCGCTGGAGCGCGAAATACATCCAGGCGCTGGCGCCGGCGCAGATGAAAAAGCCGAGCCACACCATGGCGGCGCTGTCGTAGCGGGTGTCCAGCAGCCAGACCCCTAGGCATTGGAAGGGCAGGGCCGGGATCTGGGCGAGGACCGCCAGCGTGTTCTGGCGCAGGTGGTCCAGCTCCAGGGGCTGCGTCATGTCCTGGAAATAGACGGCCAGGATCATGACGGCGACGGCGAAGGCCCCGGCCCCCTGGACCGTGGAGCCGAGGGACAGGACCGCGCTGGCGACCAGGAAAAGAATGACCGGGGCCAGCAGGAAGAGGCGGCTGATGCTCAGGCTGTCGCCGTCGCCCAGGAAGGCCAGCAGCCCCTCGGGGGCGCCGACGGCGAGGCGCGACAGGCCCTTCGCGCCCGCGCCGCCGGCCGACCTGCCCGATTTCACGGCCGCCCGCAGGCCTTGGCTCCAGGCGGACCAGGGGATCATGGGAGCCAGGTAGCCCAGGCTGACGGCGAGGATGCCGACCACGGACAGCGCCGCGCCCGGGCCGGCGTGGCCGGTGATCAGGAGCTCCAGGCCCGCGGCGAAGCAGAGGAAGCCCACGGCGTAGGCGGCCCAGGCCAGGCGGTCCGCGCCCTGAGGCCGCACCCGCGACGACGACGCCCGCCCCCTCCGCTTCATTACTGGGCCTCCTCGGACTGCTCACCCGGGGGCGGCAGCTGGCACTTGACCAGGCCGGGGACCGTGTGCACAAAGACGTCCGGGGTGTAGCGGTTCGCCCCGATGCAGCCGGGGTTGACGAACTTCACGCCGTCCTTGGTGGCCTGGGAGGCGCCGAAAAACTTGCCCGTCACGAGGTCCCAGCAGTCGATGCCGGAGCTTCCCGAGGCGTCGTTGAAGAAGATCTTGAGCTGGCTGTTGATGCCCATGTGCACCGGCGGGGCCTCGTTGAGCTTGTCCACCAGGAAGGTCTTGCGCAGGGTCTGGTCCTTGTTGAAGATCCGCGCGCGCATGCCCGTGGGGGTGCCTTCGACGACGACGATCTCGTCGTCCGCCGCCACCCGCATGAGTATCGGCGTGACCAGCGAGACGTCGGCGCTGGCGGGGCCCCCGAACTCGCCCCCGCGCGCGCCGGTGGGGTTGAAGAAGACGACCTTGTTGTTCTGCTCGTCGGCGACATAGATCCGGCCGGCGCTGTTGACCGAGATGGCCGAGCCGCCGGTGATGCCCGTGAAGATGCTGCGCTCGTAGTTCAGGTCGTTGCTCAGGACCTGCACCCTCCCGTCGCGCAGGAGCACGTAGACCTGGCCGTGCGGGTCGCAATCCACGTCCACGGCCGCGGTCAGGTCCTCGCCCTTGCCCGCGGGCTTGTAGACCAGGGTGTTGGGGGAGTCCTGGGCGTCGAAACGCTGCAGGCGGACGGGCGTGCCCGGCTGGGACTCCAGCACGAACACGTGCCCCTGCGGATCGCCGGCCAGGTTGGCCAGGCCCGTGGCCTGCCCCTGGTCATGGCCCTGGGGCACGATGGGCGCGTCCCGCAGCATGTCGAACTGCAGGGAGGCCAGGTAGCGCGCATGGGCCACCAGGAAGATGCCCACCGTGGCCAGCACCAGCAGCATGCCCACGGGAACGACCCACAATTTGGAGGACTTGCGCGGGGAGGCCCCCCTCAGCGCGCGCGCGCCCTTCTTTTTCGGCGCGGCGACCTTCAGAGCCGTTTTCTTCTTCTTCGTAGCAGCCATGTGCTTCCTCGAGCGTCAGGCGCCGGATGCCGGACCGTCGGGAGCCCTGCGCTCCACGGCGATCACGGCATCGTGCCGGAACAGGTAAAAAAAGAAGGGCCGTGCCGTGACCGCGCGGGCCCAGGCCCGCTTCTCGCCCACGACCATGCGCACGGCGGAAAGCAGGTCGTGCCAGTCGCGTCCCGCCAGGCGGAAGGTGCCGCGCGTGAACAGGGCCTTCAAGCGGCCCCAGGACACGGGCACCTCGAAGCCGAAGGGCCAGCCGCCCTTGAGCAGGCTGTAGAGGCGGCGGTAGCCCCAATAGGCGGCGCTGCTTTCGGGCACCTGGCAAAGCACCCGCCGGGAGATGCGGCAGTTTTCCTCCACCACCTGCTCCTGCTCCTCGCCCACGAAGTGCTCGTAGAGGCCCCCGGAGATGCTCAGGTCGATGGCGGCGTCCTTGAAGGGGAGCTTGTGGATCTCCGCCTGGATGGCGTAGGGCGTGACGCCGAAGAGCCGGAAGAAGCGCACCGCCGCCTTCAGGGCGAAGACGCTGATGTCCAGCAGCCAGACCCGTTCGGTCACGCCGAAGCGCTGCAGCGTCAGGGAATTGGATCCCCACTGGCAGCCCAGTTCCAGGCTTTCCTCCGCCTTCCAGCCCAGGCGCCGGGCCAGGCGCGGCATGGCGTAATAGGAAAGCAGGAAGGCCTCGTCGAAGCCGAAGCGGCGCTTGTATAGGGCCGCGATGTCCTCGGCCGTCACCGTGGAGTGGAACTTCTCCCAGTAGGCGTAGCGGCTGTAGTCCCCCTGGGGGATCAGGCGCAGCACGCCCTCCTCCACGGGGTAGCGTTCGCGGCATTTCGGGCAGCGCAGGCCCGGCACGCCCCAGGCGCCCCAGTCGCCCGCGCGGGGCGCCAGCTTCGCCAGGCTGCCGTGGCCGCAGGCCGGGCAGCGCAGCTTGGAGAGCCAGTCGTAGCCCCCCTTGGCCCGCTCCGCGGGGGCCGCGGACGCGCGCTTTTTCTTGATCATGCCGCGGTACCGGTCATGGCCGACCTTTCCTCTGTCATGCGGGAGGACAGCAGCCCCACCATCAGGTTCCATCCGTAGCTGAGGTGCGTCGCGGCAAGGCCCCCGGCAGTGAGCAGCCACAGCCTCAGCCCCCGCCGGTCCTTGGGCGCCCCCAGGGCCAGGCGCGCCGCCTCGAGCAGGGCCGCCAGCGCGTAGAGGCCCAGGCTCGCCGCCCACCAGCCCAGCCAGGCGGGGCACGGCGCCGCCGGAAGCCAGCCCAGAAGGAACCAGGCCAGCAGCGCCGTGGGCGCGAAATAGCTGGGCCGCAGGCTGGTCTTGGGGAAGCGCTTCACGAAGAAGCCGCGGTGGCGCGCGTAACGGTTGAGCTGGCGCAGGTGCGCCGCGAACATGTCGCGGCGGTGGTGGTAGACCAGCACCCGCGGATCGTAGGCGATCCTCTTCTTCAGCTCGTGGACGATCTTCAGGCAGGCCACGGTGTCCTCGCCGGGCCAATAGCGCGTGTCGAAACCGCCGATGGCCTCGAACACGGAGCGGCGCACCAGGAGGTTGCAGGTGGGATAGTCGTCGCAATCCCGCGCCGCCAGGGGCCGGTAGCGGAAGGCGAAGGGACCGCCCACCAGCACGCTTTCATAGACCAGGCCGCTGGCCCAGCGCTCGACCGGGTCGTCCGCCGGGGTCACGGCCGGGCCGCCCACGGCGCCCACCTCCCCGTCCGCGAAGACCTCCACGGCGGCCTCCAGCCAGCCCGCGGCCGGATAGGCGTCGTCATCCAGGAAGGCCAGGAATTCCCCGCGCGCCGAGGCCGCGCACAGGTCGCGCTTGGCCCCGGGGCCGACCGGGCCCGAAGGCAGCACCCTGACCCCGGGCAGGGCCAGGTCCGGGGCCGCGTCGGGGCAGAACAGCAGCTCCTGGTCCGGGTAGAGCCGTCGGCAGGCCGCCAGGCTCTCCTGGCAGTAGGCGTTGTAGGCCTTCACCGGGATGATGATGCTGAATTGGCCGGGCCGCAGCGTCGCCATCAGGCCCCGGAGCCCGGTTCGAAGTCCGGGCGCAAGGGGCGGCCGGACGCGCGCCAGCGGGCCAAAGCCGCGGCGGTGTCGCCGGCCCGCGCCCAGAAGGCGTCGTTCCACTCGGCGGGAGCGCCGAAGCGGTCCTGGCGGCCGATGCTCATGCCCCCGAACTTCTGCGCCTCGGCCTCCGGCACCAGGGGCGCCAGCTGGTTCAGGAAGGCGTAGGCGCCCGGCGGCATGAGCAGGGCCAGCTCGTTGGCCAGCACCGCCTCCATGGTCTCGATGCCGTTGTAGCTGGGCTTGTCGCCCGCCACGCCGGCCTGGGGCGGATGGACCGTGGGCAGGACCTCTTCGCTCCTTGGAAGGCCTGCCACCCAGCGGTTGTAGAGCCAGCGCCGGGCGTCCAGGACCAGGCCGCGCCCGGGGCTCCCGTAGGAGCGCAGCCGCGCGGACCAGGGCGTGACGTCGTGCACGTGCACGAGGGCCCCGGGGGCGGCCCCCACGACGAAGGCGTCCATGAACCACTGCATGAACTCGGCCGTGTGCAGGCTGTCCAGGAAGAGGATGTCGGCGTCCCTCAGGTGGGCCAGGCCGAGGCTGGTCTTGCGGGCGTCGCCGACGTGCAGGTGTATCTGCCCCTGCACCCCCAGGCGCTCGAAATTCCTCTGCGCGCCCGCGGCCACGGCCGCGTCGAGCTCGAAGGTGTCCAGGCGGCCCGCCCCGTTGGCCTTGAGGGCCAGGCCGGTGATGCAGGAGGAGTAGCCCGAGGAGGTCGAGACCTCCAGCACCTGGGCGGGCTTGCGCGCCCGCAGCAGGGAGTAGAGGACCTGCGCGCAGAACCAGTCATACTGCCCGTAGGTGGGCCAGCACTTGCGGTCATAGCGCGTGGCCACCACCGGCTCCAGCACCCGGCGCGCCTCCGCGCCGTGCTCGGACAGGGCCGCGCGGATCTCGGAGTCCAGGGCCGCGGTCATCGCCCCGCCGCGAGCGCCCCGGCGAAGGCGCGCTCGAAGATCGCCTCCCAGCCGAGGGTGCGGGTCCAGGCCAGCGCGTTGCGCCGGCAGCGGCCGTAGAAGGCGCCGTCGCCCAGCAGCTTGTCCACGGCCGCCACCAATTCCTCGCGGGTGTAGCGGATCGCCACGCCCATGGGCTTTTCCGGGTCGGCCACTTTTTCCCAGGTCCAGGGCACCTTGGTGATGACCAAAGGCAGGCCGCAGGCCAGGTATTCCTTGGGTTTGGTCGGATCGGCGAAGTGGGCGATGTTGTCCTCGTCTTCGGTGTAGGTCGCCAGGGCGACGCCACAGGTGGGAAGGTGCCGGAAGAGCTGGGCGTGGTTCATCAGGCCCAGGAAGCGCACCGCCGGCCCCAGGCCGAGCTCGCGGGCCTGGAGCTTGAGCGCCTCCTCATAGGGCCCGGTGCCGATGACCTCCAGGAGGGCCTTGGGGTGGCGCCGGCGCACCTGGGCGAAGCTGTCCAGGACCAGCTGCACGCCCTTTTCCCGGGTCAGGTGGCTCATCACCACCAGGACCTGCCGGCGCCGCGCCTTGGGCCCGGGCATCCTCACCTCGTCCAGGGCGACTCCCACGGGGCAGTCCACGCAGGCTTCCGGCCGCGCGCCGCGCTCGACCTTGGCCCGCGTGATGCGCGGGCTCAGGCACCATAGGAAGTCGGCGCGGCGGCAGGCCAGCAGGTCGACCCAGCGGTACACCGCGTTGAGCACCGGGTTGGGGAAGCGCCCCGGGGTGTGGTCGATGACGTAGTAGCCGACCCGTTCGCAGCGGCCCAAGGCCCGCAGCAGCAGGCCCGGCAGCACGTTCAGGTTGCCGATCCCGATGTAGACGTCGCAGCGGCCGAAGCGCCAGCCCTGGACCAGGTCCGAGACTGCGTTGCGCAGGAACTGCCAGGGGGCCAGGCGGCTGCGCGCTCCGAGCTCCGCGGACTTGAGCAGGCGGCCCTGCCCCAGGGTTTCCAGACGCGAAGCCGCCAGGCGCGTGTAGGGGAAGGGGTGGGTCAGGAAGGCGGCGGAAAAGGCGCCCTCCTCCAGCCAGCGGCGCAGGGCCTGCACCGGGCCGTAGACCTCGCTGACGTGGCCGGCGACGAAAACCCTCTTCGCGGCGAAGGCCGAGGGCTTGGCCGCCCTCATGGCTTGCCCCAGGCGCCGCGGTCCAGGATCCCGGACTTGCCCAGCCTCGCCCGGACCACCCCGGAGGCGTAGACCGCCAGCGTCGCCAGGCAGGCCAGGGGATGGAACAGCATCGCGGCGTCGCGGCTGCGGACCCAGCCCACCAGGGCCTGGAGCAGGGTGGGCAGCACCAGCACGGTGGCGACGATGAACCAGGCCAGCCGGGCCTTGGGGAAAGAGGCCCAAGGATAGCGCCTCTGGGCGTGCTTTTGGTAGTAAAGGTAGTCCCGTATCCTGCGCCGCTGCTTGCGGACGAAGTCGCCGAAACCCCGGCAATACAGGTGGATGATGCCCACCTTCACCTTGGCCACGTGGACGCGGCCGGCGCGCACCAGGTCATACACGCAGTCGATGTCGAAGAGGTAGGGCTGGGTCTGGGTGGCCAGGAGATCCGCGCGCCGGATCAGGAAGCCGTTGGCCCCGATCGTGGGCAGGGCGTCCTCCCTCAGGGAGACCTTGATCCAGCCCCCGCGGTCCATCTCCTGCAGCTCCAGCCCGGTCCAGCGCCCGCTGAGCACGCAGCGGCGGTCGTAGTTCCCCAGGAAATAGCACAGCGGGTCGTTCATCCCCAGCAGCGCGCAATAGCGGGTGATCAGGCTGTCCTCGGCCCGCCGCAGGTATTCCCAGGGCTCGCTGGCGAAGACTTCAGGGTCGGCGAAGGGCTCCACCATGCGCCGCAGCCACTGCGGGTCCGGCAGCAGGTTGTCGCTGTCGATCAGGGCGATGATGTCGTTGCGCGCCTTCAGGATCCCCACCGCCTTGCCGGCTTCGCCGGTGCGCAGCGGGTTGTCGAAGACGGCCCGCACCCCCATCTTGGCGGCCAGCTCCAGGGTCCCGTCGCTGGATCCGCCGTCGGCCAGGATGATCTCCACCTTGTCGGCGGGATAGTCCTGGGTCCTGACGCGCTCCAGGCAGTCGCCGAGCACCCAGGCCGAGTTGTAGACCGGGATGACGACGCTGACCGTGGGCAGGGCGTCGTCGGCGGGCGAGGGCGCCATCAGAGCCGGTCGCGGGTGAACAGGGCGCGGTTCTCGCGGACCCAGCGGTGCAGGCGCGTGACGCCTTCGCGCACGCCGATCCTGGGCTTCCAGCCGAAGTCCCGCGCGGCCTTGCGTATGTCCCCGACGAACACGGGCTGGTCGCCCGGCCGCCAGTCGCCGAAGCCGGTCCGGATGGGCTTGCCCGCCAGGCCGCCGAGCAGGCCCAGCAGCTCGAGCAGGGACATCTGGTTCGAGGGCCCGCCGCCGATGTTGTAGACCTGGCCGGCGCAGCGCTTCAGGTTCTTCAGGGCCGCCTGGTAGGCGTCGATGAGGTCGTCGATGAAGAGCACGTCGCGGACCTGCCGGCCGTCCCCGTAGAGCGTGATGGGCTTGCCCAGCTCCGCGGCGATGGTGAACCAGGCCACCCAGCCCTGGTCCTCGACGCCGAACTGGCGGTAGCCGTAGATGCAGCTCTGCCGGAAGACCACGGTGGGGAAACCGTAGATGCGGCCGTAGTCGCGCACGTACTGGTCGGCCGCGCCCTTGGAGCAGCCGTAGGGGCTGTGGAAGTCGAGCAGGCGGTCCTCGGGGATGCCGCGGGGCAGGTCCTTGTACTGGTAGCGGCCGTCGCGCTTCACGATCTTGATGTCGTCCATGCCGCCGTAGACCTTGTTGGTGGAGCTGTAGAGCAGGGCGATCTTGGGCCCGGCGCCTTTGGGCTGGGCCAGGCGCACCGCCTCCAGGACGTTGAAGGTTCCCAGGGCGTTGATCTCGAAGTCGTTGCGGGGGTCGACCACCGAGGTGGTCACCGCGACCTGCCCTGCGTAATGCAGCACGGCGCCCAGGCCCTTGACGCCACGCACCGTCGCGGCCACGCGCTTGGCGTCGCGGACGTCGCCCTTGACGAACTTGAGGGGCCCCTGGGCCTTCAGCCATTTCAGGTTCGCGGCCGTGCCCGGGCGCGACAGGTTGTCGTAGACCGTCACCGCGTGGCCCTGGCGCAGGAAACGGGACGCCGCGTTGCAGCCGATGAAGCCCGCCCCTCCGGTGATCAAGACTTTCATGCTTTGCTCCCACGCTTGCGAAGGACGGGCCCGGCCGGCTTGCGCCAGCGCATCAGGTTGTACACCGCCCAGGGCCGCCAAAAAGGCAGGGCTTCGAGCCGATCCTGGATCCGCTCAACGGCGTCCTGGAAGGCCGCGGATTCCACGGGCCAGACCCGGGCTTCGCGGGCCCAGGCCGCGGCCCCGGACAGGCCGGCCTCTTCGGCCAGGCTGCGCAGGCGCCCGGCCGTGAAGTGCTGGTGCCCTCCCAGGAGGGTCAGGTGCACATAGGACACGGGATTGCGCCGGTTGCACTCCAGCAGCCACAGCTCGCCCCCGGGCGCGGTCAGGCGGGCCAGGGTCTTCAGCAGCGCGGCCGGGTCGGGCACGTGGTGCAGCACGTCCTTCTGGAACACCAGGCCGTAGGAGCCCTTCCAGCGCGCCAACTCCGCGTCCGAGGCGATGCGGAAGCGGATGCGGCTCCCGTACCGGGCCCCCAGCCGGGCCCAGCCCGGATGGGCCTCCAGGTCCACCGCGTCCACCTTCCAGCCGCGGCGCAGCAGCTCCACGGCTTCGAGCCCGTCCCCGCAGCCCAGGTCCAGGGCCCTGCGGCCCCTGCCTTCGGCCAGGTCCAGGTTCCCCAGCAGGCGCCTCCGGAAACGCTCAACGGCCAGGCTTTCCCCCTGCCCCAGCATGTCCCGGCCCAGGCTGGCCGCGCCGGTGCTGGCGCTCACTGCCCCGCCTTGTCGTAGTAGCGCCTGATGTTGAGGCGGTAGAACACCGCCATGGTGTCCCACCAGATGTTGAAGACCGCGCGCAGGCCGATGTGGCCGAATTTCCCGCGGTAGTTCACCACCACCGGGGCCTCGGCGATGCTGAAGCCGTAATGGTTGGCCAGCACCAGGAGCTCCAGGTCGAAGGCGTAGCGCTTGACCAGGACCTTGGGGAAGACCTTGGTCAGGACCTCGCGCCGGAACAGCTTGAGCCCGGTCTGCGTGTCGCGGATGGGGAGCCGGAACAGCAGCTTCACCAGGAAAAAATATCCCGCCGAGATGACGCGCCGCTTCAGGGGATAGTCCAGCTTCGAGTCCGGGTGCCGCTTGCTGCCGATGACCACGTCGCGGTTGTCGCGCCGCTGTATCTCGAAGAACAGCTCCACCTGGGAGGGGTCGATGTCCAGGTCCGAGTCCAGGAAGACCACCCAGGACCCGCGGCTGTGGCGGAAGCCCTCCTTCAGGGCGTAGCCCTTGCCCTGGTTCACGGCCAGGCGCTGCACCCGTATGCGCGCCCGGGCGCCCGCGGTCACCTTTTTCGCCTCTTCGAAGGTCCAGTCGCCGCTGCCGTCGTCCACCACGACGATCTCGTAGGGCCGGCCCATGGACTTGAAGATGCGGTCCACCGCCAGGATGTTGGCGCGTATGCGCAGGCCCTCGTTGTAGGCCGGCATCACCACCGAGACCATGCCCTTGGGGCTCGGGGCCGCGCGCTTGCGTGGGGCAGGATTTCCCATCGGGTGTCCCTCCTTCACGCCGCGGCCGCGGCCAGGGGCGGCCGCGCCAGGGCCACCCACAGGGCGCCGGCCAGGCCCGCCAGTGAACAGGCGCCCAGGGACGCCACCACCGCCAACTCGCTGTCCTTGACCAGGCTCAGCAGGACCAGATAGCCCAGCGCCAGGCCGCCCAGGCCCCAGGCCACCCCCTTGCGCCGTATGGCCAGGAGATAGACCACCACCATCTGCAGCAGGCCCAGGGGGATCACCGCCAGGCTGAACCAGCGCGTCAAGGCCAGCATGGCGTCGGTCCTGAAACGCGGATCCGGGCCCGCCAGGAGGCCCATGCAGAAGGAGGTGCAGTTCCAGACCACGGCCAGGCCCGCCAAGTCCAGGGCCAGCGCCCCCAGCAGGAAGAAGCGCAGCAGGCGGCGCGGATCGCGGCCCCCGGCCAGTTCCCGGGCCGCCGCCGCCAGAAGGACGATGTTCAGGGCGCCGGGCAGGAACAGGAAGGATTTGGCCACCAGGGCCGCGCGGCTGTACAGGCCGGCGCGGTCGTCGCTGTAGTAGTGCTTCAGCACCACCACGTCCAGGTAACACAGCAGAGCCAGCAGGGTCAGGGCCAGGGTGTCCGAGCCGCCTTCAAACAGGGCCCCGCGCAGGTCCCGGCCCTTGCCCGGAACCGCCGCCGGGGGCCGCGCCGGCCCCAGCCCCAGCAGGCCGCCCAGGGCGCAGAGCACGCCGACTCCCTGGCCCAGGAGCCTGGCCGACAGGCCCCCCGCCACGCTGGTGACCGGGCCGCAGCACACCATCCCCACGCAGGCGAGGCCCTCGCCGCCCTGGCTCAGGCCCAGCCAGCCGAAATGGTGCAGCCCCTGCTGCGCCGAGCGCAGGGCCAGGAGCAGCACCCCGAGCGTGAACAGCGCGTCCATCATCAGGACCAGGCCGAGGCCAGGCAGCTTCAGGTAGGACGCCAGCAGGGGGGAGAGCAGGGCCAGCAGGGCGGCGAAAGCCCCCAGGCTGATGAAGCCCGGCTTCAGCAGGCGCAGCAGGCGGCCCTTGACCGCCCCCGGCCCCGTCCGCTCCAGGTCGGCGGAGAAGGCCTTCACCAGGTAGGTGTTCAGCCCCAGGGTGACGTTGGCCAGGACGCTCAGCACGCCCATCAGCGCCCACAGCTGCGAGTACGCCGATCCCAGGCGGTCGCTCAGGACGCGGTAGTACACGACCATGGAAAGGTTCGCCACCATGCTGGCGGCGAACAAGCCCGCCGAAGCGGCGCCCAGTCGGCGGCCGTTCACGGCCTCACTGAAGCGGGGCCGGTACTGTGAAGGGCGCCAGCTTCACCAGATGGTTGGCTCCCATGTCGGACACCCACAGGTCCCCCTTCGGCGAGAAGGCCAGGCCCACAGGCACGGACAGCGGGTCCTCGCCCTGGGGCGGGCCCTCCAGCGTGCCGCGGTAGTTGAGGTCGCTGTCATAGATCCAGATCTTGCCGTTGCCGGAATCCCCGGCGTAGATCAGGCCCTGCTTGTCGATGGCCAATTGGGGCCAGAAGGGGTCCGACTCGGCCCAGCCCAGCACCTTGCGGTCCTTGATCCAGACGCCCGCCGCGGAGAATTTGTGGATGCGGTGGTTGCCGTGGTCGGCAACGAAGATGTCGCCGTGGCTGTCGACGGCCATGCCGAAGGTTTCGTGGGACTGGCCGCCGTCGCCGCTGCCCTGGCTGCCCAGGACCATGTCCAGGTTGCCCTTGGCCGTGTCGATGACCTTGACCACGCTGTTGCCGGTGTCCGCCACGTAGAGCATGCCGTTTCCGTCGATGGTCAGGGAGCGGGGGCTGAAGAACGAGAAATGCGGCCCGCCGAATTCGCCCTCGGGCTTGCCCTTGGGGCTGAACCTCTGGACGCGCGCGTTCCACGCGTCCGACACGTAGACCGTCCCGTCCTTGCCGATGGCGATGCCCGAGGGCTCGTTGAACTCTCCGGGCTTGTCCGCCCCGCCCGGCGCGCCTTTGACGCCGAAGGCGAACTTGTAGGCGCCCGCCGCGCTGAAGACCTCGATGCGGGAATTGCCCAGGTCGACCACGTACAAGTCGCCGTCGGGCGCGATGGCGAGGCAGCGCGGGCTGTCCAGCCCGCCGTGCCCGATGCCGTGGGTGCCCACGGTCTGGGCGACGACGGCCGTCAGGGGGATTTCCGCCGGTCCGCGGTTGTACAGGAAGAGGGCCGTGCCCGCGCCCGCGAGCAGGACCAAAAAGAGCAGGATCATGGCCAGGCGTTTGCCGCGTCCCGAACGCGCCGGTTTTTTCTTGGATTTCTCGACCATGGGGGCCTCCGTATACCGAAGAAAAAAGGTCAGGGTTTCAGGGTCAGGATGCGGCCCGAACCGCTGTCGCTGATGTAGAGGGTGCCGTCCGCGGCGACCGCCACGCCGGTGGGCAGCTCCATGGACGAGCTCACGGGTCCGAAGAGGGCCTTGTCAAAGACCTTGCGCCCGCCGCCCTGGAGGCCGTAGCGCAGGATCCGGTGCTTGGTCGGATCGCTCACCCACAGCCAGTGGTGATGATTGTCCACGGCCAGGTAGGGGAACTGGTTGATCTGGCTGCTCTCCCATCCGTCGACCTTGAACTGGCGCAGCAGGCGGAAGTCCGGGCTGATGACCTGGATGCGGAAATTCAGGCGGTCGGCCACGTACATGTTCCCTTCGGCGTCGGCGGCCAGGCCGAAGGGTTCCTGGAACTGCAGGTTCCCGGTCCCGCGCGTGCCGATGGCGCGGATGAATTTGAGGTCGTTGTCGAAGACCAGCAGGCGGGAATTCCCGGTGTCGCTCATCCACACGCGGCCCTGGCGGTCCACCGCCACGGCGCGCGGGCCGAAGAAGCCCTGGGCCCCGCTGGGGGACTGGGACACCTCGCCCAGGTAGTCATAGGCGCTGTTGAACTTCTCGATGCGGCCCCAGGGCAGGCCCTGGTGGGCGTCGAGCGTGTGGAAGGTGTCGGCCACGAAGACGTCGCCGGCCGCGTCGACGGCCGCGTCGCAGGGCTCGCGGAACTCGCCCTTGCCTTCGCCCTCGGTTCCGAAGGCCGCCCCCACGTACTTCACCAGCGTCCCGTCGGTGTGGCGGACCGCCAGCCGGTGGTTGCGGCTGTCGACGACGATCAGGTCGCCGTCGGAGGCGAAGGCCAGGCCGCGGGGCTGGTTCAGGCCCACGGGGTCGCTGGAGGGCTTGGCCGCGGCCGCGCCGTTGCGGTTGGGCGCCTTCAGCACCAGGAAGGCGGTCAGGCCGGCCATGACCACCAGTCCGATGCCGACGTTGAGATAGGTCTTGTTCAGTTGCATGGTTTCCCTCTAGAGAAAATCAGCCTTGAAGACTATTGGAAGTAGCGGTCCACGTCCTTGCGCACCCAGACGTAGGCGTCGAAGCTGCCGAAAGGCGAGCCGATGCTGTCGGCCTTGGGGTAGACGTAGTTGGAGAAGCGCGGGTTGACGATCGGCGCGGCCGGCATCCAGGGCTCGCGGTACATGTACAGGCGCCACAGCAGGTTGGCCTGGTCCGTGGCGCTGCCCTGGAAGAAGGCGTTCTTGTCCGGGGCCCACCAGCGCCGGAAATCGACCGGGTAGGCGGTGTAGCTGTTGCCGAGGCTGTCGGCCACCACCTGGTCGTGGTTCGGGCTGAGGGTGTCGTCGGCGCCCGTCATGATGACCGGGAAATTCGGCACCTTGTCCATGGTGAGGGGGGCGCCGAAGCCGATCTGCGCGTTGGGCATGCGGCGCAGGTACCAGCTCATGGGCCAGGAGCAGCTGTCCTCCACCGCGATCTTGAGGTAGGGCCCGCCGGTGAGGGCGCGGCTCATGCGGTCGAGCTTGGCGGCCACCTCGGGCAGCTCCACGGAGCTCTGCACGTAGACTTCCTGCTCGCGCGGGTCGGCGCCGTCGCCCTTGAAGCACAGGTTCATGGTGCCGTGGCTCAGGGTGGCAAGGCCCAGCAGGCACAGGCCGACGAAGATGCCCCTGGTCCAGTTCTTCAGGTGCGGCCAGCGCGACAGCCCCAGCAGGGGGATGATGATCGCCAGCGCCACGAAGGCCGAAGCGATCATGGCCTGGACGAAGGTGTTGCCCCACACGTTGTCGGCCCAGCTCGAGACCTGGAAGCTGCCGTAGCGGTCGCCGGTGGCGAAGGCCTGCAGCCAGGCCACGATCTCGCGCGGGGCCTGCACCGCCGCCTGCGCCAGCTGGCGCGGCAGCAGGATCGCCAGCACCGCCAGGGGCAGGGCCAGGATGGCCCAGGCCAGCCAATGCTCGGCCAGGTTGGCCTCGTCGCGGCTGAAGAAGTCGTCGAGGTAGAGGGCGGCCAGCAGGGTCAGGGGCGTGAGCGGGTGCAGGGTCAGCCAGGGCATGCGCTCGCCGGCGATCGTGAACATGATCAGGGCCAGCATGCTCCAGTACAGCAGGAAGGTCTTGAAGTGGTTGCCCTTGGCCTGCTCAAAGGAGCTCCAGGCCGCGCAGCCCCCGCCGATGACCGCGAAGACGGCCATCACCGGGACCATGATGGGGTCCTTGGGGTAGTTGATCAGCAGGAAGATGGCGAAGACGAAGGGGAAGAAGGCCAGGATCTTGAGGAAGAAGAATTTGGCCTTGCCGCTGCCGAAGTAGAGGCGCAGGCCGCCGAAGGCGGCGAAGAAGCAGATGGCCAGCTCGTAGAGGCCCAGCAGGTAGAGGTAGAACTGCCAGGGCTGGTCCGCGCGGCCGGTCTTCTGCTCGCCCAGCCAGTAGGCGATGGAGTCGAAGGCGCCCTTGAACCAGCCGTCGAGGTTGGTGAAGCCGGTGCTGTAGAGGATGCTGAAGGGGATGAAAAAGACCGCCAGCAGTCCGCGCCAAAGCCAGCGGCTCTCCTTGCTGCCGAAGAAGAGAAGGCGGGCGGCCAGGGCCGTCACCGCGTAGGCCACCAGCAGGCCGCAGATGATCACGCCGGGGCCGGTCCAGGCCTTGCTGGCCAGGCCCAGCACCAGGACCAGGAGGGCCGCCGCGCCGCCGGCGGCGTCCGCCCGGGGTGCGTACCACTGCGGCATCAGGGCCGAGACCAGGCCCGTGACGTCGGCGTATTCCGGCTCCACCGCCTCGGAGCGCTCCCACATCCAGCGTATCCCCAGGTAGGAGCCCATGATGCCCATGAAGATCCAGGTGCCCTCATGGGAGGTGTAGGAGGCCACGAATCCGCCCACGGCCCAGAACAGGTAGCGCGGCAGGCGGGTCTCGAAGTAGTTGAAGAGGCCCCACACCACCACCAGGCAGCCGACCGCCATGGTGATGTCGTCGCGCAGGAAGCGGGCGTCGTAGGTCCAGGTCGGCGATATGGCCATCATGGCCGCCGCGAAGAGCGCGCCTTTTTCGCCCAGCATGCCCCTCCAGCGCCACAGGAAAATCAGGCCGAAGATCCCGACGCCGGCGGGCAGGATGCGGGCGGTGAAGTCGGAGTCCCCGAACAGGAAGAACATCAGGGCGGTCATGTGGTAGCGGAAGGGGCCGTGGTAGGCCGGGTCGTAGAGGTAGCCCTCGCCCTGGAACAGCTTGTAGGCGTACCAGGCGTGGATGCTCTCGTCGTGGTGCAGGGGCTTGGCGCCCAGGGCCCACAGGCGCAGGAAGGCCCCGAAGGCCACGATCAGGAACCACCACAGCTTGTTCGCGTCGATGCCGCCCAGCAGGGCGCCGCCGGAGGCCTGGGCCAGGAGCGGCTTGAAGGGGGCATCCTCCTCCGCGCGCTTGCGCGGGGCGGCGGCAACGGCCGCGGCGCGGCCCGGGCCTTTGGCTTCCTTCGCCGCGGCCTTGGGCTCCTCGGCCGCGGACGCCAGCTTCACGCCGCAGGTGTCGCAAAAACGGTTGGCTTTGGGATTTTCAGCCCCGCATTGGGGACAAGCGATGCCTGGCATTCTGTTCTCCCTTATTGGGCCGTTTGGGGACTGGGAACCTTGTAGACCAGGGTGCCCATTTCATTGATCACCGGCGCGCCCAGGATCTGGGCGAATTTGTCGACGCCGGCTCCGTATTTTTCGCGCTCCAACTGGCCCACAAAAACGTAGTCGACCTGGTATTGGGCGAGGAGCTGCAGCGCCCGCTTGGGGTCGGCGGTGCTGAACAGCTCGTTGACGTCGTTCTGGGTCTGCATGGGCCAGCCGCTGGGGCGCCACTGGCTCTCGTGGTTGCCCCAGCCCAGCACCGAGCGGAAGCCGGTGTAGGCGCTGACCCGCGCGAAATGGGTGTAGGCGTCGCCCACGGCTTCGGCGATGACGGGCTGGCCGGGCAGGGCGCGCAGGTCCTGCACCGCCGCGAAGTCCGCGGGGTAGTCGCGCTCGAACCAGGCCGCCCCGTCCAGGGTCGGCGCGAAACGGGCGTTCTGGTCGAAGTCGTTCCACACGAAGGCGATCGCCTGGACCGGATAGACCAGGGCCGCCAGGGCCAGCACTAAGAAGACCGAGGCGTAGGCCAGGTTCCAGCCCAGGGAAATCGCGCGCAGGCGCCGGAGGGTCCACCACAGCGCGAAGGGCAGGGCCACGGAGAAAAGGATCCAGGCCTGGAAATAGAACTTGAACACGGTGTTCATGCGCGTGATCGCGGGGTTGCCCTCGAACACGTCGCGCAGGTAGACGCATTCGGTGGCCAGCACCAGCATGCTGCCGACCAGGACGAGCGCGGCGACGAACAGGCTTTCCCGGTCCCCGCCGCGGGCGGCCAGGGCCAGGCAGCTCAGGGCCGCCAGGCCGGAGAACACCGCGATGGTGGGCGTCAGGACCGCGGCCGCCAGCCACAGGCCGAGCAGCACGGGGGCCCCGAACTTCACGGACGGGTGGGCGAAGGCCTCGCCGGGGCGGGTGCACAGCTTGAGCCAGGCCGCGGCCCAGGCCGGGGGCGCCTGGGTGGCGGGCTCCGGAGCGGCTTCGGCGGGCGCGGCGTGGACGTGCCCGCATTGGCCGCAGACATCCTTGCCCGGACGCAGCTTGGCCCCGCACTGGGTGCAGAGGCGCTGCGCGGCCTTGGCCGGCTTGGCCGCGCCCGCGAGAGACGGAAGCGCGGCGGCGGAGGTTCCCGCGTCGCCGGCGCCCAGGGACTTCAGGCGCAGCATCGCGTAGGGCAGGAGCACCGCCAGGAAGAGCCCCCAGAACACCAGGGTGTCGCGCAGGCCGGTGTGGGCCCCGCTCATGCCGAAGCCCTTGGTCGGGTTGCTGAAGAAGGCCAGGAAGGGGGTCGCGGCCAGCAGCAGGCCCAGCAGCAGCAGGGCCGAGGGCAGGAGCCAGGCCTTGGCCCAGCGCGACGGCCCCAAATTCCCGCCGGCGTGCAGCTGGGCCAGGATCAGGACCGAGGTCAGGAACCCGTAGGCCGGAAGGTCCCAGGTGTTGGCCATGAACACCGCGCCCAGGGCCAAGACCAGGGCCAGCAGGCACTCGGCCTGGGCGTCGAAGGCCGGGCGCAGGCCCACGGCTTCGGCCTTGGGGTTCCTGGCCACGTTGAGGCCCAGGGCCAGCACCAGCAGGGTCAGGGGCAGGCCGGACACGTGGGGATGCAGGTCGCCGTGCAGGAAACTGAAGGAGGGGAATTCGCTGATCAGCCCGTCGCGGGTCGCGTCCGGCCCCAGCCCGGCCGCGGCCAGGCTGGCGGGGCTGGCGCTCCACCACCAACGGTTCAGGTAGTGGCCGTTGACTGAGACGTCCTTGATGAGGCGGGTGGGCTCCCACCAGCTGAAGGGCTGGTCCCATTGCCAGCCGAGCACCTGCAGGGCGCCGTGCAGGTTGCCGAAGACCTGCAGGGACAGCACCCCCACCAGGCCCGGCCAGAGGGCCCTGGTCAGGTTGAAGCCGAGGCCCAGGGCCGCCAGGCCGCACAGCGCGTAGTCGTTGCTGATGGCCAGGTTGTAGACGATGTCGTGGCTGATGAGGGTCAGCCGCGCGAAGGCAGCGTTGAGGAAGTAGCCGAAGTAGTAGTAGTTGACGTAATTGTGGGCGCCGGCCAGCCAGGGATCGAGGGGCGGCATGCGGACGCTGCGGAACATGGAATTGAGGAAGGCGAAATCCATGAACTTTTCCTGGCCCTCAATGTTGGAGTGCTTCATGCGCACCACCGACCATATGAAGAAGAGGGCCAGGAAGGCCAGTTCATAGACGAAGAGCAATCCGGTGTTGGCCTTGAGGAATTCCAGGTGCTCTTCCCTCCGGCGCTTGAACAGGGACCAGGACAGGAAGCCCAAGGCGGCCCAGGCGAGCACGGAGCTGAACCAGGAATTCGAGATGAAACCGAGGCACCAGGCCAGGTAGCCGGTGAAAAGCCAGCCCACCAAACGACTGAAAGCCAGGCCCCGGTCGGGCAGCCATTGGAATAGCCGGTAGGTCAAGGGCCAGGCCAGGAGGGCCAGCAGCACCGAGAAGAACCACCAGACAAAAATACCAGCGAAGGACGCCAACCCGGCCCCCAGTCCATAAATAAGCGCAGCTTTTTTAAACCTTCCTCGGATTTTAAAATTCCAAAAAAGGCTTAAAAATTATACTTTTTTCTGGAAAACTGTCAACGATTCGCGCCTAAACAAATGAATCATTAAATTCACGAAAACGCTTATCTAACAATCATTTTAAAAATTAGTTCATTTGGTGAAACAGATGGCGCAATCTTTAGAACTCATACGCAAAAAACTACAAGCCTTTGTAGCTTCCCTGCCAATCGTAGAGCCGGATCATCGCCAGATCCAAAAACGCCCGGCCCCCGTCGCGGAAGGGCCGCACCTTCGTTTCCGGGGAGTTCACCCAGTGGACGGGGACCTCGGCGATGCGGTAGCCGGCCTTGCGCGCCAGGAAGAGCAGCTCTACGTCAAAACCGAAGCGCGGCACCCGCTGCATGCGGAACACGCGCCGGCCCAGGACGGCCGTGAACAGCTTGAATCCGCACTGGGTGTCCTGGATGCCGGGGACGCTCAAGCCCTGCGCCAGGGTGTTGAAGAGGCGCCCGCCCGCCTCCCGGTAAAAGGGCTGGTGGACCGAGACGCGCGTCCTGTCCAGGGCCCGCGAGCCGACGGCCAGGTCCGCCCCCCGGTCGAGGGCCTCCTCCAGCACCGACAGGTCCTCGATGGGCGTGGAAAGGTCCGCATCGGTGAAGAGGATGCGCGGCGCCTTGGCCGCCAGCACGCCGGCCTTGACCGCCGCGCCCTTGCCGCGGTTGAGGCCCAGGGACAGCAGGCCCAGGCCCTTGAGGCGCTTCTGCATCCCGCGCACCAGGGCCGCGGTCGCGTCCGTGGAGCCGTCGTCGACGACCAGGATTTCGTAGGCCAGACGGCGCCGCCGCGCGTAGGCGTCCAGCAGCTCGAGGCTGGGGCCCAGGCGGCGCTCCTCGTTGAAAGCCGGGACGACGATGGAGAGTGCGGGGCGTTTCGCCGCGCTCAGAGCTCTGGCTTTAGGCGGCATGCGCGGTCAAAAGAGGTAGTGCCACCCGAAATCCATTCCGGCCATATTGGCCCAGTAGCCCAGGCCGAGCACGTAGCGCGCTTCCAGGCTGAGGGACCAATGCGGGCCGCCGCGGTATTCCACGCCCCCTTCGGCCCCGAGCGCCTCGAAGCTGTAGGCGGGCTCCTGGGGCGGCGCCGGATTCGGGGGCGTGGGGTTCGCGCCGCTGTAGGTGTACGAGAACTGGCGGCCTCCGTAGACCGTGTCCACGGTCATGCCCGCCAGGGGCCGCCAGCGGGAACGCAGGGGCCATTCATACAGCGCGCTGAGGCGCACGTCCTGCATCTGGTAGTAGAACTGCTGGGGGCCCAGGCTGTTGTCCGCGGTGTATTTGTCCTGGTCCAACCCGGTGTAGTAGAAAAGTTCCAGGCCCGCGCGCAGGCGCCAGCCGCTGGCGAAGCGCCAGCCCACCTCCAGGGGCATGTAGCTCAGGGCCTGGCCGTTGGCCAGCTTGAGCGCGCCCAGGCTGAAGCGGTATTCGGGCCCCTGCTGGCCCCACTTCCAGGGTTCTTCGGGAGGCGGGCTCGACGCCGCTTCCCTGCGCCTATGGAATCCCGGCGCCGGCGAGCCGCCGGAAAAATCCCGCTGCCGGGCCGGCTTTGCCCCGCTGCTTGATGCCGGCGCAGGGGCCGCGGCGGCGGCCCCGCTCGGGCTCGGTGAGGGCGCGATTTCCGCCGGAACAGGCGAGGGGGCTATGGTGGAAATAGGCTCGGCCTGGGCGCTGGAGGTCAAAGGACCCGCCGGGACGGGGGTCGCCGCCGGTTCCGCCATGGCTGTGAAGGGCAGCCCCGCCAAAAGCAGGACCGCCGCGCATCCTAGAATTTTCACGGTTTATCCCAATCGAAACGGTACAGCACGGAGGGCCCGTCCTGGGCCGCCACGGTGGCCAGATGCTTGAACTTGTCGAGTCCCGGGGCGGCGTAGGTTTTGCGCTCCAGGGAACCCACCACGATCCAGCGGGCGTGGTAGTGTTTGAGCAGGGCCACGGCCGCGGCGTCGTCCGGCCCGTAGATGATGGACGCGTCGCGCAGGCGCTCGCCCAGGATGTCGCCGGTGCGTTCGCCGAGCTGCTGGCCGACCTGGTAGCTCCAGCCCAGGAGGGTCGGCAGGCCCGTGTAGATGGAGAAACGGTTGTAGCCCTTGTAAAGATCCATGCCCGGGGTCTCCACCAGGGTCTCGGTCACCGGGGCGTTCTCGTTGAGCCAGGTGATGAGGGCGTAATCGTGGCGGTCGTAGTCCGCGTTGTAGGGGCCGGGCCGCGACTCGCGCTCGGCCATGAACCGCAGGCCGTCCAGGTGCGGGTCCCTGAACTGGGAGGCCTCCCAGATGCGCCGGCCCACGGCACCGATGGGATAGAGCAGGCCCAGCGCCAGGAGCCCGAAAAAGAGCCCCTGCCGGACCCAGCGCCACCAGCGCGCATCCCCGTAGAAGGCGCCCAAAAACAGGGCCGCCAGCAGGCCGAGGCCGAAGACCATGTAACTTACGAAAAAGCGCCCGTTCCGGTTCATCAGGCGGGCGTCGACGCCCGCGCACAGGGCCACCAGCACGACCAGGCCCAGGGCGACCAGGACCGGGAAAAGGACCTCGGGCCGCAGGCGCCCGGGCTTGGGCTTGCGCGCCTTCAGGGGCTTGGGGTCAGGCGTCGGCGCCCTGTCAAAGGCCGCGGCGAAACCCGCGCCGAAGACCAGGGCCATCAAGATCCAGCCGTTCATCCACACCTTGAAGATGGTGTTCATGCGGTCGGCCACGAAGAGGAACTCGGTGCCGCAGAACATCAGGCAAAAGCAGCCGCCCAGAATCCACAGGTAGGCTTCGGGGCCGCTGCTGAAGCCGCCCAGCGCGAACAGCGACAGGCAGCTCAGGCCCAGGCCCAAGCCCACCGCCCAAACGCCCTGGGTCTGCCAGTGGACCGTGGCCCCGACGATCAGGTAGGCGACGGCCATGAAGACCAGGATGAGGCCCACGAAGGAAAGCGGGAAACGGTCCCAATAACGCTCGCCCAGGATGAGGACCTTGTCGAATTCGTCGTAGCGTTTCAGCTTGCCCCAGCCCAGGGGCCCGGCCAGGGAGCGGCCCCAGGCGTTCAGGCGCATGCCGCCCAGGACCGCCAAGGCCATCAGCCCGGGCAGGTAATAGGCCAGGGGGATGTAGGCGCTCATCTGCCATTCGCTGGACTGCACCCTGCCCACGCGGTTCGCGCCGTTTTGCAGGAAGTAGTGCCGGAAGCCGAACATCAGGATGCGGCCCGCCAGGAGCGCGACCAGGAAAAAAGCCAGGCCCCAGGCCGCGGCCACCAGGGCCTTCCTGAAGCCCAGTCCCTTGCCCGCCCAGGGGCCGATGCACATGCAGGCGCCGCCCAATGCCGCGAACACGGGCCAGCTCCAGGTGTTGATGGCGTACTGGGCATCCAGGAGGAGGGCAACCACCAGCAGCCACAGGCCCGCGTCCAGGCCGCCCTTGCCGAAGCTGCGCCAGCCGCTTTCACGGCTGAGAAAGGGCTTCAAATACAGCGCCGCCAGCATGATCGAGAAGCCGAGGATGATGTTGTGGGGGTGCAGGTCGCCGTACAGGTAGCTGAAGAAGGGGAACTCGAAGATGTGGCCGTTCACCAGGTCGGGGAAGCGCGTCGGGTCCCAGATGAAGCCGTGGGAGAACATCGCCCCGAGCCAGCTCGAGCCCTGCAGGGACTGTATGGCGATGTAGGATACGGTCCAGAGGGTTCCGGACAGGGCGACCATGGCCGCGCCGCCCAGGGCCAGCCAGCGCTTGGACACCAGGGCCCGCAGCAGGCCGAAAGCGCTGAGCACGGTGAGGCTGAAGAAGAGCGCCAGGCTGAGGTTGTAGGTGACGGCCGGGGCGATGCCGGAGAGCTTGGTGAGGGTGCCCGCCAGCACGTAGCCGAAATAGTAGTAGGACGAGTTGGCCAGGCACAGCCAGGGGTCGTAGGCCGGGAAGGTGGCGCAGCGCGTGACGGCCGAGAGGTAGGTCATGCCCAGGGGCTCGCCGCCCCCGAAGTAGCCCTGGCCGGTGATGTCGTGGATGTTGGGGTTGTAGGCGCGCACCAGCGTGAAGAAGAGGAAGGCCGCGGCGAAGACGGCTTCCGTGAAGAGTATCTCGGCGCGGTTGGCCTTGAACCAGGCGGCCACCTCCGCGCGGCGCCGGCGCACGGCGTAGGTCAGGCCCAGCGCGCCCGCCGCCAGCACAAGCCAGAGGCGGGACTGCCAGAAGGGCAGCAGGCCCGGGAAAAGCAGGGCCAGGTTGTAGGCCAGCCAGGCGAAGAGGAAGACGCCCAGGGCCCGGCTCAGCGCGTAGCCTCCGGCCGGGAAGCCCGCGAAGATCCGGGTGCACAAGGGCAGGGCCAGCAGCCCCAGCACGCTCACCAGGAACCACCAGACCAGGACCGGGTTGCCCAGGGGCGTCAGCAGGCCGCGGCTCATGCCGAAATTGCGGTTGAGCATGCCCGCGGGCGCCGCCTCATCCGCGGGCTGCGCCGCGGAGCTCGCCGCCGGAGCCTGCCCGTCGAAGGCCGCCTGGAGCTGGTCCGGCGCGGACCCGGTCATGAAGGCCATGCTGAGGTGCAGCGCCTGGACCTCGTCCAGCAGGGCGGCGCGGACCTGGTCCGGGGTCTTGGGCGCCACGCGCTGGAACGTGAAGGCGTGGGGCCGGTCGTAGAGGGTGAAGGACTCGTCGGCCCAGCGCCACAGCGGCACCGAGGGGATGCGGCTGTCGGGCACGGGGAAAAGCCCGAAGAGCTTGATCGGGTTGCTGGACTCGTGCGTCAGCGCGAAGCCGAGCTTGGCCGGGTCGCTGAAGAGCAGGCTGTAGTAGGCGTTGGTCAGAGGGAAGCGGTGGGGTATGCGCAGGTAGGTGCCGTAGCCGCGGGGGTCGGCCAGGTAGATCACGTCGGTCTGGCTCAGGCTGGTGCAGAAGCGCGCCAGCTTGTCGGAGCTGTCCCACTCCACGATGTCCACCTGGCCGGGCTGGTCCTTGAGGTTGTTGTAGTTGTTCAGGTGGCCGTCGAGGGGCACCGGCAGGTCGTCGCCCCAGTCCTCGTTGAGGATCCGGGTCTGGCGCATGCCGCCCGGGACGCCGGCGTCGGCGGTCGTGGCGGGGATGTGGGCGTAGGTCCAGGCCGAGGTCTCCCGCCAGGGATGCTGGTGCCAATAGGTGAAGAAATAGCCCGAGCCGTAGCCCAGCGAGAACAGGAAGCAAAGGGCCGTCAGGATCCAGGCGCCGCGCCCGCTGCGCTGGCGCAGCCAGACCAGGGCGCAGACCAGCAGGACGGCCAGGGCCGGCAGGGCCGGCAGCATGTAGCGCGCGAACTTGGCGAAGCTGCAGCTGACGATGGAGATGTAGGGCAGCAGCCAGGACAGCAGCAGCAGGGGCCCCAGGACCTCGTCCCAGCCCGAGGCGCGCGCCGCCAGCGAAGCGGCCTTGGCCTTGGGCGCGGCCGCGGCGGGCGGGCTCCAGGCGCGCCAGGCCTTCAGCGCGGCCACGCCGCCCATGAGGGGCATGGCCAGCACGGCCAGCAGGCCGGTGGGCAGGCCCAGGTAGAAGAGGCTGACGTTCTTCAGGTGGAAGAAAAAGCCCGTGTCCCAATACTGGCGCACGAAGGGCGTGCCCATGGGCGAGCCGGTCACCAGCATCGCGCTCTGGGAGGTCTGGTTGTCGTAGAACTTATGGAAATCCAGGAAGGCCCAGGGCATGAACACGAAGAAGGCCGCCAGGGTGGCCCCGGCCGCCGTGAGCAGGCCCAGGCCGCAGCGCTTCAGGCGCTCAAGGCGCTGCCCCGACGCGATGTCCGGGGACAGCACGGGCCAGAGGTGCGCCACCACGATGGGCAGGACCAGCGGCAGGCCGGAGGTCTTGCTGGCCAGGGCCGCGGCGTAGAGGACGCCCAGGCAGACGCTCCCCTTCCAGGAGGGGCTGCGGGCCTGGCGCACCCCCGCGGCCAGGATGAAGGTGGCGAAACAGGCCAGCCAGGGGTCCACCGTGAAGAAATGGGAGAACAGAATGTTCAGGGGCGCGCAGGCGATGAACAGCGCGGCCAGGAGCGCGGGCATGCCGCCCACCAGCTGCCAGGCCAGCAGGAAGGTCCCCAGCACGGTGAGCGCGTCCACGCAGCCTGTGAGGGTGCGTCCCCATTGCATCACGGCGCCGTAGGCGTCGCCGTGGAAGACATGGACCACCACGTCCTTGGCCGCGGCCACGGTATACAGCGGAAGGCTTCCGTACTGCAGGCCCGCGCCGTCGTCCTTGCCCGGCTCCCCTGGCCAGCTCAAGGCGGAGACTTTGTCGAAGATCCAGCGTTCGTCGGGATGGAAGTTGTTTTGCAGGTACCAATCCGGGCGCCATAGGCGGATGACGAGGGCGGCCAGGAAGAGCAGGACGAAATAACGGGCCGCGCGCTGGGTGCGCAGGGCCACCCAAACCGCCTTGACGCCCCCGATCAGGGTCCGCCAGGCCGCGCCCGGGGCGGCCATCAGGGCGTCCCAGGGGACCAGGAGCCATTCAAAATCAAAAACGTCCGGGCCGGTGGAGGCGGGACGGACACTGCGGCGGACGGGTCGGCGGCGTGGCAAGCGGGAGGCCCCTTTGAAACCGGAGTTGGACAAGGAAGGCGCGCTTTTTTAGGGCCTGGCGAGGGCGACGATGGCCGCGCTGCAGAGGACCCACAGCGCCAGGTCGATCTGCAGGGGCCTGTCCCCCAGCAGCACTTTTTCGGGCGCCGCGCCCAGGCCTTTTTGGTGGGCCAGGTACAGGTAGCGCAAAATGCCGTAGAGGACAAAGGGGATGGTCAGCATCATCCAGGGCCCCCGCATGTCCGGATGCGCCGAGAAGGCGTACAGCGAATAGGCCACCAGGGTGGCGGAGGCCACCACCGCGATCATCTGGTCGAGGAGGGGCAGGCTGTAGTGCGCCAGGGTCACGCGCGCCGCCCGGCTTCCCGGGGCCAGCCCCACCAATTCGGAGCGCCGTTTGACGAAGCCCAGGAACAGGGCCAGCAGGGTGGAACACAGCAGGAGCCAGGCCGAGATCTCCACGGACACGGCCGCGGCGCCGGCCGCCGCGCGCAGCACGAAGCCCGCGGCCAGGCTGAGCACGTCGAGGATCACCTGGTGCTTGGTCCACAGGGAGTACAGCGTGGACAGGGCCAGGTAGGCCAGGGCCAGCAGGAAAAAGGGGAGGCCCAGGCAGGCGCCCAAGCACAGGCCCAGCAGCGCCCACAGCAGGGCCAGCAGCGCCGCCTCATTGGGCGACACCAAGCCGGCGGCCACGGGCCGGCCGCGCTTGACCGGATGCAGGCGGTCCTCTTCAAGGTCGCGCCGGTCGTTCAGGGCGTAGACGCTGGCCGACAGCAGGATGAAGGCCAGGCAGCCCAGCAGGGCCCGGGCGGGCGCCAGGAAGGCGCCCCGGAAATCCCCCGCCCGCACCAGCGCGGGGATGTCGCGGTAGGAGCCGGAGAACAGCAGGCCCGCGAAGAGCAGCAGGTTTTTGGACCATTGCTTGGGGCGCGCCAGGCGCAGCCAATCCATCGCTTTCAAAGGCCCACCAAGGTCTGCGCCCCGCGCCTAGCGCGCGCCCGCGGAGGCGGACACGGCGGCGGGCGCAGGGGGCGGAATCTCGCCGGGATGCACGACGCGGACTTTGCGCACGACGTCCTCGTCCTCGCTGTCCCAATCCTCCTCATCCTGGTCCTGGTCCTCGCCGTCCTCCTGCGCCAGCTTCACGCGCGTGGCGGCGTCGGTGTTGTACAGGGCCAGCTGGTCGAACATCAGCACGGGATCCGTGTCCTGGCCGGCCGTGTCGAGGAAGAGCATGACGCCCTTGATGTCGGACTGGTCCAGGCGGGCTTCGGAGAGCTGGCTTAAGGGGAGTTCGACCTCGGATTCCCCTTGCGGCACAAGCACCGAGGTGACGGTGACGGCCGAGGCGGAGTCGTTGTAGCGGATGTAGAGGGTCTGCTGAAGCGGGGCGGGGTTGTAGACCCTGAAATCGAAATACGAGTAGGGGGACCAGTCCGTGACCTTCAGGGGCGTGTGGCTGTCGATGGTCAGGCCGAAACCGCTCTCCCAGGTCTTGGGGAAATCCTCGCCTTTTTCGCGGTAGTCGCCCGGCACCGTGAAGCGCACCTGGGCCGCGCTCTTGCCCTGGATGAACTCATAGAGGGGCTTGTCCTTCGCGGCGCGGGCCTCGTCCTTGCTCAGGGAGCTGAGGGAGGCGTAGCCGGAGGTGGCCACATCGAAGTCATGGGACGGATAGGTGGGGTGCTTGATGGCTTCCAGTGGGTCGAACTGGCTTTTCAGCAAACCGGGATCAGGCACGCGCTCAAAATCGTCGAGAACCACGCTTTTAGGGGCATCCGCCCTGGCGGCGCAGGCGGCTAAGCCGGCCACGGCGAGCGTAAAAATGCCGAAACGCAAAAAGCGGACCATAGGTTCCCCTTGTAAAAGTGAAGCTCCCCAGAGTTTCGCATTGTAGCACCTGGGTCTAAAAAACGTCAATCTTGCGCGGCTTTTTGCGCCAAGCGCGGGCAGCGGACGCGAACTCCAAATCCGGTGGCGCGGCGGCTCCCCAGGGTACAAAATGGCCGCCTTACGCAGCGCCTTTGGAGAAGAAACCATGGATTCTGGTCCCGAGATCCCCTATTTGGATCTGCACACCGTGCAAAGCGTCATGAAACTCGGCGGAAAGAAGAAACTGGACGCCCTGATCGGCAGTTTGAACGACCTGGCCGAACTGCGCATGCAGGACCTCAAGGACGCCCAGACGCTCAGCCAGGCGCAATCCGCGGCCAAGGGCCTGAAGATCAGCGCCAGCAGCCTGGGCCTGGCGCGCCTGGAAGACCTTTGCGACCAGATTCTCAGCGGCCAGTCCTGGCAGGCGGGTTCCAACCTCGTGGCCCAGACCGAGCTGGCCCTGACCAAAGGCCGCCAAGCCCTCAGCGCCTATCGGGCCGGAATCTAAAGCACCCTAATTTTTCCAGGCATAGAGCGCCAGTTCCTGGGCCAGGCTGTCCGCGCGGAAGGTCTCCACGGCCGCGGCGCCGCGGTCAAGCAGCGCGCGGGCCGCGGCGCAGTCCGGCACCTCATAGATGCAGAGCCGGGACGCTCCGAACAGGGCCTTCAGGCCCCCTTTTTTAGGCAGCATTTTTCGGTCGCAAAAAACCCATTCCGGCTTCAGCGCACGCGCGCCCCTGCGCCATTGGTCCAGGGACCGCAGCACCGGCGCCACCGGGAAGCGCGTGCACTCGCGGGCCAGCCGCAAGACCTCCCAATCAAAACTGATCAAGACGCAGCGCTTCCGTATGGGCCGCAGGGCCTGGGCCACGGCCTGCAGCATGAAGGCGCGCCCGAAGGGCTTGAGCGACTCCTCCTTCAGCTCCACGAAGAGGGTGTAGCCCCTCCGCGGGGCCAGGGCCTCGGCCAGCCGGGCCAGGGAGCACAGCCGCGCGCGGAAGCGGGAGCCGAAGCGCCCGGGCTCGGACATGCGCAGGCCCTTGAGCTTGGAGAAGGGCATACGCCGCAGGTCCCCGGCCTGGCCGGTCATCCGCTTCAAATCCTGGTCGTGCTGCAGCACCGGGACGCCGTCGAGGCTGAGCTGGATGTCGATCTCCGCGGCGGCAAGGCCGGCGTCGAAGGCCCCCAGCACCGACTCCAGGGTGTTCTCCGGGAATATCCTGGCCAGGCCGCGATGGGCCACCACCTGGGGGTATCTCATGCCAAAACCTCCTGCAGCGCGCGCACCCAGCGCCGGCGCAGGTCCGCCCGGCCGGCTTCCTCGAAACGCGCCTCATGCACCCAGGGATGCTGCAGGGCCTGCGGATCGTTTCCGCTGCGCGGGAACAAATGCACGTGGGCGTGGGGCACCACATTGCCCAGGCTCACGGTGTTGAGCTTGAGGCAGCCCGTGGCCTTTTCCACGGCCCGCGAGGCGCGCTTGAGGTCGTCCATGAAGCCGGCGTAGGCCGCGGAATCCAGGTGGTGCATCTCCTTCACGTGCGCCCGGCTCCACAGCACGGCGTAGCCCTCGAAGGCCTGGTGGTCCCCGAGGAGCAGAACGCTGTGGGGAAGGGCCGCGATGAGCCAGGGATCCCGCCCGGCCAGGGCTTCCGCCACCCTGGCGCAGCCCGCGCAGGCCGGCCCCTGTCCCGGGGCGCTCACCGCCGCACCGCCAGGGTGGCCGTGGCCTGCGCCGCGGGCTGGCTCTGCGCGGGGGACCACAGCCGCAGGACATACAGGCCCGAGGCCACGTTCAATCCGAAAGAGTTCTTCAAATCCCAGGCCACCTGCTGTTCGCCCTGGTTTCCGGGCGCGCTGAGGCTGCGCACCTTCTCGCCGGCCACGTCGTAGATGTCGAGGTTCACGGGCATGGCCGTGCTCAAGGTGTAGGCGACGAAGGCCTCCTGGGGCTGGCTCGGGTTGCGGGAGGGGGCCGGATTGGGGAAGACCGCCTGGATCGTGATGGACGGCGACACCGGATTGCTCACGCTCAGCGAGGCCGATGCGCTCCCCAGGACCGTGCTGCCGGAGCCGACCTGGGCCGTGTTGACCACGACCTGGCCGTTCTGGCCCAGCACCGGGCCCGACAGCATGCAGCTGAAGATCTGGCCCGGGGCCAAGGGGCCCAGGTTCCAATAGGTGTTGCCGCTGAGCGCGGGATAGGACTCGGTGGGGGAGAAGGCCGGCGGCGGCGTGTCCGTGATGGTCAGGGCGCTTTGCGTCACGGCGGTGTCGTTCTCCAGGACCAGGCTGTAGGTGGCCGTGTTCCCGCTCGTCAGGCTCGTGGGGCTCACCGACTTCGTCAGGACCAGCGCGGGCGTGCGCAGCTTGACCAGCACCTGGGAGCTCAGCACCACGGCGGCGCTCAGGCTGCAGGAGGCCGCGGCCGTGTTGATCCAGTCCACGGGAGGGACGAGGCCCGGGGCGGCCTGCACCTGCAACTGCACGCTGGCGGACTGCCCCGGCCCTAAGTCCGGCAGGGTCCACTGGGCCAGCCCGCCGCTGACGGATCCGGGGGGGGACGCCGAAGCCGAGGAATAACCCGCGGGCAGGGTGTCCCACACGCTGACCGTGGCGGACGCGGCCGAGGTGTTGGTGACGCTCAGGGTGAAGGTGAAGCTGCCCCCCGGGGCGCCCAGGGAGGGCGAGGCGCTCTTTTGCAGGGCCAGGGGCGGGGCGGGATCGCCGATATTGACGTCGTCGATGGCGTATCCCAGGAAGCCCTGCAGAAGGTCCGGCGGGCCGCACAGGGCATTGCCCGCCTGCTCGTCGCTGGAAAGGTAGCGCAGGCGCCAGTAGTAGGAGGTGCCGGCGAAGGAGGACAGCTTGAGGTCCACGAACTGCCACAGGGGCGGCCCGCCCACGCCGCTGCCGCTGGCGAAGCCCTCCTGGGGCGAGCCCCCGCTGGGGTCGCTCTGGGCCCCCAGCTCCTGCTCCAGGTACCAATGCGTCGAGTCCGGGCTGTATTCCAGGCGCAGGCGGTCCTGGCAGGCCGGATCCAGGCTCTGCACGTCGTAGAGCAGCCAGAAACTGATGAAGGCCGTGGAGGCGGTCAAGGCCACGGGCGCCAGGGTCGTGAGGCTGGCGTCCTGCACCTGCCCGTTGTCGTAGGTGCAGCTGGAGTCGATGCCGTAATAGACGCAGGCCGAGCCGGTGTGCGGGCTGACGCAGGCCGGCGCCGTGACCCGGTGCCAGAGCCCGGAAGGGGACCAGATGCCGTAGCCGCTGTCGAAGCTGCCGCCGGCGCGCGCGGCCGCGGGCAGGCTCAGGGCCAGCAGGAGGCAGAGGGCCTTCACGCGGGCCCCAGCGCGGCCAGGGCCCGGCGCCATTCGGGCCGGTCCTGGAGCCGCAAAGCCCCCCGGTACAGGAGGCGCGCGGCCGCGATGTCGGAGGCGTCGCCCAGGCCGGCGCGCAGGGCGGCCAGGCGGGCGTAGTCCGGCGCGAAATCCGGGTCGGCCCGGATCCCGCCCTCAAGGGTCTCGCGCGCCTTGGCCGCGTGGCCCCGCGCCAGCCAGAGCTGGGCCATGTACAGGTAGACCACGCCCATGCCCGGGTCGCGGGCCAGGTCGGCCTCGAGGTCCGCCTCGGACTGCACCAGGCGCGTCGCGTCAAAGGGCTGGTCCGGGTCCCCGGGCCGCAGTCCACGCGGCGCGCACACCCGGATCATCTCCGCATTGGCGGGCGTGTCGGGCACGTAGACGACCGCGGCGTCGTCGAAGCTCACCGGCTGCCAAGTCTGGCTGCCCGCCAGGGCCAGGGCCAGGGGCGAACCCCGCGGCAGCCAGCACATGCCCACGCCCTGCTGGGCCAGCGTCGCGGCCACGTCGCCGCGGGCCTGGAGCGCGTCCTGCAGGGCCGCGGCCCGCACGGGATCCGCCACCCCGCGCGGATCGAGGGCGAAGCGGGCGTTGGGCGCCAGCTTCCAGGCCAGCCGGGGCGTCCAGTCGGGCGGGCACAGGATGTCCTCGTCCAGCAGCTGCTGGGCGTAAAAGGTCTCGGTCTGCTGGGGCCCTTGGGGGGAGCCGCCGTCCGCCTGGGACAGGGCCAGCAATCCGCCGGAGGCGGCCCAGGCGAGCAGGACGCTCAGCGCCACCAGCTTGGCCGGCCAGCGCAGGCTGCGCAAAGGCGCGGGCAGGGCGTCCGCCAGCATGTCGAAGCGCGCGGCGGACAGCGGGGCGGCCAGGGCCAGGAAAAAGGGCAGGGCGGCCCTCGACAGCAGCGCGGCCAGGGCGAAGGCCGCCAGCAGGGCCAGCTCGCGCGCCAGCTTGGCCCTGCCCGCCTTGACCCAGGACGAGGCCACCAGGCAGAGGCCGGCGAAGGCCATCAGCAGCAGGGCGCCCTGGCGCGCGTCAAAGGCCTCCGGACGCAGGGCCCAAAACTCGACGGCGGAGGGCAGGCTTCTCAGGGATGAAATCCCCTGGGGATGCAGGCAGAGGCAGACGAGCAGGAGCGACCAAAAGACCGTCTTCGCCACTTTGGGGTGGCGCGGCGCCAGGGGGGAGGCTTCGCCGTCGAACATCAGGGTGAGCAGGACGAGCGGGGCCAGGAGCCAGGCGGCGGGGCTCACGTTCACCGCCAGGACGGCCAGGGGCCCCAGCCAGATGAAGCGTCCGAAAAAAGCGGGCCAGAAATCGCCTTCCATGATCCACAGGGCCGCGCAGAAGGCCGCGAACGCGAAGAGGTCCGGGCCGGGGCTCAAGTCCGTGCGGGCCGCCAGCAGGGCCCAGGCCACCAGGATCGCGGTGCTGAAGGGCCGCGCCCCGCGGCGGAAGGCGGCCGCCGCCAGGGCCGCCAGCGCCAGGAGCCAGACCAGGGCGTCGGCGAAACGCAGGGCCGAGGGGCCGTAGAGGTGGTAGGCCTGCCAGCCGCCCCAGTCCCAGGCCCAGGAACGGGCGTCGAAAGGGGCCGAGGCCGGCGCCGTGAACAGCAGGCTTTCGTGGTCGGGGATGGAGGAGGCCTCCGCGAGCTGCCGGCCCAGGGCCAGGTGCTCCCAGGGCAGCTCTTGGCCGTGCAGACTGACCACACCCAGGACGGCCGCCAGGCACAGCAGGGCCAGCAGGGCCGTGGCGTTGAAGAGGAGGCGCAGGGTGGCGAACATGGGCGCTCCGTCTAGCCCCCTGTTATCCAGGGACCGGTGGTCAGCTTCCGTGCAGCATCTGTTCCACGAAGGCCGTGGTGACCTGGCCGGCCTGGAAACGGGGATGGGCCATGACCTTGCGCAGGAAGGGGATGGTGGTGTAGACCCCCTCGATGACGTATTCGTCCAGGGCGCGGCGCATGCGCTCGATGGCCTCGGCGCGGTCGCGGCCGTGCACGATGAGCTTGCCGATCATGCTGTCGTAGTAGGGCGGGATCACGTATTCCTGGTAGGCGTGGCTGTCGACGCGCACCCCCGGCCCGCCCGGGGCGTGGTAGACGCTGATCTTGCCCGGCGAGGGCATGAAGTCCTTGGCCGGGTTCTCGGCGTTGATGCGCACCTCGATGGCGTGGCCGCGCAGCCGGATCTGGTTCTTGAGGTAGTCCTCGCGGATGGGCTCGCCGTTGGCGATGCGCAGCTGCTCCTTCACCAGGTCCACGCCACTCACCTCCTCGGTGACGGGGTGCTCGACCTGGATGCGGGTGTTCATCTCCATGAAGTAGAAATTCCGGTGCTTGTCGAAGATGAACTCCACGGTTCCGGCGTTGACGTAGCCGGCCGCGCGGGCGCAGGCCACGGCGGCCGCGCCCATGCGCTCCCGAAGCTCCGGGTCGATGGCCGGGCTGGGGCTCTCCTCGACCAGCTTCTGGTGGCGGCGCTGCACCGAGCAGTCGCGTTCGCCCAGATGGATGGTGTTGCCGTGCGCGTCGGCCAGGATCTGGATCTCGATGTGGCGCGGCTCCTCGACGTACTTCTCGAGGTAGACCTCGGCGTTGCCGAAGGCCGCCAGGGCCTCCTGGCTGGCCGTGTTGAAGCCGTTGGAGAGGCTCACGTCGGTGTGGGCGACGCGCATGCCGCGCCCCCCGCCCCCGGCGCTGGCCTTGACGATGACCGGATAGCCGACCAGGCGCGCCGCGGCCAGGGCCTCAGCCTCGGTGCGCACCGGGCCGTCCGAACCCGGGACCAGGGGCACGCCGGCGGACTTGGCCGTCTGCTTGGCCTGGATCTTGTCGCCCATGAGCCGGATGGTGTCGGGGCTGGGCCCGATGAAGGCGATCTTGCACTGGCCGCAGACCTCGGCGAAATGGGCGTTCTCGCTGAGGAAGCCGTAGCCGGGATGGATGGCCTCTGCGTCGGTGATCTCGGCCGCCGACAGGATGGCCGGGATGTGCAGGTAGCTGGTCTTGGAGGGGCCTTTCCCGATGCAGACGCTCTCATCGGCGTAACGGACGTGCAGGCTGTCCTGGTCGGCTTCGCTGTACACGGCCACGGTGGCTATGCCCAGCTCCTTGCAGGCGCGTATCACGCGCAAGGCTATCTCGCCGCGGTTGGCGATGAGGACTTTCTTGAACACGGGACCTCTACAAAGCGGGGCGGCTGGAGCTTCAGGGTTTGAGCAGGTACAGGGGCTGGCCGAACTCGACGGGCTGGGTGTTCTCGCACAGGAAGCGGACCAGGGTCCCGGCGCTCTCGGCCTTGATCTCGTTCATCAGCTTCATGGCCTCGATGATGCAGACGGTCTGGCCCACCTCGACGCGGGAACCTTCCTTGACGAAGGGCCCCTTGTCCGGGGAAGGGGAGCGGTACAGGGTGCCCACCATGGGCGAATGCACGACCTCGCCGTCCTCGACCGGCGCGGCCGCGGGGGCCGGGGCGGCGGGGGCGGCCGGGGCGGCGGCCGGCGCTGGAGCGGGGGCGGCGGCGGCCGCGGAAGCCGCGGGCTGGGCCGCGGCGGGGGCCGCGGGACCCGGGACCAGGGGCGACTTCTCGTCCTTCTTGAGGTTGATCTTCAGGCCTTCCTGCTCGATGTGGACTTCGCTGAGTTCGGCCTTGCGCATCATATCGATGAGCTTCTTAAGGTCTTTCAAGTTCACCCGCGGGGCTTTCGCCGGTCGCCCGATGGACTTTTCAATGCTCATGCTGGCTCCAGGATAGTTGGTCGGATTTGGGTTCAGGCCCGTTCCAGGTACTTGCCGGTGCGCGTGTCGACCTTGATCAGCTCCCCTTCGTTCACGAACATGGGGACCTGGAGGTTGAAGCCGGTCTCCAGAACGGCCTCCTTGGTGGCGTTGTTGACCGTGTTGCCGCGGATGGCGCCGGAGGTTTCGGTGACCTTGAGGGTGACCGAGGCGGGCAGGCGCAGGCCCACGGCCTCCTCGCCGTTGAAGGTGACCGTGGCCGGGCCGTTTTCCAGAAGGAAGTGGACCTGATCGCCCAGCAGGCTGGCGGGAAGGTGGATCTGCTCGTAGCTTTCCTTGTCCATGAAGACGAAATTGACGCCTTCCTTGTACAGGTATTCCATGTCCTTCAACTCCAGCTCGGTGTATTCAAAGCTTTCGTTGATGCCGACGGTGTACTCCACCACCCGGCCGTCCTTGAGGAAGCGGACCTTGATTTTCACCTTGGCCGGGCCCTTGCCGGGCTTGATATGGTTGTACTCAAAGACTTCGCAGAGTTTTCCGTCGATGATCAGGACCGTGTTGATGCGGGCTTCGGTGGCGCCTAGAGTGGGCATGTGTTCCCTTTATTGAGATTAGACGGTGATGAGGTTTTTGGTGGTGCGGTACAGGTTTTCATGGCCCGTTTCGGTCACCAGGGCCAGGTCCTCGATGCGGACGCCGAATTTGCCTTCAAGATAGATGCCCGGCTCGCAGGTGATGGCCATGCCGGGCCAGAGCAGGTCCTTGGCCTTGGGGCCGACCCGGGGATCCTCGTGGACCTCCCGGCCCACGCCATGGCCGGTTCCGTGGCCGAAGCGGGAGGCATAGCCGGCCTTGCCGATGACGCTGCGGGCGGCCAAATCCACGGCCCCGGTGGTCTGGCCGGGACGGATGGCCCGCAAGCCGGCGGCCTGGGCCTTCTGGACAATGCCGTAGATTTTGCGCTGGAAGGCCGAGGCTGGGCCCACGCACACGGTGCGCGTCATGTCCGAACAATAGCCGTCCAGCCGGCAGCCGAAGTCAAAAACGATGAAATCGCCCTTTTCAAGGCGTTTGGCGGAGGCGATGCCGTGGGGAAGGGCGGAGCGCCAGCCCGAGGCCACGATGGTCTCAAAACTGGGGCCGTCCGCGCCCTGGCGGCGCATGAAATGCTCCATTTCAGAGGCCAGGTCCCGTTCCACGGCCCCGACTTTGATGAAGGGCAGGATGTGGTGGAATGTCTGGTCCGCTACCCGGCCAGCCTTGCGAAGGGCCTCTTTTTCGCCGCCGTCCTTGACCAGGCGCAGGGATTCCACGGTCCCCTGCAAGGGCACCCAGGTGCCTTGGGGCCACTGTTTGAGCATCCAAAGGTGCTGGCTCACGGTCAGGTGTCCGGCTTCAAAGCCGACGCGTTTTACCTTGGCTTTTTTGATGATTTCAAGGGCGTCGACCAGCAGGGCGCGGGTTTGGAGCAGCACTTTGGCGCCTTGGACTTGGCGTCCGGCCTGGAGGGTATAGCGGGAATCGGTGATAAAAAGCGTCTGGTCAGGAAGCACCAAGAGGGCCCCGGAACTACCCGTGAACCCGGTCAAATAATTGCGGTTGATCTCTGAAAAGATCAGGCCCGCGTCCAGATGTTCGAGCTTTAATTTTTCACGTAAGGCTGTTAAGCGTGGATTCATTCATTCCTGCGCAAAGGGAAGAAAAAGCTCAATACTTTACTAAAAATGCCCACAAATAGTCAAGATTCCTTTACTTTTGTTTCTGTTCTGACACAAAACGGACCAATATGCGTTGGCGTGCCGGAGCCAATAATTCCACCTGATGCGCGTCCTTGAAGATCAGGCGGCCGGGGCTGCCGGCCCGGCTGATGTCAAGTCCCATGGAACTCTGGATCTGCACAGTCAGGCTTTCAGGGCAGGAAAAAATAAAGGCCTTTTCATCCATGATTTTTCCATGCTTGGGTGTTTCTATCTTAATAAGGGCGTATTTGTCGTTTTTTTGCGGTAATTGCATTCTTCTCATATAAAAAGAACCATCCAAAGAATGAAATTGGATGAATCTCGAAGAAAATTCGCCGCTTGATGGGGTTAAAAATACTTCTTGCTGTTCTCTTTCCAATAAAAACTCCAAAATTGTGGCGGCGGTGGCAGCGGAATCGCCGCCCTCAAAGGTGCCATCAGCATTAATTTTTGACGGAAATGAATCCATTTTCTCCATTTTATCTATAAAATCATCAGAAATGGCCTTACTTTCCTTGAAATAGCCATAAGCGGCCAAGGTTCGCGCCGCAAAATACACCCTCCAAGGCTCCCAAGACCCGTTTTCGATCCAAGGATCCTGGTTTTGGGCCAAAGCCTTCAAAAACCAGCCCTCAATTTCATCTTTGGCCCTGGTATTGTCGTTGTCGAGCCCCAAGAACAGCGGCCAAAACCCATCCAAACCCTGCACATAAGCGCTGCGCGTCAAATCCCAGGCTTGGTCATGGATGGCCTCTTGGGAATGTTTGGAAATAGCCAGAAGTTGGTCGGATTCCTGCTTGTTCCCGGCCGCCTGGGCCAAAGCAGCCGCAACCTGCATTTGCCAGGCCACCAGGCTCGTCAGGCTCAAGGACCAGGATTCCAGGCTGACGGGCTTTGAAAATACCGAGCTGTCGGGAGCCTGCATATAGCTGGGCTCCTCCTCTGCCCCGGAAAAGGCGTACAAACCATTGCCGTCGCCGTCGCGGTTGGGCGGCCACCATGCGCATTCATTGCGCAGGCGCTGGCCAAAAGTCCCCAGGAACTGGGCCGCCCTTTGCGGCTGGGGATCGCGATGGTAGAGCTCCCAGGCCGCCAGGGCGTTCAAGGGCAGGCCGGCGGCGTCCCAGGACAGCTTTTCATCCCCGCAATAGGGAGGGACCGCGGCCGAGGCCCGGGCGCTGAAACTGGAAAGGTCCAAAACCGCGCCCTGCGCCGTGCCCATGTCCAGTTCCGACCAGCCCAGGGCGGCCAAAGGAGTGTCCACGCTGAAAAACGCGTCGCGCAGGCCTTTTTGGGCGCTGAACTCGTCCGCGCCCAGGGCTTCCTGCCGGCCGTACTTGTCCAGGTATAAGTCCAGGGCCGCCCGCTGCAGCAGGCGCTCGTGCTGGGCCAGCCGCGGCAAAGGTGCCAGCATGGCGGCCCAACGCTTGTGCGCCTGGATCAGGGCCTTTCCCTGGGGCAGGGCCCAGGCCAGCCACTGCGTTTCCGCGGTTTTTTGCACCGCTGCCTCGTCGTTGCCCCAGGCCAAAAGGATCGGCAGGCGCAGGCCCTGGCCGGGCTTCAAAAGCCGGGCCCTATTCCAGCTCATGCTGAGATGGAATCCTTGGCTGTCCAAGGCGCGCGTTTGGCGGGCCTTCAGGCCCTGCCCACCCATGGACACGCTCAGATCCGGCGCCTCCATCCACACACCCGCGTATTCCACAAAGCTGCGTCCAAGCGCCTGGCCGCGGTCCAAGCTCAGCCAGACGGCCGGATAGTGGCCGGACACCTGAACCGCGCCGGCCAAGCCCAATCCGTCGCGGCTCAGGTTCAGGCTGGGGCGCAGCTTTATGGCGGTTCCGCCGGTGTTTTCAAGGGTCAGCACAGCCAGGGCCACGTCCTGGGAGCAGAACAGGGTCACGGCCTTGGCCCGGAGGCCGCTGTCCTGGGCCATTTCCGAGCTCCACAAGGGCGAATCTTCCAGGCTCGCGGTGACGGACACAAAACGGGGCCGGGCCTGGCCCTCGACCAGCACGCTCAGGTCCAGGTCAAAAAGGAGCTTGGCGGGGTTGGGGGCCGCGGCCAGGCTGCCGAAGGCGCGCGCGGAACTGAGGCGCCAAGCCAGGAGGCCCGGGCCGCGGCGCCAGAGCACGCCGTGGCTGGCGAAATCGCTGAAGGGCTGCAGGCTCCAGTCCGCCAGCCCCGGGTCCGCGGCCTGCTTGGGGGCCGGGAAGGGCGGGACCGCGGCCTTGGATCCGGCAACGCAAAAAGTCAGGCACAGGGCCAGCAGCGATGCGGCAAACAGTCGGGACTCTTGGACGGAGGTCTTGCGTGGATTCATGCGGATAAAGGGTCCGGGATTCCGGCCCGCTCAAAGCCTTCGGCCCGCAGACGGCAGGCGTCGCAGCGGCCGCAGGGCGTGTTGGAGGAGAAGGGCCCGCTCCGCGAGCCGTGTTTGAGGCCCGGCTGGTAGCAGGTCCAGGTGTGGGCGAAGTCCACCCCCAGGCGCAGGCCCAGGCGCACGCTGGCGGCCTTGTCCAGCCTGCCCAAGGGCGCGTGGATGCGGAACAGCCCGCCGCGCCGGCCGGCCCAGGTTCCGGCGCGCACGACCCGTTCAAAAGCCCTGAAAAATGCCGGTGTGCAGTCCGGATAGCCGGCGTGGTCCGTGAAGCACCAGCCGCCCCAGACCTCCGCGGCGCCCAAGGCCTCGGCCCAGGAGGCCGCCGCCGCCAGGAACACGCCGTTGCGGAAGCTCACATAGGTCTTGGGCTGGGCGCCCTTGACCGCGCCCTTGGCCCCGCGGGTGTTCAGCGCCCCGCCGTCCACCAGGGCCCCGGCCGCGATGGGCGCCAAAGGCAGCGTCAGCACCACATGGCGCTCAAAACCCAGCAGCTTGGCCTGGCGGCGGGCGCACAGAAGCTCGACGGCGTGCCGCTGCCCGTAGCGCAGGCTGAGGCCGAAGAGGCGCCGGCCCTTGGCCTTGGCCGCGGCCGCGGCGATGGCCGAATCCATCCCGCCCGAAAGCAGCACCACCGCCTTAGCGGCCACGTTGGTCTCCATACAGGACGCGATGCCATTGCGGCTGGACCCGCAGGTCAAAACCCGCCAGACGGCCCTGGATCAGGCCCGCGGCAGCGCTTTCCAGGGCGCGGCAGCGGGCTTGGTAGTCCCCGGAGGCGTAGGCTTCGGGGATGAAAAACACGGGCGTGCGCCGCGCCGCGGCGGGCAGGCCCTCCAAAATAGCGCAGGCACGCTCGAGATCCGAGGCGCGCGGCTGGAGGCTCCCCGGCGCATAGGTGACCACGAATTTCAGCTGCAGGCGCCGCGGAGCGAAGCTGCGCACGAAGTCCGCCAGCGCCTTTTCATCGTAGTCCATGGCCGCGGTGCGGGCGGCCTCCGCGCCGCGCCGGCCGTCCCACTTCGGCGACAGGCTCCAGAGGTCCACCAGCCCGGCGATTTCCTTCGGCATGCGGCGGCCATTGGACTCGACCTTCACCTTCATCCCTCGCCGGCGCAGGCGCCGGCACAGCGAGGCCAGCGCCTTGAGTTCCGCGGCTCCGCGCCAGGTGGGCTCGCCCCCGGTGAAGCTGACCCAGGCCGCGCCCGAGGCCAGCGCGGCCGCCTCCAGCGCGCGCGGATCCGTGTCGCGGGCTTCGTCCTCGCGGAAGGAGGACTGCTTGCTGTCGCACCACCAGCAGCGCAGGTCGCAGCCCGAGAGGCGTATCAGCCAGGTGGAGGCCCCCAGGGTGGAGCCCTCGCCCTCGAAGCAGCCGTAGTGTTCCGTGACCCTCAAAGCGCCGCGCAAGCCCGGAATCAGGGGTTTTTTGGCGGCCCGCGGGGCGCTCATTGAAGAAAGGGGTTGTGGCGCTTCTCATGCCCCAGGGTCGTGGACTCGCCGTGGCCCGGGTACACCGTGATCGTGTCGGGGTCCGCAAGGGACAAGAGCTCGCGCCGGATCGAGGCGATCAGCTGCTCGTGGCTGGAACCCTCGAAATCGCTGCGCCCGATGCTGCCGGCGAAGAGCGTGTCCCCGCTGAACAAGGAGCGGGAGGCTTCGTGCCAGAAACAAAGGCCGCCGGGCGTGTGCCCCGGCGTGGCCAGGATTTTGACGCGCAGGCCGGCCCGGTCCAGGGTGGAGGGCTCCAGCCAAAGGTCGACCTTGGGACGGCGCGTGTCCCCGAGGCCGTAGAAAGCGCTGGTGTCGACCAGGGTGTCCAGCAGGGCTTCATCCAGGCGGGACATGCCAAAGGGGCACTGGTAGGCCTCGGCCATGTCCTGCACAGCGCCGATATGGTCGAAATGGCCGTGGGTGGCGAGGATCAGGGCGGGCCGGCCGGGGATTCGGTCCAGGCCGCGGCGCAAATCCGCCGGGCTGGAGCCGGGATCGACCAAAATGCCCTCGGAACGGCCCTCGGCATGGATAAAATAGCAATTCTGCTCCAAAGAGCCGTTGACCAAAGTGTGGATCCGGTAAGGCATCGGGTCTCCCGCGTAAATCCAAAAGGTGGAACGGATTTTAGCAGACGCGAGCGCGGCCTGCTCCCCAAAAACCCGGCTTGCACAAGAAGGCTTTTCCCTGATAAATTATGGAGTGATGAATAAAAACCCCAAAGTTTCGGACCTAGGCGCCTGTGAACAATGCGGCCGGGCCCTGATATTGAACAAGTTCACCTTATGCTACGAATGCCGGCATCAGGAAAAACTGGATGTGGACCGGGCCCTGGACTACCTCAAGACCAACCGGGGGGCGACCTTGAACCAGGTATCCCAGGCCACCGGGGTGGATCCGCAATTGGTTCTCAAACTGATCCGCGGCGGACGCATGGAAGTCTTGGCCCAGGAACGGATCAAAAAAATGGGTAATTTAGCTTTGGAAAAGAAGAACAAAAAGAAAAGTTTCAAATAGTGAAACTTAAAAATTGGCAGATTTCTTGTCACATCTCACAGCCCCCCGCGTATAATCCACTGAAGCCTCCCGTCCCTTTGCGGAGCCTTCACAGGAACGCCATGCCCCCTGAAACGAATTCCTCGCCACGCCCAAAGGAAGGGGGCCAGCTTTTCGCCGGCTGGGTCTTGGGCATCTTTCTGATCACGGCCATGATCATCTACGTTGCGGACGCGGTTCGCCGCTCCCGCTCCACCACTCAGAGCACGATCTACCGTGAACTGGCCTTGAACGTCGCCAAGGCCGGCTTTGAGGAAGGCCTTTCGTTTTTCCGCACCCACCCGGGCGGCTGCTACCTGACCTCGGCCGAGGCCCCCTTGAGCCAGAATTGGGTGGTCCCCTGGCCGACCTATCCGGATTCCGCCTTCTTGCCGCTGGCCGGCAACACCGACTTCTTCTCCAACATTTCGCTCTACGCCGCGGCGCTGAACGTGACCTGCGCGGGCGGCATCATCGGCGACATCCCCATGGACCAATACGTGACCTACACGGGGTCCGATGAACTGACGGGCTCGACGCTGTGGGGCCGCTATGTGATCCGGCGCCAGAACACCCAGAACTGGTCCCCGGGCCCGGACACCGCCACGGTCAACACGGATCCGGACGCCTGCCATGACATCAGCGCGATCGCCGCCCAGTCGCCCCTGGGTTCGGGCACGCGCTGGTCCATCGTGTCGCGGGGCTACCTGATCCGCCTGCCCTATCCCGTGACCACCACCAGCTATACCTCAAGCCTGCTGGGCAACCCCGCCGCCTTCACCGACGGCAACCTGCTGTCCGCGCCGCTGGGCTACTACAACAACCAGCCCTTCCTGCTGGCCCAGGCCCGCGTGTACGGGGAACTGACCCGCGTGAACTTCAACCTTCCGGGATCGGCCGTGCTGGTGCCCTGGTGCTCGACGACGACCGCCGCCACCACCATGAACACCTGCGACGAATGCGCCTCCGTCAACGGCCAGACCCTCATGCTCAACGAGAACTCCATCCTCAACGGCACGGGCGGCAGCGCCCTGACCGCCCTGTACCCGGATTCGAACATCTACGAACCCGGGGTCCTGGACACCTATTCGCAGAACAACATCGTGTACATGGCGCCCTCGATCACCAACTGCTTCCCGGGGCAGACCTGGGGCACCCTGCAGAAGATCGCCACCCAATTGGAGCCCCCGGGGGGCCCGATCCAGGGCTATGTCGGCGGCATAGAGCAGCTGCCGGTCTTCAACGGCACCAACTCCGTGACCCAGGAATCCTTCCAAACCCAGGTCAACCAGCCCGCCTTCTACTTCCTCGACCAGAACATCACCTTGGGCAGCAGCACCACCTCGGGACCCGTGCTCAGCGGGGTGGGCCTGTGCATCGTCGAGGGGAACCTGACCATCCCCGCGGGCAACAACTCCACCTGGTCGGGCGTGCTGTACGTGAAGGGGCAGGTCATCCTGGACGGCCCCACGGACATCAACGGCATCCTGGTCAGCGAAAGCGGCATCGAGCTCGGCAACGCGTCGGACCTGAACAAGACCACCGTGGCCTATGACGGCGGCGCCATCACCCTGGTGCAGAGCCTGCTGAAAAGCTTCATCGTGGACAGTTCCTCGATCGTGGCCAATCAGTTCTAGGCCAGAGGCGCACATGCGTTTTTTCCGTTCACTCTTCGGGCGTCGTGAGGGCCAGCGCGGCCAGTCCGTGATGGAAGCCCTCATGGCCGTCGCGGTCCTGGGCATCATGGCCCAGACCGCGGCGCTGCTGGTGCAATCCCTGGCCAAGCAGACCGTCGCCAACCGCGACCGCATCTTCGCGACCGAAAAGGCGCTGCAGATGCTGGAGGAGCTGCGCGCCCTGGTGCTGACGAACAACGCCACGCTGACGACCCTGGACGAATACAGCGACGGCTTCTGCAACACCTGCACGCCCGCCCGCCCCTACTACAAGTGGACCCTCACCACCAAGAACGACGTCACCACCAACACCGACACCGCCAGCTCGGTGCCGGACTACGAATCTGCGGTGAACCCCCTCAGCGCCAACCCGCAGGGGCCCCACGGCTACCGTTTTGTGCGTTACGTGGACATCATCAGCAACACCGCGGACAGCAACGTGCGCACGATCTACGTGCGCGTCTACGCGGCGGCGACCAACCCCGGCGACCAGGCCAGCTCCTCGGTGGCCATGCCCGCCCAACCGACGGCCCCGCCCCTGGCCGAGGTCTACGGCGTGGTCCACAGCGCGGGCAGCGTGGTCACCCCGGACCAGTCCCTGGACGTCTATTTCGTGGCCCTGGAAAACGTGCCGGGCTGGTGGAGCCGCACCTCGAACCTGATCCCCCTGATGCAGTCCTCGGTGGTGAGCCTGCAGGCCATGAACCCCGGCCTCATCATACGCTCGCACTGGATCCAGACCATGAGCTTCGGACGGGACCTGGAGTACACCCCCGAAATCAACTCCGAGTACAACCCGGTCAGCACCACGGGCTCCCTGATGAAGTCCTACGTGTATCCGGGCTACGTGGACTACAACTGGAACAACAACACCAGCGCCGCCTGGACCGATTTCGACTACTACTACCTGCCCTCCTGGTTCCTCGGCCGCGTCAACGTGGGCGGCTCCCTGCCCAACACCGCCGGCTGGCCCTCAGACATGATCAGCCCGAACCTCGGCTACGCCATGGCCGACCAGTTCAACCACGCCATGCGCTATCCCGACGAGCAGAACCTGTACTCGGTGCTGAAGCAGATCGCGAAGAACCAGAACCTGCCGGCGCCGCAGATCAGCTGGCGCATGCTGCTCGAGCTGCTCAACGAGAACGACCCCAGCGTGCAGAACGCCATCATCCTCAACCTGCACGGCGAAATGGTGCCGGTGCCCCCCCTGCGCAACTATTCGGACGCGGCCAAGGATCCGGACTACTACTACAGCAATTGGGGCCTGGCCGGGCTCCCCGGGCCGCGCTCCTTCCGCGCCGTGTCCCAGCCCGAGCGCCTGTGGTACCCCACGGGATCGCTGGCGGCCGTGGACGTGTACGGCTATGACGCCAACCCGGCCGAAATCAGCACTACCGGCGCCACGCCCGGGGTCATCACCTACGCCAACGGGGACGCCTCGCCCAACGAGGTGATCGACACGATCACCCTCTTCGTGCCCCACGCCAACACCAGCAACCTCTACGAGATCTTCAGGACCCAGGGCAACTCCCAGACGCCCTACTACCGCTTCGTCTCGGGCGTGGCCGGCTCCGGCGGCGCCACCTTCCAGACCTACAACGGCGGGACCGTGATCACGGACGCCGGATCCGCGACCACCACCGGCGCCACCTTCTACGCCGACGACTTCACGCCCGCGGGCCGTACCGGCACGGCCGGCCTGCGCATACAGCTCTTCGGCACCACCCCGACGGCCCGCGAATACAACGGTGGTACGCCCTATAGCCTGGTACCTTCGCCATGAGGGGGGCTGCCGTGAAAACCACTGCTCTCCTTGGCGGCCTGGGCCTGGCGGCGCTGTCGGCGCTCCCTGTCGGCCTGTGGGCGACCCCAATTCCGACCCTGACCCACTATGCGACCCTGACCGATATCGCCGCCGCAACACAGACCCAGGCTGCCACCCTGACGGACATCGTTGCCGCCACGCAGACCCAGGCCGCCACCCTGACCGATATCGTCGCCGCCACGCAGACTCAGGCCGCCACCCTGACCGATATCGTTGCCGCGACACAGACCGTGGTCGCGAGCAAGACCGCGGGGATCGAAACCGAAACCGAAGCCCCGACCATGACTCACTTTGCGACCCAGACCGATGTCGCCGCCGCGACGCAGACCCAGGCTGCCACCCTGACCGATATCGTCGCCGCCACCCAGACCCAGGCTGCCACCCTGACCGATATCGTCGCCGCCACCCAGACCCAGGCCGCCACCGAAAAGGATGTGGCTGCCGCGACCA